>BNJS01002586.1_pt1 | contig 104752 bp, 191 predicted proteins | sample 8540461 | NCBI WGS metagenome assembly BNJS01 (sample SAMD00202454, study PRJDB9452) | human saliva metagenome | isolation source: human saliva | place: Japan
ATTGTTATATTGTCATAATGAAGCAGATATTACATGCCTGGTGACGGACCCCTGGTGATGAGGGTGATTAAAAAGACTTTGAGAGTCATAATTTTTAGCGACTGGAATTTTGTTGACTCATGGTCACAGTGATCATATAGGGGCTGTGCAAACATTGGTAGATGCTTATCATGTGCCTGTGTATATACACATAAAGGTGATGCAGAGTATTTAGAAAGTGCAGAAGTAAATCCTGGTGCTCGTTCCGGTAGACCTATTACTGTGCAGTTGATGATGTACGCTATGTGAAAGAGGGAGATACGATTCTCTGGGAGACACGGTGTTTAAAGTCATAGAACACTGGACATACACCAGGTGGTGTATGCTATATGTACAGAAGGCACATTCACTTGTGACACCCTATTTCAAGGCTCTGTAGGCAGAACAGATTTTCCTAATGGAGATTTTGAGTTGTTAGTAGGCATCAGGAAAAGCTTTATACATTACCAGATGATACAAAAGGTGTATCCAGGACATGGACTGGAGACGACAATTGCGAAAGAAAAGCAGTATAATCCTTTTTGTGCGATAGGGTGATAGGATGGGGAAAAACAATCCATACAATATTGGCTGCGTTGTATTTTATTGAGTCTTAGCCACTATAGGAATCTCGATTGCCTTGCCTGTCGTTATGCCCTTAATAGTGGCCATTGTGCTAACATTAATTTTGTGCCTCTGGTAAATCTATACAAGAAGGACTTCTAAAAGTATTGGAAAGGCTGTCCCAGATGGATTGCCATCATTCCTTCCTTTGTGATTGTCATCTTGTTATCCTTCTACTAGTACGTCATGTGATCGTGCCTGTGATTGGGGAATTAACAAAATTATTGGCAAATTTACCTGCACAGTACTGACCAATTTGCTCTTGTGGTGAAAGGGCTACAAGGGGTGGATGGAGAAAGTATTATTCCTCATCAATTTGATGGTATTATCAACTCTACACTTATAAAAATTGGCAATTATGGCGTCGACTTAGCGCAACGAAGTGTGCTTGCTATTGTTTCTTTAGCCAGTACATTACTGCAGCTATTATTGGTGCCAATTCTAACGTTCTACTTATTAAAAAGATGGACGTGACATTAAAAAGCAATTTTAGGAATCTTTTCAAAGCCTCACCCACGCACTTTGGAAGAAGTGGTGACAGATATTCATCGTACATTAGGTGGGTATTTGCGAGGTCAGCTGTTACGGCAACCAATATGTGTAGCCTTACCTTCATTGTCTGTTATGTGTACGACCTACCATACCCATTGGTACTTGCCGTACTAGCAGGCACTTTGCAGAATGGATTCCTTATTGGACCCTTTCTTGAGTGCTGTACCAGCCATTATTTTAGGGGCTGTTATTAGTGGTCCCTCTGGCTGTGAAAGTTGCCATTACGTATGGTATTTTTACAGTTGTTAGATGGACAAATTATTATGCCGAAAGTTAGGGGCATGTCATAAAGTTGCCACCATTAGTGATTATTACGGCAATTTTCGTAGGGAGGCTATTTCTTTGGTATCATCGGTATGATGGTAGCAGTACCAGTTACGGCGACCACACAAATTATAGCGAAACGCTTATGGTATTTTTAATCACATATAGATTACAGAAAGAGGAACATCATGGATAAAAACAACAGAAGTACAAGCAACAATGGACAAATTAAAAGAGCGCATTAAAGATAAAAAGTATAAAATTGACTACACAACGTCAAAATCATTTTTACAAACTTTCATCGAAGCAGAAGAAAAACATCTTAGTGCAGAAGATGTGTATATTTTAGTGAAAAAGAACAATCCAGATATTGGATTAGCTACGATCTCATCGTACATTGGATTTGTTCACAGAGTTAGACCTAGTAAAACGTTTAGATTTTGGTGATGGTCGTAATCGCTATGAATTAAATAGTGACGAGTTTTTCATTTCCACCATCATTTAATCTGCGTAAAATGTGGTTGCGTCAAAGAATTTGAAGATGATATGTTAGAAAACATTAGAATCTATTATTGCTAAAAATTAAACTTCCATACCACAGATCATCAATTGAAAGTCTATGGTTTCTGTGGAGACTGTCACGAAGCTGCTAAGGCATTAGAAGCTGAAAAAGGGTCATGAATAATACGTACCACTATGAAGGTCCTGTTGAGCTGGGTTCTATCGTAGCTCATCAGTGTGGAGCAGTGGGATTATTTTCGAATAAAGAAAATCCAGACTTTATGATTCATGTAGGATCTATAGAAACTACTGACCATATTGACAATGTAGAGGTGAAGGTGTTTTTGCCATACAGAGGTTCAGTCTCGGTTGCATTGTGTTGATACAGCTGTACCATCAGAAATATATAAGGGCTATGTGCTAGTATGTTCTCTTTCTGGAAAAGATACTGTAGAGGGACGTAAAGACATAGGTCGTCAATTATTGATGCAATTGCGATTACTATTGGGGACTACAGAAAGCCTTTGGAGTACGTTGGTCGGCGTTAGGCCGACCAAATTAACTCATAAACTATGGGATTCTTTAGGTTCTTTAGACTTAGTTCGTGATGAATTAGAAAACGATGCATGGTATTAGTCCTCAGAAATGGAAGTTATTGAAAACAGTAGCAAAGCAAGAACGTCTCTATGTAGAGCAACCTACAGTGTTCCCTTTAAGGAAGTCAGTATCTATAGTGGGATTCCTTTTTGTGAAACTCACTGTACCTATTGTTCATTTCCCTATGGGCTTATCCAAGGATATTCAAAGGTACAGAGTTTATTAGTGCCTCATCTACAAGATATAGCGAATATGAACGAATGCATTGCATATCATGGGTTAGGGAGTACAACTCCTATACATGGGTGGAGGTACACCTACTAGTTTAGGCGATGGTGACTTTCACAGGGTGTTGTAGTGCCTTGCAGAAGTTGATTCCGACAGGTCATGAGTTTACCGTAGAAGCAGGTCGGCCAGATTCGTTAAGTCACAGTAAGATTACTTCTATGATAGAAGCGGGAGTGACGAGAATCAGTTTGAATCCACAGACAATGCAAGACGACATACTTCGCATCATAGGGCGAGGTCATACAGTACAGGATATTCTGACAATGATGAACACATTGTATCTTTCATGGATTGTCTCGATTAATATGGACTTTTATTGCTGGGTTACCACGGCAGACCTTACAAGATATGGAAGAGAATGTGAAGTATATTGATCAGTTACGGCCACATAATGTGACGATTCACACTGGCATTAAAGAAGGGAAGTCCTTTGTATGCTAGCTCTTATGCGAAAGAGATTCCTTCTGAGCATGTGGTGCAACACATGTTAGATAGCACTCATGAGGCTCTGTTAGGTATGGGATATATACCCTATTATATGTATCGCCAACAGTATATGGTAGGGCAAATGGAGAATATTGGCTATACCTTGCCTCACTATGAAAGTATCTATAATATACAAATGATAGAAGAACGCCAGTCTATACTTTCCATTGGTCCTGGTAGTGTATCGAAATGGATTGGTGGACAAGATTTTAGACAAAAAGAAACAATATATGCCGAAAGATGTAGATACATATATACAAGACATGGATCGGTTATTGGAAAAACGTAATACATTAAGTAAAGAACATTGAGGGAGCAGCTAGTGGCTATTCAAAAACCAAGAGGAACACAAGATTTATTACCAAGTGTTCTTGGCAATTGGTATTATATTGAAAAATACAATTCGTCGATTATGTAAGACTTACGGATTTGAAGAAGTTCGTACACCCATGTTTTGAAGAAACAGGCTTATTTTTGCGTGGTATTGGGGAAACTACAGATATCGTACAAAAAGAAATGTACTCTTTCCAACAGGGGATAAAAAGATCAATCCCTACACATTACGACCAGAAGGAACGGCTTCGCAGTACGTGCCTATTTAGAAAATAAAATTTATGGTCAAGAATCTATTACAAAATGGTTCTATATTGGGCCCTATGTTCCGCCATGATAAGCCACAAGCAGGACGCTATCGTCAATTCCACCAATTTGGGGTAGAAACTATTGGGCACACAAGCGCCAAGTGCTGATGCGGAATGTATCTCTTTAGTATTGCAACTATTGCGTGATTTAGGTTTAAAAGATTTAAATGTAGAAGTGAACTCTGTAGGGTGCCCAACATGCCGCCCCTGCATACAGAGAAAAATTAATTGCTTTTGAGCCTAAAAAGAAGAATTATGTGAACTTTGCAAAGTCGTTTGTACAAAAATCCATTGCGCATTCTTGATTGCAAAGAAGAAAAATGCCAACAGTTAGCGGTGGGTGTACCAGAGTTAAGCGATAATCTATGTGAAGAGTGTCAAGATCACTTCCATCATGTAAAAGAATATTTGACGGGCAGCAGGAGAGAAGTTTACTTTTAAACCACGACTAGTTCGTGGTTTAGACCATTATACAAAAACTGCCTTTGAAGCACAGTATACTCCATTAGGATCGCAAAGTGCTGTTGCAGGTGGTGGTCGTTACGATGGTCTAGTAGAAGAACTAGATGGTCCACATACACCAGCTGTAGGGTTTTGATGATGGGGATAGAGCGCTTGTTATTGGCTCTAGAAAATAGGTTTGTTGCCAGAGCAACAACAAGAAGATTCTGTCTTTGTAGTAGCCTTAGGTGAAATGGCACAGAAGGAAGCTTTCAGAATTACAAATGCCTTGCGCAATGCCTATGTAAAGGCAGAAATGGAAGGTCTGGTAAATCTATGAAGAGTCAAATGAAGTATGCTAACAAAATTAACGCAAAAATATGTTATTATAATTGGTGATAATGAATTAGCTGAAGGTAAAGTCATCTTAAAATATATGGATACATCTGAACAAGAAACAGTATCCTTAGCTGAGATTACAAAACCGTATAACTGAATTAGTGAAAGGAAATTAGAATGGAAACTATGAAAGGTTTACACCGTACTCACCATTGTGGGTTGATCGGTGCAGAACAAGTGGGAACAGAAGTGGTACTTTGCGGTTGGGTAGAGCGTCGTGACCATGGCGGTTGATTTTTATTGATTTGCGTGATCGCTCTGGGTGGTGCAAATCGTGGCATCTCCAGATCACAACATGGATTCTTTCCATAAAGCAGAAGATGTACGTAACGAATATGTATTGTGCGTACGTGGTACAATTACAGAACGAGATGCTGCGGCTGTGAATCCAAACTTGCCAACTGGTAAGTTTGAAATGTACTGTGAAGAGTTGCGCGTATTGAATGCAGCAAAAACACCTCCATTCTATATCCAAGATATATATCGATGTAGATGAAAAATATTCGTTTAAAATATCGTTATTTAGATCTTCGCCGTCCAGAAATGCAAGCGAACTTGATCTTGCGTCACAAAGTGACAAAAGCAATGCGTGACTTTTTGATAACAATGGGTTCTTGGAAATTGAAACACCTATGTTGACAAAAAGTACACCAGAAGGGGCACGTGACTACTTAGTTCCATCTCGTGTGAATCCTGGTACATTCTATGCATTGCCACAATCTCCACAAATTTTTAAACAAATTTTGATGGTAGCTGGCTATGAAAGATATTTCCAAATCGTACGTTGTTTCCGTGACGAAGATTTGCGTGCAGACCGTCAACCTGAATTTACACAGCTCGATATTGAAATGAGCTTCATGGATCAAGAACAAATTTTGAATATGCAAGAGCAAATGATTGCCCATGTATTCAAAGCGGCACAAGATGTTGAGATTCCATTGCCAATGCCTCGCATGACTTGGGATGATGCGATGAACTTATACGGTTCCGACAAGCCAGATATCCGTTTTTGACATGACTCTTCACAGATGTAACAGACTGTGTGAAGGATACAGAGTTCAAAGTATTCCGTTCTGTTATCGACAACGGCGGTCAAGTAAAAGGTATCGTGGTAAAAGGCTATGCAGGTATTCCACGTCGTGAATTAGATGATTTGACAAACTTCGTAGGTATCTATGGTGCCAAAGGTTTGGCTTGGGTTTGCTTTCAATGAAGATGGCACAATCAAATCTCAAATCATGAAATTCCTAGGGAAGATACAGTTCGTAACATTGGTGCAACAATGAATGCAGAGCCAGGTGACTTTGGTATTGATGATTGCTGATAAACCAGCTACAGTAGCAAAAAGCTCTTGGTGAATTACGTCTTGAAATGGGTAAACGTCGTGGCTTAATTGATGAAAATAAATTAGCCTTCTTGTGGGTAACAGATTTCCCTATGTTCGAATATGATGAAGAAGATAAACGCTTCGTAGCAATGCATCACCCATTCACATCTCCACGTGAGGAAGATATGGAATTATTAGCTACCGATCCAGGAGCAGTGAAAGCTATTGGCTTTATGACATGGTGTTGAATGGCGTGGAAATCGGTGGTGGTTCCATCCGTATTTACCAGTCTGATGTGCAAGAAAAAGTATTCAATGCAATCGGCTTAAGCACAGAAGAAAGTCGTTCTAAATTCGGCTTTATGTTAGATGCTTTTGAATATGGTGCGCTCCACATGGTGGTTGTGCCTTCGGTTTAGACCGTTTGGCAATGTTGATGGCGAGACGTCAATCCATCCGTGATGTGATTGCATTCCCTAAAAACACAAAGTGCATCTGACTTGATGAGCCAAGCTCCATCTGAAGTAGCGCCTAAACAATTGCGTGAATTACACATCAAAAACAGATGTGACAAAAGAAAAATTAGTATAATTGAATTTGCTCAATAGAAAATTGATGAGTATGCAAGGAAAGGAACGGTGTATTTCTTCTGAAATGGCCGTTCCTTTCTGCTATACTATGGGTAAAGAAATTCCTGCTATGTGCGTGTTATATCGCAGTTTTTGAGCCAACATTTTAATTTAGGGATTCTCGCCTTGTAAGGGCGCTCTGCCTCTACGAGGACTGTAAACTTACGAGGAGGAAACCCACCCGCCTTTGCAGGATCAAAACACGGTATGAATACGGCATAGTGGGGTTTTTATATAACCGCCTGATGGTGGTTTATTTTTGTATTAATAAGAACATATAGACTATATAACTAGATGATTGTATAATGGGAATACGGAATATAGTGGTTGAACAAGATTAGATAGTATATGAGAAACCATATATGCATATAAATTACAAAAAGATATGCTCATGATGCTTGTTTATGAAAGTGGGCAGTATCATTTTTGGTACATATATCATATACAAGCATGTATGTTTGTGCTTTGTAGAACGTTATATAGGGAAAATGATAATAGTAAGTGGGTATGAAATAACTGTAAATAGTGAGGTGTGAAGATGAATTTGTTTGACAACATAGAGTCGGTAGATCCTTTTGAGCCATTGGCAGTGCGTATGCGTCCAAGGACGTTAGATCATTTTTTTGGACAAGAGAAAGTAGTAGGGAAAGGGACGTTCCTTCGCTCTATGATTGAAGAAGATACAGTGCCGTCACTACTACTGTATGGGCCCTCGGGAACAGGAAAAACAACACTAGCTAGGATTATCTCAGAATTAACTAGTAGTCGATTTGTTAGTGCTCAATGCGACAAATGTTGGGATTGGAGAATTGCGAAGCACAATAGAAGAAGCGGTACGGTTTCGTAACTCCTCACAGCAGCGAACGATTTTATTTTTTAGATGAAATTCATCGCTTCAATAAAAGTCAGCAAGATGTATTGTTGCCTTCCGTAGAAAGCGGACAAATTATTTTGATCGGAGCCACCACAGAAAAATCCTTGAAAGTAAATCGCCCCCTATTATCTCGTTTACGATTGATTACATTAGAACGATTACAACCCATAGCCTTAGTAGCTATATTACGACGAGCATTGACAGATATAGAATGATGGTCTAGGCAAAAAGAGATTGTTGCTACAGACGAACTGTTGGAAGATATAGGACGTTTTGTAGATGGAGATGCTCGCATGGCCTTGAATATTTTGGAACAAGTGGGGGCTATGGTCTCGATCCTCAAGGAGAAAATTACTGTAGACATACTTGAGAAGGTGTTAGGTCGTAGGGTATACCGGTATGATAAAAAGGTGATAACCATTATGATGTAATTTCTGCTTTTATTAAGAGTATGCGAGGTTCTGATCCAGATGCAGTATTGTATTATTTAGCACGCATGATTGAGGCTGGGGAAGATCCAGTATTTATTGCGCGGCGCATCATTATTTGTGCGGCGGAAGATGTAGGCTTAGCAGATCCACAGGCCTTTGGTAGTGGCTAATGGCAGCGCAAGCCGCACATATGGTAGGATTACCAGAAGCGAGAATCATTTTGTCGGAAGCGGCGTTGTATATTGCATTAGCACCCGAAGAGTAACTCTGCCTATGGGGATTGATAGGGCCATACAAGTGGTACGGCATAAGGAGCAGGGAGAGGTACCGATGACGTGTGAGATGCCCATTATGGCGGGCTAAACAGTTAGGGCATGGTGTAGGTTATCGGTATGCACAAGACTATCCGAATGGATATGTACAGCAAACAATATTTACCGGATAATTTAGTAGGTGAAACGATGTATACTCCATTGGACCGTGGCTGTGAAAAGGGCGTTAATTGAACAATGGGAAGATAGGAAACAATCGAAATAATAGAAACTCTAAAAATGTATTTGTACCAACTAATGTTGAGGTTTTTCGATATACTTTCATAGGTGAAAATGGTATAATTAAGTGCTAAGGTATATGATAGGAACGGAAATGTGGAGTGTAATATGGCTGAGGAAAAGAAGGGTAAACAGAAGATACAATCGAAACGATCGAGCACAGGAAGAACCTCTAAGACGGAACGTAAGAGTACTTCAAGCAACGTGAAGCCCAGCGAATCGTACAGAAATAAAAGGGGCTCCTAGTGATAGCCTTTGCTATTGTAGGCCCTCATTGGTATGATGGGCGTCGATACAGGCACCTGGGAAGTGTCATTAGCGGTATTTTTACCTATGGGTTCGGCCTAGGTGGATGGGCTGTAGCACTATGGCTTCTCTACAATGGCTGGTGCTGGTTATATAAAGGGAAACTAGCTTCTGTTACGAGAAAAGGTCTTTTATATACAGTTGTAGTTAGTGGTTATGGTGCAAATGGTATTGTGGAAAGTACCAGCTGGTGATGAGTTAGCAACCACTGCCTTAGCAGATAATGGAGGCGTCATAGGGGCCTCTTTGGAATGCTATTCAGAAAACTCTTAGGGGATATGGCTGGCATTTTTGTAACGGCTGTCATTGCCATATTATGTATACTGGGGGTGACTAGGCTATCCCTCTCGCCAGGGTCTTCATAAAGCGAAAGATACAGCTAGTATAGGGTTAGAAATAGCGCAAGAAAAGGCAAGTGAAACAGCGACGGCTATCCGTGAGCAAGTACATGAATGGAAAGAAGAATGGCGTGAAGAACGTCGTAAAGCCTATGACCGTGAAAAAGGATATGCGCCATCCTAAAAGACAAAGATACAAGGTCTGATTCAGGAACCGAAAGAATCTATAGATATAGAGGCAGAAGATGCTGATAGTAAGTCAGTTACGACTGTAGTGGAGTTGGCAGACCATGGGGATGGAAGTATAGAGGATACTACTGTAGTAGAACGAATGCAGTCTAATACAGAAGTAATAATGGATCCTCAATCCTGTGGAAGACTATGATGAAGATAGCTATGTTCCTGAATTGGAACCTCGTGAAGATGAAGTCCTGACTAGTACTGCGGAAGTAGAGCCAGCAGTGGAGCCTCAGTGATATCTGTTGCAGAGGAAGAACCCTACAGACGATTTCTCATCAAACAATACATCAGGAGACATCTATAGCAGCGATGAGATGAAGAACCGTATGGAATAGAGAGCTCTACGACATTAGATCCTATCACTCCACCATCATTTTTACAGACTACAAATTATGTAGAGCCTTTGGTGGAAGTACCAACGATAGAAACAACCAAAGAGGATACTGCGGCTGTAGCGGTGAGTACAGATGGAGTGGCGCGTCCACGGACGATTGAAAAGCCATATCAATACCCTCCGTTAACGATGCTTTCACAGGGAAAATCAAACCCTGTTACAGAGTGAAGAAGTGGCGCATAATGCGGTATTATTGGAAGAAACATTAGATAATTTTGGTATTACCGCAAAGGTTGTCAATGCTACGCAAGGCCCTACGGTGACCCGCTATGAATTAGAGCCAGCAAAAGGGACAAAAAGTAAGTCGTATTATGGGACTACAAGATGATCTCGAAAAATGAGCTTAGCTGCTGTTGATATTCGTATGGAAGCACCTATACCAGGAAAGTCTGCAGTGGGTATTGAAATTCCTAATAAAAATGTATCAGCTGTACATTTACGAGATGTACTTGACTGTGAAGAGTTCCAACAAGCTAGTGGTGGTATTCCAGTAGGTCTTGGTAAAGATATTGTGATATGCCGGTTATAACAGACTTGGCTAAAAATGCCTCATTTATTGGTAGCAGGTTCTACAGGATCTCGGTAAGTCAGTTTGTGTGAACACACTGATTTCTAGTATCTTGTTTGCACGCAAGCCAGATGAAGTAAAGTTGATTTTAGTAGACCCTAAAATGGTTGAATTATCTGTATAATGGCATTCTCATTTAATGCCGCCCGTAGTGACAGATATGAATAAGGCTGCTGCAGTGCTTCGCTGGGCGGTCCGTGAAATGGATGCTCGCATATGACATTGGCTACTGCTGGTGTGCGTAATGTGGCAAGCTATAATAAACAAAACCCAACCAAAGCAATGCCATTAATTTTATATTATCGATGAATTAGCGGACTTGATGATGACAAAATCCTGATGTGGAAGAGTCTATTGACCGGTTGGCTGCCAAAGCACGTGCTGCCGGTATCCACATGGTATTGGCAACGCAGCGTCCGTCGGTAGATGTGATTACAGGTAAAAATTAAAGCCAATGTGCCGAGCCGTATTGCTTTTACAGTGGCTACTCAAATCGATTCTCGTACCATACTTGATCAAGCGGGGGCAGAGCGCCTCTTAGGTCGTGGCGATATGTTGTTCAATCCAATTGGAGCGAATAAGCCAATTCGGATTCAAGGTGCTTTTATTTCTGATGAAGAAGTAGAAGAGTTGATTGGCTTTGTGAAAGGCCAAGGGCAACCTGAATATGATGAGGTAATGATGGCTGAAAACAGATAGAGGTGCTGAAACTTCAGATGCTGTGAGCAATGATGAAGAGCAGGATGAACTGTTAGAACGAGCTGTACAAATTGTGTTGGAACAGCGAAGTGCTTCTGCTTCTATTTTGCAACGTAGATTGCGTGTAGGCTTTTCCAGAGCTGGTCGTTTAATCGATACGATGCAAGATATGAAGATTATTGGACCACCTACGAATAGTAGTAAAGGTCGAGATATATTAATGGGAGAAGATCAAATTCGAGAATTATATTTCCCAATTTTCACAGTAGATTAGAGTAGTGTGCCATTTGCGTTATGTAGATGGCACCTATATGTATAGGAGGTTCTATGGCATCGATTGGCGAAGAACTTAGACGAGAGCGTCAACGACGCGATCTCACATTAGAACAAGTAGAAGATGTATACATATAAAAGTAGCTTACTTTACATGCGTTGGAACATAATGAATTTAACCACATACCAGGAAGTATTTATATAAAAGGCTTTTATCAAAAACTATAGTGAATTTTTAGGATTGATAGTCGAAGAATGGTAGATACTTTTAAAAATAGTATTGGTGAGTCATTAACGATTCCTAAACGAAGAATATCTGCTAAGGGACAAGATAAGTCAGAGATAGGACGTGAACAAGACATATTAGAAGAGCCTAAGCAACGATTGACGTACCAAGGAAGACGAGCGAGAAGACAACGTACATTGATGAAGGAACGTATTATACTAGCAGTTTTTAGTACTCATCATTGCCTCTTTTCTTAGGTTGGCTATTTTTCGTGTAATACAGTATAAGGAATCGTATGAAAGAACAATATTTAATTACTACGAAAGCAGAAATGGATGCACGAGGGTGGGCAGAATTAGACTTTGTCGTATTAGTGGCGATGCCTAGCGTAGACCATCCTTCGTTTGCGCCGACTGTGATTGGTAGATTATTAGAATCCCATGGATATCGAGTGGGAATCATAGCTCAGCCCGATTGGAATGATGTGAATGCATTTAAAGTATTGGGAAAGCCAAGATTAGCATCCTTGGTTACGGCAGGCAATTTAGATAGTATGCTCAATAAATTTACGGCCGCAAAAAAGCACCGCCGTGATGATGGCTATTCTCCAGGCGGAGAATCAGGGCGTCGACCAGATCGAGCAACGGTAGTATATGCAAACCGTATGCGAGAAGCTTTCTAGGGTGTGCCGATTGTCATTGGTGGTATCGAGGCGAGTTTGCGACGATTTGCCCATTATGATTATTGGTCAGATACAGTGCGGCGATCAGTGCTCATTGATAGCAAGGCAGATGTCCTTATTTACGGGATGGGTGAAAAGCAAATTGTTGCCTTAGCAGAGGCATTGGATACAGATAAACTTGGTAAACAATTGCCGACTATCAAAGGTATTTGCTAGTGGACAATGAAGTCCCAGAAGGAGCCATTGAATGTCCTTCTTATGAAGCTATTTTCCACAGATAAAAATACCTTGTACAAAAGCGTTTAAAATACAATTTGATGAACAAGATCCATACTATGGAAAAGATGTTGCACAAGGTCATGGTAATCGATATGTAGTGCAAAAATAGCCCAGCCTACCTCTCACACAAGAAGAGATGGACCATGTGTATAGCTTGCCGTATACGGAAAGTGGCATCCTATGTACGATGCGGCTGGTGGAGTGCCAGCCTTAGCAGAAGTGCAGTTTAGTATCACCAGTCATCGTGGTTGTTTTGGTAGCTGCTCCTTCTGTGCCATCACAAGCCATCAAGGACGAATCATTCAAAAATCGTAGCCACGAATCCATTGTAGAGGAAGCAAAGCGAATGACGGCGATGGATGGATTTAAAGGATATATCCATGATGTAGGGGGACCAACTGCTAATTTCCGTCATGTAGCCTGTGAAAAACAATTGAAAGTAGGTGCTTGTAAAGGGAAAACATGCGCAGCGCCCAAAGCATGTCCTCAATTAAATACAAATCATGATGACTATGTGAGCATTTTTGCGTAAGGTCCGTAAATGTAAAAGGTGTGAAGAAAGTATTTGTTCGATCTGGACTTCGCTATGACTATGTATTGGATGATAATAACAAAGAGTTTGTAAAAGAACTTTGTGAACATCACGTAAGTGGTCAACTTACAGTGGCCCCAGAACAGTGTGTCAGAACATGTGACGACAATTATGGGGAAAGCAAATAAAAGTTACTTTTTAAAATTTAAATCTTGGTTTGATGAGGCGAATCGCAAATTAGGTAAACAACAATTTTTGGTACATTTTATTTTATGAGCTCTCACCCAGGATGTACTCTTTAGAGGATGCTATTGAATTAGCTGAATTTTTGCGTGATCAAAATATGACGCCAGAACAGGTACAAGATTTTATTCCTACACCAGGTAGCTTATCGACAGCCATGTATTACACAGGGATTAACCCTCTTACAGGAGAGCCTGTCTATATAGCTAAAAAGGTAGAGATAAAGCTATGCAACGGGCATTGATGCAATATAAACGAGAAGAAAATTATGATCTTGTCAAAGAAGCCTTGCTGAAAGCGAATCGAAGAGATTTAATTGGATTTGGTCCACTCTGTTTAATTCCACCTAGATATATTAAGAGAAACGCAGCCCCATCGAGAAAGCAACAAGTATCTCATGAGGGGAAACATACAAGTCTTGGAGGCTCTCGAAAAGGAATACCTAAAGGGGGACAAAAGAAAAATAGTGGTTCTAAAATTGGTATAGGTGTAAGGAAAAAGAAGAAGTAAGGATAGAGGAATTTCAGATATGTGTCGCTAATACTTAAAAAGGGGGTGAATCTATGAAACGAGTGCGATTGGTGTGTATCTTTATACTAGTCTTAGGAGGACTCTTTGGAGCAGGCCTGTGGCTAAGTGAATTGAAGCAAGCCAATGCAGATCATTTAGTGGTGCCAACTCGATCGGAACTGACTGTATATACAGATGGTGATCCTGACTTGATGATGGCGATTGGAAGAGCCTATGAAAAAGAAGCTCAAGTTAAAGTGCATATGATTCCTATAGGTCAAAAGCAAATGGGGACTCGATTAGCTTTGCCAGAAGGAGAGCAACAAGGTGATCTAGTTATCTCTACAGTGCCTAATCTAGGACAAGGTGTCACGCATGGAGCGTTTCATAGATTGCCTGCAAATATAACCCAAAATGTAGAGGATACCTTTCATGGAACCAATGAACAGTGGGTGGGTATATGGTATGATCCGTATGTATTTGCAGTCCATAATGATTTTTATAATACTAAAGGGAAATACGTCAATACATGGTTTTCTTTGGCCTATACAGGACCTTGGCGCATTGCAGTGACAGACTTTGTGGCGGATGAACGGGCAATTACATTGCTAAATACCTTTGGTGGTATTTATGGACAAGAAGGCACTATATCGTACTTTGACAGTTTGCGGCCACGCATTGTACAGTATGCAAAGGAATTGCCATCACCCGTGCGAATGGCAGCTATTGGTGATGTTGATATTGGTGTTGGTAGATATTCTGATGCCAAATTATATGAAGTTCATAAATATCCTCTGACTATACTATATCCTAGAGAGGGTACATCCTATGATATGATGGGGGTTGCCATTCTGAAAGGAACTACGAACGAAAGTGAAAGTAAAGCCTTTATTACATGGCTGCTTTCGGAACGATTGCAAGCCTTATGGAAAGATAATGATGTGCATTATATAGCAACGATAGATACAATAGCATCTCACAAGGATAGACAAGGGAATCCGTTAGTGTTGTGGACCGGTGGTATTGCACAAGCAGAGGAAACAAAATTATTACAAGAATGGATACGACAAGTGCGTTTTAGAAAGGATACACCATGAGTAAGTTGTTAGGTTATATTAGTTTAGGTTGCGCCAAGAATTTGGTGGATACAGAGGTGATGTTAGGAGCTTTACAAGATAATGGCTATGAAATCACAGAAGAGTTAGAAAAAGCAGAAATTATTATTATCAACACATGCACATTTATCGAGAAAGCAAAAGAAGAATCGATTAATACTATATTGGAGGCAGGCCAATATAAACAATATGGGGACTGTAAAGGTCTTATCGTAGCGGGCTGTTTAAGTCAGCAATATCAAGAAGAATTATTTACTGAAATTCCAGAGATTGATGCCCTCATTGGAACAGGATCTTGGAATCGTATCATGGAAGCTGTGGAGGCCATTCAACAAGGTCAACGTATTTGTATCATGGATAGTATGACAAATATGTATGATGAAGGCATGCCACGTATGATGACGACACCGGACTATAGTGCATATGTAAAAATTCTCGAAGGATGTAACAATGGATGTACGTTCTGTATCATTCCAAAAGTACGTGGTGCTTATCGCAGTCGATCTATGGAGTCTATTGAACGAGAAGTACAACAGCTTGCAGAAGCAGGTGTGAAAGAAGTAGTATTAATTGCCCAAGATACTACCTATTATGGAGCTGATTTGAACAATGGTACACCATTACTTTAGAAATTATTGAAAACGATTAGCGAAGATTGAAGGTATCGAATGGATTCGCATGTTGTACTTGTATCCAAAACACTTCTCTGATGAATTGCTAGAAACAATCATGACAGAACCAAAGGTGTGCAAGTATATCGATATGCCGCTACAACATATTAACAATACTGTCTTACAACGTATGAACCGTAAGGATACGCGGGAAAATATGAGCCTTTGTTACATAAAAATCCGCAATCGCAGCGAGTCATATTACATTGCGCACATCCCTTATTGTAGGGTTCCCTGGAGAAACAGAAGAACAATTCCAAGAGTTGGCAGATTTTGTAAAAGATATTCGATTTGACCACATGGGTGTATTTACGTACTCTCAAGAGGATGGTACACCAGCAGGGATGATGGAGGAGCAAATTCCAGAGGAAGTGAAAGAAGAACGGTACCATACATTGATGGCGATTCAAGCACAAGTTTCAGAGGAACATAATCGTGACTTAGGAGGGAACAATCATCAAGCTCAATTGAAGCTATCGATGAAGTAGAGCCAGGTAAGTTTTTGGCTCGAGGTCGTCTACAAATGCAGGTCTCGATGTGGATGGCAACATGTATGTAGAAGATGTAACAGGGCTGTCTGAAGCGATATTGTGACGGTAAAAGTATCGCAAGGTTTTGCCTATGACGTGGTAGTAGAAACTGTATAGGATGGTGATAGCATGATCGTAGAACTAATCTCTACAGGATCGGAATTATTACTAGGACATATTGTCAATACAAAATGTAAAATGGCTCAGTGAAGAATTGAACAGTCGGGCTATTCTGTGTCATATCAAACGACGGTGGGTGATAATCCGAACGCACGAAAGAGGTATTTTGAACGAGCAGGTGAACGAGCAGATATTGTAATCAGTCTCTGGAGGCTTTCAGTAACCCAAGGAGACATAACTCGAAAATCTTTGGCAGAGCGCTAGGATTACTCGGTATTTCACGAAGAAGCAGGTCGTGAGGTAGATTCTTTTATAAGAAACAAGGACGTGACAAAGCCTCACGAATCTGACTGAGACGATATTTACCCAAAGGGGCGGAGGTACTACATAATCCAGTAGGTGGGCACCAGCAGTAGTAGTAGACATGACAACACAGTATATATTTTATTACCAGGTCCCTCCGTCAGAATTACAAGGAACTTTTACAGAAAGTGAGTCCTTTTTAGAGCAACGTTTTGGACAGCAAGGATGATCCATTCTGAGCGGTATGCTGTGTATGGATATCGTGAAATGCAATTAGAGACTTTATTGCAAGACTTGATTCAGAACCAGCAGAACCCAACCATAGCCCTATTGATTAAACCAGGATACATTGAAATTCGTTTAACTGCAAAAGGCGAATCAAAAGTAGACTGTCAGGAGAAATTAGGTCCATGGAGGGCTATCCTATTAGAACATTTGGAAGATATCCGTAGTTTAGATACATCGGTGCTGGAAGACTTTCACAAGGTGGCGTTAGAAGCAGGTATTACCATAGGAACTGCTGAATCTTGTACAGGAGGCCTAGTAGGAAAAACATTGACTGACTTAGGTGGTAGTAGTGGATATTATCAGGGTGGCATTATTTCCTATGCGAATGCAGTGAAAGAACAAGTATTAGGCGTGTCATCGACATTGACAATAACATGGTGCCAGTCAGCGAAGAAACAGCTAAGGAAATGGTAGAAGGTGTATTTCGGTATTATGTACAGATTATGCTATAGCTACCACAGGGATAGCTGGTCCAGATGGTGGCAGTCAAGAAAAACCAGTAGGTCTTGTGTATATCGGTATTGGTACACCACGAGGGATCACTGTATATAAAGAGATATTTATAGGATCGTGATAGTATCCGTAAGAGTGTAGCGGAACGAGCGATTCAATATGTATATAAAGAATTAATAGAAAGGTAGAACAATGGCAAAGGATAAAGCAAAAGAAGCAGCAATTGATATGAAAAACGGATCTCAAGAAGATCGTGTGAAGGCCTTAGAAGGGCTTTAAAACAAATTGAAAAAGACTTTTGGTCAAGGTGCTAGCACGCGCATGGGTGAAGCGCAGCAGACAAAAATGAATATTGAAGTTATCTCTACAGGTGTATTGGCGTTGGATTTAGAGTTGGCGTGTAGGCGGTTTCAGAGGTCGTATTATTGAAATCTACGGTCCAGAATCTTCTGGTAAAACTACGGTGGCTTTTACATGCAGCAGCAGAAGCGCAACGTAATGGTGGCGTCGTTGCCTCATCGATGCGGAAACATGCCTTAGACCCTGTATATGCGAAAAATTAGGGCGTAGACATCAATAGCTTGTTGATTTCCAACCAGATAATGGTGAACACAGGCTTAGAAATTACAGAGGCTTTGGTCTCGCTCAGGTGCAGTAGACTTAATCGTTGTGGGACTCCGTAGCAGCCTTAACGCTCAAAGTAGAGATTGATGGTGAAATGACAGATGCTCACGTAGGTGTACATGCTCGTTTGATGAGTAAAGCGTTACGTAAATTAACGAGCTCCATCAGTAAAAACTAGAACGGTTATTATCTTTATTAACCAATTGCGTGAAAAAGTGGGTGTCAGGTGTTTGGTAACCCAGAAACAACGACAGGTGGTCGGGCGTTGAAATTCTATTCTACTATCCGTTTAGATGTACGTAGGGAAGCGTTGACTTCTGCTAAAGAACATGTTGGTAACTGTACAAAAGTAAAAAGTTGTGAAAAATAAAGTAGCCCTCCATTCAAAGTAGCAGAATTTGATTTAATGTTTGGGGAAGTGTTTTGCTGAAGGTACCTTTGATTGACATCGAAAGCGAATATTGAAGTCATCAAAAAGTTCTAGTGCTTGGTATTCTTTATAATGGAGAGCGTATGGGTCAAGGTAAAGAAGTGGCCAAAGTATTCTTGAAAGAAAACCCTCAAATTGCTCAAGAAATTGACTTCCATCATTCGTGATACATTAGCAGCGGAACCATTGAATGTACTTGGACATGATGATGAAGCCGATGGTGACTGATACAGTGGCAGCAGATATAGAATAATGGCACTCTCTAGAAGTGGTGATAAGGATTGGAATTTCTAGTGCTTTTAGAGCAGGCTTTGCGTTTATTGGGCCCCAGGTCTTTAAGTACTCTGGAATTACGACGTAAATTATCACAAAGGTCCGTACCCAGTGAACTCATTGGACGGGAAGAAAAATTAGTAGAATTGTCGTACTTGGATGATGATGAACTAGCAGAAGAAGCCTTACGATCGTATATAGAGGCTGAAAAATATAGTACTTATTATATCCGTGAAAAGATGTGAACGAGGCTTAGATGTGTCTTATATATTAGATGACTATGATGAATGGTCAGTGGCTGTCAATTTGTTAGACCAACGATTTTCTATTTCTGGACGAAAGTTTACTAGAAGAAATAGAACGCGGCGAAGCGGGAGAAGCTGAATAAGAAAAATAATTTATTTTTAAAGAACAGAGGTTTCGCTGTGAATACAATTCAAAGTATATAAGAGAATGGAGCCCTCTACCTTGAGTAGGGCTTTATCTTGACATTCCACTGTGTATGGACTACAATTATAATAGCCTTAATAATAAGCAAAAATAAAATTTAAAAAGCAAAATGGGCGAGAAACCGGGGAAGCGGATGTATCGACTTCTCCTTTTTATGCATGTAGGAGGTGAAAACGATTTTAGAATACAGCATTATTGCTGTAGTAATGGTATTAGTTGGTCTTGAGTAGGCTATTTATTGCGTCGCAATATTGCAGAAGGTAAGCTGAATAAGGCTGAGACAGAAGCGGCAACGAATTGTGGCAGACGGAGAGCGTTTAGCAGAGTCTAAGAAAAAGAAGCATTACTGGAAGCAAAAAGAAGAAATTCACAAATTGCGCGCTGATGTAGATAAAGAAAATCGGGATCGACGTAATGAGTTACAACGTCTTGAACGACGCATATTGCAAAAAGAAGAGCAATTGGACAAAAAGCTTGATAGTATTGAGCGTAAAGAAGAGTCCTTACATCATAAGGAACGCAATTTAGAAAAAGCGGAAGAAAAAATCGAAGTATTACATCAACAACAAATGGAAGAGTTAGAACGTATTTCTAGCTTAACATTTGATGAAGCAAAACAAATTTTGCTTACAAAAAGTGGAACAAGAGATTCGTCATGATATCGCTGTGATGCTCAAAGAATTAGAGCAACAAGCAAAAGAAGAAGCAGAAAAAAATGCTAGAGAAATTATCTCTATGGCGATTCAACGATGTGCGGCTGATCATGTAGCAGAATCTACTGTATCAGTGGTTACATTACCTAATGATGAAATGAAGGGGCGAATCATTGGTCGTGAAGGCCGAAATATTCGTGCTTTAGAAACACTGACTGGTATCGATTTAATTATTGATGATACACCAGAAGCAGTTATCTTATCTGGATTTGATCCGATTCGTCGCGAAGCAGCTCGCATTGCATTGAGAAATTGATTGTAGATGGACGTATCCATCCAGCTCGTATTGAAGAAATGGTTGAGAAAGCTCGCCGTGAGGTGGAAAACACAATCAAAGAGGCTGGTGAACAAGTTACATTTGAAGCTGATGTACACGGTTTACATCCAGAAGTGATTCGTACACTTGCAGATTGGAAATATCGTATAGCTATGGACAGAATGTGTTAAAACATTCTGTTGAGGTATCTCATTTGGCAGGCATGATGGCAGCAGAATTAGGCTGTGACGTTGTGTTAGCTAAACGTGGTGGTTTGTTACATGATATTGGTAAAGCCTTAACTCATGAAATTGAAGGATCTCATGTAGAAATTGGTGTAGATATTGCCAAGAACATCAGCGAAAGTGCATTGGTACAAAATTGTATCGGTGCTCATCATGGTGATGAAGAGTTCAAATCTGTAGAGGCTGTGTTAGTGGCAGCAGCAGATGCTATTTCTGCAGCGCGTCCAGGCACGCCGTAAAACATTAGAAAATTATTTGAAACGATTATCTAAGAAAGAGATTGCAGAACTTTTGAAGGCGTTGAAAAATGCTTTTGCTATCCAAGCAGGTCGCGAGATCCGCGTGATGGTAAAAACCTGATAAAGTAGACGATGGAAGTTAACTTATTAGTGCGTGATATCATAAAAACGCATTGAAAACGAATTAGAAGTCATCCAGACAAATAAAAGTGTGGTAATTCGTGAAACACGAGTCGTGATTACGCAAAAATAATCTGCATAAGTGGTTGGAGCAGCCTCGCTGCTCTAACTTTTTCAGAGTATATAAATTTTGCACATATATTGGGGAAGAAAAAGAAAGCACCACAAGTAGAGTTTTTTTCTGTTGATGTAGAATACTATTAAATAGGGAAAATTAAAATTTTGTAATCCGTGTAGTCGATAATTTAGGAGAATGACATGAGCAAGTTTTTAGCGATGAAATAATTGAACAAGTCAAAGATGCTAACGATATTGTATCTGTCATTTCTGAGCATATTTCACTTAAGAAAAAGGGGAAAAATTACTGGGGCTGTTGTCCATTTCTATAATGAAAAAGACGCCTTCCTTTAGTGTGACCCCTGAAAAGGGCTTTTTATTGCTTTGGTTGTCGAATCAGGTAATGTCATTAGCTTTCTGATGAAATATGATAATTTAACGTTCCTCGAAGCTATTGAGCGGTTGGCGAATCGTGCGAATATCGCCTTACCAGAGCGCAATGTATCTACGGCAGAGCGAAAGCGCATGGCTCATAAAGAGTTACTCTATGAAGTCAATGAACTGGCGGCTACGTTCTTTCATAATTGCTTAATAAAAACAGAATTAGGTAAGGAGGGCCTTGAGTATTTGTTGCGTAGAGGTCTTACGATGGATACCATGAAAAGTTTCGACTTGGTTTGCCCCAGATGGGTGGGATAAACTGTATCATGCCTTTACAGGACGTGGGATTGATGCCAATGTCCTGGTGGAACTAGGATTGTGTCGCAAGAATGAGCAACAGAAAATTCATGACTATTATAGAAAACGAGTTATGTTTCTATTATGGATGCCAAAGGGCACGTATTAGGATTTGGAGGCCGTGTATTAGATGACAGTAACCCCAAATACTTGAAACCTCCTGAGTCAGAGATATTTAATAAGGGCATCTATTATTTGCGTTTAATCAATCGTACCGTACCATTCGAGAAAGAAAGCGTTTCATTCTTGTTGAAGGGCATATGGATGTGCTGAGTGCTCACAATGCTGGCATTACCAATGGGTGGGCTTTTGGGAACGGCTTATACAAAAGATCGCGGTCGTTTATTAATGCGTCAAGTTGAAGAAGTTGTATTGGCCTATGCGATATGGATGGAGTTGGTCGAACTGCGGCAAAGCGTGCTATAGAACTACTGCAAAAATACAGAATTTTCAGTGAAAGTTTTATCTATGCCAGATGGTAAGGATCCTGACGAATATATCAAGAATCATGGAGCACAGGCATGGCAAGAATTAGTGGATGCAGCGCCCAGTGACTTTGAGTTTTTACTGAATGGAAAGTTTAATACATCATGATACGAATTCACCAGAGGGGAAAAACGGGCTGTGTTAGAAGAGCTTATTTCCGTTCATTGCAGGGCATGAAAGCCAGGTGCGACGAGAGGAATATTTAAAAGCATTAGCCCTTCCACTATGGATGGATGTGAGTACGATTCTTACCTACTTTAGGCAGTTCGCTCGTCAGGGAAAAGTAGAAGTAAAACAGCAGGTGCAAGCGCCTAAACAGGAAACGTTTACCGACGAAGAGGAATTACTGTATTGGGCAGGTAGGGATAAAGATATCTATGGACCAGTGCACCAATATATTAGTGAAGAGGACTTAACCAACTTTTAATATTACGTATTATAAAGGAATTGGCAAGATTGTTGGAAAGTGGAGAAGAACTTTCAGAGGTGGCATTAGAAGCACAGTTAGATACAGAGTCATGGCACTTATTTGGTAAGTGGTCTGTTCTTATCGAACGAGATGAGAGAGCTATATTACATGGACTCATCCGCAGTGTACGTTTGAAATCACTGCGCAATCAGTATAAGGAACATAGTCGATTAGCGGATCAATTAAGTCGATCCAATGATCCAAGATTTATAGAAGAATTACGCATATGTCAGGATTTACAGGAATTAATTAAACAGTGGTCCGCATAGAATGAAAGGAAGAGCATCGTGGCAAAGAAGAAAAAAGAATCGCAAGTGCAAGAAATTATAGCGATCCTATTGGAGAAAGCAAAGAAAGAAGGGGCTATTACATCTAAACAAATTTCTGATGCTCTTTCGGAGCAAGTGGAAGTAACAGCGGAACAACTAGGATGGTATGTATGCAGTATTTAATAATTTAGGAATTGAAGTGATGCAAGAGGATGATCACGATTCCGAAGGTGAGCTGCCGATCAATGAAGAATTATTAGATGAGGACATTGAAGTTGATGTAGATGTTGAACATTTGAGCAGCGATATCGATATCACAGAGGAAGATGAAGAGGAAGGAAAAGAAATCAACTTAGATTTGTCTATTCCTGAAGGCTTTGAATATTGATGATCCAGTGCGGATGTATTTAAAAGAAATTGGTCGTGTACCTTTGTTGTCTGGGTGATGAGGAAATTATTCTAGCACAACAAATCGAAGCTGGGTCTAAAGAAGATGCGACGTATCGAGAAGTTCGTTTAGGTGATACGGCAAAACAAAAATTGATTGATGCTAACTTACGCCCAGTAGTAAGTATTGCAAAACGCTATGTAGGTCGTGGTATGTTATTCTTGGACTTAATCCAAGAGGGAAATTTAGGCCTTATTAAAGCAGTCGATAAATTTGACTACACAAAAGGGAGTATAAATTCTCCACCTATGCTACATGGTGGATCTCGTCTAAGTTACAAGGGCTATTGCGGACCAAGCGAGAACGATTCGTATACCTGTACATATGGTAGAGACCATCAATAAATTAGTTCGTATTTCTCGTCAATTATTACAAGATTTGGGCCGTGATCCAAGTCCAGAAGAAATTGCTGAGGGTATGGGAATCACAGTAGAGCGAGTTCGTGAACCAAAAATTTCTCAAGAACCAGTGTCTTTGGAAACCCAATCGGGAAGAAGAAGATTCCATTTGGGCGACTTCTTGAAGATAAAGATGCGTAGCACCAGATGATGCAGCTAGCTTTATCTTACTTTCGTGAACAAATCAAAGAAGTGTTTACATGTCTTACTGAAAGAGAACAACAAGTATTGGAGCTTCGTTTTGGCTTGAAAGATGGTAAACCACGTACATTAGAAGAGGTAGGCCAGTTCTTTAGTGTTACACGGGAACGGATTCGTCAAATCGAAGGAAAAGCGTTAACGAAACTAAGAAATCGTGGTAAACGCGATAAAATCAAAGACTTCTTATAATTATAAAATTTTCAATATACTATACATAGGCGCAGAAATATGTCTGCGCCTTTCTTTATGGTTGGGAATATATAGTTAAATAAAAATCGTACTTTTTGTAGGTCTTGCAATTTTGTTTGATTATGGTATAATCTTGCATAAATAAACAAAGAAGTTGTATATTTCTATGGGAGGTTATTATGTTTGGTATGAAGAAATTAGGATTAATCCTATGTACAGCAGTTCTTGGCGTTGGTTTATTAGCTGGTTGTGGTAGCGATACAGAAGCACAATTAACACAAACAGTAGGGGTATTAAAAAGTAGGTTCAGAAACTACATTCCTCCATTTGAGTTTGCTGAAGAAAACAGCAATAAGTACATCGGTTTTGATGTGGATTTAGAGTGAAGAAGTAGCGAAGCGTTTGGGCTTGAAACTTGAGTTTGTCAGCATGGGCTTTGATGCATTGATTCCAGCTACACAATCTGGCAATATTGATATGATTGCGGCCGGTATTAATGCGACACCAGAACGTGAGCAAGCCTTGTCATTCTCTGATCCATACTTCAATGAAGGTGGCTTCATTACTATCGTTCGTAAAGATAACACAAATATCACTAAAATGGATGATCTTGCTAATAAAACGTGAGGTGTACAAATTGGTACTGTTCCTGCAGAAATGGCAAAAAGCAATTCCAGGTACGGATGTAAAAGAAAATGGATACTAGATAGTAATATCTTCATGGCCTTACAAGCAGGCACTATCGACGGTGCGATTATCGACCAAGCAGTGGCTATGTACTACTTAAAACAAGGTGCTGATAAAGATCTTAAATTAGTAGGTGAAGGTACAAAAGCTCCTGGCACAGTATTTGGTTTTAATAAATCTAATACAGCATTACGTGATAAAGTAAAATGGTGTTTTAAAAAGAAATGCGTGAAGATGGAACGTACCATTTACTCCAAAATGGTTCGCTAAGTAACTATGCTATGTAGCCTGTGGTATTCCTAGACGGGCAGGAAGAGCACGACACATTCCTCCACAAACTGATCCTTTCGGTAGGTTTGCTTCGGAATATGTCGTGCTCTTCTTGCATTTGTCTAATTTTGGTATAAGGAATACCAGAAGGCTACTACTCGTAATTGCGCGCTCAGGGGTATTTCTGTGATGCTAGTAGTCCGTGGGGCATTGTAGTAAATAGAAGACCGCAACATATTCCTTCTCAAACTGATCCTACGGTAAGTTTGCTCCGGAATATGTCGTGCTCTTTTCTGCATTTGTTTAATTCTGGTATAAGAAATACCACAAGGCTACTACCGTAATGACATCGCTCATGGTTATAGTGTGTGTGCTAGTTTGATATATTTCTGATGCGTTCACAAGATGCGTGGAAGCTTCTTGTTCGTTTGGGGGTTAGGTGTAGTTCTAAGATTTCTGATATTTTTACCTGATGATGGCAGGGACGGAGGCGAAGACGTTATGTTCACCGTATTCTCCTTCTAATTTGCAAGAGAGAGGAAGGACTTTTGTTCTGTGAAAGCAGGCTCGGATGATTTCTGTTACGGAAGCAGCGATGCCAAATTTCTGTGATCCTCTCCGATGAGAACTAAGTATCCACCATATTTCATTTGTTCAACTAAGGCGTTTTACCGTGCAGAGGGAAACGGTGGTAGTTCCTTTGTAGTTCTTTCAAAGGTTTTCCAGACACAGTTACATGAGACCAAGGCACCATGGCGCTACCACCATGCCTCGCCCACAGCATAGCAGGATAAAGAGCGTCGATGTACGTTGATTTGCTCGGATACAAGACGTTGCAATCGTGCAGAGTCTAAGGATACCAGAAGAAATAATTTTATGTTTAGGATAGTCTAAAATATTCTTGTACATAGGGCAGCTACCACATCGGCAGGGTTGAAAATACTGACGATGAAGCCATTAAAATCCAGAGGCTTTCACACGCGAAATTACGTAATACTCTGCGTAGCACCCAGTGTATCTAATCGGTCCTGTTCTGGAGTAGAGACCGGCAGAGATGACGAGCACATCACAGTCACCAATATCCTCTGGCTCACAGGCGATAGCTTACACGATGAGGTAAATAGCTTACCGCATCATTTATATCCGTCGCTTGTGCAATGGCCTTGGTTCCTATCAATATCACTATATATAAATGATTCACCTCTCCTTGCGTAGCAAGAAAAAGGCTACATGAGAGCCTACATGACCAGTTCCAATAATCGCAACCTTGCGTAACTCTATAGACATAACATTCCTCCTATATTGAAATATGAAAGTATTCAGTAATATGTACTAGAATAAAACTTTTATCTCCATAGGTCAAGCACTAAGAACAAAGTGTATCATAGAAAATCTAGTAGCACTTGTATTAGTACATTAGACAAACGTAAAAACGAGCAAATATATTTAGACAGCCAAGGAAGACAATGTGCCGTAGAATATCTAATGGCATTTTACTTACTAAATAATGGAAATATAAAAGAGCACGACATGTTCAGATACCCCGAAGGAATACAGTGTGCAGTAGAACATCTATTGGCACTCCATGAAGATACATTACACAAACGTAAAAACGAGCAACATGTTTAGACAGCCCAAGGAAGACAATGCTGCCGTAGAATATCTAATGGCATTTTTACTTACTAAATAATGGAAATATAAAAGAGCACGATATGTTCAGATATCTCGAAGGAATACAGTGTGCAGTAGAACATTTATTGGGGCTCCAGGAAGATACATTACACAAAATGAAAAACGAGCAACATGTTCCGGAGCAAACCTACCGAAGGATTTGTTTGTGGAGGAATATGTTGCTTGTTTTTCTTTCAACGTATCAAATAAGAATACAAATAGATTTCATAGGCACACACAATGACGATTAGTGAGTTCTTGGCTTCGCATATGTATAATAGCACAATAAAGCAACGGCAGAGCATATAGTCATGGTGATTCCCATAGGAATGGCTGTATCAGATCCTGCAATACCTACGATAGGTGACACGATGCCGGCAGAGACCATGGAAAAGAAACCTAATAAGGCAGAGGCACTCTCCAGCTAGATGGCCATACTTAGTCATAGCCATAGAAAAACTAGCGGCTCCAAATAGAGAGACCATCCCTACAGTAAAGAATAGAATCGTAGTTACAACAAGGAAGGGCATATTCAGGAGCATAGCACCTAAAAAGAGAATAGAACCAATACATAGTACACCTAAGCTAAAATTGTAATAACTGATAGTCTTTGATAACATTGCTCAAACGAGAGCTAATCATACTGGATAGGATAATACCGCAGCTGTTAAGTCCAAAAATATAACTAAATTGTTGTGCATTCAGGTGGAAAAATATTCTGATATACAAAAAGAAGAACCACTGATATAACAGAAAAAGCACCGAAGGCAAAACATTGAATGCCACATTGACCTAGAAAGGCTTTATCTTGTAATAAAGTCTTATAATTGTCGATTGCTTTTTGAAGTCCGCCTTCCACACGTTGCTCCGGAGAGAGACTTTCAGTGAAGAGAAAAGACCCAATGAGGAGAAGTAAGGAGAATCCAGCCAAGACAATAAAGATGAAGCGCCAAGTTTCTAGATTAGAATCTGACCGCCTAATAAAGGGGCAATCACAGGTGCTAATCCGTTGACCATCATCAAGGAGGCCAATAACTTAATTAGGTCAGGTCCTGATGCATGGTCTCGTGCGACGGCTTTGGAGATGACGACTCCGAAGGATCCAGTCACACCTTGTAAAAAGCGGCCTAGTAAGAGTACTTCGATGTTGAGAGCGTAGGCGCAAATAATGTCGCAATGACGCAAAGTAAATTCAATGATGAGAGGTTTCACGCCCCAGTACGTCACTAATAGGACCTGCAAAACAGTTGCTCAAAGGCAATGCCAATGGTCATAATGCCAATTGTCACTGAATATTAGAAGCCGATGCGTAATTCTCCTGGCATGATCGGCAAGGATGGTAAACATATCGGTAGCTAAGGGGTGACGGCTACAGTAGGCCGAGGAAAATAATTAATGGTAGTGAAACAGAATTACCCGTGTCATGTAAGGTCCTTTTCTAATAATCGCATCATTGCGAAGTAATATGCCACGCCAAGCCCATGCTTTTATGTCCATAGGTTGCCTTAAATTCTTTATTTGTCATTGTTTCTAACACAGGTGTCAATATAGGGTGTAATCGACTGAAATTCAGGAATAGGGGTCGTGGGAATCTGCTGATTATGTGGGCAGACCTTCTGAGATACATCACAGCCAAATACTAAAGGCGTTTTATGATGATAGCTTCTTCTTTTGAAGAGAGTTCCCCTTTGCATTGAGTGAGATAACTTTTGCATGTTCGATAATCTAGGTGATCACCTGTAAGGCTTGTCCAGGGCATGCTTCGGCAGGCACCACATTGTAAGCAGGTTTGTTCCATAGGTGTATCAGTCGGCAGTTCTAGGCTCGTTAGTATGGTACCAATCACTGTATAGGAACCCCATCGAGGATGGATGAAGGTTTGGTTCCAACCATAGAAACCGAGTCCGGCTAGATAGGCTACATAGCGATCGGCTAAGGGGGATGTGTCACAATGAATTTCGTAGGATTCCAATGGATACTTCTCCTGCAGTGCCTGTACTAGTTTTGTTAAATAGGACTGTACTACAGGATGACAATCTTGTCCCCAGCAATAACGGGCAGATTAGTCCCATCTGTTGTGGGAACATAGTAGGAAAACAGGCACACAATGGCAGACCGAGCTGACCTGATAGTGGGACTCCTTTTGTAAACTGTTCTTCAGTGTCCCTGCTGTAAAAGGGCAAGGATAGAGTATCCAAATGGTGGATTGCTTCTATTGGCAATGGCCAAGGAGCAACGCCAATTTCTGGTATATGTAATTGTGCAGCTAATGCTTGTAAATCGAACTGTGTCATGGCTGTTGCTTCCTAAGAATGATAGATGATATATATGTTACCTGAAAGATAACTTTCTATATCTTAGTATTGTACACCTATAGATTTATATAAATCAATATAAGAATGACTGAGCATTCATATAAAGATATCATGATTTTTATGAAAATACTATGAACTTTCATAGATAAGACGTATAACTAGTAAGAGAATTCATATAGCAAAGGCAAGGAATACATGGTAATATATTAGGTGAGAATATATTGAAATTAGGAGGTATGGCTATGCTCATGTTTACGCAAGTGCAACAACCCAGTAGTTTAGAAGAAGCTACTGCTTTTACTGATAAAACAAAAATGGCACCTATATTGGCGGGTGGTTGTTGACACGATTGGGAGAAAACCGCAAGTGGCTGATGGTCATTGATCTTCAGGATTGGGGGCCTCGATATATAGAAGAGGACGATGCGGAATTTCGTATTGAGCGATGGCCACAGCGAGATGTAGAGGTGTATGAGCTGTTTCAAACATTTGCGAATGGAGCATTTCCAAAGGCTGTAAAAGATATTTTAGGTGTTCAATTTAGGAAATATGGCGACTATGGAGAGATTCGTGGCGGCACGCTTTGGATTTTCTGATATCATTCCTCTGTTATTAGCCCTACAAGCAGAGGTGCGATTGTTCGAAGGCGGACGCATGTCAATGGAAGCATACCTATCCTATGGAAAACGCGACTTGCTCATCGAAATTATTGTATCTAAACAAGATGTGCCAGTGGCGATCGAAGCACTCAGAAAATCTACTTGATTTCGTATTTAACAGGATCAGCACGACGTGATGACAGTGGTTATTCTGTCTATATTGGTTGTCGTCCAGGGAAACCAATACGAGCCGTAACCGCTTGTAATATATTGAATGAAAAGGGGCTGGATGCATTAGAAGAGGCCGCTGAGGCTATTGAAGGTGAGGTCGCGTTCCAAAGTAATTCTCATGCAAGTGCAGAGTATCGTTTAAGCATGGCAAAGAATATGTTTAAGCGTTTAGTTAAAGAGGTAGACACATGGAAATAATGTTACAAATTAATGGTACAAAGCGTAAGGTATATATTGAAACAGATGAAACCTTATTGGAAACATTACGCAATTTAGGCTTTTATAGTGTACGTTGCGGCTGCGATACGACGAATTGTGGTCTCTGCACGGTGTGGCTAGATGAGAGCCTATCTTATCCTGTGCGTATCCGACTTTCAGAGCACCAGGTCATGAGATTACTACCCTCGAAGGTGTGGCAGAGGAGGCTGCAAAGCTAGCAGATTGTTTAGCGGAAGAAGGGGCCGATCAATGTGGGTACTGTACAACGTGGAATGATGATGAGTCATTGTTTTAGGTCGTAAAACATCCGAATGCAACAGATGAAGAAATTGAGCCTATTTAAATAATAATTTTATGCCGCTGTACTGGCTATGAATCACATATGCGAGGCATTCGCAAATATTTAGGGACCAATCCATATGAAACATTTTAGGTAAAAGTTACAAGAAAAGGATTCTGCTACACCTTTTAAGTGGGAAAGCGCCTACACAGAAGATTTCATACCTGCTAATGCGTTATGTATTAAAAATATTGCGAAGTCCACAGCTTTTGCAAAAGATTGTCGATATTAATATTGATGCGGCTATGAAAGTGCCAGGTAGAGGCTATCTATACCTATGCAAAGACGTGCCTAAGACTCGCTTTTACCTGGCAGGGCAAAAGCCATCCTGAGCCATCTGCGCGTATATGTTGATCTTAGATCAAAATTGCGCGGTAAGTGTAGGTGATGAAGTAGCTCTTGTGGTTGCTGTAGATGAACGAACTGCATTAAAGGCAATGCCATTAATTAAAGTAAAACTATGAAGTATACGAGCCTGTGTTGATATTCATACAGCTATTGATCATCCTAGCGTGATTCATCCTGAGGAAGATTTATGCATAATTTTCCGGTAGGGGAGATCCCAAACGAAATATTGCTTTGTTCTTATAGCCACGGGGGCGATATAGAAGCGGAATGGGCTAAGTGTGATTACGTAGTAGAAGAGTCCTATTTTGACCAAGCGACATTGCAATCCGCTATGGAATCATTTAGAACGTTCTGTACGATCGATCAATTCTAATCGATTAGTGATTACCAGTTCTTACGCAAGTACCATTTCATATTCGACGTCATGCAGCACGCGCTCTAGGTATTTCTGCGTCACAAATTGAGTGATTAAACCTCGTATTGGCGGAGGCTTTGGTCGAAAACAAACAGGATGTACAGAATTATTTTCTGCCTTTGTCACGGGACATTAAAAGCCTTCTCACATCGTTTATGATCGCCGCGAGGCCATTAACTGTTCTACTAGCCGTCATGCTAGGGATTGAAAGTGCTGCTACCAAAGATGGCATCATTCAGGTTATCGATATGGTGGCTGTATCAGATGCAGGGGCGCATGGAACACATGCACTGACCACGTTTACCGCAGGAGAACATAAATCATTACCACTGTACAATAAGACAAAAGGATCCGCTATGAATCGAATATTGTATATACGAATCATATGCCAGGAGGTGCTTTCGTGGGTATGGTGCCACAGAAGCATTATGGCCACTGGAATGTGTTATTACAAAATTAGCTAAAGCAATGGGTATGGATGAGATTGAGTTGCGATTGAAAAACTTAATTGCAGTTGGTGAAACAGCTCAGTCCTACGACCCAGGAGAAGTATTAGAGTCTGGCTTATTACAAGAAGCTGTACAGCGTGCCAAAGAAATGGCTAAGTGGGATGAACGTCCCAAATCTTGGAAAAATTGATGAGTGGTATAGAGGTGGCTTAGAGTAGCCTTTTGCCTTCCAAGGGTCAGGAGTTGCTAATGTCGACTCTTGCTTTCCGTAGAGATACGCATGCTAGATGATGGTAGTTATATGCTCTTACAGGTTCCACTGATATGGGACAAGGTTCGAAACACAGCACTGGGCAACAAATTGCCTGTGAGACATTAGGTGTCCGATGGATACGATGGTGGTGTACGAAGCTGATACAGATGTGGTACCTTTTGATCCAGGCTCGTATGCATCCAGTACAACGTATGTGACAGGAACGGCTACTAAATTGGCAGCAGAAGATTTGAAGCATTGTAGCAGAGTTTGCTCGTATTCTAGAAGTGGATGAAGCTTTGCGACCTTGATGGGGAACGTGCGTGGACAGAGGATGGCATTCGATGACCACTGCAGAACTGGCGCCTCAAACTTGTATGCGGAGCATCAGGCCATTACTTAAGTGGCATGGCAACGTGGGGTAGCCATACATCACCACCGCCTTTCATGGTTGGCATTGCAGAAGTGAAAGTAGATACAGAAACAGGTAAAGTGACACCAGAACATTTCTATGCTGTTGTCGACTGCGGTACAGTTGTGAATCGAAATTTGGCAACAGTACAAACAGAAGGTGGCGTTGTACAAGGGATTGGTATGGCCTTGTATGAAGAGATTCGCTATTCCTCTCGAGGTGTGTTAGAAACCAACAACTTCATGCATTACAAATTGCCTACACGACTTGATACGGGTCGTATCCATGTAGATTTTGTAGAATCCTATGAACCTTCTGGTGCCTATGGCATTAAATCGATTGGTGAAGTTGTTATCAATACATCTTGTCCGGCTATACAAGGTGCTATACTGAATGCTACAGGAGCAGAAGTGACCACATTACCAATGATTCCAGAACGTGTCTATGTAGCATTACAGGAGAAATAAACCGATTCTGGGAAAGATAAGGAGTGCTATATGAAAGAAGAACTCTTTTGGGAGTGCTTAGCAGGGCCAGGTATTATTTCCGTCGTAGGAGCTGGTGGCAAAACAACAGTAGTATCTCAACTAGCTAACTATGGAGTGTGTCGACATATTCCTACCATGGTGAGCACTACCACTAAAATGGGTTCTTTACAAGTGCAGCCTTGGGAACCCTATTATGGAGATAATGTCTTACTGGGCAGTGCCTATGTACAAAAACAGGTAGAAGAGAAGCGCATCGGTGCTTGGTTCAGAAGTCTAGCAGGTCATAGGGTGGTGGTGATTTGGAACCTAGGACGGTGGACGAGTTACATCGAGCGCATCCAGATTGGATGATTGTCCTAGAAGCAGATGGGGGCTAAGAAAAAGTGGATCAAAGCGCCAAAATCACATGAACCAGTCATTCTTTGTGACACGGATGACGATAGGTGTTGTGAATTCATGAGCCTTAGAGTCTTATTACAGAAGATGTTGTACATCGTATAGAAGAGGTGTGTCGTATTATCGATGTACCAGGAGACACCCGGCCAGAGCATCTGTAACACTTATAGAACATGAGCAAGGGCTCTTTCACATAGTCGTGACATAAAGTCATAGTTTGTACTGGCTAGGACCAAAGTGATTCGGTACTAGTGAAACAGTTTTAGTGATATTAAACGAGTCCCACTGCAGTATGTACCTTAGTCGATGGGCATAGAGAGACGTTTCGTATACAGCAGGTGTTACCATGATCCTAGGTTGTGTGGTATTGGCAGCAGGCTTGTCTAGGCGGATGGGACGGCCTAAACAATGGTTGCCTTATGAAGGGCAAACCCTGTTGGAGAGAGCGTTAGCTACCTATGCAGTCATGGCCCCACTGGCTGTTGTAGTACCGAAACACAATGGAACTTACGGCTTCGCAAGAGCTGTGATTCCTGTGTATAATGTACATCCAGAGTGGGGACAAGGACACTCCATACGATTGGGGATAGAGGCCTTATTACAATGGGAACAACGTGAGGGTAAGAAGCTTTCAGGTATATTATGTGGTGTCATCGATCAACCTTTATTAGATGTGCAGGTAATACATGCAGTATGCAGAGCCTTTGAAAGCTTTCAGTCAGATAGATCATTTCTGCAACCGCAGTATGGTCCCCATCAAGAGCGAGGAAATCCTGCTCTATTTGGGCGATATTGGGCAGATGCTAAGCAGCTGATCCCTGAAGATCAGGGAGGGCGCGTTATCTTGCGAGGAGAGGGAGCCCCATGTAAGCGCATATTTGGGTAGAAACCAGATAGAATTTGGCATAGTGGTGTAGATATTGATACAGAAGAAGACTGTGAGCGGATAGTACGCAAAGGAGGATATGATGAAACCAATCGTTCTCATCCGTAGTGGTGGAGACATAGCATCTGGGATTATCTATCGGTTATGGCGAGCAGGATATCCTGTTGTGGTCAATGAAACTGCGATCCCTACCATGATTCGAAGAGAAGTATCCTATGGAAATGCAGTGCATCGTGGTGAAATGATTCTAGACAGATTACGGTCACGACATGGCTATTGTTACAACATGTGCAGGACTTACTCGGTACACGAGAGGCCATTCCTGTTGTGACAGAACCCTATGCAGAGGTGTTGAAGACAATACAGCCTATTATAGTGGTGGATGCTATATTAGCGAAACGCAATGTAGGGTACAACGCTAGATGATGCACAGTTAGTCATTGGATGTGGACCTGGATTTTCTGCCCCCAAAGATGTGCATGTGGTGATAGAAACGATGCGGGGACATAGTTTAGGACGTTGCATATATGAAGGAGCTGCTATAGCGAATACGGGAGTTCCTGGTAATGTGGGTGGATATACTCATGAGCGTGTGATACATGCACCTGCAGAAGGCTTATTCGTAGCGAACTGTCATATTGGAGATATGGTAGAGGCTGGATCTGTCATCGGACATGTAGATACAGTACCCATCAAATCTAAAATTCGAGGTATATTGCGAGGTATTTTGGCCTCGAACATATTGGTCTCAAAAGAATTTAAGCTAGCAGATGTAGATGCTAGATGTGAGGAAAACCATTGCTTTACAATTTCAGATAAAGCCTTAGCTATTGGTGGTGGTGTAATGGAAGCCATCACAAGCTGGGAATTTGAACAAATACAGGAGTTATGTAGTGAATGTAATTGATGTAATATATGAACGTATGGGGAATCATGAACCATCTGTCATCGTCACTGTTTTATCAGGGGCAAGACAGGGTGATAAAGTAGTTTATAGCGAGACTGGTGATATTCTATATGGGACGGCTATTGAAGGGTTTACTATGCCTGAAAGAATACAACCACAATTATTTTCTATTGCACAAATGGAATGCTTTTTGCAACCTGTAGAAAGAGCGCCTGAAATTTTAATTTTAGGGGCCGGTCATGTGAGCCGTTGTGTGGCAGATCAGCTTTTCTTCGTTGGGTGTGGGGTTACAGTCGGGATGATCGAAAAGAGTATTTGAAACCAGAGTTTTTCGATTCACGAGTACAACGAATTCATCTAGATTTTAAGGAATTACAGGAGCGATTACCCTTAGATTCTTACACGGGGATTGTGGTGGTTACAAGAGCTCATGAATTTGATAGTGTTTGTCTGCACCAGGTACGTCATGTATTACCAACCTATGTGGGCGTTATGGGTAGCCATAAGCGCATTCATCATGCCTTTGAAGTATTGCGACAAGAAGGTTGGACGGATACGGAAGTAGATCAACTATATGGTCCTATTGGCCTTGATATAGGTGCACAAACGCCAGAAGAAATTGCATTATCCATTGTCAGCGAATATATAGCAGTGGAACGCCATCGAAAAAGGACAATTTTTAACAGCGAAGAGGTATCAGGATGAAGTATGAGTTTGTAGAATATTTAAAGAAACATACATCGACACCATTAGCAGTGACAACAATTTTACATACACAAGGATCCACGCCTCGTAAAGCAGGTACTACGATGATTGTCCACACAGATGGATCTATCTTTTGGGACTATTGGTGGAGGGCGCGCAGAAAACGAAATTCGATTGAGCGCTCTTGATGCGATGGAGCAGAAAGAATCATTTCGTCGTATCCATGTGGATCTCAATGATGATGTAGCAGTTAAAGAAGGCATGGTATGTGGTGGGAATATGGATGTGTTAATTGAAACCTACCATATATAAGACATAGGTTTACTAGAAAAAAATACCGATATAGGATAGAATAAAAGGGTACATGTATGAGCATGTACCCTTTATTTTTGTATAAGAAAGGATAGGATATCTATGCCATTTCAACTACAAACGACGTTAGAAACATTGCGTTTTTTTAGACATAGTAGATATTGTATTTGTAGCTATTTTATTTTATTACCTCTATCGACTGGTTAAAAATACAAGAGCGTTAGGCCTTGTGAAAGGTCTCGTTGTTCTTGTGGGAATTAACATCGTGGCACACTTCATCGGTCTGCATGCAATCAGTTGGATTTTACAACAGAGTGTGGCAGTTTTGATGATTGCATTGCCCATCGTATTCCAGCCAGAATTACGTAGATTATTGAACAATTAGGGAATGGAGGAGGTTTTTCTCCACCCGATCGAAAATCTCCAAAGAGGAATTGACCTCTATTGTGAAAGAAGTAGTCATTGCTTGTCGCAGTATGTCCCGTCGTAAAATTGGAGCCTTGATGGTATTTGAGCGACGTATGAAATTAGATGTGTTGTCTATGCAAGGAACTCTGAATTGATGGTCTTGTGACAAGTGAACTATTGATGAATATATTTTATCCTAAATCACCACTTCATGATGGGGCTGTCATCATTCGAAATGGCTGTATTGAAACAGCAGCTAGCTTGCTACCTGTGAGCCAAAAACCGAGATGTCAGTAAAGAATTAGGAACTCGACATCGTTCTGCATTGGGGCAAAGTGAAGAAAGTGATGCTTTTAGTGGTTGTTGTCAGTGAAGAAACTGGTCAGATTTCCTATGCCTTAGGGAGGACAAATCCACCGTGGTGTCACAGAAGATACATTGCGCACCATTATGTTGTCGTTGTTAGAACCAACACCAAGTGCTGTGAGTTCGTTACTTAAAATAAAGCGAGGTGAAGGTAAATGATGCAATGGATCTTGAGTTGGAAAAAGAATTGGGGTATTAAAAATTCTTTGCCTAATTAGTGCGATTATCGTCTGGCTCTATGTCATGCGGGATCAAAAATCTGGTCATTGAAGTAGCATATACGGTACCAGTACAGGTACAAAACTTAGACCAAAAACTATTTGGTAGAGGGTATTCCTAAAGAAGTGCGTATTCGTTTACATGGACCTCGAAATGCGATTTTAGATATTAACCCTAATATTTTTAAAAGCCTATGTAAATATGAAAGATGCTCGACTAGGGGCAAGACAATGTGAGCATTCAGTTTACTCCGCCCACAGGAACGTATATCGATAGTATGACTCCAGAAAAATGTGACAGTTACTGTTGATGAATATATGGTAAAAAGAATTACAGGTACAGATGCAGCCATTAGGCACGGTGCCGAATGATATTGCCATTAAAGATGTGAAAATTATACCCTACCACCGTGACGATTGCAGGTCCTGCACATCAAGTATCGAAAGCAGCGTATGCAGTCATCCGAACCAATCTAGATAAGCACCGTGAAAGCTTTACAGAAGTAGGCGATATTTTAGCAGTCGATACAGCGGGCAACATTGTAGAAGGGTAACAATTACACCAAAATCTGCACAAGTCCAATATGAATTGGAACGAATTCGGATGGATAAAAAGGTGCCAATACAAGCGAATTTAGTAGGAACTGTACCGGCTGGATATATTGTGAAGCGAGTTGATATGGAGCCAAAAGAATTGACCATAACAGGGAAAGAATCCTTATTGAATGCCATTGATGGAGTTAAAACGATAGATATTAACGTCAATGGTGCTACCGGCAATTTTTCAGGTAATTATAGTTTAGTACTACCAGACGGTGTGACGACTAGTACAGATAGAGTAGTTGTCAAAGTTGAGATTACACCACAAATGTAGGAGAGATATATGTTACGTATCATTAATTTTCGTATACCCGTACAAGAGGCAGAGCGATTAGAAGAATTAATTGTATATATAGTCCTTTACGGGGACAAATCAAGACGATCCATGTGGTACGTCGAGCTGTAGATGCACGTAAAAAGCCGAATATTACCTTCGTGTATACATTGTTTTTTTAGAAGTGCAGAATGAAAAATCAAGTATTTAAAAAGTTAAGTCGCCATAAAGATATTACGTTGATGGAACCAGAAATTCCCTGAGCCCATACAGCTAGGGACAGAACCGATGCAACATAGACCTGTTGTGATAGGCTTTGGCCCAGCAGGTATGTTAGCTGCGTTCTATTTAGCGCGGGAGGGGTATCGTCCCATCGTGTTGGAACGTGGACAAGATGTAGATCAACGTACATTAGATGTAGTAGTCTTTCTGAAACAAGGATCTTTAAACCAGAATCTAATGTACAATTTAGGATATGCGAGCAGGTACATTTTCTGATGGAAAAATTGACAACCCGTGTCACACATCCACGATTGCATGAAATTGCTACATATTTTGTTGAATTTGGTGCACCTGAAGAGATTTTTATATAAGCATAAACCACATGTAGGTACAGATATTTTGCAGGCACATGGTAAAAGCGATGCGCCAACAAATTATTGCTTGGGGCGGAGAGGTTCGCTTCGGCACATGTGACAGATATTATGACAGAGAATAATCGTATCACAGGAGTGGCGATTAATGGTACAGAATTCTTGCCGGCAGATATTGTATTATGTGGTATTGGACATAGTGCTCGTGATACGTATCGTATGCTCTATGACAGAGGTGTACGGATGGAAGGTAAATCCTTTGCCATCGGAGTTCGAATTGAACATGACCAAGATGTGATTGACACTTTCACAATATGGAGTACATTCCGCCGATATTGGTTTAGGCGCTGCTGAATATTCACTGGTCTACCATGATAAAGAGAAGGATAGATCTTGTTATAGCTTTTTGTATGTGTCCAGGGGGCAAGGTACTAGTGCCTCTGAAGAGGGCGGTGTTGTGACAAAATGGTATGAGCTTATATGCTCGTGATAGTGGCATTGCAAATAGTGCCTTAGTAGTCACAGTGGGCCCAAGAGACTTTGGTACACATCCATTAGCGGGGATTGATTTCCAACGAGAGTGGGAAGAAAAGGCCTTCATCTTGGGGGGACGCAACTATTATGCACCGATACAGACAGTGGGTCATTTTTAGGACGTACTGCTGATAATCATATACAGCGAGAACGCTATAGTTACAGAGCCTGGTGTGACGCCAGCGGATATACGAGAGTGTCTCACCTACTTTCGTAACAGATACATTAGCAGAGGCATTGCCATACTTTGGTCGTCGTATTCACGGATTTGATGGGGATCAAGTGTGCATGACGGGTGGGAAACTAGAACATCTGCACCACTTCGCTTACTCCGAGATGAAGAAAAGAGCTCTCTATCAACAGAAGGATTCTACCCTATTGGAGAAGGAGCCGGATATGCAGGCGGTATCATGAGTGCTGCCTTGATGGTGCAGAAACAGCGATATTAATAATGAATCGATACAGCCCTTTGAAAGGAGAAAATCATGCGAGTAGATTGTTTGGGGACCGATGGTGTACGCGGATTGGTGAATGAATTTTTAACGCCAGAACTGGCCTATCATTTAGGTCGTGCGGCAGCATCCTATTTTGGGCAGTCCATAGACCGACCAGTGTTTTTTTGATTGACGGGATACACGTATTTCTGGAGGCATGCTTGAAAGTGCATTGGCCTCTGGTATTTGTGCAGTTGGTGGAGATGTGATTATTCTAGGAGAAGCTCCCTACACCGGCTATTGCCCTATTTAGTGCGCCAAAAAGAATGTACAGCAGGAGTGGTGATTTCTGCTTCGCATAATCCATATCCAGATAACGGTATTAAATTCTTTGATGGAAACGGATTTAAATTGCCAGATGCAGTAGAAGATGAAATCGAAGAATTATGTAAATCAAGTGCCGATGATTGCTTGCCACGCCCTACTAAAGGAGATATTGGGACCATCCAATACCATCAAGAATGGGTGCAAGAATATGTGGATTTTGTAGTATCTACTAGTGCTTCATTAGAAGGACTTAAGGTAGTTTATGATGGTGCACATGGGGCAGCTTCTATGTGGGGCCAACGATCCTTCGTCAATTGGGGGCAGAGGTCATTGCCATCAATGTAGAGCCAAATGGAACAAATATTAATGATAATGGGGTCCACACACTTGGAAGGACTGCAAGCAGCGGTGCTCGTGAGGGGCTCATATGGGTATCGCCAACGATGGCGATGCAGATCGTTGTTTGATGGTTGATGAAAAAGGACAAGTCTTAGATGGGGACCAAATTATGTTGCTTTTGTGGCTTGCACTTACAAGAGCAAGGCAAATTAAAAGATAACATGATTGTTGGCACAGTAATGAGTAATATTGGTTACAAGGCAGCAGAGGAGCTGGGCATGAAAACATGTTCTACGGCTGTGGGCGATCGCTATGTATTAGAAAAAATGTTAGCAGAAGGTTATTCTATTGGTGGAGAACAATCTGGTCATGTGATCTTCTTGGACTATAATAGTACTGGTGACGGATTATTAACAGCTGTACAAACATTGTCCATTATGAAAGAAAAAGGAAAATCTTTATCTGAATTAGCTGGCTTGATGACGAAATATCCTCAATTATTAGTCAATGTACGAGTATTGACGAAGGCTGGTTGGGAAACGAATGCAGCTATTCAAGATGCCATTCGTGAAGCGGAAGAAGAGTTAGGTAGCAATGGTCGTATTTTAGTGCGTCCATCTGGTACAGAGCCTCTAATCCGTGTTATGGCAGAAGGTCCTGATCAAGAACAATTAGATGAATTATGCCATCGGATTGGTGATGTAATCCGCATCGAACAAGGAGAAGTATAAATGTTTCGACTTATTACAGATGAGGAGACCTATGAACAAGGGACTTGGTCAGATGTAGAAAACGTACTACATCAAATTGTGGCAGATGAACGTATTTTTAGTTTGTTTTGGGACGACCCAAAAAGAAAAACTGCCACTTTGTCCAAGCTTATTATGGATGAAGACCACCCGGATCAATTGAATCTAGAAATCGCCTTAGATAAAGATGGGTATAACTATATGTATGTGAAGAAGTATGTGACTATACCATGGTGTATGGATACATTGCAAACTATGCATGAGAAAAGTCATTTACCAGATATGAGTGTTTGGGAGTTTGTAGGATCCTTTCCACAACAATAGATATATGAAGAGGACAGTTGCGAATGTAGCAACTGTCCTCTGTTGTTTAGCTTTGTAACATACGTAGCTAAGGATATGCAATTATTGTGTAATTGGTGTTTGTAATAGCTGACTACCACTTTCTAAGCCCACCGTGCAGGACTAACTAGGTATAAACAGAGTACAATGAGTACAGTGAGACCAATGATTAACCAAGAAAACTGACCATTTTTGCTGAATTGATAGATACCAGATAGACGAACACCAAAGGCACAGCCTACGGCGGCAATGAGTGATGCTAGAGAGAATTGGTTTTCTACTACGAATAATACCATCGTACCGGCAAAGGCACCGATGACAGTAAACATAGGAACCATTCTTTCAAAAGGAGAGGAGAATTTCGCTTGACTCCATAAAATGTAGGAAGAAATTTCTAATCCTAAGGCCCCTAACAATATGGAAAAAGGATGGCCAAATAGCAGTCCAAGATTCACGCATTGCAGATCGTTTCTTGCCCGCATAATAGGCGAACCATGTAAGACCTAACATAGCGATTCCTACAAATAGGAAAAACCATTGCTCTGGAATATAGCGATAATTTAATACCCCCACAATCGTTCCTAAGATGGAAAGGGTAGAAGAAATATAAATTTGCTTTAAGGTAGGACGTTCTTCTTTAGGAATCCGTTTATATAGAGCGGCGCCTAATTCCAAGATGAAGAAGAAAATGAATAGACCAATCGATAGATGTGAGAGACTAAGCTAAGCCCGAATGGAACTAATAAAGGGATGAGTAGTTTCAGCCAGGGAAAAATGTTAAATCTTAAAATCTAGTCGCAACATCTTGCGTTTCAAGGGTAAATGTATTGTACAATGTGAACGTCAGCATAAACGAGATGACTTCCACAGGGGTAGCACCCCAATATAATAGGGTTGGCACTACAAGGAATGACATAGCAATCCCTGAGAAGCGAGCAATTAATGCGGACAGAATACCTAATGCAAAGTAAGGTAATAAAGCGATAATATAATCCATAATAGACCCTTTTTAATGATATATGTCGTTTCTTTTTAGTATACGTTACTTTGCTGGTCAGGGCAAGGAGTTCAGGGTACTTTTCTTTTTCTTGGTGGCGTCCTTGATAATACGTCTAATGGTTTCGGGATGGCAAGCATAGTGAGAGGCAATTTCTGCAATCGATAATTGTTCATTTCTGTGTAAGGTTTGAATATCATAGGCACAGTCTCGAATACGACGAGCTTTTTGGTAGACACCATTTCTGATTAGTATATTACGAATCGTATGATAATTGGTGCCGTACGTAGTGGCGATGACTTGCAATGGAGTGTCATTTTGATAGGCAGATACAATGGATGGAATGGGGAGGTCTTCTTTATTGCCCCTGTAATGTGATACCCGCCTCACGTAATCGAGATGCAATGGTGGCAGCTTTTACATGATAGAGGTTGGCAATTTGAGTGGTGGATAGTTTATGTGCTGTGTAGAGGTTGCATATATCTTTGATCGGTAAGGACAATCGTTTATGACTGTGACGAAGGGGATTCTCTTTGATTGTAGTAGATGAATGACAGTAGATGGAGAGATGCGAAATTCTTTGGCAATGGTATAGGCACTACTTCCGGACTCATAGGAGCTGATGATAGCTGCAATGGGAAGGTCTTTACCAACTTGTGTTCGAGTAGGCTCTTTGATATGCCAGTCATATAAACGATTATAGATGGTTCGCGTAGACACATGGTAGTGCTGGAGCTAATTGTTTGACTGAATGCCCTTGTTGATATAACAGCATCAGTTCCTCTTGAGGGATGGCAACCAACTTTGATTGTATAGGGATTTTGTAGGCATGCAATCGTTGGCATACAGTACTTTTGACTGCAGTGTAATAGTTCTGCAATGGCTTTAGTAGATGTATGACGAATGACATATAGTTCATAAAGTAATTCATAAGGGATAGGAATGATAAAGCGTTGCTCTTTATACTGCATATAGTGGTACCTCCTAAATATATATTGAAAGTTAGTTCGTATAGATACTTTCAGTATGGAGAAGGAGATGAAAAATGTCCACTGACTATTAAGAGGGTATTGCATTATAAGGAAAGCTTGACTGACAGTGTATATATTCAATAGTGTTGTGATGGGCGATCATCGTGTATAATAGAGAAAAAGATACCTATTTAGATATAGAATGAATGCTGAGTAAAGAAGGTCTATTATATAAAGGAGATAGTATGAAAGATTTTTGTTCATTATATTGCGATGTTACCAGCGATAGCTATCGCTATATCTATATTTAACTATGCGCAAGCAAAGATGGCAATTCGCTTGGGGGATATGACGCCTAAGCAGTGGGGACGAGATACGATTAACCCTTTTGCCCATATTGATTTGTTAGGAATTTTAGTGATGCTTATTGCTAGCGTTGGGTGGAGTAAGCCAATTCCGTTTTCGCCGTACAATTTTAAAAACCACGCACTGCGATGATACAAATTGCCTTAGCTGGATTAGGGTGCTAATATCTTAGTGGCGTTTCTAGCTTATGTAGGCATGTCCATTGCTGTGCAAGTCAGTACAGTAAGTACTGGTTTACAAAATGGTCATGTCCTATATCGTGACCTTGTGCATAGGCTTTGGGGTTTTTAACATGTTACCAGTACCAGGCTTTATTGGATTTTATGTGCTACTGCAATATTTGCCTTATGAGTGGCAAGAAAAACTATTAGGAGCTCAGTTGTGGTTCTTTATTGGTATTTTGGTATTGGGACAATTTGGATTCTTAGGTGCTGTAATACGTCCAGTATTTGCAGTGATTTTAGCTATTTTTGAAAACTATTGTTCAGTTGATTTTTATAATATGTCCATATGCGTTTTGTGTATGTATAGATAGTTATTAGCGATTAATTATAGAAAAAATTCATTATTAAAAATAAATATTGCTAATGATTCTCATAGGATGTACAATGTAAGTGTTATAATTTTTATATTTCATAGGAGGGTATCCATCATGAAAAAAGTAAGTTAGCTATTCTTGCATTGGCCTTGGTTAGGTGCAGTTTCTGTAGGTGCAAATGCTTCTGCACATGGCGTGTGGTTTGCGGAACGTATTGATCAACCAACATTAGTATTAGGGGAAGGTCCTGCAGATAATGCATACGAACCATCCATGGTAAAAAGCTTTGAAGCGTATGATGTGGCGTATAATCCATTGGACATGAAAGTAATGCCTCATGAACACAATGTAACTATTGAGAAAAACGAAATGTTAGGGTACTACAGCAACTACATTTGACTACGGCTATTTTACAAAAGATAAAGATGGCAAAATGCATAAAGCCATGATGAAAGATGTACCAAATGCGGTGAAATCACACATGCTGTGAAAATATAATGTAAACTATTGGAATGCGGCTGTAAAAACCTGAACGTTTGAACATGCCGATCGAAATCGTTCCAAGCGTTAACCCATTAACATTGCGCAAAGGCGATACTTATGAAATTCAAGTATTCAAAGATGGTATGCTTTATGCTAACGCTCCATTAATCAAAGACGTTATCAATGATTTGACTAATGAAAGCCAAGCTGACGCACAAGGTAAAAGCAATGGTAACAGTGAGTGCTAATGGCCTGAACGTAGTAGGCGTAGAAGTAGCATTCCCAACAGAAACAAAAGGTGAACAAACTAAATACTTCTCTAGCTTGTCCTTCACAATTCAACCAGAATAAGGCGTCTCTTGCGATGCTAAGGAAAACTTGTAGGTACGCATTGAGTGGTTAAAATGAAAGAGCGCGACATATTCTCCGCAAACTGATCCTTCGGTAGGGGTTGTCACTATGGTGGCGCTATGCATCTGTGGCGTTTGTAACTCGAATAGATAGGAAGACTGGCAACATACCCTTCTCAAACCGATCCCACGGTAGGTTTGTTCAGGAGCATGTTGCGGTCTTTTGTATTTGTGTGATTTAGTTAGTAAGGAACGCCACAAAGGCTACTACGCCCTAACTGCGTTCCTCAATGGGGAATGATGTTATTAAAATATAAAACGATGCAGAAAAATGTGGTATAATATGTGTATAGAAGAGTCATTGACGTGAGTTGGGCTCATCTCTTCCCAATATGGGAGGAGGTGATTTATGAAATTTTGGAAAAAGTTGCTACTATTAGTAAAATTTTTAAAATTAATTATAGATATTTATCATTTCTTTTAACTAGAATGACAAAGCCTAACGTAAAAGATAAGTGTTGGTAGTACTTATACACGTTAGGCCTTTCATCTTTTTGTAGTATTGAAGATGAGCCTAACGCCGTTCACACGTTACTGGCTCTTCTTCTTTATGTCTATATTGTAGCATATGTTAAGAAAAAATACTACTTGTATCGTCACTTGTGACGCTATGCAGCCTGTGGTGTTTGTAACTGAATAGGGTAAAGGAAGACTGTAACATATTCCTTCTCAAACTGATCCTACGGTAGGTTTGTTCAGGAGCACATTGCGGTCTTTTTGATTTGTGTGATTTAGCTAGTAATAACTGCCACGAGGCTACTACGTTTAACTGCGTTCCTTGTGTGGAATCTCGAGATACTCCAATAGGCGTTTGATAGTGTCTTGTCCATCGTAACAGGTATCGATGAGGTATCCTGGTTCACGTAAAAATTCTGTTAGGCCGCGATAATAAAAATATTTCTTTCTATCTTCGATGATAAAAGGGGATTAGATCATGTTTTAGGCATTCTTTAAAAGGCGATGAGTCTGCCTACTCGACCGTTTCCATCTTGAAAGGGTGGATACGTTCAAAAATGGAAATGAAATTCCACAATATCTTCAAATGAAATATGTTCTTTGTTTGTATACCATGCTAATAAATTTTGCACATCGACTGCTACTTGCTCAGGTTTTGAGGTTTCCTACCACCGACTACATTCGGTCGTATTTTTGTAATCTCCTACTTTGAACCAAGGAAGGTTTCATCTTTGGTGTTACTTTTAATAGGTAATGAAGGTGTTTTAATAATCACTTCTGTTAATGGATCTTCGGCAATATCAATGCAGTAATCGATGGCTCGGAAGTGGTTGATAGTTTCAATAATATCATCAACGGACAGACTCTCTTCTCCCGTGAACAGTATTCGTTTCAAAGATATGTCTAGTTTGTTCTTCGTTCAACTTACTCACCTTCTATATGGTTGGAGTTATAGGTCATGCGCACTTGGAGTTCATGGTAGAGTCCACCAGAGATTTTATGGTCTTTTTCTTCTCGTAACTGCTTAAGGATGGGATTGTCAGGCTCTATTGTGTAGAGATCTGTTGAGAGCAAGAAAAGTACGCACATAATTTGCGTATCACTGATGGGTGAAAGCTTTTTCGCCTCTTCCAAATTTTTAGCAATGGTTCTTGACGATATGTGAAGTAAATGTGTTAAGCTTGACCTACGTATATCATTCTTCTAATATTGTTATTAATCCCTGGTAATTATACATATGGTACCTCCATAATCTTTACCTATCATATAAAAAAATAAATAAAAAAAGTAAAGATTTTAGAATGGAAAGTAAAGATATACGACCAATAAGTAAAGAATAATGACAGATTGTGCTATATATCTGTTCGTGACCCCTAGCTACATACAAAGATATTTTCTTCATGGTATAATACGATGTGATACAAGGAGGGCCTATGACGATACGAGATAGGATTATTGCCTACTGGAAAGGGCGGAGCGGTGATTTTTGGTGCGCTACGCATGAAGGAATTACAATCGAAGTTAGCACCTCGCTGGTTGCGAGAGATTACTCCGCATATTAAGGACACCCACCAACGAATTTTAGATTTAGGGACGGGAACGGGCTTTTTTGCCTTTTTGCTAGCACAGCAAGGCTATTCGGTGACCGGTATTGATCTCAACGGAAGATATGATTGCGGTGGCTAAGGCGCAAGCTGTGGAGTTACGAGACTCTTTGCGCGGGACTGTGGACTTTCTCTGTATGGATGCGATGCAACTAGATTTTCCCGACCAATCTTTCGATGTGATTCTGGCACGGAATCTGACATGGATCTTGCCAGATGTGGAGTCAGCCTACAAGGAATGGTATCGAGTACTTGCACCGAAAAGGGGTGCTCATCAACATTGATGGTGATTATGGAGTGGAACTTAAAGTGCCCGTAGTGGCACAGCATCACATTCATGAAGGGGTAGCGAACGAAAACGATGCAAGAATGTATTGCCATTACAGAGGAACTTTCCATCAGCCGCATGGATCGTCCCCCATTGGGATGTGCACATGATGCGCAAAGCAGGCTTTTTCCCAGAGTGTATTTAGATATGGCGGTAAGTAGCCGTATGTATGATGAAGAAGATGAATTATATAATCCAGTGCCACTCTTTTCGATTGTGGCAAGGAAATAAGGAGTAACTATGCAAACATTTGAAACTTTCAAGGTAACAGAAAAAAATAAATTTGCTATGGCATCTGCGTTGGCGATGACTGATTTTACAAAAGTGTTTTGAACCAGTACTATTTCTATTTTGGACAATCTGGTGTGGGTAAAACGCATCTGTTGAAAGCCATGGAGCAAGAGGCTGTGAAGCAAAACGCAGCCATCCGTGTGCGGTATGTGACAGGGGCGCAGTTTATGAAAGAATACAACGACAGCGTGACCTATGGTGAAGTAGCAGATTATATGGAAGAATACTGCAAATTACATTTGTTATTGGTAGATGATGTACAGGACATTGTGTATAGCGATGATGAAGGCGCTAAGAAAATGTTTATGCGTCTTGTGCTTGGCATGAAAGCAAAAACAACGTCGTATGGCAGTAAGCTTTGATGATACGTTTGACTCTGAAGATCGATCTAATGAATTACAAAATGAATTGACTGAGTATGTGGTAGCATTTGTAGAATAAGATAGAAATCAGTTATTACATCGTATACAAAAGTCGTATAACCTATGAAAAGAGGCGGATTTCAATCTATAGAAATCCGCCTTATTATCTGTTATACTTGAGAAGAAGAGGTTTCTATTGAGCGAGTGCTCAGGAGAGGAGATAAAGTATCATGGCTATTTCAGAAGAAGTACGACAACGATTTGCGGGAGAGTTTGAGAAGTTTCAAGCAGGGATTGAAGGTTTCTTTGCGAAAGAAATCGCTCCCAAAAGATTTCAAAGGAATTGGTGGAGGATTCGGTAGTTATGCTGAACGTGGTTTTTGAAAGTGCAATGTTGCGTTTGCGATTCTTTGGGTCTCGTATTCTTCCATACCAAATGAAATTTTTAGTGAATGCGGTGAAAAATATGATTTAAAATATGTACATTTTCACAACAGGTCAATGTATTCAATTCCATCAATTGCAAGGTGAACAAATTTTGGAGTTGTATAAAGAGTGTTTTGAACATGATATCTATAATCGTGGTACTGGTGGAGATAATTTGCGTAATGTAACGGCCAGTCCATTACATGGTGTACATCCAGATGAACCTTTTGCAGTGACTCCATACTTGCAAGCAGTTAGTGAATATGCGGTGTCCTTTGATCGGCACATTAGCATTGCCACGGAAATATAAAATTGGCTTTTTCTGTGGTAGATAATGAAGGACATGCTAACTATAAAGATTTAGGGTTCTTGGCAAAAAGAAAATGGCAAGTTCGATGTCTACGCAGGTGGCGGTATTGGAGGCGGTTCGCCTTTTGGTGTCTTAGTAGATGAAAATGTAGATCCAAATGAAGTGTTACATCATGTGGAGGGTATGTTGCATTTGTACCATGAATTAGGTGACTTTAAAAATCGTGGTAAAGCACGTTCTCGTTTCATTGCGCAACGATTAGGTGAGGAAGAATTCCGCAAAGCGTACCATGAGTATTTGGAAAAATCTAAAGCAAACCCATGATTTAACATTGTCAGTGGCTCCTTACGAAGTGAAAAAAGCAGGTACAACAACACCAACGACAGCCTTGGCAAAACCTCAAAAACAAAAAGGATTGTATTACATTCAATACAAACCATTGGTTGGTACACCACCAATTGATGTATTCGTAAAATTATTCGATTATGTAGGCGGTTTAGAAGAAACAGAAATCCGTATCTGCGGTGATGAATCTGTATATATTGTAAACTTAACTGGTGAAGAAGCAGATGCAGTAGCAGCTATTATCGGTGATACATGCGAAAAAAATAAATTTGAACATACTGTATCTTGTGTAGGAGCTACCATTTGCCAAATCGGATTCCAAGATTCTTCTGGATTGATAAAAGTCATTAAGGATACCGTTAGAAGCGCAAGGATTATCTACGGATCGATTGCCACAATTGCATGTATCTGGTTGTCCATCTTCTTGTGGTACACATCAAGTGGGTACACTAGGATTCCATGGATTTACAAAAATAGTAGATAAAAAACCGAAACCAGCTTTCAAAGTGTTCTTGAATGGTAATGGTGAATTAGAGGGTCCACGTATGTCAGAAGAAGTGGGAGTTATCACTGTGGAAGATATTCCTAAATTCTTCATTGATCTTGTGAATGCCTTAGAGACAGCAGAACAAGATTTTTGACATATGGAAAGAACAAAAACCAGCGGCATTCCAAGACGTGATTGCTAAGTATCTATAATATGTCAATAAAAACGTTCTTACTCAGGTAGGGGCGTTTTTATCATTACGATTCCTATCTAGTGAGAATGCTAGCTAAGAGTCTATACATTCTAACCCCTGATATGTTGATTGTATTGAAGAATTACGATAGATGCGGTATAATGAAAGAGATATCTCAAGAATGAGAATGGGAATTTCAGTGGTATAGGCATGGAAGTTTTGTTCATAGAGTTGTATATATAGGAGAGTCAAATGAAAAAGTACACTAGCTTTTAGTAGGTGCCATGGCGTTTGCTACGACTTTTGCAGTAGCTCCACAAGCACATGCTGAAATCAATGAATATTCTAATTTGAATGATAAAACAGTGGTGGTACGTCAACCTGGTCAATCTATGGTATTGTCTATGCGTGAAGTAGCAGGTATTTTTGTAGGGCGCTATGTGAAAGCTGCTGTTAGTTCTATTACGTTAGACCCATCAAAAGGCAACTACCAATATGTGGTGGTAGGGTATACACCAAAACAAAAAAATTACTATTGATGTAGACGTAATTACAGGAAAGTAATCCGTGAATTCCGTTCTAGCAAAGCAAAAGACGTAGCTTCTAAAGTATTTAATCCATTGAAAGTGGTAGCACCAAAACAAGCAGAGGCAGCTGCTCGTGAATTAGTAGGAGAAGGTTCTTTTCTCCGTGGTTGGGAAATTAAAGCCGAGAATAATGAAGTGCGCTACATTGTTCGTACACAGGCTAGCGATGAAAAAGAGTATAGTGTTATCGTAGATGCTGTGACAGGTAAAGCCTTTAGAAAAAGGTGAGCCCTATTGATTGGGCAAAAATTAAAGCTGATCGCTTGCGTAATGATGGGGCAGGTAAACCGTTACATTACAAGAAGCGCCACAAGATGATGCAGATGATCCTACGAAAAACATTGAAAATAGGTGATGTATGACGTATCAAAAATATTATATTTACTATTGAAAATAATGTAGCCACCATTACATTTAACCGTCCAGAAGTGCAGAATGGATTTAATGTGCCAATGTGCCAAGAAATTCTAGATGCCATTCAGGTGGTGAAAGAAACGGATGAGGCCCGTGTATTAGTCTTCAAAGCAGAAGGGAAAAGTCTTTTCTGTAGGCGGTGATTTAACGGAAATGAAACGCGCTGTGGAAGAGGATGATACAGAATCTTTTGTTTGAGATTACTCACTTGGTAATGGAAATTTCTTTAGCTATGAAACATTTGCCGAAGCCTGTTGTGATGTGCACTGATGGTGCTGTGGCAGGGGCGGCTTTCAATATGGTGTTAGCTGCCGATATGTGCGTAGCCTCTACCAATAGCCGTTTTATTCAAGCCTTTGTTAATGTAGGATTAGCCCCTGATGCAGGTGGTATGTACTTGTTAAGCCGTGCTGTAGGTATCAACCGTGCTATGCAATTAGCTATGACTGGTGAAGCTGTAACAGCGGAAAAAGGTAAGGAATATGGTTTTGTCTATAAAGTATGTGAACCAGAAATTTCTAGAGCGTACCACGAATCGTTTGGTGCAAACGCTTTGCATGAAAGGACCTGTTCATTCTTTCCGAGCTATGAAGCAAAATGATGTGGGCTAGTTTCTTTACAAACTTTGAGGAATATGCGGAGTTAGAAGTGAAAATCCAAAACCCTTAGGAGCCACAGAAGATTTCGAGAAGGTGTACGCGCCTTTGCAGAAGGAAGAAGACCTAAATTTAAATAGTACATCTGAGGATGTGAAAGAAAGAGCTATTACGACTGAGTAGAGTCGATAATAGCTCTTTTGTATGTAAAAAAACATGTTCGTAAAGCATATTCTATGCAAAATATTGTGTGTATCTACTAAGCAAAATGGATAGTGTAAAAACAGGGTAACTTATAAAAAAAGAGGACCCTTTTAGAAAAGAGTCCTCATATATGTGATTAGCGGTCGCCGTTAAAGATAGAGTTTTTAACGATAACGTAGTCAACTTTTTGATAGCTTGTAGTAGTACCACCAGCATAGGAGATAGAAGATTGTAAATCTTGTTCCATTTCTGTTAATGTATCAAAGATACTACCTTTAGATTGGATTGTGATTTTTGCCTTCTACGTTTTTTGCGTTCCCCTTTTTGGTGTTCAGAAGCACTGCCAAAGTATTCTTTGTAAGTTACACCGTCAATAGTGACTTCTTGCCTGGAGATTCTATATGACCAGCGAATAGAGAACCGATCATCACAAAGGAAGCACCAAAGCGAATAGATTTCGCAATGTCACCATGGTCGCGGATACCACCGTCAGCGATGATAGGCTTTGTAGCCGCTTTCGCACACCAGCGAACAGCGGATAATTGCCAACCACCAGTACCAAAACCAGTTTTTAGTTTAGTAATACATACTTTACCAGGTCCGATGCCTACTTTTGTTGCATCTGCACCAGCGTTTTCTAGTTCACGAACAGCTTCTGGAGTGCCTACGTTACCAGCGATAACGAAGCTTTCAGGAAGTTCACGCTTAATGTGTTGAATCATTTCAATAACGCTATTGGAATGACCGTGAGCAATATCGATAGTAATATATTCTGGGCATAGATTTGTTTCTTTTAATTCTTTTTACAAAAATCAAATTCTCTGGTTTTTACACCGATGGAAATAGATGCAAATAAACCTGCCTCATGCATGTCTTTGACAAAGTCCAAACGTTTTTCAGGTTGGAAGCGGTGCATGATGTAGAAGTAGTTTTCAGCTGCTAATTGTTTTGCCAATTTTTCGTCGATAATGGTTTGCATATTAGCTGGGCACAATTGGTAAAACGGAATGTACGATTTCCAAGCTTTACAGTTGTGTCACATTCACTACGGCTAGATACGATACATTTATTTGGTATCAGTTGCACGTCTTCATAATCGAAAATGTTTGTAGTATTGATCATTATTTGTTGCCCCCTAAATAGACATAATTAGGATTAAGACATAATCCTTATCTATTATACATAAGTCCTTTCGAGTTGGCAATATAACTTATGTACTTTTGACATGATGAATGGAACGTAGGTTGATAAGGGAGTAACAATTTTTGCAAAAGGTCTATAAAAATGATAAAAATAGAAATAATATAGAAAGTTGTCAATTTTATGTGATTGAGCTTTCAATTTTACATACACAGGTATCCATATAAAGGAGAAATACTATGAGTGCTAATAATTCACCAAAAAGTACGAATGATACAAAAGTAACAAAAAGAACACCTGGCAAAAGTTCTGCCAATACACTGATGCTGGTTGAGGGTGGTTTAGTTATTGCGATGGCACAAATTTTAAGTATGTATGTGATTTACCAAAATGCCACAAGGTGGTGCAGTCAGCGGCGAATTTAGTGCCATTATTGATATATGCCTATCGTTGGGGTGGTCGTGCAGGGATGTTGACTGGTTTAGTATATGGCATTGTTCACTTTATATTAGGGTTTAAATATTCCGTTCATTACCTCAGCATTATTTTGGATTACTTGTTGGCCTATGGTGCCATTGGTATTGCTGGATTCTTTGGCGGTGCAGGTACTGTGAAAGCCTTCTTTGGCGCTGTCTATGCTGCGTTAACTCGCTTTGCTATGTCTGCCATTAGTGGTGTTGTAGTATTTGGTGCCTATGCGCCAGAAGGACAAAAGTCCTTGGGTGTATTCTTTGTTGTACAATGCTACCTACATGTTACCAGATTTAATCATTAATTTGGTGGTATTGGCCGTGTTGTATGTACCGGTGATGAAAGGCTTGCGTCGAGTAAGTACCAATCATAGATAGAAGCTAGGTATCTAGTAAGACATAATACGTATATAGGAGATATAGATGATTTCAGAGTTAGGAATAATTATTTTAGCGGGCGGGTTAAGTACTCGCATGGGAACAGACAAGACGAGATTGCCTTGGGGAAGCACAACCCTGTTGGGGGAGATGCTCCGCAAGGCGGTACTAACAGAATGTGGAGAAATTATAGTTTCCATCAACCGTGTTTTAGAAGAATCAGAAGCACATATTTTAGAAGAGGCTCGATCCTTTGGTCGAGATATTCAATTAGTACACGATCGCATTCCGGAGAAAGGACCATTGAGTGGACTAGAAGCTGCCTTTGCAATAGGATCCAAAGAAGCATATATTGTGGTATCTGCAGATATGCCTTGGTTCTCATTCCATTGGTTGCCATCGTGGGAAGTTCATATTGATACATTCTTGCAAGGAGAATTATTGGCTATGGTTCCCTATGTGGGACTACAAGAGTACGAGCCATTAGCCGCTATTTATAAAGCGTCTATATTCTCTTATATTGAGCAAGCTTTTAGAAGGTGATGACGTATCCATGCATGGTATGTTAGAACAGATTCCTTATATGGAAATGGATATGATTGATGAAGCTGAATTGTATCAAAATGTAAATACAAAGCTTTCCTATAAATTGGCCCAAGTGAAAGCTTTAAATCGTGAACGTTCTGTACCGATTGTATCGATTAGGCAGGCCAATCCAAATCTGGCAAAACAACGGTGGCAACAGCACTCGATCAAGGTGTTGTCAGATCGAGGTATCGTCGTAGGTATGGTGAAAAGTGACGGTCGCGGATTTACCATGGATACGGAGGGAACTGATACTTGGAAAGCTACACAGGCAGGGGCGAAGGCAGTGGCTATTGCAGGGCCTAATGGGTATGCGATGATCGTAAATGATGAACGTATGCAACGTCAGCAGCAGTTGATTCGATTAGCCAATGAGATGCCAGTAGATCTAGTGTTCCTAGAAAGTCGCACCCATGGAGTGGCACCGATTATTGAAGTGGTGCGTACTGATCATGATGAAGCTCTGTTTGCATCAGGTGGATGATATTGCAGCTGTAGTAACGGATGCAAATGACCGACTGGAAGGAAGTACTCTGTGTGAACAATTTAGCTTTAGCGATGATGATATGGAGCGTTTAGCAGATTGGATAACAAAGGAGTTATTATGATACCTGCAGTAACAGTGGAAGGAGCCTTACAAGAATTGAAGGCTCCTTTTAGTAAATATATATTGGGAACAGAGCAAAGTTTTATTAAAGGCATGTGGAGGTCGAGTGTTAGCAGAACCTGTGGTCGCACAGATGAACTATCCTCCATTCCGTCGATCTGCCATGGATGGTATTGCCGTTGCCTTTCAGGAAGGGGTCAACACCCATACCATCGTAGATACAATCGGTGCAGGAGAAATATTTCAAGGCACATTAGCCAAAGGGCAAGGTATTGCGATTATGACGGGAGCAATGATTCCTGATACAGCAGATACTGTGATTGTGAAAGAAGCTCGTAGAGATAGATGCTAATCATGTACGGGTGGCTGGTAAGGTTCAACAAGGCCAACATATTTTGTTAGAAGGAGAAGATGTACAGGCTGGAGAAGTATTAGCCGATACAGGGACACGAGTGACGCCGGGGCATATGGCCTTATTGGCAGCTAAGGTGTTCAAACTGTATGTGTATACCGAAAGCCACGAGTACTTTTGTTGACGACAGGTCGTGAAGTAGTAGATGTATCGGATGCGATACAAGCGGGACAAATCTATAACTCTAACCGATATTTATTCCAAGGTGCATTAGAATCTCTTGATGTTGAGGTAGCAGTTGTTGCACATTTATCAGATGCGCCAGATGCATTGGAATTAAATTATCAAAAGGTACTTCAATTACTAGATGCAAATGGGCCCATTGATATGATCATTAGCACTGGTGGTGTATCCGTAGGCGATTTTGATACGATGCCACAACTGTATGAACAACTAGGAGCTCGTACATTGTATCGCCGGTTACAGATGAGACCAGGAGCAGCTTCCTTTGGAGGCTGTATAGAAAGAGATGGGCATATAATATGGTGTATGGGCTTATCTGGTAATCCTACAGCCGCCTTGAATCAATTTTATATACTGGTAGCACCTATATTGCGTTCCTTATCAGGAGATACTGAAAGTAGAACACCTTGGATATCTTGCTATTTAGGGAATCTATAGATCGTAAGCATTCTTGCGACCGGTAATATCAGGATCTTTTGCAATATGAAGAAGGAAAATGTTGGTTTTATCCAAACTTTTCTATGACATCAGGTGGAATTAAAAGTATAGCAACGGCGGAAGGACTTGTTAAAGTAGCTAAAAATAGTGATGTTATGAAACAGGGGATCTTGTAGAAGTACTTTTATTTTCAAAGTAAGTGAGAATAAAGAATCAAAAATGAATAAATACCCTTATTTTTAAATGAAATATCTTGTGTATATAGAAAAATTTGGTATAATCTTCTATAGAATTATAAACTAGGTTCGACAAAGAGACACGATGTACTATCCAGTACACCAGTGCCTCTTTTATATGGTCCATATAAGGGTATTACTTTGAAAGAAAGGGATTCTATGCAGTATTAAAAATTGGGCCTATCCGGATGGATTGTTATTGGCCTGATTGCAGGGGTATTGGTGGGCGTTAGGACCAGATTTTCGCGAAACAATTAAAACCGTTAGGTGATGTATTTATTCGCATGATTAAAAATGATTGTAGTTCCATTGATTTTCAGCTCTCTCGTTATGGGGATTGCTGGTACAGGGGACTTTAAAAGTTAGGGTCGCCTAGGCGGTAAAAGCTATTTTATGGTTCGAAATTGCAACAACATTGGCATTATTTGTTGGTTTATTTGTAGTTAACGTATTTGAACCAGGTGTAGGTGTTAATTTAACAGCTACTGGCAATGCGGTGGATATTACACAAAGCAGCTGCCAAAGGGAAATGGACCACATACAAATGTTGGTTAACATCATTCCAACGAATATCGTAGATGCTATGGCTCGTGGCGATATGTTACAAATTATCTTCTTTAGTTGTATGTTTGCGATTGCCGCAGCTAGCATTGGTAAAGAAGGTAAACAAATTGTAGAGCTTTCCAAAGACTTGGCTCACATCATGTTTAAAGTAACGCACTATGTTATGTACGCATCTCCAATCGGTATTTTTGGTGCCATTGCCTATACGGTAGGTAACTTCGGTTTAGGTATGTTAGTTCCGCTAATGAAACTTGTGTTTACGTTATACGGTGGATTGATTTTATTCTTAGTAATTATCATTGCTATCGCATCATTCCTCACAAAAAGTAAACTTGTTTAAATTAGGGTAAAGTATTGAAAGAGCCTATCGTGTTAGCTTACAGCGGCTTCTGAAGCGGCATTACCGATTGCGATGGAAAAATTGAAAAAGTGGGGATTCCAAACCAGGTTGTAAGCTTTGCGTTACCATTGGGATATACATTTAACTTAGATGGATCTACATTGTATTCTTCAGCAGTTGTATTTATTTCACAAGTATATGGCATTCCGTTCCCGATTGAACAACAATTGTTGATGGTTCTTACGTTGATGTTATCTACGAAAGGGATTGCAGCAGTACCGGGTGCTTCCTTAATTGTGATTGCTGGTACAGCAGCTGCCTTTGGCCTACCGGTAGAAGGATTAGCATTAATTCTTGGTGTGGACCGTATCTGGATATGGCTCGTACCGTATGTAACTTGTCTGGCAACTGTTTAGCAGCTGCTCTAGTAGGTCGTTGGGAAAACGAAGTATCTGCAGAACGCTTGACATATTTAATGGAACATCCGTTAACAGATGAAGAAGTAGATGCGATGGAACAAGAAAGCTTTGAGCACGTAGGCGAAGCCCACGAAGATGTAAAAGCATAAGTACAAACTATCTAGATTGTACATTATTTAGTATAACAATATAAGCACCATGCTAATATAGAGTAGGCATGGTGCTTTTTTGTTGCCTATGATAGATATTTTATGTCGAATTGTGACAATTATTAATAGACGAAAATATAGGAAAACGTTGTATGATGATTCTAATAGACTTTTTCTTTATCGTAGTACTAGTCAAAAGGATGAATCTACGAAGAGTGTCAATTAGTCGATGATATTGTATGTTCTATGCAAGTGCATGAGTGCGTATTGGGAGGGAATATATATGTTAAGTGATATTGAAATTGCTCAACAGGCAGAGATGAAACCAATTGTAGAGATTGCCAAAGGATGCCAACTTTCAGAAGATGAATTGGAACTATATGGAAAATATAAAGCAAAAGTTTCCTTTGATGCGATGGAACGTTTACAACATAAACCGAATGGAAAACTTGTGTTAGTGACGGCCATTACACCAACACCAGCTGGAGAAGGAAAAATCGACTACTACTATCGGTTTAACACAAGCCTTACAACACATTGGAGTGAATAGCATTGCCGTATTGCGAGAGCCATCGTTAGGGCCCGTATTCGGTGTGAAAGGTGGCGCTGCAGGCGGTGGCTATGCACAAGTGGTACCAATGGAAGATATCAACCTTCATTTTACAGGGTGATATGCATGCGATTACATCAGCTAACAATTTATTAGCAGCTATGATTGATAATCACATTTTCCAGGGTAATGCATTGCAAATTGATGGAGACGCATTAGTTGGAAGCGTGTGATGGATATGAATGATCGCGCCCTACGAAACATGTTGTGGTAGGTCTCGGTGGCCCTATGAGTGGTGTACCACGGGAAGATCACTTTATGATCACAGTGGCCTCAGAAATTATGGCTATTTTGTGTTTAGCTCGTGATTTAGAAGATTTAAAGGCACGGTTTGGACGAATTGTCATTGGTACGAATCTATCGGGAGAGCCTGTATTTGTAAATCAATTAGGTTGTGAAGGGCGATGGCGCTTCTATGAAAGATGCCATAAAAACCAAACTTAGTACAAAACCCTTGAGCATACGCCAGTGTTGATTCACGGTGGGCCATTTATGAATATTGCTCATGGATGTAACTCTATTATTGCCACTAAATTAGGGTTGAAGCTAGGAGATGTTGTCATTACAGAAGCGGGCTTTGGAGCTGATTTGGGAGCGGAAAAGTTCTTACATATTAAATGTCACTATGGAGATATTTTCCCAGATGCAGTGGTGATTGTGGCGACGATACGAGCTCTAAAAATGCATGGAGGTGTGCCAAAATCTGACCTTACAACAGAAAAACGTGACAGCAGTACAGAAAGGCTTTGTCAATTTAGAAAAACAAATTGCCAATATGAAAGCCTTTTGGGCTACCTGTATTAGTGAGCATTAATAAATTTGTTACTCGATACATCTGCTGAAATCGATGCATTGTTAGCATTGTGCGAACGCCATGGTGTCGATGTGACACTGAATGAATGTTGGGAAAAAGGCGGCGCTGGTGGCATCGATATGGCACAGCAAGTGATGCGTATATTGGAGAATACAACGACGAAACCGACCTTCTTATATGATGTGAAAGATACCATTTCAAATAAATTGACGGCTATCGTTAAAGAAATATATGGCGGTACTGGAGTTGTATTTACAAGTGCAGCGAAAAACAAATTGCGCAATTAGAAGAATGGGGCCTTGCGGACTTACCGGTATGCGTGGCAAAAACACAATATTCTTTAAGTGATAGCCTGGAATTATTGGGGAGCCCCTAAACTGATTTCACAATTACAGTACAAGATGTACGTATTGCCAATGGTGCTGGATTTATTGTGTGTCAGACAAGTAATATCATGGTGATGCCAGGTTTGCCAAAAACAGCCAGCTGCTCTTGGTATGGATGTGACCACGGATGGTACAATTCAAGGGCTATTCTAGGAGGTAATATGGAATTACATACAGTATCAGTGTTGGATTTTTATTCGTGAACTGGGCTCCAGTGTCTGGCTCCAGGTGGTGGAAGTAGCGGCGATGAATGGCTCTACGGCAGCAGCACTCATCGAAATGGTAGTGAATTTGACGATTGGTAAAACGAAATATGAATCTGTCCAAGAGGAAATGAAAGAGATTCAAGTCCGGATGTGTCAGGTGAAAGAAGATTTTATCCATTATATCAATAAAGATAGTGCAGCTTTCATGGAACTAATGGGGGCTTTCAAGTTACCAAAAAGAAACTGATGAAGAAAAACACATTCGTAAAGAAGAGATTCAACGCACTACAAAGCAAGCTGCCCTCGTACCATTTGAAATTGGTGTGCTAGCTGCATCCCTTGTTGCCGTTGGCAGAAACAGTGATTGTGAAAGGGAATACAAATGCCATTACTGATGGTGCCATTGCTGTGATTAATGCTAGAGCAGCTGTAAAAAGCGCATTTTTAAATGTTAGAATTAACCTTGGATCTATTCAGGATCAAGCGTTTGTGGATACTATGAATCACACGTATGAGTGAGATTGAAGCAACATTGGATGAAGAGGAAAACGCCTGTTAGGATTGGTGCAATTATAAGTAGAGGAATTGCTTACGTGTATGAGAGGTTCTGGGACTTTGTACAGTAAGAAAAACTAGTAAGTATGATGAAAAAGGAGATCCTGAATGGATATTTTAGTAAACCCCATCGTGTTATCGGTGATTGCCATGTCAATCTTGTGTTTACTGCGATTCAATGTGTTGCTGTCAGTCATTGCAGCTTCCCTTGGTGGCAGGATTAGCAGGTGGTATGTCTGTGACAGATACGATCGAACTTTGATTGGCGGTATGGGTGGCACTCGGAAACAGCATTTAGCTACATTTTGTTAGGGGCCTTAGCGATTGTCATAGGCCGTTCTGGGACTAGCTACCGTAGTTACGAAAGAAAATTACGAATATAGTAGGCACAAAAAGGTAGCGTTTACATTGCTCATTGCCTTTGTGGCGTGCTTTTTCGCAAAATTTAATTCCTGTGCACATTGCCTTTATTCCCATTTTGATTCCTCCCTTATTGGTGGTTATGAATCGCATGAAATTGGACCGTAGAGCGGTGGCTGTGCTTTAACATTTGGGCTGAAAGCGCCACATGTATCTTTGCCGGTTGGATTTGGCTTTGTTGTTTATGACTATTATAAAAGATCAAATGGTAGCGAATGGAGTGAATGTATCGATTTCTGATATAGCTTCTGTTATGTGGATTGGTGGGCATATCCATGGTGTAGGATTATGCTTGCTATTGTGTACTATAGTCGAAACCGTGAGTATGAAGATATTGCTGGTGATACAAGAAGAAACTACTGATGAAGTACCTCGTATGACGGCGGACTGTTGGAAAGGTTCTGCAGGAGCAGCAGTTGCTTTTGTGGCACAATTATATTTTTAAGTCTTTGCCGATTGGTGCTCTAGCAGGATTAGTTGTGACTCTTTGCAACAGGTCTTATTAAAATGGTCAAAAATGGATGAAGATATTGAAGGTGGTATCCGCATGATGGGGACCATAGCCTTTGTCATGTTAATTGCAGCAGGCTATGCTAACGTTCTGCGTGAGACCAACTCAGTAGAGCATTTAGTATCAGCTACGTGTCTATCATCGATTCTAAATTAATTGGTGCTATCGTTATGCTAGTGGTAGGCTTGTTAATTACAATGGGGATTGGTACTCCTTTGGGACAATTCCCGGTGATTGCTTCTATTTACATTCCTATGGGAGTGCATTTAGGATTTTCCGTGCCAGCTATCATATTGTTGATTGGTATCGCTGCAGCATTAGGTGATGCAGGGTCTCCAGCATCTGACTCTACATTAGGACCAACATCAGGACTCAATGCAGATGGACAACATAATCATATTTGGGACACTTGCGTGCCAACATTTATATTCTATGATATCACCTATTAGTAGGTGGTGTTGTAGGAGCGTTGATTTTATAAAAATAACTAGGTAATACACGCAGTTTTCACAAATTAGCTAAAAATAGCTATCCGTGAACTGCGTGTATTTTTCAAGAAATCAAGTAAGCTAGAGTCAAAATGGGTCAACTTGAAAAGTTCTGTCAATCAATTATTGTATAGATATGAAAAGAGAACCGCACTGTTGCGCGGTTCCAGGAGTGGTGGAAACACCATGGGGTTCGAACCCCTGACCTCTGATTAAGAGTCAGATGCTCTGCCAACTGAGCTAGTGTTCCATAGTTGAAATCTGGAAATTATGGTTTTATTATAGACCCATCATTCAATTTTGTAAACGATAAAATTTAGAAATTACATAGGTAACTACTTGCTATTTACGCGGTTCTATGTAATAATAGAGAAAGTCAGGAATTGCCTGGCTTTTTTAGATTGCATTTGACATAGGCTCCCACTTGTGGTAGTCTATATTAGTATGTTTATGATGTAATAGCCGTCTAGGCACTTTAAAGAGAGGTGTAAACTGATGCGTAACGCAGTAACTATGGCTTGTACTGAATGCAAGCAACGTAACTATCAGACAAACAAAAACACAACCCAGATCGTATTGAAATGAATAAATTCTGTAAATTCTGTGGTAAACACACGTTACACTCGTGAAACAAAAATAATTATTCAGTTATTTGTTGACGTGAGGATGTGATATCATGGCAGTAATTCAATTCCAAAGCTCAAACACAACAAAAACGGCAATGGAAAATTTGTCCGTGAAGTTCGTTCTGAGCTTAAGAAAGTAGTCTGGCCTACACGTAAAGAGACTTGTGAATTATACGATTGCAGTATTCGTAGCAGTGATTCTTATTTCTGCTATTATTGGTATTGTTGATACAGTGTTTGCAGAACTTTTAAATTGTTAAAGAGTGCTGTAAGGTAGGAGTCCTTTTTGATGGGAACAGATAAAAAGTGGTATGTCTTACATACTTATTCAGGCTACGAAAATAAAGTAAAACCACTTTGGAAATTGAAAGTTCAAGCTATGGGAATGGAAGATGTGATTTCTCGCATTTTGATTCCGATGGAAGATGAAATCGATGAAAAAGATGGTGTAAAAAGTAGTAAAACGCAAAGTCTTTCCGGGCTATGTGCTGGTAGAGATGGAAGTAAATGATGAATCATGGTACGTAGTGCGTAATACACCAGGTGTAATAGGGTTCGTTGGTTCTGCAACAAAACCGGTACCACTATCTGATTCTGAAGTAGCTTACATCTTGAAAGTCTCAAGGACTTAGATCAAGAGCCAGTACAAAAATCTTGACGTTGAAGTAGGAGAAACTGTCCGAATTACATCCGGTGCCTTTGAAGATAGGACCGGCGTTATTACTGAAATTAACCACGAACATGCTAAAACTACGTTTAAATGTAGAAATGTTTAATCGTGAAACCCTTAGTAGAGGTAGAATATTCTAGTTGAGAAAGATTCTTTAATATATAATATAACTCTAAAACCTTTTAGGCGGCCGGGAGGTTGTTAGTGGGAGGGGCACTGCCCGTTACCACCACATTTTGACGCAAGGAGGTGTAATCACCATGGCTAAAAAGTTAGTAAAGTTGTGAAATTACAGTGCGAGGCTGGTAAAGCGAGTCCAGCGCCACTGATTGGTCCAGCTTTGGGTCAAGCAGGTGTTAACATCATGGGCTTCGTTAAAGAATTTAACGAAAGAACAGTCAACAAGCTGGTCTTATCATCCCAGTTGTTATTACTGTATACGAAGATAGAAGCTCACTTTCATCACAAAAACTCCGCCAGCTCGCAGTTTTATTGAAAAAGCAGCAGGTATCCCAAAAGGATCTGGAGTACCTAACCGTGATAAAGTAGCTAAAGTTGGTCGCGATAAAGTTCGTGAAATCGCTGAACTTAAAAATGCCTGACCCAAATGCTAACACTGTTGAGCAAGCTATGCGTATGGTAGAAGGCACCGCACGCAGCATGGGCATTGAAATCGTTGATTAATTAGCGTACGGTATGTGACCTCACATATCGGTGGAGGGACATCCCGTTACACCACATAAGGAGGAATAAAAATGGCAAAAAGTAGGTAAGAAATATGCTGAAGCAGTAAAACTTATCGAAGCAGATAAATTCTACGAACCAGTAGAAGGTATTGAATTAGTTAAGAAAAACTGCCACTGCAAAAATTCGACGAAACAATTGAAATCGCTTTCAACTTTGAACGTCGATCCTAAATACGCTGATCAACAAGTTCGTGGTGCCGTTGTATTACCATACGGTACAGGTAAAACTCAACGCGTACTGTATTTTGCGAAAGGCGACAAAAATTAAAAGAAGCTGAGGATGCTGGCGCAGATATCGTTGGTTCCCGAAGAATTAGTAGCGAAAAGTACAAGGTGGTTTCAGCGACTTTGACGTTGTTGTAGCTACTCCTGACATGATGGGCTGTTAGTCGTTTAGGTAAAAATTTTAGGTCCCAAAGGCTTAATGCCAAACCCTAAAGTTGGTACTGTAACACCTGACGTAGCTCGTGCTGTTAGCGAAATTAAAGCAGGTAAAAATCGAATACCGTACAGACAAAGCTGGTATTATTGCTTGTCCTATCGGTAAAGCATCTTCGATGATGCGAAATTATTTGACACTCTCCGCACAATCGTTGATACTATTGTTAAGGCTAAAACCTGCAGCAGCTAAAGGTCATACATTAAATCTGTGACTATTAGCTCCACTATGGGTCCTGGCGTTCCCTATGAACGTGTTTAAATTAACAAGCACTATAAGGAAACAATAATTATATATGTTCTCTTAGCTGTAGACGGCTGGCATCATCTGATTTAATGAGGAAACTCTGCCCGCTGAGGCTGAACCCAATCTATTATGGATGGTTCTCGACCTCAACGTCTTCGTTGAGGTCGTTTTTACGCTAAGATAGTACATAGAAAATCACCAAAAATTCATAAGGAGGTATTCTAATGGCTGTCACCAACAAAAACAAGCAGTTGTAGCTCAAATGAAAGAAACTCTTTCTGAAGGAAAGGTGCTGTATTAGTTGGTTATAGCGGTTTGACTGTTGCTCAGGGCAACAGATCTCGTCGTAAATTCTGGCTGAAGGTGTAGACTACAAAGTAATCAAAAATACTTTTGACCTCGCATCGCTGCTAACGAATTAGGTTACGAAGCTTTCTGAGCATTTAGAAGGTCCCTACTGCATTAGCAACTTCTAGCACAGACGCTGTAGCTCCAGCTCGTATTCTTGAAAAACTTCATTAAAGACACTAAAAACTGAAGTTTTAACTGTTAAAGCAGGTATCGTGGAGGGTGAAGTTTTAACTGCCGCACAAAGTACAAGAAATTGCAAACCTGCCGAACCGCGAAGGTATGCTTTCCATGCTTCTTTCCGTGCTCCAAGCTCCAGTTCGCAAATGTAGCGTATCGCAGTAAAAAGCTGCTGCGGAAGCAAAGACGAAACTGTTGCATAATCAGCAACACAATTAACTAAGATAACATATATCAATAAATGGAGGATATCAATCATGGCATTGAACATCGAACAAAATCGTTGCTGACGTAGAAAACGCAACCATTCTTGAACTTAATGATCTTGTAAAAGCAATCGAAGACAAATTCGGCGTAACTGCTGCTGCTCCTGTAGCTGTAGCTGCTGCATGGTGCTGCTGCTGGTGGCGCTGAAGCAAACCGAATTCGACGTAATTCTAAAGACGCTGGCAGCCCAAAAATCAAACGTAATCAAAGTTGTACGTGAAGCTACTGGCTTTAGGCTTGAAAAGAAGCTAAAGCTATCGTTGACGGCGCCCTGCTCCTGTAAAAAGAAGGCGTAGCTGCCGATGACGCTGAAGCTTTAAAAAGCTAAATTAGAAGAAGCTGGCGCAACAGTTGAATTGAAATAATTGATTTCATAGTCAAAAAACCCCTTGGAGCAATTTGTGTTCGAGGGGTTTTGTGTTATAATGAGTGGTATATGAGGACGGGTAAATTAGCCTGTCTTTTTATATTAAAACTCTTCGATATATGGTATACTTAATAAGTATAATATAATTACAGAATCTATTGTGAGGGCTGTGGTCTACATTCACTAGCATAAGGAACTATTGTCCTTTGGTAGATTTATATATATAGTAAAGATGATTATAATCCAGTAGAGGAATATTATGAAAATTATCATATCCCCAGTAAAAACCAAAGATATAAAAAGGAATTCCAAATGCTCCAAAGTTTGCACCCCATATGACGGAACGGATTGTGGAACATATGCAAGGTATATCAAAGGATGCCTTAGGAAAAGCATTAAAAATAAAAAGAGTCTGTATTAGATGAGGTATATACTTTTTACCAAAAACTATGATACTGAAGTAGAAGGTGTGGCTGCACTCAGTTATGATGGCTTATCTTTAAAAATTTTAATTACGAAAGCTTCGACAGAGGGAAAAGCATTTGCTAACTCTCATGTATGGATAGGCTCTGCCTTGTATGGTTTAGTATCCTGATAGTAGTATTAAAAAGATATCGGGCTAGATTTAATAGATCCTGTATTAAAAGCTGAGAAAACTAGTTTGTATGCATGGTAGGCAACCACTGATTGATAAAGCTGTGCTTAAAGAAGAGTGGATTTTAAACCTAGCATCGAAGGAATATTCCAATGGATCAATCACCCTAAGATGGTGACTATTGAGCTTTCTAGAGCCTCGCAATGGAGTATGGAAACAATTAAGTACATCATCCAAGCAGATGCGAGGCACTTTTAGTACATTATATGTGAACATCAAATTATTGAATCTTTCAGAATTGCCAAAAGAGTTGAAAGGGTTTTGTATTGGATCCGTTGCCTGAGAATCGAGAGGGGTTCTTTACAATTGCTTATCGTAGCACATATAGACAAATAGAGATTAGTGTGGTATGTAATATGCTGAGTATATAGTACGTTAGGTCTCATTGCATAATAATGGCATAGTATAGTAAGTGTTGAAGTAGTAACTGTATTTTGTTGAATGAGTTTCGGAACATGCCTTGTTAGATGAATGTAACTCTGCTGATATGTATTTATATGTTTATCAGCATATATTGTATAAGACAGTAAAGGTATACTGAATCATGGGTAGCTATGATAGAGGAGTTATGACAGTAGATAGTATTTTACAAAAAGACCTTTGTTGGTGACGAGATGGTTAACAGAAGAAGAGTTACGATTTTTTAATGACTGTTACTGATGAGGTAGAATTACAAAAAATTTATAAAAAGGCCTATGAAATAAAAAGCCAAATATGTAGATAAGGTAGCTTATTACCGCGGATTGATTGAGTTTTCCAATCGTTGTATAAAAATTGTTTATACTGTGGTATTCACAGGAAAAATAGCAAGACAGAACGGTTTGATATGTCTCGTGATGATGTGTTGAAAATGGCGAAATGGGCCTATGAGCATGAATATGGTTCTCTAACTTTGCAATCTGGTGAAAGAACAGATGAGGGCTTTATTGATTACGTAGTAGATTCAATTCGAGATATTAAAAAGCTAAGTAATAATGAATTAGGCATTACTATGTGCGTGGAGAACAATCGGAAGAAGCGTACCGACGTATGCGTGAGGCAGGAGCAGACCGATATTTACTACGAATTGAAACAACGAATCAAGAATTGTTTGAGATGATTCATCCTATGATGCATTACACTCTTTTGAGACTCGAGTCAATTGTTTGAAGTCCTTGCGAAAAGTAGGATTCCAAGTGGGGACGGGTGTAATGATTGGCCTCCCAGGTCAAACCTTAGATGATCTTGTGAATGATATTTTATTCTACCGTGATATGGATATCGACATGATTTGGTATAGTCTTATGTTGTCCATCATGATACACCATTAGGACAACGGGCTTTGGAGCTAGGTATCGATTCCAAAGAAGGGAAATTAGAACGAGTACAATTAGGCTTAAAATGATTGCTTTAACACGCTTATTCCTAAAAGATGTGAATATTGCAGCCACAACAGCATTACAAGCATTGGATAAATTGGGTCGTGAAAAAGGATTGGCAGCAGGAGCCAATATATTAATGCCTATTATCACAGTGCCAGAACATCGTGCAAAATATTTACTATATGATAATAAACCATGTGTGGATGATAATGCAGACCAGTGTAAGGAATGTTTAACTCGCCGTGTGATGTCCATTGGAGATCGTGTGGGTTGGAAAGAACAAGGCAATTCACAGCATTATAAGAAACGAATTGTGAAATAGAAAGGAGATTATATGAACCTTTTAAATGAAATTTTACGCCATAATCAAGAGTTTTTAGAAAGAAATAAGCCAGGCCATGGAGATAGTACAGAGGCTGTTAGTAAAGTGCCTACAAGAGAAGTAGCCATATTAACTTGTATGGATACGAGGCTGGTTAATTTTATGGAACAAGCCTTGGGTATTGAACGAGGTCATGCGAAAGTAATTAAGAGTGCAGGGAACCCATTTCAGGCATGTTCGATAGTGTTGTGCGTAGCTTATTAGTTTGTATTTATGAATTAGAGTATCAGAAATTTTGTTATCGGACACTATGAATGTGGTATGGCTAAGACTACTTCTGAAAGCTTAACAAAGGCAATGCTTAGTCGGTGTAGCGCCAGAAGCGATTCAAATGGTACGCCATGAATTAGAGCATTGGGCCGATGGATTTTCCATCCCTGTAGATAATGTACAAGAGACAGTAAGTATGTTGCGAATGAATCCGCTTATTCCAAAAAGATGTAGCTGTTCATGGATTGATGATGCATCCTAACTCTGGAGAAGTAGAAGTTGTAGAAACTGGCCATGATTTATAAAAAGTGATTGGACAAAACAGTATCAATCTATGATATTCTTATTGAGTATCATGGAGGATTACCAAGAGGCTGAAGAGGACGGTTTGCCAAATCGTTAGGTCGGGTTACCGGCGCTAGGGTTCGAACTCAATCCCCGCCATGAGTCGAAGGACGTATATGCTTAGCTATACGTCTTTTCTTTTGTATTGTATAGAGTTTGAGGATATGAGATCACACTATGCCCATCATAGTTATATATATCTAACATAGTTTAGTAGTATTTTTATACAGATAGAAAGTATGTATTTCGTGGGGATACTGCAGAGTATTCCCCATGATTATCTGATACAATATAGATAAAACTTGTATCCTACTAGTACATGAAACTATATATCCTATGATATAATAATGGTACTATGTATATTATGCAAACATACGGGGAAGACCTATGGAAGTATATTATTCACTAATACAAGAAGCAAATCAAGAATTAATTCTATAAACGATTAGAGTTTTTATTACGTAAAATTGGCTTTTGAAGAGATTCAATGCAAAGGGAAAAAACGGTAGTCTTTGGTGCGAAATGATTTACATAGTGACTATGTAGCCTATGAAACAGTGGTTGCTATATGAAAGACCGTATTGAAGCAGAAGGTGGCACTGTGGTGTATATGGACGAGCCTTCTAGTACGTATAAAAGAGGTCATTGTGCCTGATGGAGAAGCGGTGAAAGTAGCTTTCATCGATGAAAGAGTAGCTACTTGTGATGTCATCATTACAGTGAATCATGTTAAAGCAAATGAATATGTGGATTCTCTGGTGCTGTGAACAATACTGGTTGGTATTCTGCAAGTTTGGAAGGCCGTCGTGAACTTGTTGGCTTTAACGGGTACAGAGCATCATAAAGCGGTGGCTGAATATGCTGCAGCAGCTACAAGAAATCGTCAACGATTCCATGTAGGGTGGCGATGGATGTGTAGCAGATTATGTGAACCAAGAAAAAACTAGTAGCTGCAGGTGCTACAAACGAAATCGTAGGTAACTTGAGAATTGTTGTATCCATGACATGGTAGCTAGTGGATGAAGCCTTAGATATTATCACGCAAGCTACACCAGTGGAAAAATGGCGTGCTTAGCACGGTAGAAAAACGCACGTGGGATTATTTTAAAGATATTTCTAATAGCGAATGGCAAGCTCATCTTTACTCGCGCTGATCGAATGGGACTAGGTACACGCTCCTATGCCTTGGTGAAAGACGAAGAATTAATCTTTTATGGTGAAAAATTTAATAGAATATAGTTAGATTAATAAATAGCTTTCGTACATTGTACAAAGAATAGATTCTATGACTAATAAAAATCTCTAGTTTGAGCGAGTGCATGATGCACAGCTTCGACTAGAGATTTTTGTGTCTAGAGGAGATAGGGGGTTGAGGTCAAAGAATAGGGGCCTAGAAGAGTACAAAAACACCCTAGGTGGAATCCTAGGGTGTTTTGCTTTTGTATTATTTATGAGAGCAATATAAAAATCTGCCATTCTTATTACCGGGGATAATACATAATAATCAATACCCCAATGATGGATACAACACCACCGATGATATCATATCGATCGGGGAGTAATACCATCCACATAATAGCCTCTACAGAATGGACAAGGGCGATGAAGATACCGCCATAGAGCTGCATAGACCTCACCGAAAGGTGCTTCTGCAACGTTGGTATGATACCATAGATGATGAGGGTAATGGCACCTGCTAGCATATACCAAGGGCTTTTATCGTCTTTTCAAAACTAGAGCCATACCAAAATAGCCGCTCCGATTTCGGCAATACCGGCTAGGATAAAATAAAATATTGATACAAGAATTTGTGACATGCTTGTTACCTTTAGAATAATTGGTTGTTAGAAGGTGAATTAAAATACATATTATAGGATTTATAGAAGCTGTATACAGCTGCCGTATAAGGCTGAGGGTATTATAGAGGGTAACTTTATTTGAAAAGAATGAATTGTCAGGCCGTGAAAAATTTTGTACTGAACCATCCAAATGATAAACATTTATACTCATTCATTTTCGATTGAACACCCGAATCTGCTCATTAATAATTAGTGCACTATTAGAGAATTTTTCTTTAACATTTCAGAGCTACGGTTATAATCGTAGAAAAAGTCATATCTGATTTGATAATACGATTTGCTTCATGTTCGACCGCGTATACAGTTGCATTGATGCTATAATAGGGCGGGTTATAATTTAGTTACATTGATGGAAGGAACACTCTACATATGTTTCAAAAGTTTCATCTGTATAGACATGCTTAAATTGTTCAGAGAATTTCTCAGTTCATCTAATGAAAACTGCAAATGCTGACATTGAAAAGAGGAAAAGATGGTGAGTAGAAGAAACAGTTTCTCATAATCGCACCTCGTTTAATACAAAACAAATGATATATACTTTCATTATATAAACTAGCCACAATAATTTCAACTATTAGGAAGAGAAAAAGCAACCAATCCGAAGATTGGTTGCTGTAGTATCCTATTATTTGGAGTACAATCTCGACGATTAGTGTCTCGTTTACTTCGATAGGAAGTTCTTCACGCTCAGAAGGCGAGTTAATGTACCTTGAAAGCGTCACGATTTTCAATGTAAGGAAGTTCGAAAGAACGCAGTTCTTGGAAGTTCACTTTGAACATTTCGTTGTCACGGCTAGCTTCACGAAGCTCGATTACATCGCCAACTTTACATTGGTAGGAAGGGATGTCAACGCGTTTGCCGTTAACAAAGGATATGACCATGGCTTTACCATTTGACGAGCTTGACGAATGGAGCTACCGAAGCCAATGCGATATACAAGGTTGTCCAAAACGGCATTCCAACAATTTCAACATGTTTTGGCCTGTAACACTGCATTTTTTTCGCTTTATCGTAATAGCGTACGAACTGGCGTTCTAGCAAGTTGTAGTATGCTTTAACTTTTTGTTTTTCTAATAATTGAAGACCATATTCAGATAATTTCTTTTGACGTTGGTCTTTTTTTACACGTTTTAAAGCCTTCGCGTGACCGAATACGTTCACACCGAAGCGACGGCATAACTTAAATCGTGCTTCTCTTCTCGTTGCCATGTGATAATCACCTCATAGATTAATATAACTTTGCACAAAATCGTGCCTACTAATTATACCCTATGTGGTGAGAAAAGTCAAAACCTATAAACCATTGTCAGGTGTATGAATGTGATATAATAAAAGATACAATATTAGTATTTCCGATAGGGAATGAGGTAAAGGAGATTCACAATGAATGTGTCCTATAATTTTCGAGAAGAATTATGTATTGATTGGCACACCAGGTGCAGGAGCCATCGTTATTTTTGGTGCCTCTGGAGACCTGACAAAACGTAAATTGTTGCCAGCTATTTTCTCACTGTTTAAGCGAGGTTTACTTTCACCAAAGGTAGCAGTGGTTGGCGTAGCTCGTACGGCGATGACCCATGAAGAATTTCGTCAAGAGGTACAAAAGCATCCATTTTAGGTGCGCAAGAACCAACAGCAGAAGAGGCCGCATTTATTGAGCGCTTTTCCTATGTAGCAGGACAATATACAGAAGCGTCTACGTATGTAGCATTGCGTGACGAGTTAGAGCGCGTCGCAGAGGCTCACTGTACAGGTGGTAATGCATTATTCTATCTAGCTATGCCACCAGAATTATTTGAACCTATTGTACGTGAATTACATGGGGCTCAATTGTTAGAAGAAGTTGGATCTTGGTCTAGGGTTATTATTGAAAAACCATTTGGTCATGATTTAGAAAGTGCCATTGCCTTAGATGCGGCATTGAAACAATATATTACAGAAGAACAGACATATCGTATCGACCATTATTTGGGAAAAGAAACGGTACAAAATATTTTGATGCTGCGCTTTGCGAATGCTATTTTTGAACCGCTTTGGAATCGTAAATATATTGAGCGTGTAGAAATTACAGTAGCGGAAGAGTTGGGCGTTGAAAAACGTGCAGGATACTACGATGGAGCAGGGCTCTTAGAGATATGGTACAAAAACCATGATTCAAGTATTATCTTTGATTGCGATGGAGCCACCAGCAAGCTTTAATGCAGATGACTATCGTGATGAAATTGCAAAACTGATTTCTTCTATTCGTGGATTGCATCGCCAAAACTTAAGCGATATTTCAGTACGCGGTCAATATGTAGAATCTACCACAGAAGATCGCCCAGCAGTGGAGTATGGAAAAGAAGAGAATGTACCGCCCACATCCATGACAGAAACGTATGTAGCGTTGAAATTATTCAGTGATAACTGGAGATGGCGTGATGTACCATTCTATCTTCGTACAGGAAAACGATTGCCGAAAAAAATCTAGTGAAATTGCTATCACGTTTAAAACCAATCCTCATTCTATTTTTCAAACCGTTCCATGCGAAAGACTTTAACCAAAATGTATTGGTACTTCGCATGCAACCAAATGAAGGTAAGGGATTGTCTTTAGAGGTTAAATCTCCTGGGTCTAAAATTGAGCGTAAATACGTTGGAGATGAATTTCTCTTATAGCGACCTATGGCATTATCTGATATTCCAGATGCCTATGAAAGACTGATTTTTAGATGGTCTATTAGGAGATCAAACATTGTTCGTTCGTAATGATGCAGTAGAAAAATCTTGGCGCTTATTTAAACCGTTGTTGAAGCATGGGCACGTAATGATGAAGCAACACCATTGTGCTTCTATCCAGCTTTCAGTGAAGGTCCAGCAGAAGCGGAAGAATTATTAGAAGGAGGATCCTTGGCGATGGCGAGGAGATATAATTCACTCATTTTCTACAGGAGATGATGTAGAAAAGGCAGTAGCTGATAGATTTTATAACGTATACCAATGCATGTATTGCTGAAACAGTGTTCTTGTGTAGTGGCTGTATCAGGTGGCACGACGCCGAATGCTTTTATTTTCTTTATTGGATACAGATGCATATACAAATCATAGTGATTGGGAGCATATCTCTTGTGGGTAGATGAGCGATTTGTACCGCAATCGAATCCAGATAATAATTTTGGACGAGCGAAAGATAGACTGTTTGGTAATATTATGGGCGCTGCTCATTATTATCCAGTACCAACGAATAATGGTACTGTAGAAGAAGCAGCTGATAAATATGAGCAAGAAGTCAAAATGGTATTAAAGCGAACGGAAAAAGAAACGATTGATTTGAGTACTATTAGGCCTCGGTGATGATGGACGTACAGCTTCGCTATTCCCCAAATCAGATGCCCTTTATGAACGGGATCGTCTAGTAGTAGCAGTGAAAGATGGAAAAGTATGGAAACGTGTGACATTGATATTCCCTGTGCTAGAAACGGCAAAATCTGTTTGGTTTACTGTAGGTGGGCTCTCTAAAGAAGCCGCACTGGCAAGAGTTCTTCGCCAACGTGCAGAATATGAGGAGTATTCTTGGGAAGATCGTGTAGATCATTGTTTGCCAGGGGCAGTATTAACGCACGATCCAGTAGAATGGTACGTAGATGAATCGGCGTATTCAAAACAATAATTTTTGACATGAGGTGATAAATATGTTTAATAGTGGGAATGCCAGAGTTACTTTTAATCTTAATCATAGCTATTAGTTATCTTTGGACCGAAAAATTGCCTGAAATTGGTCAAAAGCCACTGGTAAAAGGTATCAGTGAATTTAAAGGCGCTGTGAGTGGCGAGAAGTGAAAGAAGAGACAGTGAAAACTGAAACAATCGATGTAGAAGCGGGAGCTAAAAATAATCATAAACAAAATAATTAGGAGGAACTATGTGTAAAGATTGTGGCTGTGGAAGTACAGGTAATGTAACAACAAAATTATTTCATGTACCAGGTATGATGTGCGTGAATTGTGAAAATACTGTAAATGGCGCTGTTCGTGGGTTGCCAGGTGTTTTGGAATCTACAGTAGATTTGAAAACAAAAGAAGTACGCATTCGATTTGACCATACAAAAATTGATGAAGCTGCCATTCGTGCGGCCATTGATGCGACTGGTTTTGATGTAGAAGCGCAAAAAGACTATGTACATGAGCATGGTGGTATTTTAGGGGCTATTAAAAAGATATTCAAATGATACGTAAATTTAATCGAGAAGGATATATATGGGATGGCGTGGATACTATTAGTATACAAGCAAGATAATAGCCCTTTTAAAGATGTGACTCGACAAGTCCTCTTCGATGGCGCTTGGGATATTCCGTGCCAATTTCGCTATTTTGAGGTGAAGCCTGGCGGATATTCCACTATGGAACGCCATGAGCATACGCATATGGTGATGATCTTCCGTGGAAAAAGGACAATGTTTACTAGGCGATACCGTGGAAGACGTACAAGAAGGAGATATGATTGAAATTCCTAAGTTGATGGCTCATCAATTTCGAGCGAACCAAGGCGATCATTTAGGATTCCTCTGCTTGGTCAACGTGGACAGAGATAAGGTACAAGTCATTACGCCAGAAGAACAAGTGGAGATGATGGAAAAATCCAGTGATTAAGACTTTTTAGAAAGCTAACAATTGGGTTAGATAAGAATTGTATAACAAATAAGAAACATAAGTGATGAGGATTCAAGGCATCAAATGATGATGTTAGGAGTTGGTGTCACTTATGTTTCTTTTATTTTCTAGTCAAATCCAGTAGTACCATGTGCAGTAGCTAGATTCAATATGGAAATGCTATCTCAAGAATGCATGGTAAAGATAGCTTTGTAATAGCTGTGATTTATAAACGGACAAAACATATTTTAAATTTACTATAAACATCTTTTATTTGGCACGGAGATTTGATATAATTGTAAAGTTCTCATTTTTATAGAAAGTAGGTTACATATGAATTTTTATTCGTAGTATCAATCGCTTTGTTCAATGATTACCTAGCATGGATTGTGTTAGCTATGGCAGTTATCGCATTCTTAGTGCCAGAAGTATTCATGGGGGCGGCGAAACAAACAGTCTTTGTTACAATTGGTGATGTTCAGCATGGGTTAACCTTAACAGGAAAGTATTCTTAGACGTATTTAAACAACCGTGGCAAGTGATCTTGGTATCCTTGATTCAATTCTTGTGGATGCCACTAGCAGGTTGGTTAGTGGGCACCTTGTTTGATTCCCACCTGAAATTGCTTTAAGCTCATCTCATTGGGGCTGCTCCAGGCGGCACCGCATCCAATGTGATGACATTCTGGCAAATGGTAATGTGCCGTTGTCCGTATCTCGCGACGACAGTATCCACTTTATTAGCGCCAGTATTAACGCCGATTTTCATCGTTTTGTATGCGGGACAAACCGTCGATATTGCATTCTGGCCTATGTTCAAAGTCCATCTGTGAAAATCATTGCCGTACCAATTGTATTGGGCATTATTGTAAACTATTTCATCGGTTCTCGCATTGAACCTGTGAAAGAAGTATTACCAACAGTAGGTGCCGTAGCTGGGATTAATTATCCTAGCTGGCGTCACTGCCGTTAGCCGTGATAATATCTTAGCGCATGGTGTGATGATTTTCTTGGCTTGCTTGGTGCAAAACGTGAGCGGTTATGTGGTGACATATTTCATTTGCCGTTTGTTCGGTTCTAACGTACCAGATCGTCGTGCTATGCAAATCGAAGTGGCGATGCAAAACTCGCCTTGGCAGCTAGCTTAGCGTTGAAACATTTTACACCACAAGCAGCCGTAGCAGGCGCCGTGTTCTCCATTATCCATAACTTTACAGGATCTATCTTGCGGGCATTTGCCGAAGAAACGATTCTAAAAGTACGCACTAATCTGAAAGTTAGGGTACTTTTGGTATTAGAGCAATTAGATAATTAAACATATTTTTAGAAACGTCATGTACTTTCATAGCCTGTTATAGATGAAAGTATGTGGCGTTTTTATTTGCTTTATTTTGCAATGATTTAATTAAAAGTAGTAAATACGCATTTATTTTAAAAAGTAGCTAATTGAGTTGTAGGGTTAAGAATGCTATAATATAGTAAATAGATTTAATAAAAATGCGTATTTACAATATATTATTAAATGGGTATGAGAGTGGAAGCACAAAGACCAAGATATTTAAATCAACTTATAGACAAAAAGATAATGGAAGAGTAAAGATTATTACAGGTATTGAAGATGTGGAAAATCTTATCTTTTATTTGAACTGTATAGAAAAGTATTTACTTTCTAATGAAGTGCTGAAGATCAAATTATAATGATTGCACTTGATAGTCTGAAGAATATCAAATATAGAAATCCAATTGAGCTAGATGATTATTTAAGAGATAAAAATACAAGATAATGGACGTAAATATTATATTTTTATCGATGAAATTCAATTTGTAGAAGAAATTTCTAATCCATATCTGAAGGCACTGACTCAAAGGTAAACTTTGTTGATTTGGTGCTTGGGCTTATGAAAATCTGAATGTAGATGTATATATTACTGGCAGTAATTCCAAAGATGCTTTCATCAGACAGTGCTAACGCAGTTTAGAGATCGTGGCGATGAAATAAGAGTATATCCATTTTCATTTGCAGAATTTTATTCATGTTATGAAGGAGACAAGGAAAGGCTTTTGATGAATATTGTTTGTATGGTGGCATGCCAATGTCTGTACAGCTAAGTAATCATGAAAAAGAGCGAGTATTTGAAGAATGTGTTTACAAGCACCTATATTAAAGATGTCATGGAGCGCAATAAAATTTTAAAGATGCATCTATCATGGATGATTTGTTGGATATTATATCTTCATCTATTGGTTCTTTTATTCAATCCAAACTAAGCTGGCGAATACTTTTATGTCAGAAAAAATATAAAGATATCTCAGCTTACAGTAAGTAATTACTTGGATTATTTTTATTGATGCTTTTTTTAATTGAAAAGGCTAGAAGATATGATGTAAAAGGAAGGAAATATATATCATCTCCGTATAAATACTATTTTTCAGATATTGGGCTTAGAAATGCAAGGCTAAATTTCAGACAGAATGAGCAGTCACATATTATGGAGAATGTAATATATAATGAACTTCGTATGAGGGGCTAAATGTAGACGTTGGTGTTGTGGAATATAACTATAAAGATGAGAATAAAAACGGTTAGAAAAATTTAGAAGTAGACTTTTATTATCAATAGAGGAAGTAATAGATATTACATTCAATCGGCACTTAATGTTGATACAAAAGAAAAAGCAAGTACAAGAAACGGAATCCTTGAGAAGAACGGGAGATTCATTTAAGAAAAATTGTTATAGTTAGAAACAACATAGTGCCTAGATTTGATGATGATGGAATTTTTATATATTGGAGTAGAGGACTTTCTTGGATGAAACAGCACTGGATTTATAGAAAGATTATAAAGAGTATACATGATGAAAAATCTATAATGATTAAACATATTAAGGTGATATTGTGAGTAACAGTATGAAATTTATACACGATAGAAAATAGAAATATCCTTTTTCAGCCTTCATGATAGTAAGGGTGAAAGAAATCACATATCACAACGAAAACTTTGACGTTACAGTTAATAAAATATATGAATTTGTGGAAGGTGAAGAAAGATCGTATCCAGGTGAAATATGTTTTGAAAAATGTGATATCGACCTATGCGATGTATTGATATTTAACAAAACCTTAGGTGAAGGACGCTCAATGGAAAGTCTATTGGTTTACAACAATTTATAGATGAATATACAGACTCAGAATTTGAAATCATTATTGAAGGCTATTATGGCAACACAACCACATATACAGGATGGCTTCGGGAAGACGGAAAAAGACCAGTGTCGGCAATCTATGTATGTTTGGAATAGCGGAGATATGGTGTATAACGTACAAAAATAAACGATTTAAAACAATAATTTTATAAAGGAGAAAAGCTCATGAACAAATTTGAGAAGAGAAAAATATTGCAAGAATATCAAGTCAAACAAATGGAAGAATTTGAAGAGAACTTACCGATGGAAAAGAAATTATTTTTATGAATTATTTGATTATCTAAAATGATAAATCAGAAACAGTAGATTGTAATCACGATTTTTTTCTTTAACAAAATGAGTTTTTGAAAGATAAAAATGCAGATATTGAAAAGGTTATAGAATTTTTTTGGTGAGAAAATGGTGCTGGTTGCGATTGTGAAGTGATTTTTAATGTTGAGGAAAAGTTTGAAGAATAAAAATGTTTGTATTAGAAATAGACAGGTAAATTTAAAGTTGTAAGGAGAAATAGTGATAGATGCAATCAATACATAATATTTTATGTGAAAAACTAAATCTGAGAAGTGGAGTTATCAAAATAAGTAGTTCTAATGATGACGATAGAATTTATTTCGATATAAGTTGGGAGGAGATTTCCATTTTTATTGTTACTGGTTGGGTGCATTACGGGTGGTATTATGTACAAAGAGATAAACAATGTATATCGCCATCTTATGTTTATAAAAACTAGATGATAGAGCGTTATCTGTTATGCAACACATTATAGACGAAATTGAAAAATGGGAAATATAACAACAAAAAAACTGAAAAAGAAAAAAATTAAGCAGGTTCTTGAAGAAAGAAATCTAACCTCTTTTATGAACAATACAAAATGGAAAGAACTGATAGATTCCATCATGGAGAACATGAGAGACATCCCTGATACAATATAAGACGTTTTTTTGATGAAGAAGAGCCTAGCATATATTGGACGATTGATGCTGATGAACATTTTTCATATGAATATGAGAATTGTTGAATGGTTTAAAAATTAAAAGTAAATTTGAGAAAGTTATTGGTCAAGGGCGTTTAATTGAGCCAAAGACATGTGTTACTGATAAAAAAATCAGAAATAGAGCGTATGCTTAATACATTTAGTATTCCTTATGAATATGATGATATTGAAAAAGTGTTTTATTATTTTTGGATATAGATAATTCATTGAGGAATACTAGAAGATTATAAAGAGTATACACATGATGAGAGGTATTGAATTTAAAGATGATGAAAATATACAAGTATAAAAGATATCGTTGAATATGGATTAGATGCTATTTCTGATAAGGAAAAAAATAACAATGAAACCTGAAAGACTTTCTATACATTAGACGAGTTTTTAGAGGAATATATGTTATCTACATAATCCTGATCATTATCCTGATATAGAATCAATTCAAAATTTTTTTAGGTGATGCTTCTTCGGGAGGCGGATTTGAATGTTTAAGCACAGCTATTTATAACAAAGTATATAAAGTTGATTTGCCGGCGGAGATTGAAAAATGATTGATGATGGTTTATTTGAACACCCTCTTTATCCCAGCTACTATAAGAAAGATGAATAAGGATAATTGGATAGTATTGTAAATAGTAGAAAATATAAATATATGTGGATACGTAAATTGAAGCTGTAGGAAAAGGATAAAAAGTGGAAAATAGTGTTTGTTAAATTTTCACTAATGAGGAATACAGATTTTGATAAATGAAATAAAGGCATATTGGGACAAGCAGAAAAAAAGAATATGAGGATAGATATAAAGTGACATTTTTAAAGGACTATGAAAGATCAACAGAATACCTTAAAAATGGAAAGCTACTTGTTATCCAAACAAAAAGAATATCCTTCAGATATTGATATAGTATGTACGCTTGCTTTAAAGTTAGAGCTTAGACGCGGTGAGTATATAAGATATTTAAATTCTTTTTCTGATAAATTTGAAATTTATTTGGATAATGCTCAAAAAGCAAGAGTTTACACCAATATTGCATGTAACCATGATTATACTGAAGAAACATTAGAGTATTTACTAAAAAGCAAAGGATTTAGATTTCCTTTATTGAAACATATACAGGGTTGGGGCTTTATTACTTTTAGTATGTACCAATCTAATGAAGATAAAGAATGGCTTTATATTGAGTCAAAAATATTTTTGAAAAAGCTAAAAAAATATTGATGATAGTTACGAATATTCCTTCAATCATGCAGTCTCTTTATATGAACTCAAAGAATATGAGAAAGCTAAAGAAATATTTTTAGAACTATTGAAAAATATCCTGATAGAATGAGTCTATTGCTTTAGCATTACATATTGCAAGTATATCTTGGTAATAAAAGATAAAGCAATATCTCGGCTAGAAAAGAGTAAAGTCAGGAGAAGATGAAAAATTACAATTTGAAAAACAGATGATATTTTCTGCAGCAAATTTCTTTGATGCCTATTATGTACTTGAAGAATTGACAAATTCTTACATTACTATAGCGATGAAGTTATTTGTCAATACTATTTAGCTGACTGGGAACACTATTATTATGCTTTATGGCTAAAGGATGAAAAAGTAAAGTTTTTTTGTCCTTGAAGAAAAAAATAGACTCTATTTAATGGATGCTATTAAAGAAGCTATAGTTGATGATGACTATGTGAGCGAGGAAGATAAGAAGAAATATATTGAGGAATTGGAAAAAGATAAAAAGAGAATATGAAGAAATGATTTCGTGTAAAAATCTCTAACTTTCAAAACCAAAAAGTGAGGCTTAAGTTGTATCCAGAGTTTTCTTGCTCATGGTAGACTGTGTGAGATATAAATTTAAATGAAATGTTGTAAAAATTTTGAAGTTGGTGCTGCAACAATTATGATAAAATGAATAAGTTATAATAAGGGCAAAGGGTTAATATTGCTTGACAATTAGTTATAATAGATATACGATTCAGTCATAAGTTTAGTTTAGGAAAAATAAGAGGTCCTCGGTATCTGAAACATTCTGTAGAAATGATGACGTATTTAATAACGATAATAATCAGAGAGCAAACAAAGTGGGAGTACCAACTTATATTAAAGAAGAAAATTACAATATAATAAATATAGATGATATATTTACAAGTATTAGTATTTACAACAACTTAGACAGTGGAGATACCAACGGACTGTAAGGAAATTTATTTTTATGGTTCACTTTTTGGAGAGCATATGATTTGTGGTATGTATGATGAAAAAAGATGATTAGCGATCCTTGTATGATAGTAGCAAAATGTATACATACAGGAAAAGAAATTTTACTCTATGATGGAGCTAAATATGGATACAACGCTATGTTCTGTGATGAGATAAATTTGGAAGATATCAAAAACGTCCACTTTCTAAATTAGAAATTCCAAACTCTAAAATTGAAATAGATTTTGCCTATAACATTGATTTTGATGACGAGAAAGAAGATTTTGAATTTGATGAAGATGACTTTACAGAAACTATTAACGGAGAAACAATTTCTTTTGAAGAAGTAAAGAGAAATGGATTTGATTATATAAAAATTACTGCTATAGACGAACTGGATACCAAAAGAGTTATCTGTGAGTTAGAACTTGCATAAGTTTATTAATTACGAGAGGTAAAAATATGAATCCTCCTATTTTTAACAGAGAAATATTTTGAATATATCAATTAAGAAAATGAAAAATATAAAGGAGACAAAATGAAATGGATGAAATACAAAAGAAATTAAAATACGCAAAGCTTACCATAGAAAAATATTAAAAGTTTAGATGAAAAACTCTTATTTTGATGTTGTTGAGCCAATGGGAAACAATTAATATTTATGATGGATATGATGAGCATATTCAATCAGCGCAGACTTTCACTTTAGAGCAAAAGATATTTATTAGCCATTACTTGGTATTTTGCAGAAGTGAGTAATGGAGGTCATCAGTTTTTAGATAATTCTACAGGGATAGTTTGGGAAGATGCAATAAAAGGTTTCAAACATTTTGGGATGAACGAATATGCAGGTAATTTTCAAAAAGTTGTAGACTATTGTGGTGGGACAATATCTTTTGGTAGAGAAGAAAGATACCATATGCTAGAAATATTGGAAGAAAAATACGGAGAGGAATTTTTAAGATTTTTAGATGAAGCTGATGATTTCGTTTATGATTATGAAGGTGAAGAAAATGAACTAAACTACATCAAATCTCACCCTGAAAAGTTTGTATTTGAAGGGGAATATGAGAGCTTTTTACAATCGGCGTTAAAAAGAAAAAGTAATGCTATTTTTGAGCGAGTGATTGGCGAGTTATTAGGCTTTGAAAATATGGTATATTCCTTGATGAAATTAAAATTTGAGACAGACGATTTGACAGTTTATTTGAAAACAAAAATAATGGAATGGAATGAAGTAGTATTTGAAAGAAAGATGAAAGAGTTATTTGAAAATCAAGAAAACGTTTATGGAAATATAGAAACTTAATACAAAAATTTGAAAGTTTATGCGATCCACATGCATAGTGAAAAAAGGTAAAGTAGCAAACTGAGAAACAGGAGAAACTAAGTATGAGTTATGATTTAATGGTTTTTGAAAAACAAAAAGCACCTCTAATACACAATTTATGGTTTGGCATGATAAGCAAACAGAATGGGAAGAAGAACATGATTATGAAACGATAGGAGTATCTTCTTCTGATTTGCAAAAATTGGTTTATGGAAATAAAAGAAAATTTTCCACCAATGAATGGAGAATATTCACCTAATTTTGACAATCTTGATGACGATGAAGCTGAAAAATTAGAAATGCGTATGGCTGACTACTGTATAGGGCATGATGTAATTTATGTAGCGTTTCCTTTGGTCTGTAGCAGACGAAGGCATGAAGTTATGCGAGATTTAGCTAAAAACATAATGTGGGATGACGTGAGTGGAGAAAAAGGCGATATTATATTACCAGATGGCACTAGGATTAAGTAGTTATATTAATAAGCATTTCTTATTTAACTTCCTGAATGATAAATCGGAAACCACAGCGTGCAAGCATGAACTTCTTGGAGTGGCTTGATCTTATGTGTTAGTTAAATAGATAGTATAGAATCAAAATTGAACTTGAGTGGGGATTAAAATTGAAAAATACAAACAAATGACATGGCAATTTGAAATTGCAGGTGGAAGGAATGTAATTCTGTTTGATACAAATATTTTTGAGTATGACTGGCATGAAAACAGGGAATACGTATCAGTAACGGAGCCACTATATCATCAGAGTTGTAGGTTTCCTATTTATGTTGTGTATATTAACGATGAACTTCATAAATTTGCTGCTGGTGAATTTAGTAATAATGTATGGGGATTTTATACTTAAGTATTAAAGTGATAATTTCAGTTTATTGGGAGATGGAAACAAATTTGAATTTGTGAGGGATATGATGATGGAAGTTATAAATGAAGCTACTTTCCTTGGTAGAGGGCAGGAAACCCTGAAAGCTATCAAATTGGTGGCTAAAACACGAACATGAATTAGAGAGGGTTTTTAAATAGGGAGAATTTTAAGACTTAAGCCAAAGACCATGATTTCCTCTGGGTGCTGATTTTAACAAGCCAAAAAGGAGCCATAGCCATACTGGAGAGGAAAGGGCTACCTTTTTCTAAAAGCAATCTGTATCAAGAGAAATATTTAGAGGAGCTGGATGTCTATTGTAAGGATAAGAAAAAGAGAGCAAGAAAAAGAAAAAAGAAGGTTAAAGAAGAGCATCCAAATTTGTTTGAGCATTATCCAAAAGTTTACAAATGCTTTTAGTGAAATCTCTTGATGAAAAATGACGTTATAAAACAAGGTGCTACACAAGAGGAAATTCGGAAAGCAGAAGAAAAATTAAGTTTTGCCTTTCCTGAACAAGTACAAAGGTTTTTCTTAATCACAAGCGGCATTGATCTTTCAACTGGCATAAAAGTTGTGCTAAACGAAATGTTTTCAATGGAAATAAAAAGAGAAGCAATATTTGGTTCTTGGAGAGTTTTGGAAAGAGGCAGACGGAGATCAGCTATTGCTTTTGTCATGATGAAGAAACAACTTTGGTACTATGCCCATGAACAGAATAAAGTAAAGAAGCTTTGCAATGATATGAATGAATTTCTTGAGAAGAAACTATCTAGGTATCTGAGCAGGTAAAGACAAATATGGAGGAATTTATGGAAATCGTAAGAGCAGGGTCTAAATCTAAAACCAGTTAAAATCATTGATGTAGACTTTGATACACTCGTTGATATTAACAAGGACCATAGGTTTTGATGATCAAGAGGAAAAAGGCTATTTTGCATTATTGGTCTGATGGAAAAACAGTGTACTGGAGGCATAGACTTGTCTCTCTAAAGATGTAGAACATTTTCAAGTGTTTAATGGCACATTTGCAAAAGATAGTAAATCTTGTTATCTATATGATACCAAACTACGCGGTGCTAACAATGAGACATTTAAAGCCTTGAACTATAGCTATGCTTTTGATGGAAAGACTGTATGGACTATATCTGGCCGTTTTGAACCAGCAGATCCTAAAACTTTTGATGTGTGCGACGATGGTTTTTGACTATCTGAAATTAAAATTACATTGACTGATGGCAAGGAATATACTGAAATTCTTCATATTCCTTATGGCTTTGCGAAAGACAGCAAGCAGGTTTATTACGAAAACTATGAAGGTAAGATTAAAATTTTAAAGAAAGCTGATCCTGAAAGTTTTGTGTCTAATAAGGATGGATATTTTGGTTGGGACAAAAGCAATGTCTATTATGGGAAAAATCTTTTGCCGGGGGCTTCGCCAGAGAACTGGCGGGTCATTGATGATAAGAGACAGATTTCAACTGATGGAAAGTATTTTTATAGATTGAATAAAAAGATTTCTGAGGAAGAGGCCTATGAGTGGATAAATAATCCACGTTTGTGAAATCATGATTTGCAAAGGATATAGTTTGTATGGAAAAATTTAGATATTTTTGAGGTGGCATGTAAATATTTTTCAAAAAGATTAGTGAATTTAAGGAAATTTTTGTCAAACAAAAGTTAGAGCATTAGAAAATATAGACTGGATATATGATAAGGGAACTACAAAAGTCTGCGGAGCCAGTCAACGACAATCTGAAAAATCTAACCCACAGTGGGGGGCGGAAGTACAGAACAGTACAGTAAAAATATGGAGGAAAAAAATAAATGGGATTGATTGCAAATTATCAGTCAACTACTGATCTTGAATTAGAAAAATTTATGTGCCTTTGATGATGTGGAAAAAGCACAGGATAATGAGAACTTAGAAATATGTGATAGTAGATAAAATGTGGGACGCACTTCATTTTTGTTGACAGGAAAAATCTGCCGGCGAACCGATTAAAGATAATTTAATCAGCGAAGCGATTGTAGGCCAGTTCAATATTTCTGGGAAGAAATTGAAGAATTTATATCTGGAACGAAAAACTGATAGAGTGAAAAGAAATTGCAAAGGCATTGCAAGAGCTTGATTTTTGGAAACATGTATTGATAAATTTGATATGAATACGTTTCACCAAAACGATATTTACCCTAATATTTGGGAATACGAAGATGAAGCAGATGAAATTAAAGATGATTTTAAGAACCTCATTTGAAAGTTTGATTTTTATGAGAAAAATGGCAGCACAAGAGAGCGCCGTTTTAGTGTCAATCTATTAACTGTTCAACTTTAGAAAAATTTTGTATAGGAGGGAGTTGCAATGTTTGAAAACAGCACAGGTAATGTAAATGTAAAGAATCCATGAGCATATCAAACAACAAGCGGAACAAATTTTTAGAGACTATAGGTATCTCAGTGGCCGATATTGATATGTTTTATAGACAAATTATTTTAAATAATGGTATTCCGTTTCCCTTAACAATACCTAAAGAGTTACCGATACATGAGAGTATGGATGAAAGTACATTTAATGCTTTAATGGAAACAGGGTACTCCCAGGCACTACGAGGAGAAACGTATTCTGTTGCAGAAGTATTTGAAGAGCTAGAACGAGGACTATAATGGAAACGTATAGAAGTGGTTATCATCGCTGTAGTTTATGTAGAGAATGGATCAGCTGAGAATAGTTAGAAAAATAGAACTTGATAATTAGTTGTGGTAGATATACGATTAGTCATAAGGTTAGTTCAGGAAACATATGAGATTTTGGGTATCTTAGGATATTCTGTAGAAATGCTGGACGTATTTAATAACGATATAATAATTGAGAGCGAACAAAATGAGAGTACCAGACTTATATTGAAGAGAGAAAATTACAATATAATAAATATAGATGATACATTTACAAGAATTTAGTATTTGCAACAACTTAGAAAGTCAGAAATACCAACGAACTGTATGAAATTTATTTTTATGGTTCACTTTTTGAAAGAACATATGATTTGTGGTATGTATGATGATGAGATTAGCGATCCTTGCATGATAGTAGCAAAATGTATACATACAGGAAAAGAAATTTTACTCTATGAGTGAAGCTAAATATGGATACAACCCTATGTTCTGTGATGAGATACATTGAAGATATCAAAAACGTCGACTTTCTAAATTAAATTCAAAGTCTACTGAAATAGATTTTACCTATAGCATTGATTTTGATGAAGAGAAAGAAGATTTTGAATTTGATGAAGATGACTTTACAGAAACTATTAACGGAGAAACAATTTCTTTTGAAGAAGTGAAGAGAAATGGATTTGATTATATAAAAATTACTGCTATAGACGAACTGGATACCAAAAAGAGTTATCTGTGAGTTAGAACTTGCATAAGCTTATTAATTACGAGAGGTAAAATATGAAACCTCCTATTTTAACGAAGAAATATTTTGAATATATCAATTAAGAAAATGAAATTATAGAGGAGGCAAATGAAAATGGGTGAAACAGAAAAGAAAATTAACATACATAAAGATTACTACAGAGGATATTCAAAATATTGAGGAGTCTGGGATATCTGTGATCCGCATGTTTAATATGATTGAGGGTTATGAAAATATGATAAATATTTAAAAACTTCAGAGAGTTTACTTTTAGAACAAAGATATTTATATGCTATTCATTGGTATTTTTGGAGAAGTATTTAACAGGGGCATCATCAATTTTTCTACAACTCTCACAGGAGATTGTGGGAAGATGTATTTAGAATGGTTTTTAAACATTTTGAAATGCCAGAGTTTGCAGCTAATTTCCAAAGAGTAATTGATTATTGTGGTGGAAGAATTTCTTTGATAGAGAAGAACGATGGGATATGTTAGAAATATTGGAAGAAAAATACGGAGAGGAATTTTTTAAAGATGTTAGATGATGCCGATGATTTCATTTATGATTATGAAGGTGAAGAGACGAACTAAACTACATTAAAATCTCACACCCTGAAAAAGTTTGTATTTGAAGGAGAATATGAGAGATTTCATTGAGAAATGTCTGATAAAAGGAAGTAGATAAACGATATGGAGAGAGGTTAAAGAGAATTATGGATCCTAAAAATTATGTCAAGAGGGCTTGGCAAGAAATACAAGTCATTCCCAGATTTTTAGGGTGCTTTCAAAAGGTCAAAAATTAAAGAGAGTTACGAAAGATAGACGATATTTTTCTTTGAAATATCTTTTCAAGCAAACAGACGTAATCATAAGTGTCAGTGAGAATTTATTCCACATATTGGTATTTACTCCAAATCAATGAAAAAGGCAGGTATCAATAATGGGTTTATCTATGGTGGATTTGGTTCACTAAGCTCAAGAAAACCGTATGAGTGGTGGCAACTTGTAGGTGCAAGCTATAAATATACTATGTAAGAGGTAAGCGATCTTATAAAAATACACATTATTCCAATATTTTATTATTTTCGAGGACACGCAAGCAAATATTGATAGAATTATATCGGAAGTTGCATGTCAGATAGTTTTGCTATACTATATTTTTTCATTTTGTGGATAAAAGCACAGCAATATCTTCAATAAAAATCCTTAGGAAAATAAATTAAGAAATAGGTATATCGAGCTTTTTACGAATCATTGAAATGCTACCTCCAGAAAATATTAATTTGAATTATTCAGAATTCTCCGGAGCTATTATGATTAAATTTGCATCTAAATGCATTGAAATAGAAAAATAAGCTTTTCAATTTCTCAACGAGTTAAAATATATTTTTGAAAACTGAGGAAATTGTAAAAATAAGATAAATAAGGAGTAAATTATGAAATATCAAAAAGAAATGAAAACATAGAGGAGACAAATGAGCATGGAAACAGAAAAGAAATTAACATACGCAAAGATTACCATAGAAAAATATTAAAAGTTTAGATGAAAACTCTTATTATGATATTGTTGATCCAATGTGAAACAATTAACATTTATGATGGATATGATGAGTATATTCGATCAGCGCAGACTTTCACTTTAGAGCAAAGATATTTATTAGCCATTACTTGGTATTTTGTAGAAGTAAATAATGGAAGTCATCATCAGTTTTTATATAATCCTACAGGGATAGTTTAGGAAGATGCCATAAAAGGTTTCAAACATTTTGGAATGAACGAATATGCAGGTAATTTTCAAAAAGTTGTAGACTATTGTGGTGGGACAAATATCTTTTGGTAGAGAAGAAAGATACTATATGCTAGAAATGTTGGAAGAAAAATACGGAGAGAATTTTTAAGATATTAGATGAAGCCGATGATTTCATTTTTATGATTATGAAGGTGAAGAAAACGAACTAAACTACATCAAATCTCACCCTGAAAAGTTTGTATTTGAAGGAGAATACGAGAGCTTTTACAATCGGCGGTAAAAAGAAAAGTAATCTTCTGAAAAGTTGAGAGAATGGCGCTTGAATGAAGAATCTTTAGCGTGAAAAAGAGAAATAATGAGAGAAATGCTTGATAGAGGAATGGATAAACGATATGGATGAAGTATTTGAATGGTTAAAAGAGTACATTATCAGTATGTCTTGATAGCAGGTGGACTACTATTTTTAATCGGTGCTATACGAGATTGGAAATGGGTGTATCAAGCTACAGTCGGAGATACAAGTAAGACACGCATTTATTTTTGAAGTGTGGGGTGAGAAAGGTTATAGAGTCTTTATAGGACTGTGGACTGTTACTTGCAATTTGTGGGGTTATATTTTTAATGTTTGATAAACGATAAAAAGTGGAGGTAACTTAACATGAAATGGAATTCAAAAATCGCGAAGAATTTTTGCGTATATAGAAAAAGCTTACAGATGGAGAAGATACATACAGAATGTATGACAGCATTGGAAAGCATCCCTATGGAAGAACGAGATTACCGGCATGGTATCAGCTTGCTCGTGCGTATCAAAACTTTGCGATTATCGGACAATGATGATAAAGGAACACCTAGTTTTATTAGTGATAAATATTTATTAAAATCGATAGATATTTTTGAATTCAGTTAGAGATGAGGGGCAGATAGCTGAATGGAATATGCGATGGCATATGCCTATCAATATTTAACTCATGAGGAGAAAAAGCGATTCCTTATGCCTTGCGTTGGGCGGAGTTAGATCCCTGAGGATAAGGATGCATTGGAAGTAGTAAAAGAGTGTAAAGAAGAAATTGAAAAAGAGCAAATGTGGCTACTGAGAAAGACTGTTCAAGAAACTGCTGAAATTGATGAAGACTGGGGAGTTTATCTTTTGCAATCATTTGCTTGCGACTTGCCGGCTGTGATTCGAACCAATTTAGCTCTTAGGGATTTTTGAATATACTGCAAATTACCCCAAAAGATTACATTTACAAATATTATATAAGAATGCTGATGACAATGGTTTTCCTACAAGAGAAGAAGGAATATGTATATTCTATAGAAGACGCTGTAGAAGAGATTGTTGAACAACATGGAGATATAGTTAGCAGGCGTTGTGAAATGCGATGAACGAGCACATATTTTTGCGTATGCTAAGAATGAGTTAGGGGACATGACGATGTATTTCTGAGATCATGTCAGAAAACTTCCCTGACTATGCGCTATACATTGGCAGTCGTTGAAGATGAGGACTGGGAACTGTATTTTCAGGCACTGTATCCTGACAGATATGAATACCAAAGCATTATGAATATGAGGCTTATTGAGAATATTAAAAGCGATGGTGATAGTATGGTGCCGAGAGTGCTTGAACATTGCCTACCTCTTTAAAACAGAAGAACATGGGAGAGCCTTTTTAGCCAAAGTAATGGAAGACAGTTTTATAAAACTTTCATCAGAAAGAAATCGGAGCAACAATGAAGCTATAGATAAGGAATATCCATATCTACTTGTTATTGGCAGAGAAGATACTTTTGAAAAATATCGATGAAATTGTCTGGTATCTTATGGATTTGGCAGAAGAATTTGACGGGGAATATGATGGCTGGGGATGCCATTGTGAAAGTAATCTATTGTCACAAATGTTTGACTACCATAGATATATTGTCATGAAAGTATAGCTATTTCCTGTGTAAAATCCTAAAAATAAAGTATATAATAGACTGTCGTAGTACGATTTGTACAAATGTTAGGAATATCCTACTTAGCAGATAAAGGAGTATAGAATGATTCGTGAAAATCTTCGCAATGTGGCGATTATCGCCCACGCTGACCATGGTAAAAACAACGTTGGTAGACGCATTGCTTAAACAAAGCCATATTTTTCCGTGATAATGAAAAAGTTGCTGAACGTGTAATGGACTCTAATGACCTAGAACGTGAAAGAGGGATTACGATCCTTTCAAAAATACAGCCAGTTAGTGCATAACGATGTAAAAATCAACATCGTGGACTGACACCGGCGCCATGCTGACCGGTGGTGAAGTAGAACGTATTGAACATGGTTGACGGCGTATTGTTATTGGTGGACTCTTTCGAAGGTCCAATGCCACAAACGAAATACGTATTGCGCAGCTGGAACAAGGTTTTGAAACCAATCGTGGTGATCAATAAAAATTGACCGTCACGACCAACGTGTTCATGAAGTAGAAGACGAAAGTATTAGAATTGTTCATGCGAACTGGAAGCGGATGACGATCAATTGGACTTCCCAGTGGTATACGCATCTGCTCGTGATGGCATTGCGAAAGCATCTAGCGAAGATGATCTGGCCAGATAGACGGCATTATTCGATGTATTGATAGAGAAATTCCTGCTCTACAAGGCGACATCGATGGTCCATTGCAATTCATGGTAACGACCCCTGACTATGATGATTTCGCAGGAAAAATTGCAGTAGGTCGTACTCGTTCGTGGTCGCATGAGCCAAATCAACAAGTGGTGTTGATGAATGGTGCAGCACTCGTAAAGGCAAAATTGGTCGTGTGCACACATAATGGTTCAAATCGTGTAGAGACAAATGAAGCGGGCATGGGTGATATCATCGCTTTCGTAGGTATCGATGACATCAATATCGGTGAAACAGTAGCGGATGCAGAAAAATCCTGAAGCACTACCAACAATCTCTATCGATGAGCCAACATTATCCATGATGTTCTCTGTTAACAACTCTCCATTCGCAGGTCGTGAGGCGACTATGTAACAAGTCGTCATTTACGTGACCGTTTGTTCAAAGAAGTGAAACTAACGTATCCATGCGTGTAGAAGAAACAGATTCTCAGACTCGTCAAAGTATCTGGCCGTGGCGAATTGCATTTGGCAGTATTGATTGAAACGATGCGCCGTGAAGGTTACGAATTACAAGTGGGTAAACCTCGTGTAATTTTCAAAGATATTAATGGTCAAAAATCTGAACCATTAGAGCATTTAACAATCGACGTACTCACAAGAATTTATGGGTGCTGTTATGGAAAACTTGGGCGTTCGTAAAAGCGGGTTAATCAACATGGTTGAATTAGCTGGTTACTTACGTGCTGGAATTCGTGAGTGACCTGCTCGTGGCTTGATTGGTTTCCGTGCGCAGTTCTTAACAGCGACAAAAGGTAATGGTATCATGAACCATGTATTCCATGGTTACATACAAAGGAGATATCCCAGGACGTACTCGTGGTGCCTTGGTAGCTTTTGAAGATGGTGAAACTACACCATATGGCTTGAACTCTGTACAAGACCGTGGTACTTTATTCTTGGGTGCTAACGTGCCAGTATACACAGGCCAAGATTATCGGCGAAAATGCTCGTGAAAAACGACATGGACGTAAAACCCTAATAAAAAGAAACATGTTACTAACATGCGTTCTAAGCTCCTCTGATGAGGGCAGTTCGTTTTAACACCTCCACGTATCTTCAGCTTGGAACAAGCCTTAGAGTGGATCAACGATGATGAATTGGTAGAAGTAACACCAGAAAACATCCGTATGCGTAAAGCGATCTTGGATCGTTCCGCTCGTGCGAAAGCAGCAAAAGCAGCAAAATAGTTACACGCACTGGGCTAGGAATGAGTCTATGTACATAGAAATAGAGAAAGCAGTGGGATGCCATTGCTTTTCTCTATTTTACTGTTGTTAATGCTATTGTATGAGGCATGTAAGGTTGACGGCTCTTTATCATGCTTTCCTATAGATACTATAACCGAAATGATTAGGTGTAGATAGTAACTCTTTTGCTAACGTATAGTAGTAACTATATAGGAGTGAAAATATAAGAAATGTATAGGAGATAGGATGAAAGAACTTCCACACACTACCAGATGGTAGTACACATATGAACTGTATAGAAAACGAGTGAAGAATATGAATCTTCGTGTCACAGTCAGCGGCGTGGTGCGAGTGTCTGCCTCTCCTCGTGTGCCATTAGGGATGATTGAAGCCTTCATCTGTCGTCATCGAGCTTTCATAGAAAAGGCACTACAAAACCGGAAAGATAGAGGCGGTCATCCCATGGTACCTGTTGTAGACACAGACATCATGGTGATGGGTCATATGTATCGAGTAGTACTAGAAAAGCCTCATACAGTATCTGCTTATTTGGAAATATCTTCGCAGGATAGTCAATTAGTAGGCAATCAGTTAGGCACCAACGTGTCCGATGCTCTATTGCAGGGCAGCTCATCAAAAGAAAACCATACAAGGTGTTTTCTCACAAGAAAAACAATCGTGGGGAGCGCCTCTACTTACGCAGTAACAGTAGTAGAGGATATATTGCTAGTATGCTACCCAAGTGACCCTAACGTCCTAGATGCTAGCAAAGCAGAACGGATGTGGCTTAACTTTTGGAAACGTATAGGTCAGGACTTTATGGAAAAACTAGCACAACAAGTATATAAGGAGTTTCAGCAAGCTGGCTATTCAGTGCCGACACCGACCTTGCGATTGCGATACTGACAAGTCGCTGGGGCTCTTGTACGCCACTTAAAGAACAGATTACAATGAATACTAGATTGCTCTCGGGCCTGTGGAGTTTGCACACTATGTGATGGTCCATGAATTTGCACATTTTATCGAGGCGAACCATTCATCACGCTTTTACAAGGTCATGAGCGATGTGTTTGCCGAACTGGCAGCGAGGTAAAAATGGAGATGAAGGAATATTATAGTTGATTAGATTTTGCTAGCATCGATGTACGAATCAGTAAAATATACTAAATAAAGCAACGCCTATGTGATTTGCTGCGCGGATTACATAGGCGTTTTTACGTTTTCAAGCATCCATTAATTGACCGGAGTCAAATACTTTCACGGTACACTGAAACACGCAATCTATGATATAATAGAGGGAATGAAAGAATACCGTGTTACGTTAGTAAGGAGGGCCCATGAGACCATTTGTACATCTGCATAGTCATAGTGAATATAGCCTCATTGATGGCATTAGCCGATTGCCACAAATGGTGAGTCGTGCGAAAGAACTCAATATGCCTGCCCTAGCGTTAACGGACCATGGTAATATGTACGGTGCTATTTATTTTTATAAAGAGGCTATGGCACAAGGTATCAAACCCATCTTAGGATGCGAAGTATATGTGACAGAAGGTAGTCGTTTTGACCGCCCTGAAGGCAAGACCTATGAACGATTACAGCATTTGATTCTCTTAGCGGAGACCATGGAAGGATACGAAAATATTGTACAGATCGTGTCCAAATCCTCTACAGAAGGATTCTACCGCAAGCCTCGTGCAGATAGAGATCTGTTAGCTAAGTATAACAAAGGAATCATTGCTTTAAGTGCTTGCATTGCTGAGAGATTCCGCAACTGATTTTACAGGACAACATTGAGGGTGCTCATCGTACTTTTGGAATGGTATCTTGAGACCTAGGGAAAAGCGTTTCTTTTTAGAAATTCAGAACCATGGAGATCCGAAGGAATTGCATGTTCAAGATGTGCTAGTAGAGATGGCGGACCAATATGGTGTAGGTCTAGTATGCTCCAATGACTTTCACTATGTCTATGCAGACGATGCGGGAAGTCACGATATTAAGGTGTGATGTGCTACGGGTGCAAGGCGGAATGATGTAGATCGCACGAAGTTTTTCAGTAATGAGTTTTACATGAAAAGCGGCGATGAAATGGAAGAACTTTTGGGCACATTCCAGAAAGCTTTGGATAATACGTTAAAGATTGCGGGAACGTTGCCATGTAGAGTTCAATTTTGATGCCCACCATTTGCCAAAGTTTGATGTACCAGAAGGGGAAACAGCACATTCTTATTTTGCGCAAAGTCTGTGAGTCCTATATTCCTAAATTCTATCCAGAGGTAACACTGGTATTACAAGAGCGACTCGATTATGAGTTAGGTGTTATCAGTCGCATGGGATTTGAAGATTACTTCCTCATCGTTTTGGGACTATGTTAAATATGCTCGTGAACATGGGGTACTAGTAGGACCAGGGTCGTGTAGTGCCGCAGGGTCAGTGGTAGCCCTATTTATTGGGAATTACAGGTTTAGATCCTATTAAATACGATTTGCTCTTTGAACGGTTCTTGAATCCAGAGCGGGTAAGCATGCCCGATATCGATATCGACTTTTGCTATGAAACTCCCAATAAAGTTATCGAATATGTGACAGAAAAAAATATGGACAAGAGAGTAGCGCAAAATTATTACCTTTTGGTACCAGAAGCGGCTCGTGCTGTTATTCGTGACGTAGATCGTGTGCTAGATATGCCTTTACCAGAGGTGAATCGACTAGCTAAGATGATTCCTAATGAATTGGGTATTACGTTAAAAAGCCTTGAGAGGTAAAAAGAACTTAAAGATTTGTACGACACAGATGAATCTGTAAAAAGAGTTATTTGACCTTTGTTTACGCTTAGAAGGTTGTCGTAATTCTTCTACCCATGCAGCGGGGTCGTAATGTGGGCGGCACCTCTAGATGAGTATGTGCCGGTGCAAAACTCAATGAAGATGGATTTGTCACGCAATATGATAAAAGATAATATCGAAGAACTAGGTCTATTGAAGATGGATTTTTGGGACTTCGTGACGTTGACTGTAATGGGCGAGGCACTGCGCTTGATTAAAGAAAACCACGGTATCGACTTAGACTTGGATGCTATCCCATGGATGACAAGGCATCTTGTGAAATCTTATGTAAAAGGGGAAACTGCAGGGGTTTTCCAGTTAGAATCAGAAGGGAGTTACAAAAATTAGTAATGGATTTGAAGCCAGAACATTTGAAAGATTTAATTCCTTTAGTGACCTCTATCGTCCAGGACCGTTAGGATCGGGCATGGTAGAAGATTTTTACTCAAGCGTCGTCATAAAGAAAAAGAAGTGACCTATTTACATCCTATATTAGAGCCTATTTTCTGAGGACACATTTGGAGTTATCTTATACCAGGAACAAGTTATGCAGATTGCCTCTGCTATGGGGTTCTCCTTGGGACAGGCGGATTTAATGCGCCGTATGCATGGTAAATGAAAAAAGGAATCTAGTACTAAAAAGCACAACGAGATTCCTTTGTGACTGGTTCTGTGAATAATGGTATCGATGAGAAGCTAGCCAATGCAGTATTTGATCTCTTGCTATACTTTTGCAGGCTATGGATTCATCAATCTCACTCTGCCGCCTATGCGTATATTGCGTATCAAACAGCGTATTTGAGCCCATTATTTCCCAGAATTCATGGCAGCTACGATGACTAGCTTCATGAGGGAATATGGATAAAATGACGAACTACATCAATATATGCTAAGGCGAAACAAGTGGCGGTATTAGGCCCAGATATCAATCATTCCAGAGCGTATGTTTACTGTACAGGACGGACAAATTGCGTTTTGGTTTGGGATGTGGCATCAAAATGTGGGTGATAATGCTATCGAAGAGTTGCTAGCGGAACGCAAGGCAAATGGACCAATTTACATCGATGTTGATTTTTGTGAACGCATCCCATATCGTGTGGTCAATAAAGCGACTATTGGAAAGTTTAATTCGATGTGTGGGGCAATGGATTCTTTCAAAGAAAACCAGAAATCAATTGTTACAAATTTATGAGCAAGCGCAAGGTATTGGTTCTAAAGGACATAGATGCTTTAGGAGCGGTGAGCCTCTTGCAGAGGTAGAAGAAATGGAAACTATCCATGTACCAGATTTACCAGACTTGCCAAAAGATTTAAAATTAAAGATGAAAAAGAATACACTGGATTCTATTTACAGGTCACCCATTGGATGCGTATCGTCAGGAATTGGCAGATTTGATTCAGGCAGGCCGCTTGGTGAAAAATCCAGAATCCTTTGATCGGAAAGTGGTGACTGTCGGTGGATTAATTACAGAGTCAAAGTGAATCAGATTGCGAAAAAGAACAGCAAGAAAAATGCACCTTAACGGTAGAAGATTTTTACGGGTACCGCACAAGTTGTGGTATTCCACGGGCGTATCGAAAGCATATATCGCACGGCCAAACGGATGCGGTAGTAGCTATCGAAGGACGTATTGATGCGGATGAAAAGGGTGTACGCTCATAGCACATCGGTACAACCATTAAAGGTTGAATGATGAAAAGTTCGACAAATTCATTGTTCATATGGATCAGGCACATGATACACCACAAAGTAAGTCAACAGTTACGGGAAAAGCTATTACAAAATTAGCAGGAGACACGTTTCTCTATTCTTAGAAACACAAAAGAGGACGTTAGCGGTGAATCATAGTTTTTATTTTACTCCATCGAAAAGATCCATTGGACGTGTACGAAAGCCTTATTAGGCGAGATGCAGTGGAGTTACTATGAAAGGAGACAAAAGATGGATACTAAAATTGTTTTGTACCATGGGACCTAGTACAGATACTCTTGAAATGGTAGAATCTCTGTTGCGAGCAGGCATAATGTAGCTCGGTTCAACTTTTCTCATGGTACTCATGAGGAACAAGCGAAGCGTATAGAGGCTCGTTCTGCTTAGCACTCTACTAGAACAGGGATTCAGTGGCATTAATGCTAGATACAAAGGACCTAGAAATTCGCCTTGGCTTATTCAAAGAGAGACAAAAGTATGTTTTAGAAGAAGGACAAGCTTTCACATTGACGACAAGAGTGTGGAAGGAACAAAAGAGATTTGTTCTGTGAATCACGCTGAGTTAGCAGAAGATGTAAAAGATGCTACGCAAATTCTGTTGTCCGATGGTCTTGTCACATTGCGCATTGACTCTATTGATGGCACTAGAGATTATACAACAGTTGCGAATCACAGGTATGATGAGTAATCGCAAAACGAGTGGCTGTACAGGTGTATCATATCTTGCCACCAGTATCGGAACAAGATCGAAAAAGATTTGCTATTTGGTTGTGAAAGTGGGCGTGGACTATGTGCAGCCTCTTTTCATGCAACGAGCTGAGCGATGTAGTAGCCATTCGTCGCATTTTGGAATCCAAAGGGCAGATATTCGCATCATCTCTAAAATTGAAAATGAAGAAGGTCTTAACAATTTAGATGAAATTTTTAGAAGTATCCGATGGATTGATGGTAGCCGTGGTGATTTGGGTGTGAAATTCCTGCCGAAGAAGTGCCAGTGTTGCAAAAAATGATGATTCAAAAATGTAATGCTGCCTCTAAACCGGTTATTATAGTGACCCAAATGTTAGGAGTCTCATGGTAAGCAATCCTAGACCGACGAGAGCAGAAGCTAGTGACGTGTGCCAATGCTATTTTAGATGGTACAGATGCAGTCATGCTCTCTGGAGAAACTGCAGGTGGTGACTATCCATTGGAAGCGGTGAGTACGATGGCTCGTATTGCAAAAGTAACAGAAACATCTGATTTATATGTGAATAGTAATCATACAGTACCGTTAGAAGAAGCGAAAACGACAGATGCTATCTGTTCCGCCACAGTAGAAGTAGGTCGTTCTTTAGGAGCTGGTGCCATCATTACATGTACTGAATCTGGTATTACAGCTATGAGCATTTCCCGTCATCGTCCGAATTGCAAATCATTGCGGTTACACCACATGAGAGTGCATTGCGCCGGATGCAGTTGTATTGGGAGTGAAAGCTATCCAAGGTCCATCTCATTCTAACTCAGATGAAATGGTGCACTGCGCTATGAGTGCGTCCTTAGGAGAAGGGTTGATTCAATCTGGTGATTTAGTGGTGGTTACAGCAGGTGTGCCGTCTGGATTATCTGGTACAACTAATATGATTCCGTGTCTGACGTCACTGGCAACGTATTGATTAAAGGTCGTGGAGTTGGTAAACTGTCTGTAACGGGACCAATCCACCACGGCGACTCTCAGAGCCTATGGCAGATGGTAGTATTTTAGTCGTTCGTGACCTAGAACCAGAATATATGGAACTAGCAAAGCGAGCTGGTGCTATTATTACGGCAGAAGAAGGATACACATCTACAGCAGCTATTGCAGGGATTCAATTCGGTATACCTGTGATTTTTGGGAGCTCATGATCAATCGCAACTTGTGGATGGTCAAGTGGTAACTGTGGATGGTATTCGTGGTAATGTATATGAAGGAATTGCAAACGCAAGATAGGAGGATATGATGGATTATCATGTACCAACAAGTGCTGATGTAGCAGTAGTGGAACAAATTGTAAGTCGTAAATTAAGAAATTCCATGCTTTGGATGGTATGGGGGTTATTAACAACTATTGTGATTGCTGTAATGGCTATTACAAACCAAGGGTGGTTTCATTTTGCAGGATCTCATTTCGAAATTGTTAATGCTAGTAGAATTGCGCGTTGTGTTTTTATTTTCAGCGCGACAATATACAGCCTCGAATACGTTTTTGAAAGTGATGTTTTTCCTGTACTCTATCCTGAATGGTTTGACACTAACTGTAGTGGCATTGCATTATTCAGCAAATGCAGTACTCTCATGCATTTACAGGGGCCATCGCAGTGTTTGCTAGCTTTTTGCCTTTTTGGGGATTGTGGTTAAAAAGATTTGTCTGGACTGGGCACATTCTTATTTGGTGCTGTCATAGCACTTGTCATAGCAAGTCTTATTATGATGTTCTTTGAAGTGAGTAAGCTTTTGCTAGTTTAGTGTATAGCTATATTTCTGTAGGCATTTTCTCCTTGTTTGTTATGTAGTGATATTTTATAGTATCAAACGGACGATTATGGAAGTTGCTTACGAAGATGAAAGTGTTTTAGAGCGAGTTGAGTAATTGGGGCATTAGGGTTATACCTAGATTTTCATTAATATATTTATTAACTTGTTGCGCATTTTCGGTCGTCGCTAAGATATGATATAATACTAAGTGTAGAGCAGTGAGCTCCGCGTATGTATGTAATTGAATGCTGAATTCATATATAGATAGTAAGGAGGATGGTATGAAGCCAAAGAATGGCAAACCTTTGGACTGTAGTTAGAAGAGAAATACTACAAAAAGCAGCAGAGAAGTTATTTTCTTTGTCTGTGCATTGAGCTATCGGCTAAAACAAGTAGAAGATATGGACGTCCCTTCTGTTAATCCCGTACCAAGTGATGGTATTGCGTTACAGCGGAAGGTGAATTATATTATGACTATTGTCGCCGCACGATTCGCTCTAGAGAAGAGTTGCGTCAAAATATTGCACAGCAGGGAAAATTCAAGGAACCCTAAAATAGCAGCGTCCATTAATTTTTGAGATTATGAACTTCCGCATTTGTTGAACAATTTTACAAAACAATATCCCTAATATTCGTATTGAAGTGAAAAACGGGCTATAGCTCATGTGAATAAAAACATGTTTAACTCAGGGAAGTGATGATCGCCTTTTGCTCGTGGTGAATATAATCATATGAGAAAATGGAATTGTTTATTTGATGAGCCCTATTGCTTAGCCTATAAGCATCCCAGTGTAGAATATGAAGGAACTTCGTGAGTCCCACATGATTAACTTCTCGCAACAGATGGATCGATTTGCCGTGGTGGAAAGCACGGAAAAAGAACATAGTGTCAGGAGATGTGCGCCAGCTATGGAATTATGATTCTATGCGCATGTGGTCACTTTTGTTCGTGAAGGCCGCTGGGCTATATTGCCGCATAGGCGGCTTAAGAGTGAGTTGTCGTGAGCATGGCATCTATGCGTAGAACCACTGCAGCATGAAAAGATGACTCGCCCTGGTCCGATCTACCTACTGTTCCACGATGCAGTGAGCACTAAATTGATTGCTGCACTTTCGTGATTATGTGAACTACTCAGACATGCAAATCAATCAAATTGTTATCACCTGGATATACTGCGTAGAGTATGTTATTTTATTGTATGTTGCTTGAGAATGTAAGCTTAACAGAGGGTATGATTCTCTTATAAAATATATTGCAAAGGATAGTTTCTAAGCATGGACGTCATCCTAGTATACAGGTGTAGGCGAGCTGATACATGAAAGCCGAATATAGACCAGTGAGTGACACGCAGTTTAGTTCTATATAAAAGTAACTGTGCAATGATTCAGTATCTATCATAGCGATACATAATCATGGGTTGAGTGATAAATCGCAGTATAGTAGGCGTGTACTTATAAGGGTCCCTGGAAATGCATGAACAATGGATTTTTCGTGTTTATACCCTTTTATAAGCTCCATAAAGGGATATTTTTCCTTTCGTAAAACGATTGGACATAATGGGAGCGTAGAAAAGACTCTTAGATATTTTGGCAATATCTCTAGTAACTTCTAGTGCGTGCATGAACCGCCCTCATATAGTATTTGGATTATGCATTAGTTTCACGTTTATAGAAAGCAAGAGTGCAATCGACGATGAGCAGTTTTTATATCTATAGGTATGATAAGGAGACTACAAGATGAACATCATCAATGCCTTGGATTACGTAGGCTATACACTGCACCCGGTTCACCCGCAGCCAGAAGAGCCGCAGCTGACGGCATGCTTGGAGGTGTCACGTGGCTAGCCGCTCACGTATCGTAGGTTTGGTAAAAGTATAAAACCATTCCCAGCTCCAGTAGCGGTATTGTCTGCGTTGGCGCATCTGCATTATTCTTTAAATAATCAAAGAAGTATTTCGTCCGGATATGCATCCACCACAACTTGGTTGGAATCTTTGCAGCATTCTCCATTTCTGTGGCTTTCGGTAAAAACGGGTTTGGCCGTCGTATCGCGTGCCATATGACGCGATGCCTGGTCATACCACACCCTCGCCCTGGTTATGTGTAACAGTCATCATTAGACCAAGGCATTATTTCCAGCCACCCCTCTATCTCGAGCTCGTTGTAGGCGGTATCGTAATTCCCAATCGCGAACCTCACGTAGCGAAATCCTTGGGTTCTGAGCCGTGAAACAGCGAGCGAAAGTGGGTCGTTAGCTAGCCATGACTAGCTACATACATGGCGTAAACATGTAACATCCCTTCTATTCTTAACTAAAGTGATGGCACTTGTCGCATTGGCAGCGGATTACTCTCATCCTAGGTCTTTCCATTGACTGCAAATTAGGCAGTCGCTTTATTTCGTCCACTCTGGTTTAATCTGTTGTTAACTCACACCATTTGTTGCCTATGCATCGAAACCGAATTGAGAGAAAGTCGGACACAAGAAAATTGCTCGTGAAGGGTTAGCAGAAATTGGGTCCTGTGGCTCACAGGTGAAAAAGCATTAATTGCTATTTTCTTTTTATACATTGCTTGCTGGGCATTGCCTTCTCATCCCAGGAATGGCTGGTATTAAATTTAAATTAGATTAAGCGAGCAGTAGCACCAGTGGCGATGGTATCTTTGCCATATGTTCTCGGCGCCATCAAATGGGAAGACGGCTCTTCAAACATGAGGTGGCTGGAAACACATTGATCTCGGTTCTGGTGGTATCCTTGGTTTTCATCCAGCTGTCACTAACAGCAGATTTCTTTTACCCGGTTGCGAAAAGTGCGCGAAAGCTATCAAATGAACTTTGTCATCGCGAAATGTTAGCTGTAGTTATCATACAGCCGTATTGTCCGTAGCGGTTCGGTACTTGTGCTTGCATCCGGCAGTGCCACATTGCGTGCTGATGGTACCAGTATTCTTTACAGTGAGGTGAAAGTAGCGTGGCATTGATCACGACATTGGCCTCTGTGATCTTCGCGACAAATGCCTTTGGTGTGGTGCTATCACTCACTTCGAGTGGTGGCCCGTCCAATCATCATCTCGGTGAAGGTTACAGTAAATGACGTACGCCAATGGTGGATAACTGGTGCTGTGATCATGCTATTGAGCTTTAGTAGTACCACTTGCGCTTTGGCCCAATTTGATGGTCCATCACGTGAAGCACACACATCAGCCAGACCCTATCAGGTGATGAGATGGTATCTTTGGTTAACGAAGTCAGAATCCAGTGATCTCTATGTCGCTGGTCTCTGGCTCTTTCATACCGGTCTCTATGAGAGAAAAGCGATCGACTATGAAACATCAGTGATTAAGCCAGCTGTGAGCTGGTCTCGATGATGATGTGCTGCAGCCACGGTAGAGCCGAATCGCATCTGGTATCGAAGCGAAATTGGGCAGCTGCAAAAGTTGAACGTGCCGGTAGTAAGCTATTATTCGCAAGCTTTCATCGAGCCACCGTAAAAGCGTGTTGCAGGCTCTCGATGGCGTGAAAGCACCCACGACGTCGACAAAGCTGCTTGGGGATTACACGATTGAGGCTTCCGTGACTGGGTGCATTAGAAGAGGAGTTTCGAAGCTAATAATGAGCCGATTAACTGAATTAGCATACGTTTGTCTCGTTCCATGACGTATTCGTACCTGGTAACACCTAACTCCTTAATCGAGTCGCTCTTGTAATACCAGTTGCCTCTGGATAGAATTTAGGAATATGAGACTCACAGACTTTGCAAATAAGAATGTGCTGTTTCCCCTTCTGGTACATCAAACTTTGGCAAATGGTGGGCATCAAATTGAACTCACATGGCAACGTTCACAATCTTTAACGTATTATCCAACTGGAATGTGCCCAAAAGGTTCTTCATTTCATCATACGCTTTTCATGTAAAACTCATTGCTGCTTCATGCGATCTTACATCATTCCACTTGCACCCGTAGCAATACACACCTTAATATCGTGAGCTTCACATCGTCTGCATAGACATAGTGAAAGTCATTGGAGCATACTAGACCTACACCATATTGGTCGCCATCTTACTAGCACATCTTGAACACACCAATTCTTCGGATCTACATGGTTCTGAATTTCTAAAAAAATTCAGCTTTCCCACATAAGTCTCAGATACCATTCCAAAGTACGATGAGCACCCTCAATGTTTGGCCTGTAAAATCAGTTGCGAATCTCACCAGCAATGCAAGCACTTAAAACAATGATTCCTTGTTATACTTATTTAACAGATCTCCTATCTGCGAGGCGCAGTAGAATCCTTCTGTAGAGGATTGGACACGATCTTTACAATATTTTCGTATCCTTATGGTCTCCACATAGAATCAAATGCTTTAATCGTTCATAGGTCTTGCAACTTCAGGGCGGTCAAAACGACTACCTTCTGTCACATGCTTCGCATCCTAAGATGGGTTTGATGCCTTAATGCCATAGCCTCTTTATAAAAATAATAGCTACATACATATTACCATGGTCCGTTAACGCTAGAACAGGCATATTATTCTCGCACGACTCACCATTTGGCAATCGGCTAATGCCATCAGCCAGGCTATTCACTATGACTATGCAGATGTACAAATGGTCTCATGGGCCCTCCTTACTAACATGTTACAGTATTCTTTCATTCCTCTATTATATCATAGTTGCGTGTTTCAGTGTGCAAATGAAAGTGTTGTCGGTCAGTGTGGATGCTTAAAACGTAAAACGCCTATGTAATCCGCGCAGCCGTCACATAAGCGTTGCTTTCAATAATTATATTTTACTGATTCGTACATCGATACTGGGCAAATCTAATCAACTATAATATTCCTTCATCTCCATTTACCTGCTACCAGTTCGACATCATCGCTGACCTTGTAAAGCGTGATGAATGAGTTCGCCTCGATAAAGATATTGAATTCATGGACCATCACATGGTGTGCAAGCTCACAGGCCCTGAGCAATCTGGTATTCATTGTAATCTGTTCTTTAAGTGGCGTACAGAGCCCCAGCGACTTCATGTATCGCAATCCTGGGTCGGTGTCGGCACTGAATAGCCATGCTGGGCTCCTTATATGCTTATTTGTGCTAGTTTTTCCCATAAAGTCCTGACCTATACGTTTCAAAGTTAAGCCACATCCGTTCTGTTTTATAGCATCTAGGACGTGGGTCACTTGGGTGCTTATACTAATATCTCTACTACTGTTGCCGCGTAGTAGGCGCTCCCCGCGATTGTTTTTCTTGTGAGAAAATACAGCATGTAGTTTTTCTTTTTGATAGAGCTGCCCTGTAATAAGTATCGGACACGTTGGTGCCTAACTAATAATGCGTAACTTCC
>BNJS01001822.1_pt1 | contig 104614 bp, 199 predicted proteins | sample 8540461 | NCBI WGS metagenome assembly BNJS01 (sample SAMD00202454, study PRJDB9452) | human saliva metagenome | isolation source: human saliva | place: Japan
GCGAGGCGGTGATCGCCGGCGCTCTCATGCCGCCGGATGCAGGAAGGCCGTCACGTCGGCATCGACTGAGCCAGTAGCCAAAGAAGCGGTGATAGAAGTCGCGGGTCTCGGTACGCATGTCGATGTCGGTGAACATTTCCGGATAGAGCTGAGCTGGCCAGCCACAGCGGCTGCAGCACGGCCTCGCAGGTCTCGCAGCACCACCAGAACATGCCGCGCGGATTGACGAGGATCCGACCATTCTTCACCGCGCGCATGCCTGCCAGCGGCTGTCGTTGCGGATGGCCTCGGCATCGCCGGGATCATCACGACGATGACATCCGGATCGGCTGCCAGCAGCCCGCTCGATCGACACCGTCATGCGGTCCTGAGCGGACACCGGCCAGCGTTCGGCCACGTTGATGGCTCCCGGCGGCATCCATCCAGTCCTGGTTCAGCGACGGACGCTCCGACGAGGCGAGCGGACTGCCCATCGCGATGATAGACCGTCACGCGCCGCACCGCCGGTATCCGGTCGATGCGCCGTGCCAGCCGCGCTCATCGTGTGACGGAAATGGGCCTCATGCGCCCGGGCACGCCGGGGCGCCTCGCCGCCCAGCATGTCGGCCGTCAGGCGGGTGCGCTCGACGATGGCCTCGAGCGACCCGCTGAAACCCGGCCACCCGCAATGCCCACCGCCTCCAGCTGCGCCCGGTGTGCGGAAGGTTCCATCGATGTCTCGCCTGCCACGAACGGATGTCCGGATGTACGGAATACAGCGTCTCCAGATTCACGCCCCGCTCACCGTCCCCGGCGATGACGGCCTGTGCGATGCCGGGCACGAAGCGCCGGAACACGGGCATGCCGTGCACATGGCGCGTGGTCGCCACGATCCGGTCCCCGAAGCCCAGCCTAGCCACGATGGCATTCTGCGCCTCCCAGGTGGTGGCGATGCGCCCGATGCGCGCCGGCAGACGCACCGGCCGGCCGTAGCCGTCGGGGCAGACCCGGGCAGCAGCCGATGCGGAACCGGAGGGGCTGGATACCGCAGCCGCCACGGACAACCCTGGCATGGCACTGACCAGGACGCCGCCGAAGCGCCGCCCGCAGCAGAGAACGCCGGTGCCCAGCGGCGGCGCTTCTGCGGACCAGCTGACGCGGACCGTCGAAGATCGATGGGCACGAGCCTGATTTGCAGATTTCCTGTAAAGGCAGCACTGTAGCTGCCACCGCTGCCATTCTGTGGCTGCCGGGAAGATGCCAGCCGGTAGTGGCGGTTGAGACACAGTGTTGACGGCCAGCCGCTCACGTGGTGTCCGTGACCGGCCAGACGGTGGCATAGCGCGCGCCCAGGTCGAGCAGACTGGGTCGCGCCGTACCCCACTGGCTGTTGGTCTCGTTGGCCGGCCTGCCGGCGATGAACTGCTGCAGACCGGCAGTGACGCTCAGCCCGGGCACGGCCTGCAGCTGGTACTCGGCCAGCACGCTGGCGCTGCAACTTCAGCATCCACCACCTGACGGTTGCGGGTACTGGCCGTGCCGGTGTTCCTGAGTTTGGGATTCAGCCAGGTCAGCCCTGCCGCAGGTTCAGTCCACGCGTCACCTCACCGCCTGCAGTCGGCTCAGGCCGGTATTGACCTGATCTCAGCAGCTTGAACAGATTGTCGGACAGATCGACGTAGGCAAACGGCCGCGACAGCCGGAACACGGCGGCGCTATCCAGTACCCAGCGCTGCTTCACGCCGCTTCCCACTGGCGGCTGCGGTACGGCGGCAGAGCGTGGTGCCATGGCTGCGCCATCGGGTGCACTGTCACCTGCTCAGGCTGTCGGCATGGGACAGATACAGCAAGTGTCTGACGCCTGGCACATCGCGGGCGCCGGGCTCCAGCCATGCCAACGATACCTCCGCACGGGCGCGAGTCGCATAGCTGGACGCGCTGATCTGGCTCCAGCTGGCCGCCAGCAGCACGGACCAGTGCGGACCGAAACCGATGGTGTCCGCCATCATCAGCGACTGCTGGCTGTTCTTGCCGCCCCGGAAGCGGGCACTGGCCGCGGGTCTGGCCGGTTCGTCGAACAGCCGCGGTCGGCCGTGCTGGCCTGCCCCAGCGTGCGCGAGCGGGCGCGGGAACGATAGATGCTCCACTGGTAACCCGAGGTGCCGACCACCAGATCATGCGAGACACCGCCGTGGCGCACCTGGCCATTGAGGCGCAGCAGGTTGCTGTCCACACGAAACAGCCGCGGTTGGGCGATTCACACTGGCCGTACGCGTACAGCCGCGTCGGTGAGTTCGTGTCCACGCCGAAACATCGCCGGTCTGCCGTCTGCGCAGCAGCCCTGCAAACGTCAGCTGCCGGTCATCACCGAGGCGGTGCTTCACGATGGTCGACACGGTGGTGGTCTTCGAGGGCCGCCATGCCGTAGGGCTGAGCCATAGCCACCCGCGTCGGGTCCGGCGCATCCGGCAGTGGCATCGGCCGAATAGCTGAACAGGCCAGCAAGCCGTTGCGCACGAAGCGGTACTGGCTGGCGTTGAGTTCGATGACGGTCCGGCCCCGCGGATGTACATCCAGCGCCAGCTGGCCAGGCGCGGCACTGCCTTCTGTCGGCCTAGCCTCGCCCTCTTTCCCTGCAGCGGAGTTGGTGTGGTAGCGCAGCACCTGGTTGGCGTCCACCGCCCCCGACAGGTCGGCGTGCAGCCCCAGCCTTGCATCGCTCACGTAGCCCAGCGTCAGCCGGCGCAGCGGCCGTTCGGTCGGACGCTTCGAGATGAAGTTGAAGTTGCCGGCCGGACTGGCCGGTCCGTAGAACGCACCGGTCAGGCTCTGGATCACCTCCAGCCCGGCCGCTGTTCCACGGGTAGGCCGTGGTGCCCACCACGTTCAGTCCGTCCAGATGGTTGTTGGCCACCACGCTGGACTGCATGCCCCGGGTCTGCGGCCGGCCGACATCGGCCCCGCCGCGCGCCTGCATCTGCGCCGACGGCATGTACTTGACGCAGGTCGGTCAGGCTGCTGGCCTGCTGGTCCTCGATCGCGTTTCGGAATCACCCTGCACCGAATACGGCAGCGCCGCCGGCCGCGGCCCAGCGGAATCCCAAACCGGCCTGCTCGCCCGGAAGGCCGCGCGGCAGCTGCTCCCGTACGTCGACGTACCCAGCTGCGAGGCACTTCCTGCCACCTGCCGTCCGCCGATCCGTCGCCTCCCTGGGCCAGAGCCGTTCCCCAGCCCAGCTGCCGCCGCCACGCCGACGCGACAGGACGCAGGCACGGCGGCCACGACGGGAGGACGACGACCGGACGAAGCGGTTTCCGGCGGCGACTGCAGATGCATGAACATGAGTCGAATACCCGAGAATTTGTGTCGTTTTCAGGTGCTGCTCGCTTCGGGTCCGCAGCCTCTGCCTTCTCCAGCCGGTAGCCGAAGCAGCGCTGGTGAGTCCTGCGTGCGTTCCGCCAGATCATCACACCGCATCCGGAGCGCGCGGTTCGTGCCGAGCTGGCGAAACTGCGCCGCGCGGTCCCACGGGAATCCCTCGGGTGTGGCCACGCGCCGGCACGCACGGCGCGCAGCTGGCATAACCTTCGGAGGGTTTTCGCTGGCTCGCCTCGACCAGCACGTCCGGATCCCACGCCAGCAGCCGCCTGCGTGACCGCCCAAGCTGCCGGACAGGCTGGTGGCAGCGTCGCCCGCCCGCCGCCTGGATCCACTCGTCGATGATCGTTTTCTCGCCATCGGCCAGCAGTGTGAGCGTCCATTGCGGAATGTGCGGCACACGGGGCTGTCCCGCCTTCGCCGAGCAGCCGCGCGCGCCAGCCCTCTTCATCGTCGAGCGCGCGGTCAGGTAGTCAAGATAGACGCGGAGCGCTCGGTGCCCGCCGCCCAGCTCCCGGGCCGTGAGCAGGATGCATTCGCATCGTGAGGCCACGGTCCTGAACGAGGTGTGACCACGCGGATGCCCATCGAGGCCAGCTTGTCGGCGGTGGGGTCCGACGGCGTGACGAAGACCAGCTGCGCGTTGCGCCAGCAGATCCTCCAGCACGAAGGTCCGGTCCGGCGCTGCGGGGCGTCGTGCAGCGAAGAGCCACCGGTACATCCACGGGTGGGCTTTCGCCTGATTGACGGTGGCGGCGATGCGTCTGGCCGCCCCCAGCATGATCAGCACTGGCATGCGCCGGCCAGCCGTTCAGGATGGGCACATCGGGCGGCGAAAGGGTGTCGAGCGAGGCGCCCAGCACCGGCGCCACTCACCATGGCGAGACGCCCGCCCGCTGCCCGCTGCTGCGGCGGCGAGACCCCACACCAGCCCCTGCGCTGGCCCCGGGGCGCCAGCACTGCCGCCGCGTTTCGGCCATCGGCCTGGACCGAGCAGGCCTTCCCCGCGTGTACAGCGCCCCAGTGCGCCGGGCCTCCAGCAGCAGGCCCGCCGCCGGCATCGATGCGATAGTGCAGGTGTTTGCTCATCGGAACGTCTCCGGCGCCACCCCGGCAGCTGCCCGGGGAAGGCGCCCACAAAAATCATTCATCCGGGCAGCGCCGGAACAGGTGCGTGACAGGCGCGTACACTCGCTGGCTGCCCGGCTTCGAGAAACGTACGCCGGGCCTCCAGAGCCCAGCGTCAGCGTCGCAGCGTGGTGCGCGGATCCCACGGCGGCGCTGGCATTTGCACGGCGCCGGGTACTCGTTCAGGCCACCGGCCACCACGTTGGTCCAGCAGCTGGTTGGTGACGTTGCAGACGGTGAAGCGCCAGACGGCGTCGTGCTGCAGCAGCGTGTGCTGGTAACGTACGCCCACGTCGGTGCGACCGTAGCCACCGATCCAGTCAGTGTTGGCATAGTTGGCGGGCCGGCGGTCCACGGCATTGAACTGCAGGTTGGCACTCAGGCCGGGCACGGCGGCAATGCGCAGGTCGGCGCCCAGCCCCGCACTCCAGCGGCTCAGGCCGACGATGCGCTTGTCACGCAGGCCGCACTGGCCGTGCTGATCGCGTGCGGGTCAGCCAGCCAGCCCGGCCGTCAGCGTCAGGTCGCGCCCCACATTGCCGGTGACGGAGAACTCCGGCGCCAGCGGTTGCGCTGCTTGCCGGCGCGGTGATAGAGCGGTTTGCCATCGATCTGCACCGCACTGTCGGTGTAGCCAGAGGGCCGTTCGATGCGGAACACGGCCGCCGTCACATCCACCTCGGCCAGACGGACCTTGTAGCCCAGCTCCACTGCTTGCTGCGGTAGGGGTCGAGCACCTCACCCTCGTTGGCCGTGCCGGTCGGTGCGGCGTCACCGGGCTGCAGCGTATCGGCGTGGCTCAGGTAGACGCTGCTGTTCGGTCGGTCTGCAGCAGGCCGGCAAAGGTGCTCAGGCCGCTCTCGCTCGACTTGCAGGTGGTGACACCGGCCCGGTTGTGAGATTGGTCAGGTGCATCCAGCTGCTACGCACCGCTCAGCATCAGCTGCCACTGTTCGGTCGAGGCTCAGCGTGTCGGCCACGATCAGCGACTGCTGGCGCTGCGCCGCCGACTGGTAACGGCGGGTGAAGTCCGGATGGTTGGGCGGGCATAGGCCACCGAGCTGGCATGCTGCCGGTAGCCCAGCGTCAGCGAGCCGCCACCTGGGTTGTAGTTGTTCAGTCGAAGCCGTTGTTGGCCACCACGATGTCGTGGCCGATGCTGCCGGTCTGCGCCCATCGCGCGCAGGCTCAGCACGGTTGCCGGTGACCGTGAAGCGGCTGGCCGTGAGTGGAGCTGCTGGTGGTGCGGTAGTTTGCCGGCGGCGCTCAGCACGGTGTTGCTCTCGCCGTGCTTTTTCGCGGTCGGCGATCTGCCGCGACAGGCCGCCTTCAGCTCCAGCCATTGTCCAGCCGGTGCAGCACGCGGGCCGTCACGGTGTTGGTGTCATTCTTGTTGCCGGCGTATTCCTGACCGTAGCCCTTGCGGGTGGCATCCACCGGCGCGGGGAAGTTCACGCCCGCCGCCACGCCGAAGCTGCCCGGCGGTCCGCTGCACGTGCTCGTAGCGGCTGGCGTTGACCTGCAGCAGGTGCTGGGCGTGAGGTCGCCATCCAGCGCCACGGCCGCCAGCGGGCACGGCGCGGTGGCTGCCCGCACGAAGGATTCCCCGATGTCCTGCAGCAGGTTGGCCCGCACGCGCCAGCGTTTCTCACTGTCGATGGGCGTCCACAGGTCGGCATGGGCCGACAGCGCCCCCGAATCGTTGATGCCCAGCCGCAGCGTGTTGGTGCCCGTGACGCCGGCCCGCTTCTGCACGAAGTTGAAGATTCCCGAACCGGTGGCCGGCCCATAGAGCGAACCGGCCGCCGTTGAGCACCTCAGGTGATCGAACTGCTCCATCGGGTATTCGGTGGTACTGACGATGTTGAACCCGTCGGCCCGGCTGTTCTGGATCACGCTGCCCTGCACACCCCGTGTCTGCGGACGTGCGGTATCGGCCTGCACCCAGGGCAGCGTGCGCAGCGCATCACGCACACTCAGGATCTGCTGGTCGGCCAGCTGGGCACCGGGCAGACCGGTGACGGCATAGGAGGTGTCCACCGCATCCCGTTCCCCCAGGGGCCCCACCTGCACGCGGGCCTTGTCTGCCCGCAGGTCGCTGCGCGGGCCGCCACTGACGGTGATGTCGGGCAGCGTGGCAGCCTGCTGGCCGGCATCACGGCCAGCCAGGCCACTGTCGGCGTTAGCAGCCGGACGCCCGGATTCGTCGACGCGAACCGCGCCGTCCGTCTGCACGCCACGCAGCTGCGCCGGCGACGCACCGGACTGGGCCATGGCAGCGGGCGCGGCAAACATCATCAGCACGCCCAGCGCAATGGGGGACAGGACGGCAGCACGCCGGTCGTGCGCCAGGAATCGGAGGAGGAAACCGTGTTTCATGGATCGTTGAAAAGGAGATGAAAATGGACGCCGAAGCGACCGGGAGACCGTTGGCCGGCGGGACTCTTGCCCCCTGCGACCGGAGGGGCGGCAGGGATGCAGCGCCGATTGGGCCGTGATATCACTCATGCCCCCGCACAACCGGATGGGCATGAGTCCCACCGGCTGCATACGCCAGCCAGACAGGCCGCCACCTCGTGCCTCGGCCACGCCATACAGGGCTCGGCCAGCGCGCACGCGGCGTGGCGGTTTCGTGCGGCGGCCCGCAGGCCACCAGGTGACCACGCCCCAGCGAGGGCGATGCGGCTGGCCACCCGCAGGGGCGTGCTCAGGCTGGTGCGTGGTCATCAGCACCGTCATGCCCCGGGCACGCAGCCGTTCGATATGGGTCAGCACCCGGATCTGGTTGCCGAAATCCAGTGCCGCCGTGGGCTCGTCCATCACGCAGCAGCCCGGCTCCCTGCACCCAGTGCCCGGGCGATCAGCGCCAGCTGGCGCTCCCCCGCCGCTGATGGCGGTGTGAGTCGCGGTCGTGCAGGTGGGCAATGCCCAGAATCGAGCGCGGCCTGCGCCCGCTCCCGGTCGGCCCGGCCCGGCGTGGCAAAGCGGCCGATGCGGGCGGCACGGCCCATCAGCACCACTTCCAGCACCGAAAACGGAAACACGCCCGACTGCGCCTGCGGCACATAGCCCACGTGCTGCGCAAAGGCCCGGCGCGACCAGGCAGCCAGCGGCTGTCCGCCCTGAACACCTCGCCCGCCAGCGGCGGCGTGGTGCCAGCAGCGTGCGCAGCGGCGTGGTCTTGCCCGCAACCATTGGCGCAGCAGGCACAGCACCTCACCGGCCGGCGACAGGTTCGAGGTTCTGCGTGACCACCCGTCTGCCATGCCCGGTGGACAGCCCCACCGTCTGCAGCGCCATCCGGTGCCCTGGAGCCCCGTCCGTGCCCGGCGGCGTCATGCCACCCATCTGCGTCATGCCATCCACGCCGGCGGCCTGCGCCGGACCGGAGACATCCGGCATATGCCCTGCCGGCATCGGGCGGGCATATCGCCAGACATATCGCGTACTGACATATCGCTCACGGATACTAGTCACTGGACATATCGCGGGACACTATCGCCGGGACATGTCGTTGAGTGCGTCGCTGGCTGCGTTACTGATATGCCGCTCATTTCCCGCCCTCCTCCGCGTGCCAGCAGAGAACAGGAAGAACGGTGCCCCCACCAGCGCGGTGAGAATGCCCAGCGGCAGCTCGATGCTGGCCGCCGTGCGCGCCAGCGTGTCGGCCACCACCAGAAAGCCACTGCCCGCAGCAGCGGGGCCGGCAGCAGCCGCGAAAACGCCGGGCCGACGATCATCCGCGCCATGTGCGGCACCACCAGGCCCACCCAGCCGATGATGCCGGCCACCGACACCGCCGCCGCCGTGGCCAGCGTGGCCGCTGCCACCAGCATCACCCGCAGCCGCCAGACGTTGACACCCAGCGCCAGCGCCTCCTCGTCGGGCAGGCTGGGCAGATCCACCGCCAGCGCAGCAGCAGCATCGGCACCAGCCCGGCCAGAATGACCGGGCCGGTCACCTCGCAGATCCTGTGTGGTGATGCTGTTGAGCCCGCCCATCCAGCCAGAAGGTGATGGAGGGTAGCTGGGTCATCAGGTCGGCCACCGTCTTGATCAGCGCAATGCCCGCCCCCAGCAACGCCCCCACCGCCACCCCCGGCCAGCACCAGGACCAGCACCGGATCATGCCGGCGCACCAGCGCAGCAATGCCCAGGACCAGCAGCACGCGCCAGCAGCCCGCCGGCGAAAGGCCAGCCCTGCACCCGCCCAGCGGCAGCCCCACATAGATGCTCACCACGGCTAGCCCCGCACCGGCCGACACCCCCAGGATGTCGGGCGAGACCAGCAGGTTGCGAAACATCCTGATAGGCGGCCCCGGCTGCGGACAGCGCCGCCCCCACCAGCAGCGCGGCCCCACCCGCGGCAGGGCGGATGCGCCAGATGACCGTTTCCATCGACACCGGCAGACCCGAATCTGCGCCGGTCAGCCCCGACCAGAGCGCGTGCCCGAGTTGCCCCGGCGCAATGGGGAACTTGCCCGAGGCAAAGGCCACCAGCACGACGGCCAGCAGCGCCAGGACGGCCAGCAGCCAGCCAGCGAGCCGCCCGGCCCGGCCAGGGAAGGAATGGATGTACGCATGCCCGCAGCGAGCGCAGAGAAGAAGGAGAAAAAGGGCGAAGGAGGAGAGACAGGGGAGCCGCGCATGCCGTGCGAACGCCATGCCACGGCAGCGCCCTGTTACCCGAAGATTCAGTTCCGTGATGGCGGATACAGGATTCGTTACCGCGGATTCAAAACCGTAATATACGACCATATATAACGACGGCCGCAAAAAAATATCTCCTCGTTGATGCGGATCAACCGCCGTCGGCCAGTCTTACACAACACAGCAATATCACCCGCCACGCCACTCACGACTGGCATCCGCACGCCGGCAGGGCGCGCGAAGCCTTTGGGCGGTGCCCTAGCCACTGGAGGACTCTGCTGCCCTGTCCGTCCTGTCCCTGCCACCTTGCCCTGCCACCTGCCTGCTACCCGCCGCCCCCTGACCAGCTGCCCAGCCCGTCCCATACCCCCGGAAAGGCCGCCGCCGCCGTGATGCCATCCGGCTCGCCGATGTCCAGAAAACGCCCCTGCGAAACCACACGCTGTTCACTGCAGCCCGGCGCGAATGGCCGCGGCAATCACGCCCCACGGCCATTCCGGCGCCTTGCCTTTGCGGATCGGCCGCGATACGCGCCCGTGCCTGTTCCGCCAGACGGCCCTACATTCCTCGTGCAGGAACATCGAAGCGCCCGTTCCAGACCGCGAACATCCAGCAGGTGTAATGATCCGGCGCTGCGGGCGTCTTCCTGGTCTCGAGGTTCAGGATCCGCCCCGTGGCGTCGTCGCGTGATGATCATCTCGGCTCGCGGGCCGTGCGTGAAAGAGCCCCAGCACCACGTCGGCGGTCTCGTCCCTGACGGGCCAGCAGCGGCGTGAACGAATCCACCGGATCGATCAGGATGTCCGGAAAGCCGAACACCACCCGTGCATCACCAATGAAGGGCACTGCCTGCGCCAGCGAGAACGGCGGCCCCCAAGGCAGCCCGACCTGCAGATAGGCAAACCGCAGACCCAGCCGGCTGCCGTCGCCGTAGTAGTCGGCAATGTCCCCCTTGCCCGGCCGCGTGATGAGAACACCTGCTCGGCGCCCGCCAACCGCATCCGCTCCAGCAGGTACTGCGACACCGGCCTGGGCTTGCGGTCGGCGCCCTCGCTGGCATGGGTGAAGCCCACCGGCATCAACTCCTTGCTGAACGGCAGCGGTGCAAGCCGTGTCCCCCGCCCGGCCGCCGGAATCAGTCCTACCAGCCGCGGACGCGGAAAAAGCCCCTACATGGACGGGACGCCCCTGCCCGTGCCGTGGCGTCAGGACGGCTGTTTCCGGGATCAGGGCTGCTGTTTCCGGAATCAAGGCAGCTGTTTTCTGGGGTCAGGGACGCTGTTTCTGGGCATCGATGTTTCCATATTGATACAAAAGACGCGCTGCTGAAATAAAAGGACGACAATACAGCCAGGAACGTTGCGGCAAAAGCCCGCCATGGCTTTCGCAACAACGCTCCGGGGGGCTCCTGCCGGTGCCTGTGCCGGTCGGCGGTGAACATCCACGGACGGCGCTCCTGCCGGTGCCCGTGCTGGGTCGGCGGTAAACGTCCACGGACGGCGCTCGCTGCGGTGCTGTGCTGGGTCGGCGGTGAACGTCCACGGACGCCGCTCCTGCCAGCGCCCGTGCGGGCATCGGCCGGCGCGCTGCAGGCTCACCCGCCGGCCGATGGCCGCTGCGACCACTCATCCGGCCACGGTGGAAGCCGCCGCGTTTTCCCGAAAAATCATGACTCCTGTGAGGATTTCCATTCTGCTGCGGGAGAACACCAGCCTTCTCCCACACCCCGAACCGGGTACCGGCAACGCGCTGACCCTGTAACAACGTCCCTGAGCGTGCGAGCAGCCATGTTCGCCCCCTGCATCGCCCTCGCGTCCACCGGCTCTCATCGCCGGCCGGTCGGTTTACCGGACGCCCCACCGCTCCCCTGCTCCTGGCGATGCTGCTGACCCTGCCTGCCCTTGCCCATGCCACGGAGGCCGACTGGGTCGCCAGCCAGGAAAAGGCCTCGCAATCGTTTCTCGACCAGGCCCAGGGTGCGCATCACCACCCACCAGGCGACAGATCCGCGCCCGCCAGAAACGGCTGGCAAAGGCCAGCAGCCGCGACGTGCCGCGCTTCAGAACCAGCTGCAGCTCAAGGACCGTGCCAGCAGCATCCCGCTGACCGTGGCCAGCAGCCCGCAACCCGGCTACGCCCGCCTGCTCAGCGCGCCCGGGCGAAGACCACATGTGCACGTGCGCGGCACGCTCTACAGCATCAACAACAGCAGTGGCGCTGGGGCTGACCACCCCGATATTCCGTGATCGGCAGTGACCAGCGGGTCACGAGGACGTGGCCATCGGCTTTCTGCCGCCAGGCGCATCAGCACCCGCAGGCCTCGGGCACCCTGCCGTCGGCCTATCTGTCGCCGCAGCCCCTGACCGGCCGTCCTGGTCGACATGAGCATCTCGCTGGCGCCCACCGCGCCCGCCACGAATTCTGAAGGGCTACACGGCACCGTTCTGGGCATCTCCGGCCACTCCCAGGCCTTGAGTCTGGAAATCAACCGGCACCGCAGAATCTCCTCAGCTGGGACCTTCTCGCCCTACAGCCGCTACGACCTCGTGGCCACCCAGCTCGACAGCGACAGCCTCCAGGGACAGGGCCTGCGCAGCAACCGGCAGCTTTCGAGCCTGTCGTTCGGCAGCATCATGGAGACCGACTGGTTCGGGTTTCTCGGGTTCGATCCAGCCGCGCCTGCAGCTCGGAACTGCGCCACCAGATCACCGAGGGCACCGGCAGCATCAGGCAGCGCTACAAGACGCATGGCATGATCGGCTTGGGCCTGACCTCGCGCCTGTCGCGCGACATGGCCACCTTCGCCGAGAGCCGCTACGCGGCCGAGTCGGGCAGCGCCAGCCCCGAGAGCCTCGTGCTGCTGGGCATCCGGCTGTTCTTCTGAACACAGCAGGCGACAGCGCGTGCCCTCTCCGGAAGTGTGGAGTCTGGGCGACAGTATCACGCAGCATTGACGGGAGGAGCAGGAACGACAGGAAAGCGTGGAGTCCGGGCGGCAGTGTCACAGAATCCCCGATGGTTTCAGGGTACTGCCAGCACGGTCCCTTGCGCAGACCCTCACTCCCCGCCGGCAATCTGCCCCACGGGCGACACCGGTGCCGGCGCCAGTTCGGCGGGAATGTCGAACACCTTGCGCAGGTACTGCAGGTAGTCGAGGTCCGTCACCATGTTCTTGCCCGGGTTGTCGGAGATCTTGGCCACCGGCTGGCCATTGCACGCCACCATCTTGATGACGATCTGCAGCGGCGTGTAGCCCAGATCAGTGGTCAGGTTCGTGCCGATGCCGAAGCGCACGATCACCCGGTCACGGAAGCGCAGGTGCAAAGCGCCTTCATCAGGTCGAAGGTCAGCGAATCGGAGAACACCAGTGTCTTGGTGGACGGATCGACCCGGTTGGCCGCATAGTGGCGGATCAGCCGCTCGCCCCACTCGAACGGATCGCCCGAGTCGTGCCGCGCGCCGTCGAATAGCTTGCGGAAGTACGTATGTCGAAGTCGCGCAGGGAGGCGATCAGCCCGTACACGTCCGACGTGCGATGCTGAGATCGCGGTACTCCTTCGCCCGGATATCGAGCCGAAGATCTGCGAATCGCGCAGCCGGGGCCCAGCGCCTGGCAGGCCTGCGGGTGACTCGTGCGCCATCGTGCCCTGCTGGCCGCAGCCCGTAGCGCATGGCCAGCATCACGTTCGACGTGCCGGTCAGCACCTCGCCCAGCCGGTCGAGAGCAGACCCTGCAGCACCTCCTCCCTGCCAGCGAGGCCGAGAAGCGCCGGCGCGTGCCGTAGTCAGCGCAATGCGGATGCCGCGCATCTCGGGATCATCGACGATGGTGGCGATCTTGTCGTTGAGCCGGTGCCGGCCCTCGGCATAGTCCGGGCTGAGGGGCGATGCGGCGGAAGGTACAGCTCGTTCGACGATGGCCAGCACCGGGATCTCGAACAGGATGGTGTGCAGCCGCGGCCCCTGATGACGATGTCGATCTCGCCGTTGCCTGCCGCCGACGGGCTGATCGCGATAGTACTTCCGGTTCATCTGGAAGGGGCCAGGAAGTCGATGAAGTCGCTCTTCGAGGAAGCGGAACTGCCGCAGGTGGTCTGGCTCCGCCTCGGTGAGCGCAGCGAGCACAGCGCCCCGATCTGGCGCTCGATGTCCGGGGATCAGCGGCACAGGTCCACCCCTCGTTGCGGCGCGGAAGCGGTGCTCCACCTGTGCCCCAGAAAGTGATGCAGCACCACCGCATCATCGTGAACTTCAGCACAGGTCGGTGCATCGGTAAAGAGGGCGGTGATCATCGACTTTCCATGAATTCCAGATCGCCAGACGGGCATGCAAAGGGATAAAACACGGGCCTCCCATGCAGGGCTCCATATCTCCCTACCCTCGCTCCCCATCCTGCAATGGCCCACATCGTGGCTGATAACTGCATCGCTGCAAATACACCGACTGTGTCGATGTATGCGCGGTGGACTGCTTCCGCGAAAGCCCCCAACATGTCGTCATCGGCCCCGACGAGTGTATCGATTGTGCCGTCTGCGTGCCGGAATGCCCTAGCAAAAGCCATTGTCGCCGAAAAGACGTTCCTGCCGACCGGAAAACTTCATTCCGCTCAACGCGGAAAGAGGCGCCCAAGTGGGCCGCCATCACCCGCAGCAAGGCCCCGCTGCCGGGTGCCGACGACCTCAACGCCTTTTAACCAGCTGCTGCCCTCGAAGACTACTGACCGCTACCCGCCGGCGGCCGCCGGCAAAACCTCCCGCACCTGCCGCTGGCCCTGCCCGTATCCATCCTGCAGCGGCGTGTCCTTTCATCCCGTCTCGGTTAACCATTATGCGACTGCGTACCGCTCTCATTAACTGCTCTCCATCAGGTATTCGCCTTGCTCCCGTGAGTTATCGGGCTTTTGCCACAGATTCTGTGACACATGGTCAGGCTGGCCCGAGCACGGACGACATGGCCAGATCGCTCCGGCGCAGACGACATGGGCGGGCGCTGACGGCAGCAAACCGTGCGGCCCGACCGGAACCGCAGATACCGGCGTGGCGCGCGCCACCGCATCGCGCGGCGGCGGGGGTGGCGCCTGCGGCAGGACGAACCGACTGCATGGCCCCAGGCGCGTGTTATGGACTCATTCATCCCGCAGCTTACCCCATCCCCGCCGATGACCGCTTCCTGCCTCATCCACCGCATCGACCAGCTGCTGCCGCGGGCCAGTGCCGGCGCTGCGGCTTACGACGACTGCCACGCCTATGCGCAGGCCATCGCCAGCGGCCAGGCCGCCATCAACCGGTGCCCGCCCGGCAGCGACGCCACCATCGCTGCCCTGTCGCGGCTGCTCGGGCGCCCCGCGCTGCCGCTGGCCGGCGATCTCGACCCCATGCCCGTGCGGCATGTCGTGCACATCGACCCGCTGCACTGCATCGGCTGTACCAGTGCATCCTCGCCTGTCCGGTCGATGCCATCGTCGGCGCCCCGCGCTTTCAGCATCAGGTGCTGGCCGACCGATGTACCGGCTGCGAGCTGTACCTGCCCCCTGCCCGGTGGACTGCATCTCGCTGGTTCCCGTTCAGCAGCCCTGGCAGGATGCCGACGCCAGCCACGGCCGACGCCATCACCAGCGCCGCAGAACACCGCCTGCAGGCACGCCTCCGTCCCCACCACCGCCCGCACGGCCGCACCCGCCGCCGCGCAGGCCTCAGCCGGCGGGCATCAGGGCGGAAGAGCGGGGATACCGGAAAGAGACAGGGGGGCAGGAAAGGGTGGCAACGGCAGGCCGGCGGAAGTGGCGGGCACCGGAGCAACGTCCGGGCCGGACAGGCTGCAGCGCATGCGCCAGACTCCCTCACGCAGCCCTCCTGCTGCCCCTGGACGCGGCAGCGTATCTGCCCCCGTGCCGGACAGCATCACCGCCAGCCGCGACGACATTGCGCTCGCCGCACCGACGAGAAGGCCCGGCGGCTGGCCGCCATCCGATGCCCGCATGAAACCGGCCGCCCCCGGCCGGCCGCCGAATGAGGCCCAAAGCACCGGCTGGAGATGTTCCGCCGCCTGGCGCAGCCAGCCCCGAACCCGAGACCGAGCTGGAGTGCAGCGAGCCCCCTACCAGCTGCTGGCCGCCGTGCTGATGTCCGCCAGGCCACCGACAAAAGTGTCAACCTCGTCGCGGCGGCTCTTTCGCTGGCCCCCACCCCGCAGGCCATGGTCGGACTGGGGCTGGAGCGCATCACCGACACCATCCGCACCGCATCGGGCTCTTTCGCAGCACAAGGCAAAGAACCTGCTGGCCATGGGCAGATCCTCATCGACCAGCGTGGTGGCGGTGCCGGACAGCCGCAGAGCCCTCGAAGCCCTGCCCGGCGTGGGCCCGCCAGACCGCCAACGTCATCCTGAACGTGGCCTTCGGGCAGCCCACCATCGCCGTGGACACCCACATCTTCCGCGTATCCAACCACGCGGCCTGGCCCCGGCCGGAACGTGGACGAAAGTGGAACAGAAGCTGCTGAGGTGGTGCCGAAGGAATACCGGCTGCACGCCCACCACTGGCTGATCCTGCACGGCCGCTTCATCTGCAAGGCACGCACCCCGAATGCTGGCGCTGCCCCATCAGCGACCTCTGCGCCTTCGAGCCCAGACGCTGCCCCCGCCCCGCGAGATCGGCGCTGGACCAGGGGCCATGACGCCACGAGCCCTGCGGGCCGGACGACTTCGGCACCCGCTACGGTCCGGCCACGGGCGAGCGCCCGCTCCCCACTGAACAGCCCGTCCTGCACCGGACGCCCCTGATGGTCAAACGGTCTGTCCAGCCAGCAGGCATACTGCAGCCGGCACATCCCCTCATCCCAGCGTTTTCTTCCCCCGCCACCATGCTCTTCCAACCCCTCCGTCGCCGACGTCCCGCCGCTACTTCTGCGGCATCTGGAACAAACATCAGACAGCACCCCCATGGAACCACTGGAGATGGTGGCCTGGGAGTGGATCGAGGCAGCACCCAGTATCACGAGGAGCTGGCCACGACGTGAACCGAGGCGCTGGAGGCCGAATACAGCGGAGGCCGGCCGGGCAACAGCCTTCCTGCACCTGTCGCTGCACCTGGCCATTTTCCGAACAGCGCGCCATCGACCAGCCCGCGGGGCATCACTGCAGGCCATGGACGTACTGGGCGCCAGCTGGGCAGCGCCCGCGAGCGCCGCCCATCAGGCCCAGGAATGCCTGGTCGAGCCCTGGCGATCGCAGCGCCATGCGGGCGCCCGCTGGATGCCAGTGCCTATGCCAGACGCCCTGCGGCGGCGGGCGGCCTGCCTCCGGTGCGGGGCTGGCGCGTGTCAGCGGGCACGTGCGCCCTCTCTTGCCTGCGCGCAAGGCCCGCAAATTCTGCCAGCCACACCTGGTGGTTCCTCCGCCCATACTCGCCGGGCCACGATCGTCGCGTAATCCTCAGACCGGCCGCTTCATGGACTGATCCCCGTCGTTTTCGGGGAGAAGGATCGCATGCCACTGGCCCTGCCGCGGCTCTGACGCGCGCGGCGGAGACTGCAACAGGGCTGCACACGCAGCCAAAGACTACGCCCAGAGGCTCCCCTACTTCCCGGAGGACACCATGCATGACGCACGCAAGCACACCCCTCGCACTGGGCCCCTGACCCTGGCACTGGCTGCCTGCGGCGGCGGCGTGACGGCACAGGCGACCCTGCCCAGCCTGCCGCCCAGCCACCAAGGCACTGAAGGGCCACACCGGACAGCGGCAGAAAAACCCGGCTGCCGGCAGCACGCCCGCCGGCAGCGCCGCCAATACCGCCAGCGGCGCAGCAATACGGGCAACGACTGCCGCGCGGCAACACCGCGGATGCCACCCCCAGTGCGGCGGGCGCAGCGCTGCTTCCACCAGCGCGCGACGCCTCCTGCAGCCGCCGGAGACGACACCCCACAACTTCACCCGGGACGGCAACACCACGAGGACGTGGCAGCCTGCTGATCCAGGCGATCCTGACCCGCCTGCCCCAGCGAAACACCCAGAAACCAGCCACTGCTGGGGTGGCTGAATCAACCATCTCAGTTCCGCTTCTTGGTGCAGATGCGTACCAACCGACCCTTGCGGCCCCGTGCTGCTGACGGAAGCGACATCATCCCCGATACCACCGGTACCGGACTGAACAAGTACATCTACAAGCTGGGCCTGGTCTATGGCCCCTACATGAAAAGCGACAGCCAGGGGCAAGGCCATGCGTTGGGTCGACCTGCCCTCCATCGAGTTCGGCGTTTCGCTGGGCGCATCCTGCAAACCCAACACCACCACGCTGCCCGACGGCAAACCCGCTGGAAATCACCCCCTCCCTGAAGCTGACCGTGCAGAGGTGCCGGAGATGGCGACCAGACCACCACCGAGGAATTCGCACTGACCAGCGACAGTGTATCGACCATCGAACCTGCCCAGTACTAGGAGATCTCCGGGTGATCGACCCAGCTGGCATCGTCTGGCAAAGGACAGACAAGGTGACTCTCAGTGCCACCCAGCCCTCCGGCAAGAACAACCAGCTCAAAACCTGCTTCGGTATCAGTAAAAGCCATGTCGAATACCAAGAGCTGTGTGACACCTGGAGGTGCCCTGACAGCTGGACTGCTGCGAACCACTCAAGCACCTGTCGCAGGAATTCGAGGACAGCTACGTCTACGAAGGTGCGGGCGACGCCAGCAACCGGTGGTCATCGGAACGACCGCAAGGGCACACCGCCCGTCACCCGGGACAGCCTGAAGGCCGGTCAGTGATGCCAGCCCCTGAATAACGGCAGTCCAAAAGGGTGGCACAAAAACGAAACACGGGTGTCGTTATTTCCGACAGCCGCGGGTAAATGTCACATATTGTGAATACGTGATGCTGATGGCAGGTATGTCGTCCGGACATGCCTACCGGGTGTGCCTTTCCGGCATGGCTGGCTGCATCACGGTACGCGATGGTCCGGCGCAAAGGGCGCCGGCCATCAATCCATTCGCAGGAGGAAGAAGACATCATGCAGCCCAATACCCGCAAACTCGCCCTGGTGCTCAGCCTGGGCATGGCCCTTTCCGCCTGCGGAGGTGGCGACGGCAGCAGTGCCGCCCCCGAATCCAGTGTCACCACCAAGGCAGCCCCTGCCAACACGTCAGCATCGGAGGCAACGCCTTCAGCCGCTGCTGCGACGCAGGACTCCGCCGCGGCACAGAACAGCACCAGAACGGCCAGCGCACAGAACGGCACCAGCGCACAGAATGGCACCAGCGCACAGAACGCAGCCAACGCACAGAACGCAGCCAACGCACAGAGACGCAGCCAACGCACAGAACGCAGTCAACGCACGGACGCTGCCAATGCGCAGGACGTTGCCGGTACACAAAACACGACCGGCACACAGAATACAGCCGCAGCACAGGACACGGCAACGGCCGCAACGCAGAACGACGCCGCAGCCTCTGGCACGGACAACACGACCGCAGCTGCCAGCGGCGAAACCAGTACCACCGATGCCATCCGCACCACCGACGACGGCAAGAGCTACGAGATTCGCGGGGGATCTGCTGATACAGATACTGCTGTCGCGTGTAGCCGCACAAGGATGCTGCGAATGAACCGATGCTGGACTGGATCGACCCCGAAAAAGCTACACCACTCGCCTCGTTCTGGGTGATACCCTGCATGACAAAATGATAGGTCCGGTCCTTCTGGTCCAGGAAGACATCACCCCAACCCTGACAATACCGCTGCAGACAAATATCTCTACCGGTTTTCCGTCGACACGGGGCCCACTCGCGGCCACTCAAGGGTAAGAGATGTGAAACCGGTGAGACCACCCGTCCCGACATCCGTATCGGGCTGTCCAGGCAGGCATGCAGAGGGACGAAGCCTCACCGCCAGTTTCCAGCCCGCTGGAAATCGCAAGCAGGTGACCGTAGCCCCACGTCCTGATGTCAAGTTCCTGCCCGATAGCGCCGAAGAACGAGACATTGACCGGGAAAAAGCCTCCATCATCGATCAAAATCCTGGTATCCGCTCACTGGGAGCACACGTAGCACAGTGACCGGAACAAAACCTACGAATCGATCACATGGGCCGTCTACCGGACGAAGGACTCACCAGCCAGCTCGATATCTGCGTCATTTTCGAAATCGCCTGCAACGCCCATGAACAGCTCTGCGAACGCCGGGAAATACCAGACGGATGGACCAGCGGACAGCCACTCAAGCATGTACGCTGGAACGCGCTACCGATTATTTTTCTGAACTGGGTGACTCCATCTCCTACTGGCTCTGGAACGATAGCGAGGTGCCTCGTCCATCAGCCGCAGTAACCTGAAAAACCACCAGCGAGGCCATCAACAATCGAGGCATCAGCGGTGCCGTGCTCAGCGCCCCTGCTGGATGTCTACACACCCGTGCCGGTGGCATGAACGCCCCTGCCGCAACGCGCTGGCGGCGCCACCAATGTCTGACACCACGCCAAGAATAATGATCGGCGACCGCTGCATCACGGCCGCGCCGCAATTCGCGGACGGTAGCGATGGACGGCTATTCCCCGGCCGTGGGGCCCCTATGCGTACCGCTCTGAAGGCCGGTGCCTGGCAAGCGATACCGCCATCTACGGACCTGGAAAGACACTACCGGGCACCGTGCTGACGCTGAACCGCAAAACGACGCCCAGAAGGGACTGATCCTGCCAGGCTCGACCAGTCTGACCGTGCAGGCGCCCGCAACAACGGCAAGGTAAACCAGGAGTACCAGGGCGAGCAGGTCAGCGAGGCAGACTGACAAAACCATTGCCCCCAATGATCTGCTCATGTTCGGCTACCGCGTTTCAGACCTGGACCGAGCCCGAACCCCGATCCCAATGACGCAGGGCGCTGGACACTGCCTCAGTCTGGCTGACGGGTCGAACAAAGCCTCGAGGATGCACGCAGCGTCGATCTGTGCTGGAACTCCATACTCCCAGGCTTCGCACGAGAACTTGTTGCACCTACCACCATTCCGGAAGGTTGGACCGCAGGCCAGCCACTGCTCCCGAGAGTTACCATCGTGTCCGGCGATGGAACCTTCTGGAACACCCGCATGGCGACTGACCTCCTGAAGGACGTGATCCCGCAGCCAAAGGGGCTCCCCGGCCACAACAGGCAAAAACTGCCACCGCAATGAAGCGGCGTGGCCGTGCCCCGACGGCCTGCCGCATCCGTACGCCAGGTTGCAGCAGAACCGTACCGGGCCGCGGGAGGACCGTACCAGTCCGCCGGCCCAACGCTGCACAAAAAGCAGCAGGCCGGGCTGCGAATATCCCTCATTCGCAGACATCATCCATGATCCCCGAGACACAAAATCATGAATCCCCAGACACAAAAACTCGTCCTGGCCCTGAGCCTGGGCATGGGCCCTAACCGCCTGCGGCGGCAGTGATGGCAACAACACCACGCCCGGGGTCCAGCGCAACCACAAGGAACGCTTTGCTGACACCTCATCGTCGGGCCGCCCCTTCAACCACCGCTGCAACGCAGGACGCAGCCAGCACAGAACGCTGCCGGCGTGCAGACTCTTCCGCCCCGGCCCAGACGAACGAAGCCGCCTCCGACCCCCATTCAGTGGAACGATACCAGCAGCACCGTCACGGTCCGTGGCGATCTGGTAATTCGGGCGCTGCTGTCGCAGGCAGGCCCCTCGACGCCAGCAGCAGCAGGTCTACCCGCTCCACTTCGAACACACCGGAAAAACCGCTGGAAGCGGTGAACCCCTCCGGCGACATGATCATGCTGGTGACGGCCGACATCACACCTGACAATGGCAAGACCGGCCTGAGCGGCAATTTGGCCGACTGGATCTGGCCGAGGACCTGCATATGGTCCGCTGGAAAACGCTCGGGCGGCGCAATGCCATCAATTACCGCGGAAACCCCCTCGATGCAATTCGGCATCTCACAGGCCGCCCCTGCCCCGAGGGCGGCGACGGGCGAAAATGCACCCATCACCACCACTGAGAATCAGCAAGACCGTGAAAGCTGGGCATTCTGGAGCGGCACGATCTCAATTCAGCATCTGCCAGTGTACGCACCGACTTCACGATGACGCGTGAGAGACGATGTGCAGTCATCGATCGAAGGATCACCTGACTACATCCGGAAACGCCCAGCGGGTCTGGGCGCAAACATGGCGTGGCAGCAACGACCGTGCAGTCACACTGGATCTCGATATTGTAGCGCCTGGACGAAACCGCTGCAGAACCTGCTTCAGCTCCATCTCGATTGAATCAATACCTCGAACTGTGCACCACTGGGAAGTACCTGCAGGCTGGACATCCGGACAGCCCCTGAAACTGCGTCGACACAGACTCAGAACGCCAGACGGACGGGTATGGAACGACGACGGAGTGGAGTTGCTCGGTATCCAGGAAAGTCTGAAGAGACAGCCGACCCCATCAGCAGCAACGGGATCGGTGGTTCCGTACCGCAGCCATGTTCGACGCCTTCGCGCCCCGTTCCCGCGTGCAGGTCCTGCCCCAGCGCGCTGGTGCAGCCGATGCATGGCACGGCGGCAACAGACCATGAACCCCCTTCGTCTCGCTCCATCAGGAAAGCCGTGCCAGCACCTATGCCGACGGAAAGGATGACGGGCAGCCATTCCCCTGTAACGAGGCAGTTATCTGCGCATGTTTCCCGTGCGGGTGCCTGGCAAAGCGCCAGTCAGCCACAGGAACCCGCACGGGAACTGCTCAAACCACGCTGGCCCTGCGCGTCAGCAGCGGCCCCACCAAAGGGTTGACACTGCCGCGCTGGATGGGCCTGACCAGCGGGACATCGACGAGCAGAACACCCACAGTGGCAGTATCGGGTGAGCAGGCCAGTCCCGGGCGACAGCAAAAACCATCGCGCCGATGACCTGCTGATATTTCGGCCAGATCGTTGAATTGTGGCGTGACCCGGTACCTATTCCACAGCGGGCACTACATCACCGAAAAAGGCGCTGGTCACACTCGCAGCAGACGGAGTGCAGCCACGCAGCGCAGACCTGTGCTGGGCACACTGGTTGAGCAGACAGATCCACAGAGTACTGCACCACCTGGACGATTCCGCAGGGATGGCAGCCCGGCCAACCTGCCGCCGCGAAAAGCTACTACGCCTACCGGCGCAACAGCCGGATTGGTGGTGGCGTTTTTCTGGAACACGCAAACGGGTAACTGAACCCGACCGGTAAACATGCCCAACCGGTACACCTGCCGGAAGTGTCGTCTCGACCCTTCCGGCACATCAAAACTTTCGTCGTGACGACATCTCAGCCGTCATCCGGTCGAACGGGGACAGTCGAAACGGCACCGTTTACGAAGTCCACGGCGATGCGCTGATCAGGCCATGCTCACCATGCTGGCGCCCCGATGACGGGGGCCAGGCGCGCCCAGTCACTGATCCATCGGACTGGCAGCCCCTCCCTACTATTATTGCCAGTTCAGAACACACGGATACCGTTCCCCATTTTCATCACACACTCCCATCGGCGTCACATAATCCGGACATGCGTGATGATTCATGGCGCGCGAGGGAAAAATCGCTGCAATCCCAGCCCACGGACGACGACAGCAGTCATTCCATCGGAAAAAGAGCAGCTCTGCCATGAATACAGCCCCCGCAAAATCGCCCTGGCCGTCGACGCAGGGCTAACCCTGCCGCCTGCGGTGGCCACGATGATGCAGGCTCTGACGCGCGGCCAGCCCGAGCCAAGGCACTGCCCGCCAATGGGACAGCTGCACAGACAGACGGCAACACCTCATCCCGAACTCCCAAGGCCGTACCCGCCGGCATCGACGCCCCTGCGCGCCGGTGCCGACAGCAAGACGGAAAATCCGTGGCGATCTGCTGATCAGCTGCTGCTCACGCATGCCCGAACGTGACGCGCAGAACCAGCCGACGGCCTTGCTCGACGCCGAAACGGCCGACAGCCACATGGTCGGCGAAACCGAATACGTCAACGACCGGCTGCTGGGGCCTGCATTGCTGATCGACGAGGATGTCACCACGAATGCCGACGCCACACTGCCGGGCACGTACAGCTACCATCTGGCCACCAGCGCGGCCCGACCCATGGCAGCCTCAATACCAGTGTCAAATCACACCTACCACCGTAGGTTCCACCACCGAACCGGACATCCGCATCGGCCTGTCCAGCCCGGACTGGCGAAAGGGCGTGTATCGCCCCAATCACCACCCCACTCGAGATCGGCGAAGCGGCTGATCGGCGCCCACCGCAGCGGCGACAGGGGCTCCGCAAAGCGCACAGCAGCGCAGCTGACTGGAGTGACAAGAAGGGCGCCCGTTCCGTCGACCGCACCAGCCTGAAAACCGCCGCCGGCCCCATCGATGCCAGCGGCATCGGCGGTGCAGTACTGGCCGCCCTGTTCGATGCCTACACGCCCCGTGGCGGCAGCGGCACCCTGCCCGAAGTGCGGGCGGTACCGATGACGTCTGCAGCACCAACCCGGTTCAGCAGAATCCGGCCTTTGTCTCGCTTCAGCACGAAAGCCGGGCGACCGCCTACGCCGATGGCGCCACCACCGGGCCAGCTGTTCCCCCGGCATCTGGCCGCTACCCGTACACCTTCCGGGCGGAAGCTGGCTGGTGCGACCACCAGCCACACAGCCCCAGCGGGCTTCCCGGCATGGTCCTGAACCTGAATCTGGAAAACGATATGCAGAAGGGCTCGTTCTGCCTGCGCTGAGACCAGCCTGCACGTGCAGCGGCTCGGCAAGACGGCAAACCGATGCCGGATTATCAGGGGCGAACAGAAAGCCAGCGGAGACGGAAGCAAGACCATTGCGCCCAATGATCTGATCCTAGTTTCGGCGCCACCCTGCAAACATGGGAGGCGACTCAGCCGGGGACGGCCAGAGTCTCGCTCACCATCGAGCAGAGCACCAGGATACCCGCAGCGTGGATCTCTGCTGGAAATACTGAACCAGTGGTAATTCCAGAATAGTGTACTGCACCACCACGACCATTCCAGCCGGATGGGCGCCAGGCCCAGCCGCTGAAACCGCAAAGCTACTATGGCGCCAAGGGGGCCAGCACCCGACAACTACTGGAACGCAACGTGACGCAGTGAGCCTGCCGTCAACGCCAGTTCATGACTGGCCCAGAGCGTGTCATGGGCTCATTCGTCCCCCGCACTGGCTGCAGCCGTGTACTGACAGGGGCAACACCGGCAGCATGCAAGTACCAGCCATTACCGGGGCAGAAGCGGGTTCCCCGTCAGCCCTCCGTGGCCACACTCACCGGCGCTGCGCATCGGCGTTTTCAGCGCAGCCGGTGAAATCTCCACCTAGCCACGCTTGCCGCCGTTGATGAAAATCCGCGGCAATGCCGAAATAATTGTGCTCCACGTACACCGGCAGCTTCGTTCTGGTACCGAAGGGCTGGTACCACCCACCAGATAACCGGTCCATTTATTGGCCCGCTTCGGGTCGGCCGGCTCGATGTGCTTCATGCCCAGCTCGCGCGCCAGATTGCGCGTGGAAGTAATGTGCCGGTCGCCGTGCATCAGCGATCAGCCCCTTTTCTGCTCGTTTTTCCAGCACGATGGTCTTGATCACCTCGTGCTCTGGCGCGCCACCTCACGGGCCGCCTGCGCGTGCCCCCGTGCTCCTCGTACTCGTACACTGGGGCACGAAATCGATCCTATTCGCCCGCAGAAGCGGATGGCAGTGGTGACGGGGTAGTCGGCTTTGCTCATCAGTGTGGCTCCTGGTGCGAACACACAGTGTAGCACGATGATCCGGCCTGCCTGCTGGACGGCAGTGTGTCTTTCCAGACTTGCGCAGCACTCATCTCCATTTAAAAGTTATGTTATAACATGTATAACTCAATCTTCCCACGATCCATCGTTCCCGTCACGCAGTCTCGACGTCACCATCGTGGGCGCCGGCCCGGCGAGTGGCATGGCCTCACCCTGCTGCCGCTGCCCGGGCTCCCACTGCATTTCTGGAACGCGGGCAGGCCCGGCGAATCGTTTCGCCGCTGGCCACCGCCAGACCCGGTTCATCACGCCCTCCTTTCACAGCAACCCACGTTCGGCCTGGCGGACCTCAACGCCATCAGTCCCTACAGCTCGCTGGCCGCTTTACCGGAACCGAACACCGCAGCGGCGCGGTATGCAGACTATCTGCGAGCCATCACCGAAGGACGGCAGCTGCCACTGGTGCTGCAATGCAGCGATCGAACAGGTCATTTACGCGGGTGACGGCTTTCTGCTCTACACCTCGCAGGGCAGAGCTGCACACCGCTTTCTCATCTGGGCCACGGTGAATGCCAGTTTCCGGATCTGGCGGCATTTCCGGTGCCGGCTGCGCCCGGCACTGCGCACACAGTGAGCGACTGGACGCAGCTTGCCACCTACGACGATTCGTGCTGACCACACCGTCATTGGCGGCTGAAAGCGGCACCGACGCGGCCATCAGCTGGTCGGCTGGGTCGCACCGTGCGTGCGGCTGCTCTGCCGCCGTGCCACCTGGGGGCACGACGGTGCGCCCGACCCTCCCTCTCCCTGTCCCTTCACCCACGAACGGCTGCGGCGGGCGCTGGCCACCAGGCGGCTGGATGTCGTGTATGGCGTCGATGTGATGGCCGTGACCCAATAACGGCCACTGCTGCGCATCACGCAGCCGACGGCCGACCGCTGGGATACCCTCACGCCCGTACTCGGCTCCGGCTTCCAGAAAGGCGGCGGTGCCCGGCAGATTGCCGATCTCTGGGAATGGCTGCGACGCGTGCCATCTCGCCCTCAGCCCGCTGGACGAAAGAATCCACCGTGTATCCAGGGCTGTTTCCTGAGTGGGGCCGCAGGTGCGCCACGACGAGCGCATCTGCCGCTATCATCTGGATTCCGCCAGCGCTTTTGGCCTGATCGCCCGAAATCACCCGACGGCTGGACATCGATGCCCAGCGCCCTGGAAACACCCCCGGGCAGCTGGGGACCCAGCTTCGCCTTAACAGCGGCTGCAGAGGATGCCGAATGCTGAAACCGGACGACCACACCACGAACACCCGCACCGCCTCTCCGTTTGGCCAGCTGCCGTTGCTGATGCTGGCCGCGTACTCACCGGCGCGGCCATCGGCCACTGGGCACGCAGTACGGGCCAGTGGCTGGGCGATCGTCGATCACCCTGCTCCGCGCTGGTTAGCTGCTGTTCTTCGGGGTGCGCTTCGATGAACTGCGCCATGTCCCGCAACCCTGCCGTTTCTGGCGCTGGCACTGGGGGTGAATTTTCTGCTGGTGCCAGCCATCGGTCATGGCGTGGCCCGGTTGATGTCATGGCCGATCGTCCGCTGATGATGGTGGGGCTGACGATCTGTTTCATGTCGCCCCTGCTCTGGACTGGTTTCTGGGCTTCACGCGGTTTTCCGGCGGCAACGTGGCGCTGGGCACCACGCTGATTCCGCTGAACATGCTGACCCAGCTGCTGCTGTATCCGGTTTTTCTGCAGCTGTTTGCGACCGGTGCTGCAGCGCCGGCGAGTACTCTGCAATGTGCCCATGGGCTGGGGCGGGGCTGATTGCCGACGCTGCGGCGAGTGGTTCCTGCTGCTGCTGCTGGCAGCCGATTGGCCTACACCTGTTGCTGCGCGTGCTGTTGCGCCATTACGTCAATCAGCGCCACCGGCTTCACCGGCCCGGTTCGTACTGGGTGGTTCAGACTGCCAGCTTTCGACACGGTGCTGGCGCTGGCCGACCGCGCCACCCTGTGGGTGCTAGCCCTGCTGGTCATGCAGATCTTTGCCGGCAACATCGAGCCATGCTGGGCCACGCGCCAGCGTGTTTTGCCCAGTTGCTTTTCGGCGCTGTTTTGTGTTTTCGTGCTGACGGCCCTGCTGGTGGCGAAGGCGTCAGCCGGCTGGCCGCATCTAAAGCATCCGGGCATGCCCTGCTGACCGCGACCATCGCGCCCGCAATGCACCGCTGATGCTGGCCGTCACCGCTCACGGCACTTCCCGGCCAGCCGCTCATCTACGCCGCCCTGATCGTTGGCATGCTGCTGGAGTTTCCGCATCTGCTTGATCCTGCAGCGGCTGCTGGTGCGACAGTGGAAGCGTGCCCGGACTCCGCGCGGCGCAGTCCCACAGCCGCCAGTCCGTCTGATGTCCCACGCCGGCCCGGTGCCAGCCAGCAAGCTCCGCCTGCCTGTTTTCCGTTCCGCGCGGTCATCCCGCCAACGTGGCGGTGGTCAGGCCGCTCGCGGCAGCACCAGCCGTGCTGCGCCCTTGCATCCGCGCGGCGATGGACGCACAATCACGGCAAATCGCATGCTCCCGGATCGCCTGTCGAAGCAGCGGGGCCGCTGCCGGCCCTGACGGCCGACCACCGTCGACCGTCTCGCTCGGATGACCGGCCCGCCTACGAGCATCACTGGAACCACCGCAAGGAACCATCCACGCATGACGCAGACCCAGACCAGCGGAAATTCGAGCCGTACCCAGCGGGGTGCTGGTTGGCGTCGCTTCAGCCGTGCGGGCGCTTCCGGGCCGTGGGCGGCGCCCGCTTGCTTCATCAGCGCGCGCAAGGGCGCATGGATGTCGGACGCGGAGGGCAAGCGCTTCCCATCGATTATGTGGGCATTCCTGCGCCCGGCCATCGTCGGCCATGCCCATCCGGCCGTCGTCCGCCGTTCGCAGGCCGCAGCGGCCGATAGCCTGTCGTTCAGCGCTGCGTGCGCAGACCGTGCTGGCCAGCGTGCGCCGTGTTCCCGCACGTCCGGGCGGGTGCGCTTCGCAGTTCGGGCACCGAATCCACCATGTCGGCGCTGCGGCTGGCCCGCGGCCATGCGGGCTGTGCATCGCATCAAGTTCCGAGGCTGCTCGTGCAGCCGCGGCAGCCTGCACGTGAAGGAAGCTGGCAGTGGTGCTGGCGTCAGCACCCAGCTCGGCCGGCGTACCGGAAGGGTGTGGTCAGCAGCACGCGCATGGTGGCCGCTTCGGCGATCTGGACAGCGCCGCCGGCTGTTCGAGACAGTATCCGGACGGCGTGGCCTGCCTGATCACGTCGAGCCGGTGGCCGGCAGCATAGACGCCTGATTACCGCCGGTGCCCGACTTCCTGCAGCTGCGCGATCTGTGCACGCAGTACGGGTGCAGTGCTGATCTTCGACGGTGATGCCGGGCTTTCGGGTGTCGCTGACCGGCGCGGGGCTGGTGCGGCATCACGCGGACCTGTCCACCTTCGGCAAGGTGATCGGCGGCGTGCCGGTGGAGCGCCGTGGCGGGCCCGCAGGCATCATGAAGCTTCACGCGCCCCGTTGGGCAAAGGTGGCCTGCGGGCCGGCACGCTGTCGAACGCCCGATTCACCATGCGAGCCGCCGGCATTGCCGCATGGACCTGATCTCGGTGCGGGCTTTCGCGGCGAGCTGTCCCGGAAGATGCGGCGGCTGGTGGATGGCCTGAATGCCGCCGGCAGGAAGACCGGTGTGCCCTTCTGCGCCCGCGCACTGGGCGGGGCTGGAGCGGCATGTACTTCCGCGCCACGCCACCCACGGCGTATCTGGAAGGGCCACGGACCGGAACATCGAGCAGTACAAACGCTGCTTCCACACCTGTTGCTGGACGGCGGCGTCTACTCCGCTCGCCGGTGGAGGCCTTCTTCCTGTCGTCGGCCCGTACTGGCGAAGATATCGACATCAGACCATCGCGCTGGCCGAGAAAGTCTGGCTGCTGTGGCCCAGTTGGGACGTGCCGGGCTGTGACGCGTACCGGCGGGACGCGGCTATGCGGTCCCTGCGCCACGTCCGGCAGCCGCTCGCCGGCCAGGCCATCCCTGTAAGAGAACCGGATGGCGCGGCGACCAAAGGACACATGCTTCTCCTTCCGCCAAAGTCGCCGCCATGATCAATCGCATCCCTACTTTTCCGAACGCCCAGGGCCGCAGCTGGCCGGCGTGTCGAACTGCCGAATCTCCACCGCCCTTTGCTCTGTTTGCGCACTGCTTCACCTGCGGCAGGGACATCAAGGCCGCCGCCCGCATCAACCGTGCCGCTGCTGCGCCCAGGCGCGTAGCCGTGCTGCGCTTCGACTTCACCGGTCTGGGCGGCAGCGACGGGGGATTTGCCGACAGCAACTTCTCTTCCAACGTGGCCGATCTGCTGGCCCGCCGACTGGCTGCGCCGAGAACCACCAGGCCCCTGCCCTGCTGATCAGCGACAGTCTGGGCAACGCCGCCGTGCTCCGCCACCGCGCACGCCGTGCCGGAGGCGAAAGCCGTGGCCACCATTGCCGCCCCGGCCGGGCCAGCACATCCTGCGCCAGTTCAGCGGCAGCGTGGACACCGCATCCGCACGGAGGGCCAGTCCACCGTCTCGCTGGCCGGTCGCCCCCTCACCATCAAGCGCCAGTTTCTGGACGACGTGGCCGAACAGAACAGGGCAGCCGCATCGCCCAGCTGGGCAAGGCCCTGCTAGTATTCATTCGCAAAAGGACACCACCGTCCCACATCGAGCGGCCCAGAAAATCTGCGAGGCGGCCCTTCACCCCAAGAGCTTCATCTCGCTGGACGAGGCCGACACCTGCTCCAACAACGCACGGGATGCCGAATACGTGGCCGGCTGCATCGTCGCCTGGGCCTCGCTGCGTAACGCCGGCTGCACTGGCTGCCGCAGCGCGAGTTTCAGGATGGGGGCACACAGCCACCGGCGGATGCATCCGCGCCGCCACGGGCACACACCTGCGTCACAGGCCGCTGCGTCACCAGCTGCTGCGCAACGTCGGGAGAATCCGCTGCCTCCTCTGCCCCTTCGCTTCCCCAACGCACGGGACGCACTGGACGTGCCAGCCATTCCGTTCGATCCGAACCTGCCGGCTGGTACCGTGCGCCTGACGGAACTGAATCACAGATTCCTGCGTGGCATCCAGGCTGGCCGCCACACCTGGCTGGCCGATGAGCCCGTACGCATGGGCGGCAGCGATCTGGGGCCCGACCCCTACGCGCTGCTGCTCTCGTCGCTGGGTGCTGCACCTCGATGACCATCCGATGTACGCCAACCGCAAGGGAGATGAAGCTCGATGATGTGGTGGTGGATCTGGTGCACCGGCGCGAGACCCTGCCGGCAGGGAGCACCGGAAGTGCGGAATCATCCTCCACAGCGGGGGCTGCCAGCCATGGCAGTACCCAGACCGAGGACGTGTTCGAGCGCCAGATCACGCTGAAAGGCGAGCTGAGCGATGCCGAGCGCCAGCGGCTGCTGGAGATTGCCGACAAGTGCCCGGTGCACAAAAACGCTGACGAGGGCGGATCCGGATCACGACGCAGCTGGTGGGATGAATCTTCACCCCTGCACAGGACTGGCAAACAACAGCCGGTCCTGTTCTGCACATGGCAACCGGGCAGCCCCTGTCAGAAACCTGTCATCTTGCTCACTCCGTCGCCACACTCACCGGCTGCGCATCGAGCGCCTTCAGCGCGGCCGGTGAAATCTCCACCTGAAACCCGCGCTTGCCGCCATTGATGAAAATCCGCGGCAGATCCAGAATGGTACGCTCCACATACACCGGCAGCTTCGTCTTCGTGCCGAACGGGCTGGTACCCCCCACCAGATAGCCGGTCCATTTGTTGGCCTGCCTCGGGTCGGCAGGCTCGATGTGCTTCATGCCAGCTCGCGCGCCAGGTTGCGCGTGAAATCTGCCGAGTCACCGTGCATCAGCACGATCAGGGCCCACTGTTCATTTTCCAGCAGATGGTGCTCGGTGACCTCATGCTCCAGCGCCTCCACTTCACGGGCGGCCTGGGCCGTGCCGCCGTGCTCTTCATGCTCGTACACGTGGGGAATGAAGTCGATGCCGTGCGCCCGGAGAAAGCGCACGGCGGTGGTAACGGGGTAGTCTGCGCTGGCCGTGGGGGTGTGTCCTGATACGGGACATGGTGTAACCACGCCGCCGCAGTCTGGACACGAACATGGACTTTCGGCCATTCCCGCAACAGCAGAGCGCGCTGGCACAGGCCCCCGCGATGAACGAGATACACGGACCGTCTGGCTCTCCGGCAGCAGGGGCGCAACAGTGCTCACGCCCGCCTCCGCCTCACGCCCCGACGCCCGGCACGACCAGGAAGCAGATCAGCTCCCTTCCGGGAACGCCAGCACACCGGATTCACCTCGGCCGCACGATGGTCCATGTGGCACATGTGCCCCGAAGCCTCGTACAGCACGGTTTCATGCCGTCGGCGCCGCTCTGCGTGCGCAACGGGCACTCACCTGGTCATCCGCCCCCACAGCAGCAGCGGATGCCGCTTCACATCGAGTGCCAGGCCGGGAAGCGCCACGCTGGCGGTATCAGCAGACATCGCGTCGCAATTGCCAGGGCATCCTGCACGCCATCGAGCCGCTTAGTGGCGCAGGCTCTCATCCACCATCGCCGGGTCACGGCCGAAGGGTCTGCCAGCAGCAGGCCCAACACCGGCTTCAGATCCCGCCTCGATTCGGCATCGATGAAGCCCATCCACATAACCCATGTTGATGGCTTCGCCAAATCTGAGGGCGACACCAGCACCGGTTTGCCAACGGCATCGGGTACATCCTGCGCCAACTGTACAGCAATGGCACCACCCATCGAATGGGCCATGATGTCCACCCTGGTGTATCCGGTTTCCTGCAGGAAACGGTGGACGAAGGCTGCCATGCCCGCCAGGTCGTGCGATGCGGGCAAGCGCACGTCCGATGCGCCATGGGCCGCCAGATCCAGCGCGATGACCGTATGCCGGCTGGCGGCTCATCGATGTTGAAGAGCCAGTTGTTCAGATCGCCACCAGATCCATGGATCAGCAGTACAGGGCTTCCGCTGCCGGTCTGCTGGTAGCGCACACGAATGCCGTCCACCTCGACATGCTGGTCGCTGGGGCCGGTTTCATCTTCTTCCCCGTCCCCTTCATCGGGTACCTGATAGGCGGCGATGAACGCATCGATCTCCGCATCGGAAACACTTTCTTCGGCCAGTACGCCCAGCAGTGCCTTGACTGGCAGCACGTCACCTTCGGCCGCCAGCTGACGGCGCAGCAGTCCCGCATCCGGGGCTTCCACCTCGTGGCGATCTTGTCGGTTTCCACATCGAGAATGGGCATGCCACTTCGATACGCGCACCCACCTCCACGAGCCAGGCGTTGACCTTGCCTTCCTTCATCGAAAGGCCCCATTTGGGCATGACGATCGGTGTGATTTCAGCCATCTCTCAGTTTCCTTTCATGGTTTTGCGGGCAGCCGCGGCAATGCCTTCGGCAGAGGGCAGATACAGGTCTTCCAGTGTGGGCGAAAATGGCACCGGGGTATGCGGCGGCACCACCATCTGGATGCCGCTTTCCAGCGCATCGAAGATTTCCTGGCACACCTGTGCGGAAATATCGGTGGCGATATTGCAGCGAGGGCTGGCCTCATCCACCACCACGAGGCGCCCGGTGTTCTCCACCGATTCCAGCACCGTATCCATGTCCAGCGGCGACAGGGTACGCAGGTCGATCACCTCGCACGAAATCCTTTCCTTTTCCAGCTGCGCTGCGGCCTCCATCGCCCGGTGCTACCATCAGGCTGCGTAGGTCACGATGGTGACATCCCTGCCCTCGCGCACCACATTGGCCCTCACCGAGGGAATGGCGTAACTGCTCTCAGGCACATCGCCTTCCAGTCCGTACAGGCTCTTGTGCTCGCAGAAAATCACCGGATCATCATCGCGGATGGCCTGAATCAGCAGCCCCTTCGTGTCATACGGGCTGGATGGACAGACCACCTTCAGGCCCGGAATGTGCGTGAATACCGGCGTCGGCATCTGGCGCGTGCTGGGCAGCCGCCCGAAAAGCCCGCGCCCACCATGGCCGGATCACCACCGGGGTACGTGCGCTGCCGCCGAGACATATAGCGGAACTTGGCGGCCTGGTTGGATATCTGGTCGAAACAGACCCCGGCAAATCGATGAACATCAGCTCGGCAACCGGTCGCATGCCGCAGGATGCCGCCGCACCGATGGCGCACCGATGTATGCGATTCCGACAGCGAGGTATCAGCAGGCGATTGCCGAATTTCTGGTACAGCCCTTGGTCACCCCAGCACACCGCCCCAGGCATCGTCCTCACCTGCAGCACCTGCGCCCCCAGATATCCTCTCCCATCATGATCACGCTTTCATCGCGTGCCATTTCCTGGGCAATGGCTTCATTGATCGCCAGCTTCATGCTCAGTTTTCTGGCCATTTGTTCGTCTCCTTCATGCTGTGCTTCGCGCCGCTGCCGGTTTTGCCGTCTCCCGCAGCGCTGGGGCACTGAATCAGTATTTTCACGTAGACATCGGCCAGCAGATCGGCTCCGCCGACGGTTCCGGGCGAGGCCTGTGCCGCCACGACCGAGGCCTCGATCAGCGTGGCCATCCTCACGGTCGATGGCGTCCAGTTCGGCTGCCTCCAGCACGCCTGCCTCTTCGACCCAGGCCGGAAGATCTTCGAGGCAGTCGTGGTCGGCACGCAGCATGTCCACCTCACCAGGCGCCCGGTAGGTCTGCGCATCCCCTCGAAATGGCCGCCGAAGCGGTCGGTCTTGCATTCGAGCAGCGCAGGTCCCCGCCTTCGCGCGCCCTGCGATGATCTCGCCCGCAGCCTCATGAGACCGCAGAAGTCAGTGCCATCACGGTCGCCGGAATGCCGAACCCGGCGCGGTCAACAGCTGCTGACGGCCGTCGCATAATCGCGTGAGGTCGATTCGGCATGGCCATTGTTTCTCACCACGAAGATGACGGGCAGGTTCCAGATCGCGGCGAGGTTCAGGCTCTCCAGCACCGTGCCCTGGTTGGCGGCACCATCCCCGCAGAAGGTCACACCCACATCTCCCTTGCCCCGGTATTTCGCTGCCAGTGCTGCGCCGCATACCAGCGGTGCGCCCGCACCGAGGATTCCATTGGCCCCCATCATGCCGCGCGACGGATCGGCAATGCCGCATCGACCCGCCCTTGCCATGGCAGAACGCCATCACCGCTTGCCGTAGATCTCCTTCATCATGCCGTGCACATCCACGCCCTTGGCAATGCAGTGCCCGTGTCCCCGGTGTGTACTGGCAATGCGGTCGTCGTCATGCAGATGCTGCAGCACACCCACGGCTACGGCTTCCTCTCCGGCATACAGATGCACGAATCCCGGAATGTCTCCCCGGGAAAAATCGATGTGCAGACGCTCCTCGAAATCGCGGATCGTGCGCATCTTCCGGTACACATCCAGCAGTGTCTCCCGGTCGAGCGGCGTTTCATGACTCATATCGTTCTCCTCCTGTGCGCCCGGGCTCGAAATGCCCGCACCGGACTGGGCGGTGCAGGATGGGAGGGCGCGCTCCCCATGCTGTCATCGGTGGCGTGAGATTCCCAGAGTGTCCTGGTATCTGGTGTATTCGGGATACTTGCGTGTGTGCAGCAAATTCCGGAAGGGACGCGCAGCGCGACGCGTCATCCTGCCGCTTCATGTTCGAGCAGCAGGTGCTCCCGTGCCGCGTAATGCAGACAGGCCGGGACATCGAGTTTTTCCAGGCCCTGATCATGCAGGCAGATTTCCACCCGCTCATGGGAACGGAATGCCATTTCCGCTCGCCATCGAGTGACAGCAGGCCATCCTGTCCGCTGATTTTCCCAGATCTCCGGCGAGGCAGCCATCGCCACGACCGGACGGGTATTGCTGTGATCAGCCCGGGGGGCGAGCGCCGCATGCAGCGTCCAGGTGCGCGATGCATCTGCCCTTCCCGCAGGGGTTTCGTCCCCGTGCCCAGTCTCACCATCAGGCCCCCGGTTCGCGACGCCCTAGCCGCTGCAGCATCGCCGCCACGCCGGACAGCCCTGACCTCGGGAGGCCTGCGTCCGCCAGAATCGTATAGCGAGCCGGCAGCGTCACCGATGGCCTTCGCCCCCAGAATCCGCTCGTTCAGCACGCCCACATCGAGTGAGCGCAACATCTTCCCGGCACCGCTCCCTCTGGGTATCGATGCAGCGCACATCCAGGCGCTTTTTCATTTCTGACCGCCACGGCTTCCGGAATACGCCCCTGACATACAGCGCGGTGGCCATGGCGGTGACCGTCACTTCCCGCATGGGCGGAAATGCGTTGTTCGTACCCGTGGAAATTCCCACGATCGGCACATCCCTGCATACCGAGGCGACTGCGCGATGCGTACCATCGCCGCCCATCACCATCAGGGCACGCACCCCCTGATCACGCACGAGCGATGCCGCCGCAAGCGTGCTCGCCACCGATCCGCTGACCGTCGTGTCCAGCCAGCGCAGCGTGGGCAGCCGGCGATACGCCTGAGCTGCTCTCCCGAAGCAGCTGGCGATCCAGCAGCGCCCGCAGCCCTTCGCGCTCGGGCATGAGCGGCACCCGTCCCGCCCATCGAAGCCAGCACCCGCAGCACGCGCAGCAGCATGGCCACACGTTCTCCCAGGGTAAGCCCCGCCGCATCCGAGAGCACGCGCCGTACATCTCTTGCCGATACCGGATTGGCAATCATGCCCACACGAACAGGCTCGAACCGTGCGCTATGTCTGTCCCCCGCCCTTGAGCGTGTCAGCCATTCATTCACCAGGCCACGGTTTGCAGACTGACACGGCAGACAGGCGTGCATGTGAACCAACAGCCGGTTTTGTCAGCAAATATTTCTGCACACCGGTTTTTTCGGGAAACTCCGGGGGAGAAATTACCCTGATACGGCGCAGCTTCTGGCAAGTTTCGGCCTTCCCCGAAGGCAGGACCAAAGAGGATATGTCTGCCCGGAAGGCAGGATCGAAATGGATGTGCATTCCGGACATGGGAGCCCCTGCACCATCAAGCTCCGCCCCGCAGATCCGGGGCGTTGCCAGAACTGCCACGACTACAGACAGAACTGCCATGCCAACAGAAATGGCGACTTCGTATCCCCCTCCCTTGCGGGAGCAGGCTCATGAAGCCGCCATGTGGTGGTAGCCGCCATCGGGCAGCTGTCGGGCTGCCTTCACTGCAACTGTTGCCTGCCCCCGTCCTGAAGGCAGGCGCGCAGGCGTCATCGGTCGTTCTGGTAATCCTTCTGGTAATCGGGGTGATCCGGCCCCATCAGCACTCCACCCCGATCGCCGTAGTAAAAGAGCTGTGCATCCGCCGTGGCGGCCACCTGACTAACCACGGTCCGTGGCCGATCCGATGATCTGGTTGGCCACCGCAGAAACCAGCGAGGCGATCAGGCCGCCGCCGCCGTTCGAACCGTTGTCCACGTGTTTTGCGCGGCCCTCCCAGAGCGTCTGCCCGGTCTTCAGGTCCACCAGCTTGCCGCTCACCGACACGCGCGTGTCGCTGCTCAGGATCTGGTGAGCTGGTACCGTACTCTTCCACGTGCAGGTACAGAATGGCATCGGCACCGAAGATTTCCCGCACCTTCCGGATGGGGGCCGACTGGATGTCGTGTCCACCCGTCAGGCCGTTCTGCCGGAACATCTCATCGACCACCGCCACCGGAAAGACGTAATACCCCTTTTCCGCCAGCGGCACAGTGGCACGGGCCAGCACGCTGGTTGCGCCCTTGATGTCCGGTGAATCGTTGGTGGGCATCACCACCAGGATCGAGCGCGGACGGGCCTGGCGATGCCGTGTAATCGTAGCCCGGCTTCTGGGACGCGGCCTCCCAGCAGCATGGCCCCAGCACGGCAAGCGAAATGGTCAGTTTCTTCATGAGTGCAGGGCCTCCCGCGGCGGGCAGCAAGGACAGACGCGAGCTTCAGATGCGGAACCTCCTGCCCGGCCTTTGGCGCATCATCCTTCAGGGCCTGCGGCGTCGCCGGAGGTGTCCTGCCGCCCGTTTCATGCCGGTCCAGACGCTGCATGAACACGGCAGATTCGAGATACAGCATGGCTTCCTGCTGAACGCGGCCTGCGCTGGCATCCCGCCCCTGTTTGGCCGCGAGCCAGGCCCAGCTGCGCGTAGATGCCGGGCCCACCTTCAGATTTTTCGAGGCGTGCCTCGGTGATGGCTTTGGTCAGCACCTTTTCCTGGCTGTCCCAGTCACCGCTGTCCTGGTAGTAGCCATAGACGGCATCGGGATACTCCCCCAGTGAAAGAGGGGCTTCGGCGCCGACGCGCATCGCAGCCAGCAGCAGCGCGGGGGCCGCTGCCAGCGCCAGCACGGCAGAACCGGCTTTCGCTGGCCGACCCCCTGCTCAGTTGTCCGGCGTCCAGCGGCCCGATTCGATGCCGGCCACAGGTTGTTCACCGCCTCGCGGATGGCCAGATCCAGCACCTTGCCGTTGGGCTTGGCGTCATAGCCGCTGATACCGCCAAAGCCCAGCACCTCACGGCTGGAGAGGTCGTATTCACCGGCACCTTCGGCCGAGAAGGCGACTTCCGTGGTGTTGACGTTCACCACGTTGAGCATGACCTTGGCGTAGGCCACCTGGCGCTTGCCACGGCCCAGCAGGCCGAAGAGCTGCTTGTCACCCACGTCCTTGCGACCGAACCCGGTCACATCACCCGTGATGATGTAGGTTGCGCCCTGCATGTTCTGGGCCTGGCCCCTGATCTTCGCTTCCTGGGCGGTTTCGTCCATGTTGGAGCGGTCCAGCACACAGAAGCGCCCCGTCTGCTGCAGGTGCGTCATCAGGATGCTCTTGGACTGGTTGCCCAGACGGTCTTCACCATCCTGGAAGATGCCGTTCATGTAGCTGGACTTGTTGGCGAACTTGCCCACGGCGATCAGCGACTTCTGGCCGTGGTAAGGCGTGTTGTAGGTGTTGACCTTCTGGCTCTCGACCACGCGCGAGCCTTCGGTGGAACAACCGGCCAGACCCAGCAGGGAAACGCCCAGGGCAACGGACATCAGTTTTTTCATGGTGGTATTTCACAGTAGAACAGACCTGTCACGCATCATGACTGGCCAGCGGGGGCACTGGATCGTCCGTGTAGAAACAGACCAACAAAAACGGGGGATGCACATGGCCAGGGACGATGGAAGGATGCCTCTGGCCGACGGACGGGGCAGAACGGGGCGCTGCGGCTGCAGCAACCCTGCGCGGTGATCTTGCATCGCGCACCGATGGACGACTAATCGCGGGCATCCGTCTTCTCCATCCGCATTGCAAGGAACCAGCATGACGCAGCAGACCAGCCAGCAGGAATTCGACCGGGCCAGCCAGGTTCTGGTCGGTGGGGTCAACTCGGCCGTACGGGCCTTCCGGGCCGTGGGAGGCACGCCGCGCTTCATCCAGCGGGCCGGGGGTGCGTACCTGTGGGATGTGGAAGGCAAGCGCTACATCGACTATGTGGGTTCCTGGGGGCCGGCCATCGTCGGGCACCGCCCACCCGGAGGTGATTGCCGCAGTGCAGGCCGCTGCAGCCAACGGGCTGTCGGGACTGGCGCGCCCTGCGTGAACGAGCGTGCTCCGCCGAGAAGATCTGCGCCATGTTCCCGCACGTGGAACGCGTGCGCTTTACGAGTTCCGGCACGGAATCCACCATGTCGGCACTGCGGCTGGCCCGCGGCTATACGGGGCGCAACCGCATCATCAAGTTCGAGGGCTGCTACCACGGTACGGCCGACAGCCTGCTGGTGAAGGCCGGCAGCGGCGCCCTAGCCTTCGGCAACCCCAGCTCGGCCGGCGCGCCGGAAGATGTAGTCAGGCATACGCTGATCGCCCGCTACAGCGATCTGGAGAGCGTGCGCTCTTCGAGCAGTACCCGGATGATGTGGCCTGCCTGATCGTCGAGCCCATTCCGGGCAACATGAGACCTGATGGTCCCGGTCGGGGCTTCCTGCAGGGGCTGCGGGACCTGTGTACCCAGTACGTCGCCCTGCTGATCTTCGACGAGGTGATGTCGGGCTTTCGGGTCACGCTCACGGGCGCCCAGGGCTGGTGCGGCATCACGCCCGATCTCACCACCTTCGGCAAGGTGATCGGGGCGGCATGCCGGTGGGTGCCGTGGCCGGACCAGCGAAAAATCATGGGCGCTTTTGCGCCGCTGGGCAATATCTATCAGGCCGGCACGCTCTCAGGCAACCCGATTGCCATGGCGGCCAGCATCGCCACTGGGCCTGATCTCGAAAACCGGGCTTTCATGACGAACTGACCCGGAGATGCGATCGGCTGGTGGACGGCCTGAAACGCCGCCGCGAAAAGACCGGCGCCGCCTTCAGCGCTCGCGCGCTCGGCGGCCTGGGCGGCATGTATTTCCGCGCCACGCCCCGACGTATTTCGAGGAAGCCACCGAGCAGAATCTGGGAGCAGTACAAACGCTTCTACCACCTGATGCTGGACGGCGGCGTCTATCACCCTCGCCGGTGGAGCCTTCTTCCTGTCATCGGCCCGCACGGACGCGGATATCGACCAGACCGTGGCGCTGGCGGAAGAGCCTGGCGGCGGCGATGAGCTGACTCAGTGCCTCTACTGGCAGGAATGCTGCGTCCGCATGATCTGCTCGAAGGTCCAGGGGCTGGCCGGAAAGACGCTGGCGTCCAGCCCGGTTTCCGCTCGGCCCCCAGTACGGCGTCACCGTAGGCGTCCACGAGAATGCCGGGCAGTTTGTGCTTCAGGCTGGGGCTGCGCTCCAGCCGGCGCGCGATCTTGCGTCGCTGTTCGGCAATGGAGAGCCGCCAGCTCCGGCCACGACGCGCAGGCTGAAAACGCCATTTCAGCAGGTGGATGAACAGGACTTCGAGGCGGGAGAGCAGCTCGTTTTTCATCTGCCTGCTGGCCTCCTCGATCTCGTCTGCCAGATTGACCAGATCCAGACCTGCAAGATGCCCTGAACGCAGGGCCTGCGCCTGCACACGGCACCATGCCCAAAAGTCCTGTTCATAAAGACTCACGGCAGCCTCCCATATTGCCCGCCCTGCCAGGGCCGGTCCTCTCTCACTGAAAAGCCCGCCTGTGCAGCTCCATTTCAGCAGGAAGGCACTAGGCGTGATCGATGCTTTGAAAACTACGGAGGAAAACTTGCGTTTGCCTTACTGGAAGAACTCGCTTCAACCGGTCGCTTCCAGCTGCGGGTCTGCCAGGCTGTGCCGGGCATCGGAAAGGCTCTGGTCCAGCTCGCGCAGCATCTCGCTTCCTGCTTGTCGGTCAGGCGCACCGGCGCTTCGACGGTGATGTGTGCGCACAGCGCCCCCGGCTCGGCCGAACGCAGGCCCGCTGTGCCTGCCACGCAGGCGGAACACCTTGCCCGGCTGCACGCCTTCGCGGCGCTCGATCTCAGCACTGCCGCCCAGCGTAGGTACCTGGATGGTGCCGCCCAGCGCAGCCGTGACCATGCTGATGGGCACCTCGCAATGCAGGTCGTCGCCGTCACGCGAAGACCGAATGCTCCTTGATGCGGGATTTCCGCATACAGGTCGCCCGACGCGGGCCACCGTTGACACCCGGCTCGCCATTGCCCGGCCGAGCGGATGCGCATGCCGTCGTCGATGCCGGCCGGCACCTGACCTGCAGCGTCTTGTTCTTCTTGATGCGGCCCGCCCCGCTGCAGGCTTCGCACGGATCCTTCACCGTCTTGCCACTGCTGCATGGCGGGTCGGGGCAGGTCTGCTGCACCGAGAAGAAGCCCTGCTGCATGCGCACCTGGCCCTGGCCATGACAGGTGGCGCAGGTCTGCGGCTTGGTGCCGGGTTTGGCGCCGGAGCCCCTGCAGGTCGTACAGCATCCAGGAGGGATGCGGATTTCGGTTTTGCGTAGCCGTTGGCGGCCTGCTCCAGCGTGACTCCGCGGCAGCGCAGGTCGGCACCCGGTACATCTGGTTGGCGGTGCCACCGCTGCGTTGCCGCCCGCCGAAGATGTCTCCGAAGATGTCGCCGAAGGCCCCGGCAAAGCCGCCAAGCCACCACCAGCGCCCCCATGCCGCCCATACCGCCCATGCCACCCATGCCGTCGACACCGGCGTGACCGTAGCGGTCGTAGGCGTCGCGCTTGCTGCGGTCGCCCAGCACCCTCGTAGGCTCTCGCCCACTTCCTTGAACTTGTCTTCGGCCTGCTTGTCACCCGGGTTGCGGTCCGGTGGTACTTCATAGCCATCTTCCGATAGGCTTTCTTGATCTCTTCGTCGGTGGCGTTCTTGCCCACCCCGAGTACGGTGTAATAGTCGCGTTTGGCCGCGACAGACAGGTTGTTGAAAGGCCCGGAAAGGTTTGACCGGACACCGGCACCCAGCTCGCTGCGCGCTGCGCGCTGCAGTCCGGTGCACTGCACACTGGGCTCCGGCTGCAAGCGGCGTACCCTCCCTTGCATGAGGAAGCGGTCCGGCTCTGGTCAAACCTTCGTGCAGGCACCTTCCGGATATGCGCAGAAAGATACCCGGCGCACCGGGTATTGGGTATGGATCATCCGCGGGCAGGCCGTTCAGCAGGACTTCTGCAGAAGCGCCTCGAGTCCCCTGCCCGGCGGATACCGGCAGACCGGCCCGGATGATATCCGGTCCGGTCGCCTTCCGCGTCAGCCGCGGACTTTACAGCGATCAGTCGCGCTTGACTTCCTTGAAGTCGGCATCGACCACATCGTCGCCGGCGGATTCCGCCGAGATGGGCGCTTTCGGCCGACGAAGCACCGGCCTGTTCGGCACCGGCTGCGCCGGCAGCACCCGCCGCGGCGGCGCAGCGGCCTCGGCGTAAACCTTCTCGCCCAGTTTCGGGCAGCGGCGGTCAGGGCCTCGCTGGCCGAGTCGATGGCCGCTCTTGTCGTCGCCCCTTGACGGCTTCACGCACGGCTTCCAGGGCCGACTCGATCTTGCCCTTCTCGTCGGCGTCGACCTTGTCGCCATGTTCCTTCAGCGACTTCTCGACCGAGTGCAGCAGGGCATCGGCGTTGTTGCGGGCCTGGGTCAGCTCGACGCGCTGCTTGTCCTCGTCGGCGTGCTCCTCGGCATCGCGCACCATCTTGTCGATCTCGGCGTCGGACAGACCCGAGTTGGCCTTGATGGTGATCTTGTTTTCCTTGCCGGTGGCCTTGTCCTTGGCCGACACGTGCAGGATGCCGTTGGCGTCGATGTCGAAGGTCACTTCGATCTGGGGCATGCCACGGGGTGCCGGCGGGATGCCTTCGAGGTTGAACTCGCCCAGCGCCTTGTTGGCGGAAGCGATTTTCGCGCTCACCCTGGAACACCTTGATGGTCACGGCCGGCTGGTTGTCGTCGGCCGTCGAGAACACTAGCTGAACTTGGTCGGGATGGTGGTGTTCTTCTTGATCATCTTGGCCATCACGCCGCCCAGGGTCCGATGCCCAGCGACAGCGGCGTCACGTCCAGCAGCAGCACGTCCTTGCGGTCGCCGGCCAGCACGGAACCCTGCACGGCGGCACCGACGGCCACGGCTTCAGTCCGGGTCTCACGTCACGACGCGGTTCCTTGCCGAAGAACCTCATGACCTTCTCCCTGCACCTTGGGCATGCGGGTCATGCCGCCGACCAGGATCACGTCGTCGATGTCGCCCACCTTGATGCCGGCATCCTTGATGGCGGTGCGGCAGGGCTCGATCGTGCGTTCGATCAGGTTCTTCGACCAGCGCTTCCAGCTTGGCGCGCGTGATCTCTGTTCAGGTGCTCCGGACCGGCCGAACCCATGGTGATGTAGGGCAGGGTTGATCTCGGTCTGGCTGCTCGACGACAGTTCGATCTTGGCCTTCTCGGCGGCTTCCTTCAGGCGCTGCAGGGCCAGCACGTCCTGGACAGGTCGACACCGCGGTCCTTCTTGAACTCGCCGATGATGTAGTCGATGATGCGCTGGTCGAGAGTCCTCGCCACCCAGGAAGGTGTCACCGTTGGTGGACGAGCACCTCGAACTGCTTTTCGCCATCCACGTCGCCCAGGTCGATGATGGACACGTCGAACGTGCCGCCACCCAGGTCATAGACGACGACCTTGCGGTCTTTGTTGCCGCCCTTGTCCATGCCGAAGGCCAAGGCCGCGGCGGTGGGCTCGTTGATGATGCGCTTGACTTCCAGACCGGCGATCTTGCCGGCGTCCTTGGTAGCCTGACGCTGGCTGTCGCTGAAGTAGGCCGGCACGGTGATGACGGCCTCGGTCACTTTCCTCGCCGAGGTAGTCCTCGGCGGTTTCTCTCATCTTGCGCAGCACTTCGGCGGAGATCTGCGGCGGGGCGAGCTTCTTGTCGCGCACGTCCACCCAGGCGTCACCGTTGTCGGCCTTGACGATCTTGTAGGGCATCAGGCCGATGTCCTTCTGGACGGCGTCTTCGCTGAACTTGCGGCCGATCAGGCGCTTGATGGCGAACAGCGTGTTGGCCGGATTGGCGACGGCTTGACGCTTGGCCGGTGCACCGACCAGGATCTCGCCGTCATCCATGTAGGCGACGATGGACGGCGTGGTGCGCGCTACCCTCGGCGTTCTCGATGACCTTCGGGGTGTTGCGCTTCCATGACCGACACGCACGAGTTGGTGGTGCCCTAGGTCGATACCAATGATTTTTCCCATGTTTTTCCTCTTGTGCGCGGGGAGCCCGGCCGGGTTTCTGCGCGTCCGCCCCGATGCTAGGGGCCGGAGGGGCCGCCGGCGCGGCTCCGCGAAATCTAGTTCAAAGATGTTTCAGCAATTGGGGATGGCCCGATGGCTTTCAAGAGGGGCAGGAACAAAAATTTGTCGTCCCGCCCATGGCCGTCCCGGGGCGCCACGCGCCAGCGGCGCAGGGCGGACCGGCGAACGTCACCGGCCTCCCGGCACATCGGGCTACGAACCGCACACACCGCGACCGCCCTCCGGCGCACATCCCCAGGGGAGCCTCTGCCAAAGTCCTGCAGCGCTTTGGCGCTGGCTCATCAGCCCTGGCTGACCACCACCATGGCCGGGCGCAGCGCGGTCGTTGATGAGGTAGCCCTTCTACGCAGCACGGCCGCCACGTGATTGGCCGCCACGCCCGGCGTGGGCTGCATGGAGATGGCCTGCGGGTGTTGGGGTCGAAGCGCTGGCCGACCGGGTCCACCACCTGCACCTTGTTGCGCTCCAGCGCCTGCAGCTGGCGCAGCGTGGCCTCAGCCCCCTCGCGGATGCTCTCGACCGACGGAGACTCGACCTTCAGCGCCATTTCGAGGCTGTCACAGACCGGCAGCAGCGATTCGGCAAAAGCCCTCGATGGCAAACTTGCGTGCCTTGTCCAGCTCTTCCTTGCCGCGGCGACGGACGTTTTCCGTTTCGGCACTGGCACGTACGAACTGCTCCTGGTTGTGGGCGGCCTGCTTCTGCGCGGCCTCCAGCTCGGCCTTCAGCGCTTCGATTTCGGCCTGCAGGGCTTTCGACGGCACCGGCATCGGAACCGGCTGCAGATTCGGGCGGTGCGGCATGCATGGCCTCTTCGGGACCGGGCTGTTCCCAGCCGGTCTGGGACTGAGTGTGGAGGCCCTGGGCCGCGGGTGCGCCGGCATCCGGCGCCTGGGTGGCCTGCTGCCCGGGCTGGGTCTGCCACTGCGGATTGGCCTCGGGACCGAAGCGGGTCTGGCCCTGTGCGTGTCCGGACCGTGTGTAACCGTGCTGATCGTCGTTGGCGAACATGGGCTGCTCACCGGTACCCTGTCCCTGCTCCGGGTAGCCGGAATGATGCGAGAAAACCGCCCTTCCTGGAATGATTCATGTCCTGGGTACCCTTGTCGTATGTGAATCTGGCTGAATCGTTGTGTTGACCCTCATATGAGAACGACACAAGGATTCCATAGCCAGATGACCACATCCCCGCTATGCCGGCACCTCATCCCCTTATGATCGGGGTTTCTGCACGGCCCCCGATCACGGCGGCGGCCTTCCCCTCATCGACAGGAGAAACACCATGGGTCTGATGTCCCTTCATGAAAGAAGCCGGCGAGAAACTCTTTGGCGGCAGCAGTGCCCCGAGCCGCCACCCCGGCCAGCAACCCGAGGCTGCCAATCAGGCCGCTGCCGATGCCATTCTCACCTACATCCGCGCCCAGAACCTGAGCGCCGACAACCTGGCCGTGCAGTTCGACGGTGCCAGCAGCGCCGTGACCGTCTCGGGTCAGGCCGCCGACCAGGAAACGAAAGAGAGATCCTGCTCTGCTGCGGCAACGTGGCCGGCGTGGACAAGGTCAATGACGAGCTGACCGTGGCCAGCAGCACCCCCGGAGGCGAAGTTCTACACGGTGGTCGAAAGGGCGACACGCTGTCGAAGATCGCGAAGGACTTCTACGGCAACGCCAACCTGTACAACAGGATCTTCGAGGCCAACCGGCCGATGCTGTCCGCACCCGACAGGATCTCACCGGGCCAGACGCTGCGCATCCCGCCGCAGTAAGGTCTGCCCCATCGGCGGACTACCGCCGGCAGTGAGCGGCGCGCTCACTGCCGAGGGCATGTCAGCCCGGCCACGATGCCCGCCTCTGTGCGGGCATCTGCTCAGAAGAACACCAGCTTCAGCGCAAAGGCCAGCAGGAAGGCGCCCATGATGCGCTCGAACCAGTAGCCATGGGCCAGAAAGCGGCGCCGGACGGGCTCGTGGAAAAACAGCACCGCCACGATGGCAAACCAGATCGAGGTGGCCACGACATCCACAGACCGTAGAGGCGTCTGGATTTCCAGCGGCGTCTGCGGGCTGACCAGGGGTGGTGAACACGGCCAGGAAGAACATCGTGGCCTTCGGGTTGGTGGCGTTGGTGAAAAAGCCGGTCAGGAACGCCTGGCGGGTGGACTGGGTGTGGACAGACCGGGTGGACTGCTCTGACTGAGGCACTGTTCTGACCGGGCGGACGGCTCGACTGGGCGGACCGGTCTGACTGGATGACTGGGCGGGCTGGGTAGCCAGCGCGGCGACTGGACAGACCGGGAGGACGGGGCCTGCTGGTATGGCCTGTGTGAATATCCGGGCGATACCGGGCCGCCTGACGGATCGACAGCCTCATCGGCATCGAAAGCGGATCACCCGCCGGTGGCGCACTGCGCATGAAGTGAATGGCCAGCCAGGCCAGATAGGCCGCCCCCACCAGCTGGGCCGCCCGCATGGCGGCGGGCACGGTTCGCAACAGGGGCCGCCAGGCCGATCAGGGTATAGACCACATGCACCAGCATGCCGAGGCCAAAGCCCACGGCGCTGATCAGGCCGGCCTGGCGGCCGTGCTGCACGGCCTGACGAACCGCCACGGCGAAGTCCGGCCCGGGCGACACCACCGCCAGCAGGTGCACGAGGGCTACGCTGAGAAACTCTGTCAGGTAAGGGCTGTTCATCGTCGACTGCTTCGGGTTGTCCGGGCCGGCCCGGCGTGCCAATGTCCCGTGACGCACGCCGCGAGGCCATGGGTCGCGAATTTCTACCGGCGACGAACCAGATCGACCTCGCGGGTTTTCCAGCCGGACAGCTCGCTGCCGACGATTTCGGCCAGCGCGTGGATCCACAGCGGCGCATCGTTGAGACAGTGAATATAGCGGGCGCCTCGCCCCCGCCCGCGCATGAAGGCGTTGTGCACCTCCATGTCGATCTCTTCCAGCGTTTCGATGCAGTCGGACAGGAAGCCCGGGCAGACCACGTCGATGGTCTTCACGCCCCTGCCCCGCCAGTTTCTCCACGGTGGGCTGGGTGTAGGGCTGAATCCACTCTTCCCGGCCAAAACGCGACTGGTAACTGACCAGCCATTCGTCCCGCGCCAGCCCCAGGGCAGCGGCGATGAGGGCGCCGCTCTCCTCGCACTGCTTCTGGTAGGGGTCCCCCTGGTCGACGCAGGACTGTGGCAGGCCATGGAAGCTGAAGATGAGCCGGTCGGGCCTGCCCCGTCGGCCTGACGCCAGCGCTGGCGGATGCTGTCGGCAACGGCCTCGATGTAGCCCGGATCGTCGTGGAAGCTCTTTCACGAAGCGCAGCGACGGGATGTCGCGCCAGGTGAGGAACTCGCGGGCGATCACGTCGAACACCGTGCCGCTGGTGGTGGCCGAATACTGGGGTACATGGGTACGACCAGCACCTTGTCGAAGCCCCGGTCGCGCAGGTCGCGCAGGGCCTGGGCCATGCCGTTGCCAGCGCATGGCCCAGTGCACTTCCACCAGCCCGGCCACGGATCTTCAGCTCTTCGGACAGGGCCCTGCGCAGTGAGCCGGGTGTTGACCAGCAGCGGCGAGCCGGCCTCCGTCCAGATGGCGGCGTATGGGCCGATTCCTTTGGACGCCGCGGCAGCACCAGGGTGCGCAGGATGGGCTGCCAGATCCAGGGCGAGTTTCCACCACCCGCCGGTCGGACAGAGAACTCGCGCAGATAGCGCCGCACATCGGGCACCGAGGTGCTGTCGGGCGCGCAGCTGAACCAGCAGGATGGCGGCCTGGGGTTTGAATTCGACAGTAGCCACCGTACGTCATCCATACCGAAATATTCATCAATGCATTCCTGATCAAACAGAAAAACAAAGCGCTGAAACACAAGGGGTCTCTGCAAAAGCTGCGAGCACATTGAGCCTGGGCTGGAATGGGCGAGCACTTTCGGCCCCCATGGCCTGAAAAGGGCGGAATCAATTCATCTCAAACCCGGACTTCAGGGAAATCTGCGTACCCAGATCCAGAAAATCGTCGTAGCACGCCCCTGACGGCAGCGCCGCATGTGCACCGATGGCGCCATCGGAAGCTTTCAGGAAAAACATGGGTTTGTGCGCATCCACAGCCAGCGGCATCAGGGGACCTGTAGTTCCTGGGCAGGGCAAGCCTGTGAGGATCTGCATCAACCGCGGGTACATCCCTTTGGTCGATGGATTCATCCAGAACAGCCGTTCGGTAGACCGAAGGAATACGGTTCAGCCAGCGCTGGTATGCCTTGACCGGCCGACTCTCGCGAACTCCGTGCTGCATGACCACATAACCAAGCGGTAGTATGTTTCCTTCGGAACATCCAGATCTTCACCCGCCGGAAACTCACCCAGCCTTTCTTTCGAGTCCTTTCGCCAGCTGCGCAGCGTGGGCCCTAGATTTCAGAGTCCCTGCGGGGAAAAACAGGTCTGGTGCCAGCGGCAGAACGACCTGATCTGCCGCAATCAGGGCAGCCCGGTTGATGGCCCCCAGATTGGGGCCGACGTCGATCAGCGCAATATCTGCCTGAATCCGGTGCGCCGCCATCATGACGATCCGGTGAAATGCCGACATGACCTGAAAGAAGCAGCCACGCCAGACAGGCACTCTGGCCAGTTCTGGGAGAGCAGATCCTCAAAGCGGGACAACGCTGATTGCCGGAACGAGGCGATTCCCTGACCACCACACCATTTCGACATGAGGCTCCCGGATATCCCTGTTCTTTCCACCAGAGGCTGAGGCTGTCGACAACCGTATTGCCCGCTTGCCTTCCCACAGATCGAGTCAGCCCTGTCGTCATCGATGAACATGGCTGTCAGGTTGGCCTGCGGATCGAGGGTCGGCCAGCCAGTACCCGAAGGCCACGATCGGCGTACATCCACGCCAGATGGTACACAAGCGAAGTCTTTCCGACGCCACCCTTGTTGTTGAAAAACGCGATCGTCTTCAGTGTGCTTCTCCGACGCAGCGTCACCAGAAAGATCCCTGTCATTGATTTCAAATGCCAGATCCGGGCTGCCGTTGCGCTTCATGGCATCGGTCGCACGGAGAATCCATACCCAAACCGGTTGACATATCCGAGCGCCTTCATGCATTCGGCAACGACCGGGTTTCTGTAGCTGTTGACCCGTGTCAGGGTTTCTGCGGTGACTTCACCGTACAGACCTCCGGGGCTCTGGATTTCTATGCGATCCGAAAACCAGTAAAAAGCGAATGGGGGAACTGGATTGATAATCACGGTGCATGATGGCATTGAGCAAAAAGCTCCCGAACCGCCACCAGCGGGTCGTGAACCTCCGTCTCCTCAATGCGCCTGCAGACGAGGCGAACTGGATATGCCTGCCCTGACACGGACATCGAGTTCCCGTAAAACGCTCAGCAGATCGCCAGAGATCTCGGCCTGATCGAGCGGGATGTCGACCAGACTGTCGCCAGGCATCCGCAGATACTGTATGTAGGCACCAGGAAGATATGTATCGGGGTTCTTGCCGAACATCAGGATGCCCAGCCACGGTAGGCATCCCCAGTCTGTTGTCGAGAAAACGCAGGGATGCCAGCTGATCCGCCAGCGGCCGGTGATTGGCCTCGACGATCGCGGGATCGACTACTTCCCTGCCGATACGCTTCGAACAGTGGCAATGAAAGGTCGGACAGCGTGGCGTCCGGAACAGGCGTTGCATCATGACTGCGGGCGTTGGCGATGCGGCGCTCCATCAGCTACGCGCTCTTCCTGCTCGCTGGCAATGGCCTTGCGCGGACCTACCCGCAGCCAGACCTGCCCCCGGTAACGGACGGGTGGAAGATCCGAGGACGTACCTCGACCACAGCCACCTGCCCGGATTCGAAAGTCGAACCGGCTCACCGACAGTGCCGGCAGGGAAGAATGTTTCCGTCTGGAGCGTAACGCCCCCAGATTCTGCAGCAGCTGATCGCTGACCTTCGTTCCATTGAGCCTGCCGCGGTCATCCACGCCGATGATCAGGTAGCCTGGCTGGCGATGGCCCGGATAATCGTTGGCAAAGGCACACGGCCTGGGAGAACTTGTCCGTCTTGTCTGACCGATATCGTTCTCTCGACCCGATCGGATTCGAGATCGGCCAGCAAAAGCCAGCAATGCTTCCTTGTCGAGCACGGCGCTCACTCCTCTGACATGACGAATCCGGTTACTGGCGCCGGTAAACTGCCAGTTCGACGCAGCAGCCCAACCCTTGGCCCCGTTCATGCGGGCGCCCATCCGGCCCCCTGATTGTAGAGCGTGTCCAGCCATGGCTTTTCCTGCTGTTGCAACACCACACGCCCTCATCCGGGTTCGCCTGGGCACCTTGGTCCCCTTTCACATCTCCCCCTGATCCAGCGCCGCCGACACCAACCGGGCGGTGATGTCCACTATCGGGATCATCCGCTGGTAGGCCATGCGGGTGGGGCCGATGACGCCCAGCGTGCCCACCACCTGCCATCGGCCCGGTAGGGGGCGATGACGATGGACAGCTCTTCCATGGGCACCAGCTCGGACTCGCCGCCGATGTAGATCTGCACCCCATCGGCCCGGGCCGAGGCGTCCATCAGCTGCAGCAGGTCGGTGCGCTGCTCGAAGAGGCCAAAGAGCTGCTTCAGGCGGGCCATGTCGTCTGCAAAATCGGGAATGCCGACGAAGTTGCTGCTGCCGGCGATCACCATCTTGTCGGCATCATCGCGGGCTGCATCCAGACCGGCATCGACGGCACGCTGCATCAGCTGGCTGATGTCGCGGCGCGATTCAGCTCAGCTCCGTGCCAGGCGGCGCCTGATCTCCTCGAAGCTCGCCGCCGGCATAATGGGCGTTGATGAGTTGGCGGCCTCGTGCAGCACGGACGGGCTGTAGTCGCGATCGACCTGCAGCATGCGGTTGTGCACAGTACCGTCCGGCGAAACGAGAATGAGCAGCACGCGCGCGGGCCGACAGGCGCAGGGAACTCGATATGCCGGGAAACCGCCGTCCCGCCGCTGTGTGGACACTGACCCGGCAAAGGACGACAGCTGTGACAGCAGGCCGGCTGCCCGGGTGATCACCTGTCGCGGGTCTTCGGCCACCAGCGCATGCTGCATCTGGCTGCTCTCCGCCGCATCCAGCAGCTGGACGGTGAGCAGCGAGTCGACGAACAGCCGGTAGCCGCGCGGCGTGGGCACCAGCCGCTGGAGGTGCGGCGGTGGGCGATGAAGCCGTGCTCTTTCCAGATCGGCCATCACGTTGCGGATGGTGGCCGGCGACAGGATCGAGCCGCGAATACTGCGACAGCGTGCGCGACCCCACCGGCTGGCCATCGACGATGTAGTGCTCGATCAGGGATTTGAGGAAGCGATGCGGGCGCGTTCGTCCATGCAGGGCGTTTCGCAGAGGCTGATCCAGGCAGGCCCGGTCCGGGCGGGACATCAGGTGCCCACGGACGGGATACAGGGTCACGGTCACGGGTCACGGGTCACGGGTCCGATGGTTACGACAGTACGGCCGGGCACGGTCTGGCTGACACTGTCCGGCAGCGCACCGAGCCGGCTAGCAGGCCGTACGACATGAGGCCAGATGGCCGCAACGGTACCAATATCACGCAGTCGGCTGGAATTATGGTTCAATCCGCCGCGCACCGGGCTGCAGACGCCGGCCAGCGTTCTTCTGGGTTCCCCGAACCGCGGGCGCTTCGCTTCAAAGACCATCGCGCTGTTCCAGCCGCCCGCAGACGGACGCAGGCTGGACGGTCGCATCTCGACGAGATCGATGCCTGGCTCCAGCCAGCGGGGCATCCAGGTGATCATCCAGACCAGCCGCAGCGTGCGCCTGATCCAGGCTGCCGGACACAGGGCGGATCTGGCGCTGGTGGTGGGCGGCGACGGCACGATGCTCGGCGTGGCCCGCACGCTGGCACCGCTGCATGTGCCGGTGGTGGGCATCAACCGCGGCGGCTGGGCTTCATCACCGACATTCCGCTGACGGACTGGCAAAGCGCGCTGACCGCCATTCTGGACGGACGGTATGCCATCGAGGAACGCACGCTGATCGAGGCACGGGCATGGCGGGCGAGCGCCAGCTGTTCAATGCGCGGGCGCTGAACGATGTGGTGATCGGCCGCAGTTCGCGCGCCAGCATGATCGAGATCGAGGTGAGCGTGGACGGGCTCTACGCATGGTGCAGCCCGCGCCGACGGCCTGATCGTGGCCACTCCCCACCGGTTCGACGGCCTATGCGCTGTCGGTGGGCGGGCCGCTGATGCACCCATCGCTGCGCGGCTTCGTGCTGGCGCCGGTGGCGCCGCAGTCGCTGTCGAACCGCCCCATCCTGCTGCCCGACAGCTGCACGGTGGAGCTGACCATCCACCACGGCGGCCGCCATGCACGCCTCAATTGCGACATGCAGACCTTTTCCGAGCTGGAGGAAGGCGACCGGGTGACACTGCGCCGCTCACGGGATGCCAGCCGTTTCCGCATCCGCCGGGCTACAGTTACTACGCCACGCTGCGTTCCAAGCTCAACTGGCACGAGATTCCGGGGCCGGAGCCGCGGCGGGGTTAATTTTCAGACATCATCAGGACACACCGGCCGGCGCTGCATCAGCGGAACGCGGGCGTCGGGGCCGCCTCATCGGGAGCCTCCATCATGCTGCACTGGTTGCGACTCAGGGATTTCGTGATCGTCGAATCGGCCGAGATCGAATTCGGGCCGGGCTTCACCGTGCTGACCGGCGAGACCGGCGCGGGCAAGTCGATCCTGCTGGATGCGATGGGCCTGGTGCTGGGCGGACGGGGCGATGCCACGCTGGTCCGCGAAGGGGCCGAGCGGGCCGACATCTCGGCGCAGTTCGGCATCGACGACACACTGGCCGCCTGGCTGGCCGAACATGATCTGGCCGGCGACCCAGGCACCCTGCTGCTGCGGCGTATCGTCGAGAAGGACGGCCGTTCGCGGGCACAGATCAACGGTCATCCCAGCACGATTGCGCGGCTGCGCGAGCTGGGCGAGCAGCTGGTGGACATTCACGGCCAGCACGAGTCGCAGCATCTGCTGCGGCCGGGTGCCCAGCGCGAGCTGCTCGACCGCATGGCCGGACAGGAAAGGCAGCTGGCCGAGCTTGGGCAGCACTGGCAGCAGTGGCAGAAAGCCGCCAGAGCACTGGAAGCGGCCCGTCATGGCTCGCGCGAAGAGGCCATCCGGATCGAGCGGCTGCAGTGGGAGATCGATGAACTCTCGCAGCTGCGGCTGGCACCGGGCGAGTGGGAATCGCTGTCGGCCGAGCAGCAGCGGCTGTCGCGACGTCTCACGACCTGCTGGCCGGGGCCGACGCCCTGGTCAATGCGCTGGGCGGGACGACGATGCCATCGGCAGCCGGCTGGGCAGCCTGCAGACACGGCTGCGCGGGCTGGCCGAGATCGATCCGGCGCTGAAGAATGCGGCCGAGCTGCTGGATTCGGCGCTGATCAGATCGACGAGGCGGCCAGCGAGCTGGGGGCCTACGCCGAGCGGGTGGACATCGACCCCGAGACACTTTGCCGAGGTGGAGCAGCGGGTGGCGGCGCTCTTCAACACGGCCCGCAAGCTGCGCCTGCAGCCGCAGGATCTGGCCGGGCATCTGGAAGGGCTGCAGGCCGAGCTGGCGCAGCTGGGGGCCGCGGTGGACATCGACAGGCTGGAGGCCAGTTGTGCGCAGGCCGAAGCCACATATCGCAGGCTGGCAGAGAAAATCTCGGCCACCGGAAAAAAACCGCCGTGAAACTGGCTGGCGAGGGTGACGGAGCAGATCGAACGGCTGGGCATGCCGGGTACGCGCCTGCTGATTGCCTGCACGCCGACGCAGCCGGGACCATCCGGGGTGGATACGGTGGAATTCCAGATTGCCGCGCACGAGGGAGCCACGCCGCGGCCGATTGCGAAAGTGGCTTCGGGCGGCGAGCTGTCCCGCATCGGGCTGGCCATTGCAGTGCTGGCAGCCCGCTCGGCCCCCGTATCGATCCTGATCTTCGACGAGGCCCGATACGGGCGTGGGCAGTGCCGTGGCGGCGGTGATCGGGAGCTGATGCGGCGGCTGGCCACCGATTCACAGGTACTGTGCGTGACGCACCTGCCGCAGGTAGCCGCCCGCGCCGATCATCACCTGAAGGTGCTGAAGACGCGCTCGGCCCATGCGGTCTCGAGCCGGGTGGACCGGCTGGACGCTGCCGCCCGCGCGGAGGAGGATCGCGCGGATGCTGGGCGGCAAGAAGATCACGGGCACGACACGGGCGCATGCAGCGGAGCTGCTGGAGCAAGCAGGCGGTAGGGGGTGCAGAAGCAGACGATCGTTTCAGGGCAAGAGCACTCACCCCAGCCCGGCGGCTTCGATGGCGCCGGCGAGGGTAACTCGGGAAACTGGGTGACCATTCGCTACCGATGCCGGTCAGGCGATCCTGCCAGGGCCCCGTGGCGGCCCGGACAGCGGGTGCCATGGCGCATGGCCATCGGCATCGGGTCATCGGGCGTGGCCGTGAACGGATCCTGGGCCCAGTCCCTGATGATGTCAGTGCGGGTTTTCGGCCGGGGCAAACAGCCGCACGAGCTGGGCACAGCAGAGCCTGCGCAGCTCCCGCTTCGGGCACGCGCTGGCGGGTACGGGCCGGCACGCCGATGAAACCGAACAGGGCCGCGCTGCCACCGGGCATGGACGCATCGTGGATTTTCGACCATGGGGCCGCGCGCTGCGTGCCTCACCGGACAGCCCCTGCTCACGCCAGAACGGGGTGTCGAGATGGCCAGATAGCGGCGTGCGGCGCCATCCAATGGCGGTGTCTGCATTCACGGGCCAGTTCTGCCGGCAGGGCCGGTTCGAACTGGATGCTGCGAACCGCCAGTCGCGGTGGCAGTGCGAGCAGGACGTGTTCGGCCTGCCAGGGTCGTGCAGCCCGGCCGGTGGCATCTTCTGCATCCAGTTCGACGTGACCGGCCAGTGCCCGCAGACGCAGGACGGTCTGCCCGACCACCAGACGCGAAGGAGTTCAGCCGGCTGCGCAGGGCATCGGTGAGTGCCCCATGCCGCCGACCAGGCGCATGGAGGTGGCGAGCCCACTAGCCGGCCATGCGCTGCGCAGGACCATTGGGCGTGCGTTCCAGCACCATGTCACCGGTTTCCGTGCTGCCGGAAGGACTGAGGCCAGGGATTCGACCAGCCGGCCAGCTCCGGCTGAAAGTCGGGCCAGAACCAGGAAGGACCGAGGTCGAAGCGGTTGAATGCGCCTGCCGTCTGCCCAGCCGTCAGCGACGCCGATGCCGGCACCAGCAGGGGACACGATGCGTCCGCCCGTTTCGTCACGGGCTTCCAGCAGCACGTAATCGTGCGCCCTGCTGCTCGAGCAGCCAGGGCGGCATACAGGCCAGCCAGGCGGCACCCACGATGGCGATGCGTGTCTTTTCCATGAGTTCGAACTCCAGGCCCCGAACGGCCAGACAGGGAAGAAAAGCCGTGCTGGTTACGAATTGACCGTCGGTGGCGGACTGGCAGCCAGCAGGAACAAACGGGAAGGAAGATCGTGTCCGGCTGCGAAACGGGCAAACCACACCTCGTCGGTTGCGTCCGGCCATCACCCCACCATCGACATCCCAGATGGCGCCGGTGACCAGCCTGCCTGGTCAGACAACAGAAAAGTAATGACCTCAGCACATCGTGCGGGGTACCACCCGACCAATCGGGTGAGCCGTTGAAACCCTGCAGCGTGCTGTGCACCTCGGCCTTCAGAATAAGCCTTCGTAGATCGGCGTCTCGCACCACCGCCGGCGAAACGGCATTGACGCGGATATGGCTGGGGGCCAGTTCCATGGCCAGCTGCTGCGTCGGCGCATGCAGGCCGGCCTCGCAGCCATCGAATAGGCCGACGACGGGGTGGCAGCGATGGCCTGCTGCGCCCCATCGAGGCCGATGTTGACGATGGCACCGGGGCGCCCTGCAGCCACCAGCTGTGCCGCCACCTTCTGCGTGATGAAGTAGATGGCCCTGTTGAACTTCATGTAGAGGTCATAGTCGTCCGGGGTGTGCTCGAGGAAGGGTTTGGGAAAGAACACGCCCGCCGCGTTGACCAGCAGGTCGATGTCGGCATGCCAGTGCCTCAGTGTCTTCAGCAGGGACTGCAGTCCTTCATCGGTGGAGGTTGGCCACGAGTGACTTCGACCGGCCCGAGTGCCGACAGGGGTCGGCGGGCTTCTTCGGCCTTATCGGCCCGGTTGCCAACAGGGACGACGCTGCCGCCTTCGGCCAGCACCATCGCGCCGTTTCCATACCCATGCCGCTCGTGCCGCCGACGACCAGCAGTTTTCTGCCCTTGAACCGTTCACTCATGATGTTGCTCCCGATGGCCTGCCGCCGGGCAGGACGTTGTTGAAAAGGAGCCCTGCTATTGTTGGGGTCTTGGCGGTATCGGACAAACGATTTAAAGTGTCTGGCATTGAAAGTTTTTTCTGTCCCTCGCTCCCCATGAAGGCCCCTGTCCATCTCAACGCCCTGCGAGCCTTCGAGGCCAGTGCCCGTCACCAGGTTTCTCGGCCGCAGCCGAGGCTGCACGTCACGCCAGCGGCAGTGGGACAGCTCGTGCCGTTCGCTGGAAGACTGGCTGGGCACGCCCCTGTTCACGCACGGGCCGGCGGCGAGGCAGGGACACGACTGGCACCAACAGCCGCTGCCGAGCGCGCTGGTGGACATCCGGGCCGGTTTCGAGCGGCTGGCGCTGGGCATGGAGCGCCTGCGGGAAGGTTCGGCCAACGGCGTGCTGACGGTGACGGTCAGCCCGGCCTTTGCGTCGAAGTGGCTGCTGCCGCGCATCGAGCGCTTTCAGGCAGCCTGGCCCGATACGGATGTACGGCTGGACACCACCAACCGGCCGGTGGACTTTGCAGCCCGGCAGGTGGACATTGGCGTACGCTATGGGGCGGACACTGGCCGGGGCTGGAGGCCGAAAAGCTGATGAACGACTGTCGTCTGTTCACCGGCCTTTCTGCAGGCGCACCCGGCCTGCACGAGAGCCGCCGCACTGGCCGGACAGACACTGATTCACGATGTGTCGATGGATGGTCATGCCGGTTTTCCGACCTGGCAGACCTGGCTGTGCGCCGGCGTGGCAGACGCCGGGGTGCACCGGGGCTGCGGATCAACAGTGCCGCGGCCGTGCTGCAGGCGGCCATCGAGGGACGTGGGCGTGGCCCCTGGCCTGCAGCGACGCGTATATGACGACGTGCGCGTCAGTGGCCGGCTGCTGCGGCTGTTTCCCGACGTGGCCTGCGCATCCCCCACTGGCCTATTACATCGTCTTCCGTCCGGGCGGTGCCAGCCTGCCCCAGCTGGCAGCGTTTCGGGCGTGGTTGCATGCGGAGGCTCGATGAACGACAGCATGCTTGCACGGGCCGCTGTTCAGCCCTTCGACGCGTCCGGATCAGGCTGCCCAAGGCCCCGCATGCCCCGATCGGCGTAGCCATTCCTGATGGCTGCATCCAGTTCATCATCCGTCAGTCTGACATGCGTCGCATGTCTGAACACGCCGGCCAGTGACATCAGGTCTCCTGATTCCGGGCGGCACGGGTCGGGCCAGAGCCACCGGGGCGTTCACCGCCTGCCTGCCCGTTGCCAGACTGACGCTCATCTGTTTGCGTCATGCAAAGGGCCACCACATGTCATCACTGCACCTGCCACGACCTCCCACCGCGGACAGCAGCGTGATGTAGTTGTTCAGCCGGTTGGCCTGCAGTGACAGCAGCGTATCCTGGGGCGAGAGGCTGGTGCTTTCGGCGGTGGAGAGTTCCAGATAGTTCACCAGCCCGCTCTGGTAGCGGTTGCGCACGACACGTTCGGATTCCTGCGCCAGCTCGACCAGACGCCGCTGGTCGGCCTCCTGAGTTGCGCAGGGTCTGCGAAGTTCAGCATCCCGTCTTCCACTTCCTGCAGCGCCTTGAGCACCGACTCGCGATAGGCAGCCACCTTCTCGTCGTAGGCGGCCTCCTGCTGCTGCAGGGTGCTGCTGCGGGTGCCGCCGTCGAACAGGGTACCCGCCAGCTGGGATACCGACCGACCAGGAACGCAGCGGCGAGGAGATCAGGTTGGCCACGGTCTCGGCGCCCAGCGTGCCCGAGGCGGTGAAGGTCAGGTCCGGCAGCCAGGCACTGCGGGCAATGCCCAGTTCGGCATTGGCTGCGGCCACGGCCCGCTCGGTGGCGCGCACGTCGGGACGGCGGACCAGCAGGTCGATGGACAGGGTTTCGGGCAGGGCCGGCACGGACGGCAGCTGGACGGGCGGGGCTGTCTGGCCAGATGCCCTGTCAGGGACCATCAGCACCCCTCGGTACCTGGCTTCACTGTTTTTCCGGTACCTGATGCATCCGCGGTCTTTCTGAAACCGGAGGCACTGGATGAGCCAGTACCGGGCATGCCCGATGTTTGCGGTGTCCCTGCGCCCGACGCTTCCGGGCTTCCTGCGCCGGATGCAGAGGGCATCGCCCGCACCCGACGAACCGATCTCGCCGTCCGAGCACGGAACCGGCAGCCGGTTTCAGCATCTCTGCCGTCAGCGCCGACGGAGGGATACCCATCAGCACGGCCATGGCGTGGCGTTCGGTGTCGCGGCTGCTGACCAGTTCGTGGCGCTGGGTGAGCACGGTCTGCAGCCGGGTTTCGGCCTGCACCACATCGGCCCTGGCCACCAGGCCCGAGGCATGCTGGTTACGCACCAGCTTCAGCGAGCGCTCGGCCGTGGCGATGGAACGTTCCAGCAGCACCAGCCTGGCCTCGGCCAGACGCATGCGCCAGTAGGACTGAATCAGGCTGACCTGGGCCTGCAGTTCGGCCGCCTTGCGGTCGGCCTCGGCGGCTTCGAGGGAAGCCCGGCTGCCCTCGACCTTGGCCGATACACGCCCCCACAGGTCCGGCGCCCAGCTGATGGAGGTACCGGCCTGCACGGTGTTGGCCACCCCCAGCCCGCCCGACATGCCGGACATGCCACTGCTGCCCGTGGTTCCGGTTGCCGAGGTTCCACTGCCCGACATGGCGCTGCTCATGCTGCTGCTGGCACCGCCGCTGGCCTTGGTGCCCTGGCGGGTGCCGCCGGCATTGGCAGTGACCTGCGGCAGCCGCGAGGCACCGGCACCGGCCAGCACGGCACGGGCCTGCCGGATGCGGGCCTCGGACTGGATCAGCGTCAGGCTGCCGCTCTGCTGGCGCGTCCCAGCAGGTGGGTCAGTACCGGTCATCGAAGGCGGCACCGTTGAGCAGCGTCACGATGGCCAGCGGTGCGGGGATCCGGCTGGCATCGGCGGAAGCCGGCTGGCTGCAGGCCCCGCCGCCCGGCTGCCCCCTGCCTGCGTGTTGCTCTCTCGCCGTTGCGCCCGGAATCCGATACCCCTGCGCGCCATCCTGAGCACTTGCTGCCTGACCCGCCCGACCGGATGGCGCTGCACCTCCCGGCTGGTCTCCCTTGCTGGATGACGCCGCCCGGATACGGCCGCTCCCCCCTGCCGTGCAGTGGTCTGCCCGGCCGACGACACCAGGTGCCAGCCCGTATTCTGCTCCAGCGGGGCATCCAGATCAGCCTTCGGCTGCTGGTAGGGCGCGATGACATTGCAGCCACTGAGCACGAGGGCAACACTGGCAGCCAGCAGGGAACGGCGAAACAGAGAGTCATGGCGGTCTGGAAATGATCTGGTCAGAAATGAATGCAGAAGACATCCGGCCCCGAAAACAAACGTCCGGATGTAGATTTCGATGACGGAAGCGCCCCAGGAAGATTCAACCCCAGGTGCACCCCCGCAGGAGTACGCCCTTTGGACTGTCCCCTGGCGTTGTCCTGTCCGGCAAGGCGGCCGGTCCTTCCGGCGCATCGCACCTTGTCGGCACGCACTTTCAGGGGTCAGCGCAGGAACGCATGAGTTAAGGACACACGCCAGACGGGAAAGCGGGCTCTGACACGCTCCCGGGTGGGCGAAACCATCACACATGCGGGCGCTTCAGTGTAAGCGCCTGAAGCGTCTCCTGCCCCAACGATGTTGGTAGGTTACCCCCTTTCGGACGGGAGCAGCACGGACAGGCGATCTGAAGCCACCCGGAAACGGGCAGGCAGGAACCTCCCATGGACATCAGGACGCCACCCGTCGCGCTCCCCTCGATGCCATTGGGCCCGGCTGGCAAACCCAGGTGGCGAGGATGGGAGCCGGAGACGTTGTGCCAGAAGCTGAACACGGCGCTGGGCACGGCCACGATGGGCGAGGCGGCAAAGTGCAGGCCGGCCAGCGTGGCGCCCAGCCCCGAGTTCTGCATGCCCACTTCGATGGCGATGGCCTTGGCATCGTAGAACGGCAACCTGAAGAGCCGGGCCGCCAGCAGCCGCCCAGATAGCCCAGACCGTTGTGCGGCACCACCACGCCGAAGATCAGCAGGCCGGAATCGATGATGCGATCCTTGCTGCCGCCCACCACGGCGGCCACGATCAGCACGATGGCGATGACCGAGACCAGCGGCATGCTCGGCCACGTGGTCGACGCGGTGTCCCAGCAGGGCCTTCAGAATCAGTCCGACGATGATCGGCAGCAGCACCACCTGCAGCACCGAGATGAACATGGCCGAGGCATCGACCTGCAGCCACTGCGAGGCAAACAGCCAGAACACGAACGGGGTCAGCACCGGCGCGAGCAGCGTGGCCACGGTGGTGCAGGCCACCGACAGTGCGGTATTGCCCCTGGCCAGATAGGTCATCACGTTGGACGCCGTGCCACAGGGCAGGCGCCCACCAGAATCACGCCCACGGCCAGATCGGGCGGCAGGGTCGAACACCCTGCACAGCAGCCAGGCCAGCCCCCGGCATGACCAGGAACTGGCGCAGACGCCCCACCAGCACGGCCTTCGGGTAGCGCAGTACGCCAGTGAAGTCCTTCACCGACAGGGTCAGGCCCATGCCCAGCATGACCAGCGCCAGCAGGCTACGGAATCCAGGGGCCGAGGCTTTTTGAAGGTTTCGGGAAACCAGAAGCCCAGCAGACCAAACACCAGCACCCACAGGGCAAAGGTCTTGTTGGTGAAGCGGACGATTTTGAGCAGGGTATCCATGAAGGCAGATGTCGGCAGGAAGGAAGATGGGCCGGCCAGACACTGCGAGAGGACCGGCCGGTGAAGGCACTGATGAGGGTTGACTTCATCACAGGATGCAAACGTAACGTATTATGCTCACGACCCTTTCGGCCCACTTCCGTGTGGCCCCCGCCTGATCCTTCACCCTCGGGTTCCGGCACGTCCTGCAACCCTCCCTGGTCGTTCACCGTTTTCACCTCAGTCATTCAGCATCTCCGGTTTCGGTCCCCGACGCCCCCGTAGCCACCCCACCTTGCCAGGCTCAGCCTAGCAGCAGCAGGTACGCGCCGGCGTGGTGTGAGGGTGATCAGCTGGCTGACGGCCAGACCGCCGATGATGACCAGACCCATCGGCCGGCGCAGCTCACCGCCATCGCCCAGCCCCATGGCCAGCGGGATGGCACCGGCCAGGCCGCCAGGTTGGTCATCAGGATGGGCCGCAGCCGCTGGCTGGCCGCCTGCAGGATGGCCTGCGCCGCCGGCAGGCATGTTGTCGCGCTGTTTTTCAAGGCCACGTCAATCATCAGGATGCCGTTCTTCATCACCACGCCGATGAGCAGGAACAGCCCCAGCAGCGCAATCAGGCTGAACGGCGTGCCGCTGGCCCACAGCGCCAGCAGCGCCCCCACGCCGGCCGGAAGCGCAGGTGGACAGCACGGTGAGCGGATGCAGCAGGTTCTCGTACAGGATGCCCAGCACCATGTACACGGCCAGCAACACACCCAGAATGAGCCAGCCCTGCCCGTCGGTGCGCGACCAGTGACTTCGGGCGGCCATCATCACCGTCGATGTCGGCGATGACGGTGGCAGGCATGCGTTCGGCATCCAGCGTCTGGCGCACGGCCTCGAGCGCCCTGGGCATCGGTCACGCCCGGTGCCACCGAGAAAGCTGATCAGCGTGGCCGAGAACTGGTCCACATGGCGCTCGCGGTCACGCACCATGTCGAAGCGCCAGGTGGCCAGCTCGGACAGTGCCACCTGCTTGCCTTCGGAGGTGATGATCTGCACCCGGTCCAGCGCCAGCGGGTTCTCGGTGAAGCGTTCGGACACTCCATCACCACGTGGTACTGGTTGTCGTCCTCGTACAGGGTTGGCCACCTGCCGCTGAGCAAAGGCATTGCTGAGCACGGCCGAAATGTCGCTCATCGACACGCCCAGCCGGCTGGCCGCCTCGCGGTCGATGCGTCGAGCACGATCTGGCGGGTATCACCGCCCCGGCTGTAGCGTACGTTGTTCCAGCTCCGGGCGGGCCGACAATGCCTCTGCCCAGCCGCTGGTTCCAGTCGAGCAGCAGGTTCACGTCACCCGCCTGAGCACGATGGTGCGATCGGCATCGTCACCGAAACGGGGGGCGACAGCTCCAGATCCTGCCCACGCGGCCGAAGAACATCGTGCCGGCTATCTCGGGGGCGTTGCGGCGCAGCCGGTCGATGACCCTGCCGCCGACACCCTGCGTTCTGCCAGCGGCTTGAGCGTGATGACCAGATGGGCATTGGTCAGCCCGCCATTGCCACCGTTGGTGCCACCACGTCCCTGCACGGCCGGATCGGACAGGGATCCAGCGCCGGTAGGCCTCGATGCGCGGCTGCATGACCTCGAAGGAAAAGCCGTCATCCCCGCGGATGAAGGCACCGATCACGCCGGTATCCTGCTCGGGCAGGTCGGCACGCGGCAGTTTGCAGACAGCCAGCCGCTCAGGCCGATCAGGGCCAGCAGCAGCACCAGGCCCAGCCAGGCATGGCGCAGCATCCGGGCCAGCAGATGTTCGTAGAGCGTCTGCAGGTGATGAAAATACGCAGCATGCCAGCCGGCCGGAGCTGCACGCCGCACACGCCGGGCAGCACATGCGCACACAGCGCCGGCGTGAGGCTGACCGACACCACCAGCGAGATGACGATGGCAGCGGCCAGCGTGAGGGGAGAATTCGCGAAACAGCCGCTCGATGATGCCGCCCATCAGCAGCACGGCCACGAACACCACCACCAGCGCCACGTTCAGCGCCAGCAGCGTGAGCTGACTTCCCCCGCCCCGCGCAGCGCGGCCCGGTATGGCGACAGCCCCTGTTCGGCATGGCGGGTGATGTTCTCGAGCGACGACGATGGCGTCGTCCACCACCAGCCCGGCCGCCACCACCAGCGCCATGATGCTCAGGTTGTTGAGCGAGAACCCGGCCAGCCAGATCACCGCAAAGGTGCCGATCAGCGACACCGGAATGACGGCCACCGGAATCAGCGCCTCACGCACGCGGGCCACGAACAGCCACACCACGGCGGCCACGATCAGGCAGGAAAACACCAGCGTCCACTGTGCCTCGGCCAGGCTGCCACGGATGCCCAGTGAACGGTCCATCACCACCGTCAGTTCGGCCTGTGGCGGCAGCAGCGCCTGCAGCTGCGGCAGCGTGGCCTTCAGCGCATCGATGGTGGCCACCACGTTGGCATCGGGCTGACGGCTGACCAGGGTGATGATGGCCGGTTTGTCGTTGTGGAAACCGCTGCTGTAGCGGTTCTCGACCGAATCGCTCACATCCGCCACGTCGGCCAGCCGCACGGCCTGGCCGTTCTGCCAGCGCAGCACCAGCGCGGAAAAATCCGCTGCATTCTTCAGCGTGCGACCCGTGGCCACCAGCCAGCGGTGCTCGCCATCTTCCAGAAAGCCCTGGGCAACGTCTGGATTGGCCGCCGCCACGGCCTGACGGGGCCGCCTCCAGCGACAGGCCCATGGCCGCCAGCGCCGACGGTTCGAAGCGGATGCGCACGGCCGGCAGCGAGGCACCGCCCAGCGACACCTCCCCCACCCCCTTCACCTGCGCGAGCTTCTGCTGCAGCGTGTTGGCGGCAATGTCGTAGAGCTGGCTGGGCGTGAGCGTGCGGGACGACAGCGCCAGCGCCAGAATGGGCGAGGTGGACGGATTGAGCTTGCGGAAGGTGGGCTGGCTGGGCATGCCGGGCGGCAGCTGGTCGATGACGCCGTTGATGGCCGCCTGCACGTCACGCGCCGCGTCGTTCAGATCACGGTCGAGGTCGAAGAACATCCGCACCTCGGTGCTGCCCGTGCTGCTGGACGACGAAATGCTGGTCAGCCCCGGAATGGAACCCAGCGCCCGCTCCAGTGGCCCGGCCACCGTGGCCGCCATGCTGACCGGGCTGGCGCCCGGCAGGCTGGCCGAGACCACCACCATCGGCGTGTCGATCTGCGGCGAGGGGCGAGACCGGCAGCATCCGCCAGGCCAGCAGGCCCGCCAGCAGGATGGCCAGCGCCAGCATGGTGCTGCCGATGGGGCGGCGGATGAAAGGGCGCGACAGGTTCGCGTCCCTGCGCCCCAGCCGCTCGAAGAACAGATACACCACCGGCGTGGTGTGAGAGCGTCAGCACCTGGCTGACCAGCAGCCCCCACCATCACCCAGCCCAGCGGCTGGCGCGCAGTTCCGCCCCCGGAGCCGTGGGCCAGCATCAGCGGCACGGCCCCCGAGCAGGGCGGCCAGCGTGGTCATCAGGATGGGCCGGAAACGCAGCACGGCCGCCCGGTGGATGGCCTCACGGGTGTCAGGTGCCCGTGCCGTCTCGGCCTCCAGCGCAAAGTCCACCATCATGATGCCGTTCTTCTTGACCAGCCCGATCAGCGGCACGATGCCGATCACCGCCACTCATGTCCAGCACCCGGCCACGAGCAGCAGCGCCAGCAGCGCCCCCACCGTGGCCGAGGGCAGCGTGGACAGGATGGTGATGGGATGGATGGCGCTCTCGCACAGGATGCCCAGCACCAGATACATCACCACCACGGCCGCCAGCACCAGCCACAGCGTATTGGACAGCGAGGCGCGGAAGGCTTCGGCCGCCCCCAGGAAGCGGCTCTCGATGGCCAGCGGCCAGCCCAGCTGCTGCTGCACTTCTTCCACGGCCGCCACGGCCTCGCCCCAGCGAGTGGCCCTCGCCCAGATTGAACGACAGCGTGGCCGCCGGGAACTGCGACTGATGGTTCACCACCACCGGCGCCTTGCGGCTGCGCCAGTGCGCCAGCGCCGACAGCGCCACCGGCGTGCCATCCGTGGCCGCCACGTACACGTGATCCAGCGCCGCCACGCCCTGCGCGCGTTCCGGGTTCTGTTCCAGCACCACCCGGTACTGGTTGGACTGGGTAAACAGCGTGGCGATCTGGCGCTGGGCAAAGGCATTCTGCAGTGCCGTGGCCACCGTCTCCACCTGACGCCCAGCCGGGCGGCGGCGGTGCGGTCGATGTCGATGTACGCCTGCCAGCCATCGTTCTGCAGGTCGCTGCCGATGTCGGCCAGCTCGGGGCGGGCGGCCAGCGCCCGCTGCAGTTTCGGCACCCATTCGGCCAGCAGGCTGCTGTCGGGGGTGCTCAGCGTCATCTGGTACTGGGCGCGGCTGATGCGGTCCTCGATGGACAGCTCCTGCACCGGCTGGAACCACACGCCCATGGCCTGGCGTTCGGCGACCGGACGGTCGGCCATTTTTCCGGCGCAGGCGCGCGATGATGGCCGCACGTCATCGCTGCGATCTTCATGCGGCTTGAGATCAGCAGCATGCGGCCGGTGCTGAGCGCCGTGTTGCTGCCATCCACGCCGATGAACGACGACAGGCTCTGCACGTCCGGATCGGCCAGCAGCTGCGCGGCCACGGTTTCCTGCTGGCGCTTCATCGCCTCGAAGGAGATGGTGCCGGGCGCCTGCGTCACCACCTGGATCACGCCACTGTCCTGCACCGGGAAAAATCCCTTGGGCACGGCCAGATAGAGCAGCACCTGTGGCTGCGAGCGTTGCCAGCATCACCCCAGCATCAACGGCTGGTGATCGAGCACGCGATGCAGGCTGCGGCCATAGGCGGCGATGAGGGCGATCGAGAAAACCTGCGTGTCCGGCAGAACCGGCATTTCCGCCAGGATCCGCATTTCCGGACGAAGTGATGGAAACGGCATGGTTTGATGACAAATCATGCTGCTCATGGCGCGCATCCGCTCCCTGCCGCCCGTTTGCCCTGTCGTCATGAACAGGATGCCCGACGGTCTGCTCTTTTCGTCCCACCGTCATGCCCCTTCAGCATCCGCGCCGACATCATCGGCGTCAGCGTCAGAGACACCACCAGCGACAGGGCAATCGACACGGCCAGCGTGACGGCGAATTCATGGAACAGCCGCCCCACCACGTCCCCATGAACAGCAGCCGGGAATCAGCACGGCAATCAGCGACACGGTCAGCGACACCAGCGTGAAGCCGATCTCGCGGGCCCCGTCGAGTGCGGCCTCGCAGGGGCGGCTTGCCGGCCTCGCGGTGCCGGGCGATGTTCTCCATCATCACGATGGCATCGTCCACCACGAAACCGGTGGCGATGGTCAGTGCCATCAGGCTGAGGTTGTTGAGCGAATAACCGGCCAGATACATCACGGCAAGGTGCCCACCAGCGACAGCGGCACCGCTACGGCCGGAATCAGCGTCATCCGCCCCGAACGCAGGAAGAGCAGCGTCACCAGCACCACCAGCCCCACGGCCAGCACCAGCTCGGTCTGCACGTCGCGCACCGAGCTGCGGATGCTCTCCGTCCGGTCGGTGAGAATGCGCACATCCACGCTGGCCGGCAGCGTAGCGGTCAGCCGCGGCAGCAGCTCGCGCACCCGGTCGGCCACCTCGATCACGTTGGCATCGGGCTGGCGCTGCACGCTGATCAGGATGGCGCGCTCGGCATCGGCCCAGGCGGCCAGAAAGCGGTCCTCCGGCCCCTGCACCACCTTTGCCACATCCTTCAGGCGCAGCGGCACCCGTTCTTCCAGGTCACCACCAGATCGTCGTACTGGCCGACCGTGGTGATCTGGTCGTTGGCATCCAGAATGGTGCTGCGCACCGGACCATCGAAGCTGCCCTTGGGCGAGGTTGGCATTAGCCGAGGCGATCACCTTCTGCAGGTCGGCCAGCGTCAGGCCCGCCGATTTCAGCGCGGCACTGTCGGCCTGCACGCGGATGGCCGGCCGCTGGCCGCCGGCCAGGCTCACCTGCCCCACCCCCTGCACCCTGGGCGAGCTTCTGCGCCATGCGGGTGTCGATCAGGTCATGCACCTGGGGCAGCGGCAGCGTCTTCGAGCTGACCGCCAGCGTCAGAATGGGGGTATCGGCCGGATTGACCTTGCGGTAGCGCGGCGGTGACGGCATGCCCTGCGGCAGCACCCCGCTGGTATTGTCCAGCGCCGACTGCACATCCCTGCTCGGCCACGTCCATGCGCGTGTCCAGGGCAAACTGCAGCGTGATCACCGACACGCCGGCCCCGCTGGCCGACGACATCTGCTTGAGCCCCGAGATCTGGCCGAGGGTTGCGCTCCAGCGGCGCGGTGATCATCCGCGCCACCGTGTCGGGTCCGGCCCCTGGGCAGCTCGCCCTGCACCTGGATGACCGGATATTCCACCTGCGGCAGCGCCGCCACCGGCAGCAGCCGCCAGGCCAGCAGCCCCGCCACCAGCAGCGCCAGCATCAGCAGCGAGGTGGCAATGGGCCGGAGGATGAACGGACGGGAGATGTTCATGGCGTCTGCCCCGCTCAGGGTTCAGGCGGTGCGTCGCCACCCGGGCCGGCATCCCCGGCAGGCTGGCGGCACGTCCCCGCCTGCGGGTCCCACATTCCCGCCTGCGGATTCCGCATTCCCGCCCGCGGGTGCCGCATGACCAGCCGCGGGTGCCGGTTTGCCTGCCGTCTCATCCGGCGTACCACCGAGCAGCGCATCGGGGTCTCCCTCCACCGGCGCGACGATCTTCACCCGGCTGCCGTCACGCAGGCTGTCCATGCCCTCCAGCACCACCTGTTCGCCGGCCTGCAGCCCGTCGACGACCTGCACGCGATCCGAGGCACTGGCCCCCAGCTTCACCGTCTGGATATGGGCCTTGCCGTCGCGCACCACGCACACATAGTTGCCCTGGTTGCCCGAACTGCACCACATCCACCGGCACACTCAGCGCCCCGGGCAGCGTCTGCAGGGTCAGCCGCACATTGACGAACTGGTTGGGAAAGAGCTGCTCACCCGGGTTGTCGAAGCGCGCCCGCACCCGCAGTGCTCCCGTGGTGGTGTCGATCTGGTTGTCCAGCGTGGTCCAGCCGGCCCGTGCGCCAGCAGGCGTGATTCGGTGCGGTCCCACGCCTGCACTTCGCAGGCCCCCGGACATGTCCTGCTGCGCCATCGCGTCGCGCAGCGACTGCAGCGCACCTCGGGCACGCCGAACACCACGGGAAATCGGATCGGCCTGCACGATGCTCACCAGCCCGTCGGTGGTACTGGGGCCGATCATGGCGCCCACGTTGGTCTTGATGAGACCCAGCCGGCCGCTCACCGGCGCGTGGATCTTCGTGTAGCCCAGCTGCACGCGAGCACTGTCCACCTTGGCCTGGTCGGCTGCAGAGCGTGCCTGCAGCTGCCGCACCAGCGCCTGCTGGGTGTCGAGCTGCTGCGGGCCACCGAATCCTGCCTGAACAGCCGCTGGTAGCGGGCCAGATCGGCCTGCGCGTTCTTCAGTTCGGCCTGGTTCTGTGCCTGCGTGGCCCGGGCCTCGGCCAGGCTGGCCTCCAGCGCCCGGGCATCCCAGCTCGGCCAGCAGGTCGCCGGCCCTTCACCCGGTCTCCCCTCCCGGAAGTGCACGCAGCAGCCGCCCTTCCACCTGCGGCTACCACCGTCACCGTGTTGTAGGGCGTGACATTGCCCACGGCCCGCACCAGCACCGGGAAAGGCCCCTTCAGCACCGGGGAAACACTGACGGTGACCGGCTGCCCGCCACCGGGCCCGCCGGGAGCTCTCGGGCGCGCCGGGCGGACCCGGCGGCATGTCCGCCACCGGGGCTGTGCCGGACGAGGGTTTGATGACCCAGAACCAGAGACCGGCCCCGATGGCCAGCAGCACCACCACCGTGACCACCAGAACAGTACGGCGGCCCGACGCCGCGCGGAACGAAGCTGACATGAAGCTGAAACAGCATGAAACAGGAAGCCCTTATCATACGGGGGTATCCCCGGCCCGAAACCATCGGCACCGGCAACTTTGCAGGAACTTTACATGCAGGGGCCGCGTGCGTTTCGCGGGACCAACACGCGTGTGGCCCTGCATTTCCTCCACCCAGCCAGACCCCGAATGCCTCACCGACTCATTCGCCATTCCGTCCCCTGCTGGCGCTGGCCGCCGTCACGGCACTGGCCGGCTGCGCCTCCGACCGCTCGCGCAGCGGCTTCTGGAGCCCTACCGCTTTGCCATTCCGCAGGGCAACTCACATCAACCAGCAGATGCTGGACGAGGTGCGCACCGCGCATGAGCCCCGACGAGGTGCGCCTGCGCATCGGCACGCCCGCTGCTGGCCGACGTGTTCCACCCCAACCGCTGGGAATACGTGTTCCGCTTCCAGTACCCCAACGGCGAATCCGAACTGCGCCGGGTGACGGTGTTCTTTGCCGACAACCGGGTCACCGACATAAAGCATGACCCGCTGCCGGCCCGCGACGATCCCGAACGACCCCGCCCTGCCCGGCTACCAGCCGAAGGAGACTGAAAAATCATGAAGATTGCCGTTGCCGGCGCCTCCGGCCGCATGGGGCGCATGCTGATCGAGGCCGTGCTGGCTGCCCCCGACATGGAGCTGGCCGCCGCGCTGGACCGACCCGGAAGCCCGTCGCTGGGCACGGATGCCGGCGCCTTCATGGGCCAGGCCACGGGCGTGACCATCACCGACCAGGCCGAGCAGGCGCTGAAGGGTGCCGACGTGCTGATCGACTTCACCCGCCCCGAAGCCACGCTGGGCCTATCTCGGACATCTGCACCGACTGGGCGTGAAGATGGTGATCGGCACCACCGGGTTTTTCGGATGACGAGAAGGCACGCCTGCAGACGGCCTCCGGCACATTGCCATCGTGCAGGGCCGCCAACATGAGCCCGGGCGTCAACATCGCCATCCGCCTGATCGAACTGGCCACGCAGATGCTGGCAGACACCGACATCGGGTGATCGAGGCCCACCACAAACACAAGGTGGACGCTCCGTCCGGCACCGCCCTGGCCATCGGCGAGGCCATTGCCACCCAGCTGGGCCAGCCGCTGAAGGAGATCGGCGTATTTGCCCGCGAGGGCCATACCGGCCCGCGCCAGCCCGGTTCCATCGGGTTTTCCACCATTCGCGGTGGCGACATCGTGGGTGACCACACCGTGCTGTTTGCCGGCACCGGCGAGCAGATCGAGATCCGCCACCGCGCCACCAGCCGCGCCCACTATGCCGACGGCAGCCTGCGTGCCTGCCGCTTCCTGGCCGGCCAGGCCCACGGCCTCTTCGACATGCGGGCCGTGCTGGGCCTGCCCGGCAGCCGGACTGCCGGCTGACCCCGTCAGCCCTTCTGTGCCCCCGATGGCCGTCAGCACCGTATCCACCGTCAGCAGTTCAGGCAGCCGGCGGGGGGCGGCGTTAGGGTCACGCCCTCGAAGTACAGGTAGAGCGGCACGCTGTTGCGGCCATAACGGGCCAGCTCGGCCGAGATAGCCGGATCACGCTTCGTCCAGTCGGCCTTGAGCAGCAGAACGTTGCGCTCGCGGAAGGCAGCCTGCACCTCGTCGCGATCCAGCGCCACCTTCTGGTTCACCTGACAGCTCAGGCACCAGGCGGCCGTGAAGTCGACGAACACCGGCACACCGGCCTGGCGGGCCGCAGCAAAGCGCTCGGCCGACCAGGGCTGCCAGCCCGCGGCAGGCGGCGGGCAGCTTGCCATCGGCCCCTGCCGGCAGGCGCCGCCAGCCCCCGCCAGCCGGCATCCCGGCAACACCCGCACCGGCCGCCACGGCCGACCCCAGCTCCACCGCAGCCACGGCCTCCGTGCCACCGGCCCTGCGCCACCGAGGCATCGGCCACCACCGGCAGCCGGCTCAGCAGCCCCACCACGGCGCCCCAGCGAAAGCAGCGCCACGAAGATCCAGGCCGGCGTACTGCATGCCCCCGCGCGGGCGCAGCTCGAACTGCCAGCGACCATAGATCCAGCAGCTGAAGGCGAGGAAGATGGCCGCCAGCAGCAGCAGCACGCCTTCGGCCTCGGCCTGCAGGGCCAGCACCCAGGTCAGCCACGCGGCCGTGATGAACATCGGGAAGGCCAGGAACTGCTTGAAGGTCTGCAGCCAGACACCCGGACGCAGCAGCATGGCCAGCAGGCGCTGGCTGCTGGCCAGCAGCAGATACGGCAGCGCCATGCCCACGCCAATGGCCACGAACACCGCCAGCACCAGCAGCGCCGAGCTGCTGAGCGTGAAGCCCACCGCACTGCCCATGAAGGGCGCCGTGCACGGCGTGGCCACCACCACGGCCATCACGCCAGTCATGAAGCTGCTCCCGTAGCCCTGCCGGCTGCCCTGGCCGCCGCCCATGGCACCCAGCTGGGTGAGCCGGGTACCGGTTTCGAACACACCGAACAGATTCAGGCCGATGACCACGAAGAGCAGCGCCAGCACCGCCACGAACACCGGCGACTGCAGCTGGAAGCCCCAGCCTGCCGCCTGTCCCAGCGCGCGCAGGCCCAGCAGCACCCCGGCCAGCGCCACGAAGCTCACCACCACGCCGAGACCGAAGACCATGGCGTGCCGCCGGGCCTCGGCCGGCTTGCCGGCAGCGGCCTCGGTGAACGACAGCACCTTCAGGCCGATGACCGGGAACACGCAGGGCATCAGGTTGAGGATCAGGCCGCCCAGGAAGGCACCCAGAATGGCCCCGGCCAGCGTCAGCCAGCTGCCCTCGCCCTCACTGGCACCAGTCAGCTGTGCCAGTGCGACCGCTGGCCTCGGTCATGCTCTGGCCGTTCTGGGCGGCCGTGCGGGTCGGCGCCCAGCTGGGCCCCCATGGCTCCCGGTGCACCGGCTGCCGGCGTACCGCCTGTGGCCCCCGGAGCACGACTGGCGGCCCCCCCGGCAGCAGCACCGCCGCCGGCCGACGCCCCCTGTGCAGAAGCCGCTGCACCACCCGTAGTGGCCGTGGTCCCCTGCTGCCCCTGACGTGGCACCGGAAGCAGCGCCTGCACCGGCCGCCGCATCCGGCCCTGCTCCGCTGCCGGCATCCTGTCCCGCAGCCCCCGTGGCGGCCCCTGCGGCTGCCGGGGCAGCACCAGCCTGGCCGGCCTGCGCACCCGTCCGGGCGCCTGCAGCCTCAGCACCGGCGGCTCCGCCCTGGGCACCGGCCGGGGCCGCCCCCATCTGCAGCTGCCCCATGAAACTGCCCTTGCCCTGGGCCGCCTGGGCGCCCTGGCCACCGCCTTCTGCGCCCGACACATCCACCTGTACCGGCTCGTTGACGGAAACCGTACGGGCCGCCACCGGCACCACCGTCTGCGACTTCAGGGCCAGTTCCACCGGCTGCTGGCCATCGATCACCACCATGCCGCCCTGGGCCTCCCAGCCAGCCTCGGCCGTGCGCATGGCCTGTTCATCCAGCTCCAGGGCAATGCCATAGCGTCCCGATTCGCCGGAAATCTGGATGAGCTTCTGCGGTGCCGCCGGACGCACCACACCGGCAAAAATACGGCAGGAACAGCGCCGACTTCGGTGCCTTCTCCTCGGTCAGCGCCGCCGGCAGCACCAGCACGGCCTGCCCGCCCCTGCTGCCACCAGCCGGCCTGGGCCGGTTTCTGGTCGGCGGCCGGGGCGTGACGGCAGGGCATCCTCGAAGCCGGCCAGCTCGGCCTGGTCATGCATGGTGGCCCGCCCACGGAATGTCGAGCTGCAGCGCGGCATCACCGGGGATGCACACTTCCTTGCAGATCAGCCATTCGGTGCACCTGAAAATGCGCCTGCCGGCTCGCGAAACCCGCCGGCAGCGTCACGTCACGATAGATGAGGGCCTCGCCCTCGTAGCCATAATTGGCCAGCGGCCCGATGGCCAGCCGCGAAGGTGCCGGCCAGCGGATGTCCGAATAGCGGGTACCCTCCGGCCCCTCCAGCACGAAAGCTGGTGGGAAAGCCCGTGTCGCCGGGGTTGCGCCAGTAGGTGTGCCAGTGGGGATCGTGCCGCAGCCGCAGCCCCACCCGGAAGGTCTCGCCCGGCACCACCTGGGTGGCATCGGAAACCAGCTCCACCTCCAGAGAACCCACCCAGCTGCGGGCCGGTTTTCCAGTCGGTGGCTGCCGGCTGGCCCCACAGGCGCCGCCCCTGTGGCCGAAGCCGCCGCGGCCCCCGCCGTGGCCGGGGTCTCTGCCCCCTGGGCCGTGTCGCCGGCATGGGCCGACAGGGCGAGCACGGCCCCCAGCAGGGATGCGCCCAGCAGCAGGGACGGCAGCACGGGGATCGACACAGGGACAGCAGCCAGCGGAACGGGTTCTTCATCGTCGGTCAGGGAAAGAGGTTTTGTACGGGAGGTGGGGACCCGGGCGCAGAATGCGCTGCCCCGATGGTGGCAGCAGGGCCGGCCCAGTTGACCATGACACAACCCCCGGCATTCCTCCCGCACCGGTCACGTTGGATACATCTTTCGTGATATGTGTAAGGGATTCCTGCATCCGGGCAGGGGACATGACGGCCGGCTGCTGCGCCGCCATCCCCTCTGTCGCCGCGGCACCGGGAGGCATACACACCCGGCCGTCTGCGACGGTCGGCAGGGGCCGGGCAGAAGATGCCCGAACCGCAGCATGCCGGCACGCCACGGCACCACGGCAGGCGCGGCCTGCCACCCGATGGCCATCATGGCGGCTATGGCCATCGCCGTCATGACAGCAATGGCCGTCATGGCGGCAGCCAGATGGCAGCAATGGCACAAACAGCAGCCCGCGGCTGCAGGGAAATGGACCAGCGAAAGACAACGGTGAACCGGCCCTGGCGGGATGACAGCTGCATCCAGCCCCAGCAGCTCGTGGGGTCCGGCCCGACAGGCGGGCTGCCAGCGCCCGTCACCGGCACCTGTCACCAGCGTCCGGTCCCGCCAGCGGACGGCCATCGGCCGTGCATGGCAAAATCGGGGGTAATGCGTGTGGCGGGCCTCCACAGGTCGAGTCACCTGCACCGGTGCGTGGCCACGGCCCGTTCCGGATCAACCAGGGTGCCGACATGTCCATGGCACGCGCGAGCGCGCTGTACCTTTGATGTCGGTTGCCTTGACCCTCCTGTGACAAATCCCTACCATCCCCGGGCATGGAAACCGATCTCAGCTTTTGGCCGAGCGCGTGAGCGCCTGCTTGAAATTTCCCGTCAGCTTTCGGACGAGAACCAGCTTCTGCGCGGCCGCCTGGGTGAGGCCGCCATGACCCAGGCCGACATGCAGCAGCGGCTGGCCGAGGCGCGTGCCCGCGTCGAATCGGCCCTGGCCCGCCTGCCCCTGCCCTCAGACCGACAAAGACTGAGTTTCGGAATCCCGCCCATGTCCATGGAACAGATCGAGGTCAAGATCCTTGACCGCACCGTCAAACTACAGGTGCCCTCCAGCGAGAAGCCCCGGCTGATGAACGCGGTCCAGATCGTCGACCAGAAGATGCGCAGCATCCGTGATGCCGGCATGGCCCACGGTACCGAGCGCATTGCCGTGCACGCCGCCCTGCAGATCACCTACGAGTTTCTCGGCCAGCCGGTGGACTCAGGCGCCGCCACCATCGAACAGGTGCAGACCCTGGTGGCCAAACTCAACAACGACCTCGACGAGGAAATCCGCCGCCACGACGGCGTGCGCTGAAAGCATTCGGGCGTTCTCTTCGGGCAGGCAACAGGTACCGACCATTCATCGGTCACACCCTGAAAGATGCATGACCACACTGCCACGGGCCGTAAACAAGCGCGTATAATTGCTTCAACCCCTGCAGTGTTCGTTCAGGCCATATATTCCTTGAACCAATGCGATGCATGAGGTGAAGAAAAACAGGTACGCCACTGTTGCGATCGTCCCTTTTGCGGATGAACCTGATGTGGCTGCTTTCTTTTGCCGACCTGAGACTGAAATCACGGTTCAGGATGCCCGGCCAACCGGCACAGGCGGGGTTACCCATTTCCTCAAAAAGGCCCGGCAGTATCGGGCCTTTTTGTGCCTGCACGCAGCCGGTGCGTCCCTTGGCAACAACACGGCGCAGCACCACGGTACGGCGCTCCAGCCGCCGATTTCCCGCTGCACATTCCTTCGCTGGCACTACGTGCCCAAGCGTATCCCAGCGCACCTGCGCAGGACACGTGCCACAGGTGGATACCCTGGCTGGAGCGTGTTCTGGACGCATTCACCCCCAGACTCGTCGCGGCCATGTACTGACAGGCGCACTGGACAGGTCAGATTGGCTGCCCCTGCACCAGCCGTTGCATTTTCTTGACGAATCGGCTGCCGCGGCCGACGCCCGGCGGTCCGGAACAGCCATCTGTGAACAAAGACTAGGATTCTGCGACAAAAAGGAAGTATGGCGCATCACGGACTTCGTTGCCCCTTTTTACCATGGCGTCGCAAAACACTATCCCGTCCGCTCCGCTCGCGCCCGAACACCTGTCCCCCGTCTCCGCCCAGGCTGACCGGCCACACACGCTGCCCGCGCAGTCCGGCCTGCTGGCGGCGGCGCCCAATCCGGCCAAGATGCCGGGCCGACAGGGGTCACCACCACGATGACGACGACCGGACCTGCGAGGACCGGGACGAAAACCAGCCACGCACCAGGGACGATGACGATTCGGACAACCGCTGCGCTCATTCTGCTGCCGCACCATGGCGGCGATGAATGCGGCAGGCGCTGCCGCCGAAGCCACCGGCGCCGCGGCCGGGGAAGCAGCCGGCACCACGGCTGCAGGTGTTTACCCAACGGGTGGCACAGCAGCCGGGGGAACCGCAGCGGCCGGCACCGCTGCAGGCAGCATGGCCACGGGCGGTATTTCTGCCAGTGGCATGGCCGCAGGCAGTGCAATGACCGGAACGGCAGCCGCGGGCGCCACAACAGCCGGCACCGGCGCCCTGGGCACCTTCACCGCTGCCTCCCCTGGCCGCCGGCTCGGCCTGTGCTGCTGGGCGGCATTTCCGCCGTGGCCAGCGGCCACGACGGCCATAGCGACGGCCGGCAGCCTTCCGGCCGCAACGAGACCGCCAGCACCGAACCCGCTGAAGCCCGCCGTGCAGACCCCGGTCCAGACCGTGGCACACGACGGCGAACACACGCTCGACGCCGCCCTGTTCGGCCGGGGCGTAACGGGCAAATCCATCGACTACGTCGTGCTGCAGCGCGTACGCGTGCGCAGCGGCAGCACCGACGGCGGCACGGACACCGGTGCCGACGACACCACCAGCGGCCTGTGGCTGCGTCACGACGACGGCTCCGCCCCCACCCGCCTGGCACCCGGCGCCATCATCGCCAAAGCCGATTTCGGCCGCGTGTTCTGGAGCGCCGAAGACAACGCCGGCGGCGAATTCCAGTTCGTTGCCAGCGATGCGCGGGGCGTGCCAGTCAGCGGTGCCACACCGCAGATCGTGACCGTGCAGGAGCTGCCCCCGGTACCCGTATATCCGGAACAGCCCGTCAGCTACACCGTCGCCCACGACCAGACACTGGCCATCGACGCCCAGGCCCTGGCCGGCCAGAACCCGAAAACGGCCCTCGGCCGATGGCGTGCGCATCGACGGCATCGATGCCAGCCAGGCCGACGGCAGCACGCCCGCCCTCTACCTGAAGGCAGAAGACGGCACACTGACCGCCGTGACCGCCGGCACCGTGGTGGCACCGGCCGACTTCAGCCGTCTCGTCTGGGACAGCGCCCACAATGACGGCGGCAGTTTCCGCTTCACGGCCCTGAACGCCAGCGGTGAGGCAACCGGCACCCCGCAGACCGTCACCATCCACGAAGCCCCCTCGCCCCCGTCTATGCGGACGATCTGGGCTTCAAGGCCAGCCACGACGCACAGCACCCGGTCGATGGCACCCTGTTTGCCGGCCAGGACGCCACCCGTCGCCCGCCGGCCGTGCGCATCCTGTCCCTCTCCGAAAACGCCGACAAGGCCGACGGCCTTTCGCCCCTGTACATCCAGTATCCGGGGAACCGGGTGTTCCTGAAGCCGGGCGACACCATCAGCGCCGAGGACTTCGACAAGGTCCGCTGGGACGCCATGAACTCCGAGGGCGGCGGCTTCCGCTTCATGCCGGTGGATGCGCAGGGGGCCGACGTACCCGGCTGGACGGCCCAGACCGTCACGGTACGCGAGTATCCCGACTATCCGGATTATCCGGAGGCGCTGCCCACCCATGTCGTGCCGCAGGACGCCATGCTGGCCCTGCCGCCACCGTCTTTGCCGGCAACCGCCCGGCCAGCAGCCCGGCCTTCATCCAGATCACAGCCATCGATGCCACCATCCAGGACGGCACCGGCTCGCCCCCATGCTGAAGGGCGAGGACGGCCGGCTCACCCCGCTGAAGGTGGGTGACATCGTACCAGCCGCCCAGTTCGGCCAGATCCGCTGGGATGCCGGCCACAACGGCGGTGGCAGCTTCGAGTTCATCGCGCTGGATGCCGACCAGGATCCCCTGCCCCACCTGCCGGCACAGATCGTCCAGGGTGCACGAATCGCCCGTGGCGCCCACCCTATGCGGCCAACAGCACCGTCCCGGTGGCGCACGACGGCGTCGCCAGCATGAAGGCGCAGATTCTGGGTGGTACCGCCTCGGAAAAACCGTCCGGCCCAGGTACGCATCGACCGCATCAGCCCGGAAGGCGATACCGACGCCAGCCGACCGGCGCTCTATATCGACCGTGACGGCACGAAGGAGCCCCTGCAGGCCGGCAGCGTCGTCGATCGCGCCGATTTTGCGCTGGTGCGCTGGGATGCCGGTGACAACAACGGTGGCCAGTTCAGCTTCACGGCCCTGGACGGCGACGGCGTGCCCATCGTCGATGCCAGCCGCCAGCCCGTCAGCCAGACCGTGACGGTGCACGAATCGCCCGAAGGCCCGGTGTACGACAACGACACCCCGCTGCTGGTGGCCCACGACCAGACACTGCCCATCGATGCCAGCGTGCTGGCCGGCAGTGATGCCGCCCGCAAACCGGCCTTCGTGCAGATCGTGGCCATCGACCCAGCCAACCCCGACCAGAGCACCCGGCCCCTCGGCCTGGTCTCTGCGGCCTCTCCCGGCCGGAGAACCCGTGCGGGGCCGGGGCAGACCATCAGCGCCGACGATTTTGCCAACCTGCGCTGGGACAGTGCCCACAACGAAAGGCGGCACCTTCCGCTTCATCCCGCTGGACGACGGCAGCAGCCCATCGTGGGCTTTGGCGAGCAGACCGTCACCGTGCGTGAATCACCGCTGCCGCCGGTCTGACGACGCACCCGGCTCACCCTCGACGTGGAGCAGAACCTGACGCACGCCCTGGCGCGCTCGCTGTTCGACGGCAACGACCCTCCCGTGCCCCCCAGCTTCGTGGCCATCACGAAGGTCAGCGTCAACGATGCCGAGGCCGATCACCCCAGCGGCCTGATGCTCCGCTACCCGGATGGCTCGCTGCATCCGCTGCCCGCCATGCCGATGGTGCTGAGCCAGGCCGCCATCAACAATCTGGTCTGGGACGCCCGCCACAACACCGGCGGCAAGTTCACCTTCGTGGCGCTGGACGGTGCCTACATGCCGCTGCTGGGCGCCGACGACCAGGTGATCCGGCGCACCATCACCATCAACGAACCGGCCCTGGCGCCGGATTATCCGGCCAGCCGCGAGGCCCTGAACACGGCACACGATGCGGTCGTGACGCTGAACCCGTTCCTGTTCACGGGTGACACGGAGAACAGGGCACCCGCGAAGATCCGGATCACGGCACTGCAGGTGGACGAGCACCGCACGCCCGAGACCCCTGCCCTGCAGATCGATGCCGATGGCAAGGGCGGCACCGTCCCCACCGCCCTGAACACCGGTGACACCATCGACGCCGCCGATTTTTGCCAAGCTGTCGTGGAACACCGTCGGCAACAAGGGCGGCAGCTTCACCCTTCGTGCCGCTGGACAGCAAGGGCAACGAGATCCCGGGTGCCGTCGCCCAGACCATCACCATCCACGAGGACCAGCTGCCCGCCCCGCAGTACGATGATCCTGCAGCCCCCATCGTAACGCCGCACGACCAGGACGCTGCCCTGCAGGCCGACACCTTCATCGGCACCATCCCCGGCAATGCCCCGCCGAAGATCCGCATCACGGCCATCGATGCCCTGAACGATGCCGGCCAGAGCACGACCACCGGCAGCACCCTGCAGATCGACCGTGATGGCCCGGGCGGCGAGGCCCCCGTGCAGGTCAGCGTCGGCCAGCTCATCGACCGCGCCGACTTCGACAAGCTCAGCTGGAACGCCACCGGCAACGCCGGCGGCAGCTTCTCGTTCGAGCAGGTCGATGCCAACGGCGAGCTGATCCCCACCACCCGGGTGCAGACCGTCACCGTGCATGAATCACCGGTGGCGCCCACCTATGCCGGCGAGGGCTCGACCGTGAACACGGCCTGGAACTGGGCACACCCGTTTGCCCGCGTTCCGGACATCGAGAACAGGCTGCTGGGCACCGATGCCGCACACCGTCCGGCCTACCTGATGGTCACGGAAGTCAATCCGGTCAACCAGACCAGCCAGGCCGAATCGCAGGCACCGCTCACCCTGCGCCACGAGGCCCAGGGCAGCACGCCGGCCCGCACCGTGGTCATTCCGGGCGCAGGCGCCGACAGCACCCAGGCCGAGGCGGAGCAGTCGATCATTGCCGCCGGGGACGTGAGCAAGCTGTACTGGAACGGCAAGTTCAACGACGGCGGCTTCTTCACCGTGGTGGCGCTGGATGCCGACAAAGGTGCCCATCCTGGGAGCCGACGGCAAGCCCGTGACCCAGACCATCCACGTCAACGAACTGCCGCACAGCCCGCAGTACGAGGTGAACGGCAGCAACGCCGTGTCCCTGCGCGTGCCGCACGACTACAACAGCTTCGTGCTGAAACCCGCGCTGTTCAGCGGTGAGGCCAGTGAGCACGTGCCCGCCCAGGTGCGCATCGACGGCTTTGCCGTGGCGGGCACGATCCCGCTGCAGCTGCTGCCGGCCACCGGCCTCTACCTGATGAAGGACGGCGTACGCACGAACCCTGAAACAGGGCGACACCATCAGGCCGCCGACTACGACAAGGTGCGCTGGGACTCCACCCAGAACGACGGCAACATCCGGATCCGCTTCACCGCGCTGGACGAGCACGGGGCCGAGATTCTGAAGAATCCGGATACGACGGCGCATCGGTATCTGGACATCCGTGAGGATGCCTTCGATCTGCAGCTCAATGACACCGTCTTCCCCTTCCAGTACAACGCCCATGCACATCTCTCGAGTGGCGCCCGTGGACCCACGCTTCTGGGGCAATGGCGAGCATCAGTCGCATCCATCCGGATCGACAAGATCGACGCCATCAACGCAAAGCCAGGGTCTGCAGCCTTGCGCCAGGTCAGTCGCTGAATGACCCTGCGGTCAACGAAGGTGACATCCTCTATCCCAACAGCCAGAAATTTCTCCTGTACTGGCACGGCGCGTACAACGATGGCGGCTCCTTCCGCTTCACCCCGCTGGACGCACAGGGAAACACCTTCATCGACCATGACGGCAACGAGATCTCGCGCGTCATCACCGCCTATGAAAGCGCACCGCGCCCCTCTTACGTCCCGCCGGCCGAAGCACACTTCAGCGTGACGCCGGGTCAGGACCAGAAGATCGAACCCAGGTTCGTGATGGGTAAAAACGCTGCCATCAAGCCCACGGCCATCCGTTTCCAGGACTTCACCGAAAACGGCGACACGGATCCGGGCCAATCACCGGTGTATGTGCTGCGCAATGGCCAGAAGGTCTACCTCGCGAAAGGCGACAAGGTGCTGGAGAGCGAGTACGACAGCCTCTACTGGGATGCGCACCACAACCAGGGCGGCATTCTACCTTCTACGGCCTGGACGGGAGGGACGAAATCATCTTCAACACGCTCCCGCAGACCGTCACCGTCAATGCCTGCCCAGCCGGCCCTCGCCGCCGGCGCTAAAGAGCTCGACCGTTGCAGGCAACGCCCCTGCAGCTCGACGATCTGGTGAACGGGCAGCATGTCTTCACGGGAGAGCCGGCAGCCCAGACCGGAGAGCGCGCGGGCGAGACATCCCCGCAGGCCGGCACGACGCCCCTCCACGCAGCAGACCCTGACAACCGGTCAGGCCGCTGCGCATGCCGGCACCTCCGCAGGTGCCACGGGGCCGCCAGCATGAACACCGCCAGCGCCACCCCTGCCCACACAGAATCTGTGGCGGCACCCGGCCCGCTGCAGGACGAGCTGCAACATCTGCCGCTGGTCTGAGCCGGCACACAGAACCTCGGCCAGACCGACCATGCCCCGGCCGGAAGCGTCGACGCCCGGCCGGGGGTTCTCACTCGGATTGCCCGCAAGGAAGCCGCCCTGCACATGCGGATTCCTTGGGGCTACTGGACGCTCCAGGCCGGGGCAGCCAGCAAGAATTCCGTATGCCCGCTATGTCCGCATGCCGATCGAAGCGGACATCGCTCGGGCAGAGCTGACACCCACGGGGCCCCCGGCGACCGCCCTGGTGCGTGTCATGACGCTGCCCGTTCCTGTGCCCCCTAGCATCGCGCCCGGCCCGCCACATCAGCCAGGCGCCGAACACCAGCATCGGCAGCGTGACGCGCCTGGCCGGCCGTGAACGGCCCCAGAAACCGTCGTCCGGTTCGCGCACGTATTCGACCAGAAAGCGGCAGAGCCCATAGCCCAGCAGAAACAGCCCGCTCACTGCGCCGGTAGGCCGGGGCCTGCGCGAATACAGCCACAGCACCACGAACATCAGTAGCCCTTCGGCCGCCAGCTCGTACAGCTGCGACGGATGGCGTGGCAACATACTGCCCGACTGCGGAAACACCATGCCCCAGGGCACATCCGTGACCCGGCCCCAGACTCGCCATTGATGAGTGCAGCCGGCCGGCCGCCAGCCCCAGCAGCACCAGCGGCGCCACGAAATCCATCAGGTCCAGCCACTTCAGGCCATGGCGACGGGCAAACAGCGCGCACGACAGCAGCACGCCAACCAGCCCGCCATGAAAGGCCATGCCCCCTTCCCACACATAGAAAATGTGCAGCGGGTTGCTGAGGTAGTACGGCAGCCCGTAGAAGAGCACATGGCCCAGCCGGCCGCCGATCACGGCGCCCAGCACCCCGTAGAACATCAGGTCTTCGATGTCCTTGCCGGTGAGGCCGTACAGCGGCTGGCCGGGCTGGCGCTGCGCGATGCGCATGCGGCCAGCAGCAAGGAACTGCGTGAAGGCCACCAGATACATCAGCCCTTACCAGCGAATGGCCAGCGGACCGATCTGCGAGGGCAACAGGATCGAACTGGGGATGAGTGAGCATGTCGGGAGAGAAAAGCACAGCCCGGCGCAGTTGCACCGCACCGGGCAGCGGTCCAACAGACGGCCGCTTCATGCCGCAATTCTGACATGCTTTGACGGGCGGGTGCGGGGACGAGCTGCCCCTCTGCCCCCACGCAGCACCCACATCAGGGTGCTGAACATGCAGTCTCCGCCGAAAGTCCATGCTGCAGGGGTGAATCATGGCATCATTCCTCCCGCGTTGGCCTCAGCCGTGGCCGACAGAATACTCTCACAACAGGCAAAACAGGCCGCTTCGCCCGAGCAGGGCAACGTTGGCAATGCACCGGCTCAGGAACGGCCGGCGCGCGCCTGCGGAAACCCTCGAAGGTATCGGCCACACGCTGTTTGGCGCGCTTCTCGTATTCGGCCATCTCGACCTGGCGACGGTCACGGCCGAACATCCGCTCGAAGAACTCAAACCACACGAACGCGGCCGCCAGCGGTGCCAGAATCCACCACCAGCTCCAGGTGGCCACCGGATCCACCTCGAACCACTTCAGTACCAGCAGCAGCGCGCGCACGCAGACCAGCCACATAGGCATCCCTCTGTCATTGGATCGTTCCGGTGCGGCCTGACGCACGCCATGGACGCGTTCCCTGATGGAGGCGTGCGGGACGGCGCCGGGCAAATCACCGGGCTTCGCAGCGCCAGGGCGGCCGGCGCAACCTGCAGCCATCCGGTGCCGGGCGGTTGCCCGCAGGGCGGCAGGCGGCACCCGGTACGTGGCGTGGATCTGTTCATTCACGCTTTGTTGATTCATGCCTTGAACATGAGCGGGATGGTGCCTTCCGCCATGTCCACCCAGCCGGCCCCGTCCATCTTCCCTTTGGCATGGCGGATGAGGTTCTCCTGCCTGATACGTGTCACCGCCAATGAGAAACTGATCCGCCTGCCAAAGCAAAACGGGCCCACCTGGGCGAGGATGGCGGCCAGGCGACCACCACCCATCCGCTCGAGCGGCCCGCGTGACGCATTTCCGCGACACATCATGAACTATCGATAGAGATGTCGTTGTTCAGCGGCAACAGCGAGACGCGCGGGCCCCTTGCTGAATTCCTCCCTGGTTGGTTTTTGCCCGGACTTCGGTCCGGGCTTTTTTCATGTGCGCCCAGCATGGGCGCACACCTGCGGGTGCAAGTCCCGCCACAAGCTGGCCACAGTGAGTGAAGTGAAGCGCAACTGCACAAGGGCGACCGAGTGTGGGAAGAGCGTGGAGCGTAATCTGCGGGCCGATGTACAAGAACCGGATGCAAGGCGTTGCCGAGCAGGGCGAACGGGCATGCTAACCGCGAAGCTCTTGTGTGCCAGGCGGTGACGTAAATCCGGCGGTCGTGCAGAGAGGTGTGCGTTCTTACCTGGGGAGATCTCGCCTTATGCTCGAAAGGGCGACGTGTGTCGAGCCGGAGCGAGAAGTCAGCGAGAGGTCGTATATGGCAGGACCAGCCCCATGATGGGACACCAGGTCAGGCGAAGGACCGAACGGAGGATGTGTTAGACGGGGATCATGTCGATGTCAAGGCCATGCATCAGAAGCCTGCACGGGTGGGGCGACATGCGGTGAGTGAGGGTGAAGCCCCGAGGGGCGCATGTCGTGATGAAGCCTGCGGCCCGCGACATGACACCGAACACAGGAGCAGGGCTGCGCTCGATGCAGTTCTGGAAAGAGCCAACATGCAGCGGGCATGGAGGGCGGGTGAAGGCCAATCGGGGAACGGCCGGTGTGGATGGTCTGGACATCGACCGAGACGGCCCGGCAGCTCAAGACCGAATGGCCGCGAATCCGCAAGCACTGTTGCAGGGGACGTACCGGCACAGCCCGGTACGACGGGTCATGATTCGAAGCCGGGAGGTGGACGGCGAGGCTGGGCATCCCGACGGTAACGGACAGACTGATCCAGCAGGGCACTGCTGCGGGTACTGCAGCCGATGATTGATCCGGGCTTCAGTGAACACAGCTACGGCTTTCGGCCGGGACGGCGTGCGCACGACGCGGTGTTGGCCGCGCAGTCGATACATCAGTCCGGCAGGGAAGATCGTGGTGGATGTCGATCTGGAGAGTTCTTTGACCGGGTCAATCACGACATCCTGATGGATCGCGTCGAAAGCGCATTGGAGATGATGGCGTATGCCGTCTGGTCGGGCGTATCTGAACGCGGGAATCATGGATGGCGGCGTGGTCGTAGAGCGGCACGAGGGGACACCTGCAAGGTGGGCCGCTGTCGCCGCTGCTGGCAACCTGCTGCTCGATGAGGGTGGACAAGGCGCTGGAGGCGCGCGGGCATTGCTTCGTTCGGTATCGCCGACGACTGTAACGTATATGTGCACGGTCGTCGGGCGAGGCGAACGGGTGATGCAACTGTTGCGCGCCGGCTGTGCGGCAGGCTGCATTTGCGGATCAACGAATCCAGAGTGCGGTGGCCAGCGTCTTCACTGGCCCACCGCAAGTTTCTGGGCTTCAGCTTCTGGATGGCTCGAAAGGGGTCGTCAAACGGAGGTGGCCCGGAAGCTGTGATGGCCTTCAGGCAGCGTGTGCGCTGGCTGACCGCACGCGGATGTGGACGCAGCGCATACAGCAGGTGGTCGATGGGCTTCGCCCATTGCTGCTGGGATGGAGAGCCTATTTCGGACTGGCGCAAACGACAGGGCGTCTGGCGAGAGCTGGATGAGATGGATACGTCACCGGCTGCGGGCCATCCAGACTCAGGCAGTGGAAGCGAGGGCAAGACCATGTTCAGGGGTTGTGCGCCATGGGCGCAACGACGAAGTGGCGGAAAGTGGCGGCAAAAGCAGCCGGCGCTGGTGGCACAACGGTGCGATGCTGCTCAACAACGTGCTGGACCCTGTCAGCGGTTCCGACGGTCTTGGCCCTGCCCGTCTGGCATTATCCTGAATGTCCTCTCGAACCGCCCGGTGCGGACCCGCATGCCGGGTGGTGTGGCGAGGGTGCAGCCAGAGGCTGCCCCTGTCGCCGATGTGGGGGCATCATTTCAATATCACGAGCCAATAGTAGCCGAAGAAACGCCTCCACAGCATACCCTTCGCGTGGTTCCCTGCTTCCTCATGCTGTACTTTTCCTCCAACAGTCCGACTGCCACCTCGGCCAGCGCCAGCTGTTCTTCCTCCGTGGCGCCATCCTGTGCGATGGACATGCCCTGGATCATCGCTCCGATGCGACGGGCCAGCGCCGCAGCGTCGGGTGTCCGGCCGAACTCACCCGCGCCGGAAGTGGCGGGCATCGGATACGGCGCTCGAACATGGCCACGGCCGCACGGTGCAGTGCCGCCATGCGATCGGCCTCCGCCTACACCAGGTGTTCACGGGGCACAGCGCAGCGCGGCCGTTGACACCATGTCACAGCCGCGCGGCAGATCCGGCGCTGAAGGCCGCCGCCGATTGCCGCGGCATCTGCGTGAACCCGGCCAGCGCCGACGGCTGTTCCAGCGTCTGCACCGACGCCGCACCGAACACCCGCTGGTAATGCGCCAGCACCTCCCGGTACAGCCCGGATTTCGAGGCCGAAAGCCGCGCCACGGAGCTCTGCGGTGTGATGCCCATGGCCGCGCGTCAGGTCGGCCAATCGAGGCGCCCTCGTAGCCCAGCGCTTCCAGGAAGGTCAGCGTGGCCCGGATGCAGCGCCGTCTCCCCGATCGAGTGCCGGTACGGTCGGCGCGCGCGGCGCGCGGGCCTGCCGGATGCCCCTCCGCGATGAGCGCCTCCATCTGATGCGAGCGCTCTCCCCGGGCTTGGCATCCGGCGCTGACATTCCGATCCGGACACCTGATTCAGCGCCTGTGGGCCCGTCCGTCCGTAACAGCCCACCAGGAACGACGGACAGCCCATTGGAAAGCGGCGTCCGACCGCTTACATCATGACTGACCACCTCTTGAAATTGCTCCAGATCGATGGCGTAGCGATTTCCGGAACGATCGATGTGGATTACCCATACAAAGCCGAAGTCAGCCGCGGGCAGATCTGCCTCCCGCCGATCGCCGCCCCACCCGCAAACCCTGCAAACCCTGCAAACCCTGCAAACCCTGCCGACCCTGCAAACCTTGCAGAAGCCTGCAGAAACGCCGCGGACGACGAACAGTCTCTGCGAATCGCTGCGCGACACCGACACAGAAGGAGCCACCATGATGCCTGTTGACCATCGCGCTGACGTTTCGATACCCTCGGCACCGTCACGCAGGCGGTTACGCAGGAAGAGCGCATCGTCCGGATACCTGCCGTCGTTGCTGCCCGAGCACCACGGCCAGCTCGTCTACACGGCGTGCGGCCGGCTGCCGAACCGGGAGCTAAAAACCGCCGATGCAGCGGGACACCATTTTCCGCCTTCCGTCCTCGGTCACTGCAGCCACTGTGACCGCCGCCGCCATGCGGCTGGAAGAAGAAAGGCGAGGCTGCCGCTGCAGGCTGTCGCCCGCTGGCTGCGCGGATTTCCGGCCCAGAGCCCCCAGGCAGCCCAGGCGACGCAGGCAGAGACGGCAGAACCTCGTCGCCCCACTCATCGCCCATCCGAGCAGCGCCGATCACCCGCAGCATGGACTCGGCTACAGCTTCATGGAAGACAGGAACAGCAGCCCGTACGCACGTGCCAGTATCGGACAGGCTGAACGCGGACTTTATCAGTCTGGCCCGCGAAAACCTCAAACGGCTGGGCGGCGTGCCGCTGGTTTACGAGCCGGGCAAGGGCTGGCGCTATTCGCTGTCCATCGACGTGCTGGGCAGGCGGGATGGAGGCCGAAACCCACGAGTCACCGCCCGACGTCGTGCGTAAGAACCGTGAGCGGGCCCGCTGGGCATCGAAGGACACCGGCTTTGCCGTGACCGGCCCAGGATCGGCTGGCCGTACCCTACAAGGATGCACCGGCAAGGGGACGGTGCCACGGCGCACCTCCAGCCGCAACGGCGCAGAACGCCAGTGGCAGCAACACACACAGCAGCAACGGCGACAAACAAACCAGCGACGGCGGCACGCGCAGCAGCGACAGCAGGCATGATGGCAACCATGCGGAAATCTGCACTCACCACGCTCCCGCAGCGCCGCGCGGCTATCCGCATGCAGGCTGTGACACGCTGGACACCGGCAGCGGCATCCCTGGAACTTCGACAACGACCGCGTCTGGAAAAGGGCGGGGCTATCCGTCGGGCGGCGGCGGCATGTGGTGGGCTGACGCACCGGATTTCTCATCGAAATTTCCTGCTCAGCCTGCGGCCCGAGGCGCAGAAGCGCGTGCTGAAGGCTCAGGAAACGGTCAGCGCGGATGAGATGCAGCCCGCACGTCAACCCTGCCTGGCTGGACTTCATGCAGAGCCGCGCGCGCTGGGGCTATGGCTGGGCCGTGCTGGATGACCACCATGCACAGGCCCACGCGATGAGCCGCACGCTGCAGTGGGCGGCGTGTACGGCGCACCACTGGTTCTACACGACCCGGTGAAGGACGTGGCGGTGGTGCTTTCACCAACACCTCGGTGGAAGCATGAGCGGCATTCACGACGGAAAGTGGTCGATGCCGCACATGCGCTGCGGTCATCGGTGGCTCCCAAATAAGAGACATGATGCACCAAAATGATGTGCCGTACTCCGTCGAAACCTCTGGAACACGGCACACCGCTGAAGGACACATTTGTCCGGCTGATGAACGGGCACCCGCACCCGGCGCTGGATGCTCGGATCCCTCGACCGCGAAAGCCGCGACGAAAATTCCGATGACTACGCCAGACCTCTTGTTGCACCTGACTCTGGAGAGTTGCTGCCTGTGGCAGAGCTGCGGGCGCCCGCACGCCCGCGCTGCTGCTGTTTGCGCCACGGCATCGATCAGGTTGCCCACAGCCCCTCTTCCTGCATTTTTCTCAGCGGGATGGAAGCGCAGGGCTGGCGTTGATGCAGTAAGCGCAGGCCCGCCCTTGTCACGCGGACCGTCGAAACACCTTGGCCCAGGTGCGAATTGGCCGCATGGCTGCGCACCCCGGTGCGGATCGTGTTGAAGCTGGTAGTCCCGGTGTTCGGTTGCGGCCGACTTTTCGATGGGCTTCGTGAAGCTGGGCCAGCCGCAGCCGGAATCGAACTTGTCCTTCGAGCTGGCTGAAACGGCGGCTTCCGCCACTCACCACGCGTCCACTGGATGCCGGGCGCGAGCAGGTGAGTCGTACTCGTGCGTGAAGGCGCGCTTCGGTGCCGGCCTTGCTGCGTCACCCGATGCGCTCGGCCGTGAGCTTCGATTTCAGGTCGGCATCGGACGTTTGTTTCTGGTAGGAAGCCGCATCAAAACCCTTGTTTGCCGCATTGCTCGTGCATCCGCCCGCACGCCGGCCTGTGCAGGATTGCCAGCCCTGTTTGCCGGGCAGCGGCTCGTCGGCCTTGCGCACATCGACATGGCAGCAGCCGTTGGGGTTTTTCATCAGGTAGTCCTGATGGCATTCCTCCCGGCGTCCATAGAAGTTCTGGAGCGGCTGGTCCACCACCAGTGCGGGCGGCTGTATCTGGCACCGGCTTCCAGCGCACGCTGGACTGACGGCCCGCTCGGCGAGGGTCCCGTGTAGTACACGCCGGTACGGTACACTGCGCACCGCGGTCATTGCCCTGCTTATGTTCAGGCTGGTCGGGTCGATGATGCGGAAATAGTGTATTGCAGGATATCGTCCAGGCCACAGACGGTCGGCATCGTAGGTCACCTTCACCGTTTCGGCACGGTCGCGCGCCACGGATTACGTCCTCGTAACTGGGGTTTCTGGTGTGGCCGTTGGCGTAGCCTGCACGGCATCCACCACCACGCGGAATGCGCTGCTGAAAATACGCTTCCATCGCCCCAGAAGCAGCCACCAGCGGCCAGATAGATGGTTTTGGTGTTCGCTGACTTTTGTCTGATTTTTGGAGTCGGGTTGATATGCATTGGGTCTGCGCAGAAGGCGCCGGACAGGAGATTTCAGCCTCTTCGATTAAGTCGATGATGGCCAGCGCCTCGCGCCTCGGTGATGCGCCGCGGATGACGCGCACCACGGCGCCGTCTTCATTCAGCACCACCCACGACGGATAGACCTTCACGCCCAGTTGCCGCGCCAGCAGCACCACCATTATCCACCAGCACCGGCATGTGCGGATAGTCTGACGAGGCCGAATACCAGGTGGTAGACTCACCGGCCGGCTTTTTCGCGCGAAAGCCGGGCGAGGCCAGCAATGACCAGATTGGCGTGACGGCAAAGCGCTTGTCGGCCGCGGGCGAGTTGGTGTCGGCGGCTCCGGCCCAGACACAATAGCGGGCGAATCGGCTGGCCCAGAACTTCACCAGCGTGGGCCTGCCTGCCTTGATGTGGGACGTGGCCGGCCTGCCCTGCGCGTCCCGCAGTTTCGCCAGATAGGCCAGCGGCGTGCCCGCGAGGCGGCGGCTGGCTCGCTGCCCGGCTGGTCAGCGCCCTTGCCCGCCGCACGCAACGGCCGTTCCCAGCGCTCCAGCGGACTGCCGCCCGCACTGGGCGGGCCGCGCCGAGGCCACGAACATCGGGGCGCCAGCAGCAATCTGCACCAGAAGCAGGTTTCTGGGGTGAACAGTCTCTTTCATGTGATCTTCTTCTCCTGAGAGGATGGGGGCTGCGCCGATGGAGGCCCGATATCCATCAGCTGGTCGAACGTGGACGGAGAGAGATTACAGCAAAGCGTGCGAGGTCAAATGTGCGCACGACGACCCATAGCCGACTGGGAGCCGGCAGGCGTAAAACCGGCAGCTTACGCTGCTTTCGCCCGGTCTGCCTCGGAGGTGAGAGGCACCGGCGTAGAAGTTTGCGCCATCCAGCCCGCACTGGGCCACGAAGTCGCGCCGCGCGGACTCCACCATGATGGGGCACCGCGAGGCCGAGACCTCCCAGTCAGCCATCGACGGCATGGCTCGGCCATCACCGCCTGGTGGACGAAGCCGGTGGCGTGCCCCTGCGGGCATCGGCCGGCGTGGCGTCGGAAGCAGCACTGAGGATGTAGGTGAAAGCGCCGCAGCTCCCGTGCACTGGCGGCAGAGTGCATGCGATGCAGGTCCGCCGGGCGACGGCCGCCCCAGTACAGGCGCACGTGCGCTGAACTGGCCATTGGCCTGAAGCGCCGCAATACGGCCTCGACACTGGCCTTGAGTGGGCGCAAAGCCCGTACCGCTGGCCAGCAATACCCTCGGCCGGTCACGTCTCACCTCAACGCGCAGGAAGAAGGTGCCGAACGGGCGCTTCCAGCCCGGAAGATCTCGCGCGCTCCCCTCAGCGCCGGTCGCAGCCACGGAATACCCGGTCGTGGTGAAATGCCCGCCCGGCAGATGGCGGATGTGCGGCTCCACATCGGCCAGCGTGTCGGGCGCCGTGGCTACGGAGTACCAGCTGCGGCGCACCGTCCGGGAAAGATCAGGTCCACGCATGCTGGCGGGCAGATACCGCAGCCGCTCGTTGAACGCAGCGGCTGCAGTGCGGATTACATCGCGTCATCTGCCGCCAGCGGCCCGATTCTGCGCACCCGGGTACCGGCAACTTTCTGCGCACCGGAATGGTGCCTGCCCGGCCACCGCCGTGGCTTCGATCTGCAGGTCCGACGTGGCTTTGGCCGTGCACAGCAGCGCATACAGCTCCTGCGGTCTCGGATGACGACAGGGTTGACGCTCGATGGTCGCCCCACCACATCACCCTCCACCCGCGACTTGCACGAACCGCAGGGCCCCGTTTTGCACCCATAGGGCAGCACGATGCCCGCATCAGCGCGGCTTCAGCACTGGCGTCTCGGCATCCACTCGAACTGCTTGCAGCATGCTGGGTGAAATTGTTACGTTATAGCTCATGTCAACTCCCGTCAGAACCAGAACAGGACAAACCCGGCATTATCCCGCAGTTCCGCGGGTTTTTCGCCGTCAACGATTGTTGATCATCGGCTGTGGCGACATAGGTCAACGTCTGGTGAAACAGCTGCACCACGGCTGGCGCACCATCGGCTGGCGGGAGGACGCCACGCTGGCAAAAGTGCGGGCAACGGGGGCCATGGCGGTGAAGGCGGCCGACATCGGCAAACGCAACCTGGCCGCGTGGGCAACGAAGGTGGTGCATCTGGCGCCGCCCGACTGTGCCGACGGCGAGATCAACGACCGGCTGACGCGCTTTCTGCATACACGCCGCGCGCGGCCTCGTTGCGCGGGACAGGCAGCCCGGCGTGGCCGTCGGCCGGACTGGGGCTTTCGAACCATCGGCCACGCGTCATCCCGTCTACCCGCCGCGCGGCAACGGCGCACCCATCCACCCGGCTGGTACCAGCTGGCGCCGCTCTATCTGGCTCCCCTGAACGTGGCCGCCCAGCGCCGGAGCAAGGACCGTGCACGGGGTGGCGGGCAGCATGGCGGACGGGAGCAGGCAAAACGCTTCGTCTATATTTCCACCACCGGCGTCTATGGAGACCGTCAAGGTGCTCTGACGTACGATACCCCACACGCCCGCCCGTTGACCGACCGGGCGTGGCGCCGGGTGGGATGCCGAGCGGCAGGTGCGTTTGGCACGCGTGCGTGGCGCGAAAATATCGTTATCTCTTTCCCTGGCCACGGCAAGGACTTACGGCGGCTGCACCAGCCGGAGGTTTCGGCGCTGACTTTGCGCGTGCCGGGCATCTACGCTGGCGACCGGCTGCCGCTGGAACGGCTGCGACAGCAGGTACCGGTGCTGACGCGTGAGGATGATGTGATCACCAACCACATCCATGCCGACGATCTGGCACGTATCTGCCGCACCGCCCTGCTGCGCGGACCGCGGCAGCGGATCATCACCCAGTGGACGACACGCAGATGACGCTGGGCGACTACATGATGCGGTGGCGGATGTGTTCGGCTGGTGCGGGCGCTGCGGCGGTCTTCGCCGAGTTGAACAGGTGTTGCCGGCGGCGGATGAGTTTGGCGGGAGTCGCGGCGGCTGGGCAACGCGCGGCTCAGGCGGGAGCTGGGTGAAGGCAGTGGGGGACGAAGGCAAGCTTTTGCACACGCATCCCTCTTCGGATCAAAAATCAGACCAAAAGCTGAATCTTCCTGGGCCTTCAGGTCAAAGCCAAGGATTGACAACTTCAACCCCTTTCGCAGCTTCATAAGGCGCGCCGTATCCCGCGATGCAACGATAAAGCCCCGACGCAGCATAGCCGCTGCATAGCCATCTGCGCTGGTGGAACCACGCCCGCGCTGCCTTGCAAGAAGCGCCAGATCAGTACATAGTAAACGCGTCAGCTTCTGCATCAAAAGCAAAATCCGCTCATTAAACACGGCCAGCAGCCGCAAAAAGCCGCATGGAGTACCCCCGGCGTTTGCCAACAGGCAATGCGTTGATACCAAACAATTCCTCTGCCAGTGTACTTGGAAACATAGAGCGTATTGAGATCCTGCTCATTGAGCCATGCCATCACCGCAGACGACGAACCCGGCTTACGCCTCAGAGACCACGTTGGTATCGAGTACGATCATTCGTCAAAACTCTCATCGGCTGAGCAGGCGTACGGTCCCGCAGCCTTTCCATGAATTCAAAGTCCTCCCGAGTCAGGCCAAGATCCCTGCCACGGCCGCCAGCGCATCACCAGCCCGGACCTGCCCGTGGTTTACATCGACGCGAGAATGGCTCGCACCAGCTTCAGCACTGCGACCATGTTCTACCGAACGCGCAGAGCAAGCGGTGGATATCGTCAGAACGTTTCGAACTGTGAGAACACCCATGCAGGTAATCGGATCCAACTGTAGCGACATGACAGCAATTCTACAGCAATGTTGTCATTCGAGATAGCAGGTACCAGTTCAGCAATGCCGTTCTCGCGATTGAACGGCCCGGTAGCCCCCTCCCTCTCCTGTTCAGAATCGGGACCACCATCGGCCTTCAAGTCTTGTGTGTCATCGGCGCGACCGGTTCTGGCCTCTCCTGCAAGGACTTGCCAACCCGCCCTGTTTCAGGTTAGAATCGCAGCTTTCAGCAGACCCAAGCCGGTGTAGCTAGTTGGCAGAGCAGCATTCGTAATGCGGTCGGAGTTCGGACTTCACCGGCACTGATTTTCCGAAAGGCCACCCTTGCGGTGGCCTTTTTGCTTTAGCCAAACAGCCCTCGAATCAGGACAGCAGCGACACATATTCGTTGAGCAAACCGTACAACCGGGTTTTCAACCTCTGCTTCCTGGGCATCTGCACCATATTCCCCAAGACCATCAAGTCGGCTACGGAATTTCATTCACAGCCTCTCCAGATCCGCTTAATCTGAACCCAGGGTAACTCCATTTTGACTGACATCGAAGTAGAGTGATCAGGCGGTACGGCGTACCGCTGCCCTGGGGTGGAGGCACCCCTGGCAGGCTACGGCTCATGCCCGGAGATTTCTTCTTGTGGTCTTTCTGCGGGCGCCAGCGAGTCATGCCGGCCGCCCGATGACACATCAGCTCGCTGCGCAGCGGTCTTCATGCCATCAGGTTCATTGCAGCACGCCCCAGCCGTGTCTGGTCTCCCTGGCCTGCCAGCAGCCCAGCCACCGGACACATCCTCGTCAATAGCCCAATGCAGGCCGTAGTTGCCAATCTCCACCTGTGCACGCTGCTTCGGCGTGGCCTTCAGCAACCGCGGAAACCACGCAGTGGTAACCTGGATGGTCCGACCATCCGAAAGGTCCACCCACATCGTGTCGTCATCAAAGCGAACCGTCGTCGCTTTTCACCGAAGTGCGTTTATTCCATGCGCTCCTGATGGTTTCGACATGCACCCACCACACGAAACCAGTTCACCTGCCCACCTGGAAAAACCCGTCACAGAAAGCAATCCGCACAGAGGGGGTACAACCAGAGCTTGCTTCCTTGCCGCCAGTCTCTGCACGGTTTCACTTGCCCGGCGCTATTACGATCTGGCCCACGAGCCGTTCCACGCACCACATGGGACGCCGCGTAAGCCCGGAGCATCGGGAATCGAATTCTTGAAGATCGTGTCAGGCAAACGTATCGAACAGCCGGCAAACAGTTTCGGCAGCGGCAATCACCATGCCAGAAACAACCCTGAGCCAGCTCATCGACCGGCGTCGTACTGACGATCAGTTTATCTGGCTGACATCGCAGCCCAGCTGCGGGTAGCGCTCTTCCGCACTGGCCTGGCGTCTGTTCAATTCGCGCTGGATCGACAAGTCCATGAGGCACTGAAAGCCGAACGACAGCGGCTTGCTCATTCTCCTGCACCCAAGCGCTTCGCCCTCCTTTGTTGGCATGCATCGTGCCATCGACCGTGGCCAACTGTCGGCACGCAAGGCAGCCAGGACGATGGGTATGAATCTCTCGCAGTTGGCGGGAGCTGTCGCCGAGCATTCCATGGCTCGCCGTTTGAACTGTGAGGCGCTCTCACCATGGCAGACCGTTGTTCCAATAAGCGCGGCGTTTTCGCGTTTTTCGTGGATACGAACATCATCCAAGGTCAAGGTTCGGCTTGGCGTCATTCCTCGACCGGGTATTCAGTTACTACCCTGCTGCTGCTCCGCGCACTTCCACCGGCGGCAGCCTGTGTGTGCTCCACTGACGCCCGCAAAGCGGCCATGGAACCTGATCAGTTGCTCCAGGCGGCCTCGTCGGTCAGCTTTGCTGCCCGTCCACGGTGTCTCTGTGCGTCGCGACAGCAGCATGCTTCGCCGTAGATGACGGTGCCGGGAACTTCAGCGTGGGCGGCCAGGCGGCCTGACCGAGAACGGTCCCGAAGCCGCCCATCGAGGCGCCCATCAGGCCCACCGCGGCGGCCGTTGAACGGCTTGTCATGTCGGCGCGGGATACCCAGTCGATGTGCGTTTTCAGCGCTCCGGGCACTGCCGTTGTTGTGTATTTCGGGCGTGGCGTGCTATGCGAAACCGTCGTGCGCCAGAATCTTTCTTTTCAGGCGCAGCACGGCACGAGGGATGCCTTCCTTCTGGATCTCGATGTCACCATCGTGGAGGCGGGATGCCGTGCAGGTGACGACGGTGGTCATCGACTTCGGGCGCCAGTTCGGCCGCGGCGTTGGCCAGGGCGGTGTTGAAGGAGCCGGCACGCAGGCTGCCGGAAACGATGAGGATGGAGGTCATGGTTTACGCAGTCAGCTTCCTGGGCGCAGATGTGCCTGCACACCTTGTTGGCGGCCACGCGGTTGTAGAGCTCTTCCGCCGCTTTGAGGGCGCCGATGCTCGAGTTTCAGGCCGCGCGCCCCAGCGCAGGACGGCGTAGCAGTACATCACGGCCACGCGGAAATGTCCTCGCTCCCAGCCATCGTGGTGGCACAGCCGGTCGTCGGCCCTGTTTCAGCCTCTTGACGGTCTCGCTCGCGGGCGGCCTGCCGCCAACCTTCGCATCGTCGCTCATCGGTCCGGGGCATGGAAAGAGCGGCGAGAAGGCCCTTGTGCACGTCGGCATTCAGGAAGGCCAGCCAGCGCCAGGGCGGGGCCCTGCCCTGCGGGTGCTGCTGCCGAACAGCTTCCTCGGCTTCGCTTCGGGGCAGCTGTCGAGACAGGCCAGGATGGCGGCGTCTCATGCGCTGTCTGCAGCTCACCGCTGACCGGTGGCAGCGGGACGGCCCCCTGGGGAGCTGGGCTCAGATAGGCCAGCGCCTCCATCTGTTCGATGGTGACGCGCTGGCCTCGTAGGGCTTACCGGTCACGCTGGGCGGTGTGCACCATGGAACGAGCGCCAGCTTTGTAGAACAGTTTCATGTGTTTCTCCCGGGTCGCTCGCGACACAGGAAGTTACCACGAACCGGACGCAGGCGGGCGCCGGGCCATGGCATGCACGTGACGGGACGAGAAGCAGGACGGATATCTGCCTCCAGGCGGGCGCCCGTTGTACACGCCATCTCTCGGTGCACATGCCGCCGAACCGGCCACTGTTGAAGTCAGGATGGCCTGCTGGATCTCTTCGGGTATTTCATCACAGAGGGCCGTAGCGGGCAACCGGTTCATCGATGCACCGGCCATCAGCAGCACCCGGGCATCGGCTGCCGCCTCCAGCGTCAGCCCACCGCCCTCATCGCGACAGGGTGACCAGCCGGCTCGGTCGCTTCCCTGCCCGTTGACCTGTACGGAACCCGCCTCGCAGCTCAGTGCGGCAGTGGTCCATGCCATCGGGCTGCGGCGGGCTGGCGGTCTGACCGGCCGAGGCAGCGTAACATCCCAGACATTCATTGGGTGTGCGTCTGGGCCCAGGCCGGTATGGCCGTCGAACTCGCTCAGCAATGCCCAGCGCACGACCCCCTGCCCCAGGCCAACGACAGGAATCTGTCTGGCGGGCGATGCTCTGATAGCGCGCGCCGCTCATCTTGTCCTTCGCGGGCAGGATTGACCACAGCTGCACCATATCTCGAAGGGGCCACCGCGGCGGCTGTAGGCCTCGAGGTGATCTTCGTGGTGACGCCGGGTCTCGGCGGTCATCCATTGCACATCTTGCCGATCACGCCTGACCAGCGCCGGTGGAGTCGCGGGTAAAGTTCGCTCACCGTCGTAGACGGTGGTCACGGTTTCGAAGCCGCGGTGCGGGTTGCCCGCCCACGCCTCTGGGATGGCCACTGTTGAGCGGAGGTGCGTGGGCGCTGCGTCCAGTCCATCATCAGGAAAGGTGCGGCGGCGGCGGCACCGTGGTTGTAGCGAGGCATGCGCTAGCGGACGGGAAGCCGTCACCCACGCAGTGGCGGCCGGTTTGTCGCCAATCTGGACGATGGTCTTGGCAGCGGTGGACGGGTGCGGGTGGTGCGGACGACGGCATCGGGCCACGGGGTGGCCATGCTTGTAGTGGTGCTCAGTTGCGCTCATGGTTCGCTCGCCCTTGAAGGCACGGAGCGTACCTCGGTGGGCACCGCATGGGCGGGCAGGTGCGCCGGGTTTCGTTTCGGACGAGAGGCTGCGTCGCTGGCCGGGTGGTGTGACGGATCCGTTTCAGGTGCAAGAGGCCTCGAGGACCGTGTCGCGCAGCCCGGGATACCTGGATCGCGGTGGTGCGAAACCGTGTTTCCGGCGCAGGAACAGTATGGAGAATGAATATCAGCGACAAACGACTGATCTGATAACGTACTGAAAATCGCTTTAGTCGTTTCCTTATATAGAACGATGATCTGTCCCCACATTCGCTGCTATCTCTGCCGCTGACGGGTCCACCTCCTCGCACTCCTGAGTCCTGACTCGGGTTTCATTGTCCCGGAGCAACCGGCACGCACAACGCAGCTGTTTCGTTGGCATCTCATCTCGTGCGGGACGTCAACGGCCTCGCCTACTTCCGCCGCCGTAGCCGACCATGGCGGCTTTGCGCCGGCCGGCCGGGCGCTGGGCATGCCCATGTCCAAACTCAGGCGGCGGATCGGCCAGCTGGAGGAACGGCTGGGTGCTTTACGGCTGTTTCAGCGCACCACGCGCCGGTTTGCGCTTGACCGACGCGTGGCCATGCGCCGCGCTGGCCCGTACGCGCACGCCATGCTGGCCGAGCCGAGGCCTGCCGAGGCGCTGGTGAACACCGAGCAGTCCCACGGCACCGCGAGGCACGGTGCATCTGTCGACCAGCAGCCCTGCTGCAGGCGGCGGTAGGCAACGCATGCTGACGCGCTTTCTGGAATGCCTGGCCGCAGATCCGCCTGCACATCCAGGCCACCAACCGGCCGAGTGGATGTGTGGGAAGGAGGCGTGGATATTGCGCTGCGGGTCCGCCCTGGCGTACCGCCGCCGCCGCTGGAGGACGGTGAGGGTGCTGGCCATCAGTCCGCATGTGCTGGTGGCCGCGCCCTCACTGCCGACCGCGCGGTGCACCGCCCGCCCAGCGCCGGGATGAGATCTGGCCGCCCTGCCCGCGCCGTCGCTCGGGCAACCGCGCCGAAGGGCATGTGTGGACGCTGTGGAATGCCGACGGCGAACGGGCCCCAGGTACCGCATGTGCCGCGGCTGGTGGTGGACGATGTGGCGGTGCTGCGCTGTACAGCGTGCTGCCGGTGCTGGTTGCGCCATCCTGCCGCTGATGATGATCTTCGACGATCTCTGCGGCGCGACCTGCTTCCGCTGCCGCCCGGGCTGGCAGCCGGAGCCGGGACGAGGTGCAGGCCGTGTTCGCGTCGCGCCGCACATGCGGCTCGGCTGGTGGTGGCAGCTGCTGGATGCGCTGGGCGAGGCGTTCGGCGCGCTGGTGAAGGATGGACGGTGTGGCTGCAGCCGGCACACAGGAGACGAAAACCCTGGACGACTTCGTCGATTTTCTGGTGCAGGTGGGTGACCGGCGCGACGGTCAGCGTTCGAAAGCCGAATCATGCCGGAGCCGCGTATGAAGATAGTGCGATCGTCAGCTGCGGGCGTTTTGGTTTGCGCAAAATCTGCGGTGCAGGATCGCTGCGGCGGTGGGGTGACTGCTGGCCGGGCATGGCCCGTGCCACGCTGCGGAGATGCGCCGTCTGCCCGTCACGTTCAGACGGCTGATTTCAGACACATTCATCATGTGCCCGCTGGAAGCCTCCCTTCGTCCGAACCGGCAGCACCCACCGGCGGCGTGCCAGCGCCTTTCTCCCATGCAGGGGCACTTCAGCATGCGTACCTCTTCCCCATCCATCCGCAGGCTGCTTGCCCTGCACCTCCCCTGCCGCGTGTGGCATCTCACCCGGTAACATCTTCTCTTGGCCATGAGGGCACGCGGTACATCTTCTGACTGGCAGGGAAGGCACCCACGGCTTTTCTTCCCCGTCCATGGTGGCACCGCCGCGCACATCTTCCCTCTGCACTAGAGAGAGCAGCCGGCGCATCGGCTCAGGTCCCTTCCCTCAGAATCCCGCCCCTTTCACTGGACGCTCAGGACCCAGGGTGGCGTGCTACGGACGAGACGGCTGCCGTGGCCGCAGATGGGTAACGCCAGGGGCTGCAGCACGTGGTGGCATGCGTTCAGTGCCACGGTGCTGGCGCCGCTGCTGATGGGCCGATCCGAACATCATGTGCCATCCTGATGTCGGGGGTGGGCATCGCTGATCTTCTTCTTCGGTCGTGCGCGGGCGGGTGCCCAGCTATCTGGGGTCGAGCTTATGCATTCATCAGCGTGGTGATCGCGGCCACGGGCTATGGGTGCGTGGGGGCCCGTACGCCAGCCTGCCGGTGGCGCTGGGCGGGATCGCTCATGCTACCGCGGCGTGCTGTGGTATGTGCCGATCGGGCTGATCGTCAGTGCGGGCGGGCACGCGCTGGATCGAGCGGATGATGCCGCCGGTGGTGACGGGTGCCGTGGTAGCGGTGGATCGGCCTGAATCTGGCACCGGTGGTGGTGAAAGGTGTCAATGCCAACGACTTTCGACCGCTGAGTGTCGCTGGCCACGGTGCTGTGTGTAGCGGCGTGGCGCGTTTGCGCGCGCGCCATCCAGAAGCTGCTGATCCTCGTCGGGCTGATAGTCGGCCTACGCGCTGTACTGGCTGCTGACCAATGTGCTGGGGCTGGGGACGCCCATCGATTTCGGGCCGGTGGTGCAGGCACCGTGGATCGGAGCTGCCGCGCTTCACGCAGCGCCGGCAACCTTCTCCACGGAGGCCATTCCTGCCGATCGCGCCGCAGGCGCTGGTGCTGCGGCCGAGAACCCGACACATCGAGGCAGTGTCGGCGCATGACAGGGCGCAAACCTGACGTCAGTCGATTAGCCCGGGCGTTCATCGGCGACGAGTGCGCTGCATCGTGCGGGCAGCATCGGCGGCACGGGGGTAACCACCTATGGCGAGAACATCGGCGTGATGGCAGTGACGCGCGTCTATTCCACGCTGGTGTTCGTGATTGCGGCACTGGCAGCCATCTGCCTGGGCTTTTCACCGAAGTTCGGAGCGGCCATTTCCACCATCCCCACCCGCGGTGCTGGGTGGAGTGTCGATCGTGGTGTTCGGGCTGATCACCATTGCCGGGGCCCGCTTCTGGGTGGAGAACCGCGTGGACTTCAGCCAGAACGGCAACCTGATCGTGGCGGCGGTGACGATGATCCTCGGTGCCGGCGACTTCACGCTGCAGTTCGGCGATTTCAAGCTGGGCAGCATCGGGACGGCCACCTTCGGGCGATCATCCCGAGATGCGCTGCTGAACCGCAAGAAGGCGCGTGAGCCCTCTGCTGGCCAGCCGCCCTGCGGATAAAACCGGCAGCATGGGTCACGCGAGCTGAATGGCGAAAAATCGTTGACGTTGGTGCCGGTCGGGCCGGTGATCAGCAGATCGTCCGGGCGGCAAAGAAGCTGTAACTGTCGTGATCCCGTGCAGGAAACGGCGTGGATCGAGCCCGGCCGCCCGCCCGCTGCAGCGTGTCGCCGATAGCGCGGCGCTTTCGGTGCCGTCGATGCCATCGGTGTCGGCCGCGGTGCCCAGACACCCCGCTGTGCTTTGCCAGTGCCATGGCCAGCGGGCATTCGGTGTTGCGGCCACCCCGGCCCGCACCCCTGCGGGCCGATGGTGACTGTGCTTCGCGCGCGCCGGCAGCAGCACGGCCTGGCGCCGGCAGCGGCCGACCGTGGGAGCGCCACGGCACGGCCGATACCAGCCAGCACCGTACTCCATCTGGGCGGCCTCGCCTCCAGTGCGTCACCGAGGATGAGGCGGGAGGTGGGCGGTCGCGAGCACGCACGCCGCTGCTCGTAGGGACATCATCATCGGCGCGGCGATGATGTGCGGTGTGTGATCAGGATGCCGCACCGGTGGCGAAGCACGGCGTATCCAGAACCCGCAGGGCCGCGGGTGGCGGCTGCATGCCGTAACGGGCCACGATCTCGCGGGGCCTGGGCCTGCGGGTCGGCAGATGCAGCCCCTGCGACTGGGGCCGCCTGGCCTGGTCAGCTTCCCCAACCGAGCCTTCGTCCGTATCACCACCTGCTTTCCCTGTCGGAAACCGAGACGATTTTTCACGGATGACATCCAGCCCGCCATCAAGATCGGCCACTGGTCGAGTCCCGAGGCGATGATGGCCAGATCATCACCCGGCACGTCGGAAACGATCAGTGTGCAGAGCCCGCGCGGGCATGGCTCCCGGCCAGCCGCTTGATGGCAGATAGCTGGCGCACGACATTCATTTCATGAATGGTGGCGCCGCTGTAGCTGCAGGCGCGATTGAGCGGCCCGCTTTGTCGGCCAGCGCCGTACGCACGGCAGCCGGCAGGGTCAGCAGTGACGAACCGCACGCCCGAAATCAGCGCCACCGACGGATCATCCGGCGTCAGTCGCACCGCCTGCAAGGATGCGCCGTGGCGCCCGCACGCTGGCCTCATCCGGTACCGGGTGCGTGGCTTTCGAAGCACGGTGATGCGGCTGGGGGCGGCTTTGCACCGCCGGCAGCAGCGAGTCCCCAGCCACCCGGGCGCTGCCGCCTGTAGGTGCGACTCGCGACACCGCCCGCGGCGCGCGCTCTGAGGTTGCCGTGCAGGCGGGTGCGGTGGCGCTGCTGTGGGGCCGATGCAACTCATGACCCGCTGCACCTGCATGGCCATAGCGGGTAGCGACCACACCCGATACATCCACACATCATGCCAGGCGGCGTCCAGCGCAGCCGCCATGGCTGCCGCCGCCTGCCGGCGCCACGACGCAGCGCCCGCACCGGCCGTTTCCTGGCAGATGGCGGCGGACCGCCTCCCCCGGATCGGCGCACCCGGACGTGCAGCATCGAACAGCTGGCGCAGGACGGTGCGGGCCGTCACCTCGTTCCAGGTGACGAGACCGGGTGGGCTGGGCGGTCGCGATCTCCTGAGATCTGGGCGCTGCGCGCTCAGGGAAGCGCTGGCGCTACGGTATGCAGATCCATGAGGCCAGCAACGAGGTCGGCCCCTCACTGGCGAAAGCACATGGCGTGCGCGGTGCGCGGTGGTACCGGCACAGCCCGCTCGATGCTGGTGCCAGGCGACACGCCCTGCAGCAAAAGCGTGAGCAGCCATTCCCCACCCAGAAACGAAAAGGGACGGCGCACCATCGAACGGAATGGTGGCACGCTGTCCCCCGCGCAGTGTCCTGGGCTCATTCTCGCCCTCGCGCATCTGGCACGCAGGACGAGGTGGCGGGCCACAGAGTCCTCGATGGCTTCAAGGCACCGTCAACACCGTCATGCGTGCTCGCTAAAGGGAGTCCCTCGAGCTGGGAGGCGTTGCCCGCACAACCGCGCAACGGGCAACGGTGCTGATTACTTGACGGCCACTTTTCGCAGGCTTCGATGCCGGGCCAGGCGGGACTCGTAGCAGGCCTTGCACTCCGGCGTGGTGCGGAGCGTGTTCGCTTGCACGGGCATCGGCGCACTGCTTGCGAGGCCCTCGATGCACACCTGGCTAGCACCGGGGTCATGGCGACGCTGGGCGGCGAGGCTTTCCAGGGCCTTGCACAGGGCCAGCATCTGGTTCACGCCCTTGGCGCAATCGGCCATCGACTGGTCGCCTTCGGACAGCTGGCGGATGCAGTGGGCCAGGCACACTTCGGCGTCGACCACGCATTTGCCGGCGGCGGCTGCAGCACGCCGTCGCTACAGGCCAACCACACCCTGCATGGGCATGGCATGGTTGTGGCTCATGTGGGCGTGGCTTTGTGGCCGGTTTCTGGCGGCAACGGCAGCAACCGACACGGAAGCCAGCGAGGCAGCAGTGGCGCTGCCGATAAAGGAACGACGATCCATGAAAGGACTCCTGTGGAAGAGGATGTTGGAATGGAAAACCAGGGAGCGAGAGAGGCGAGAGTATAGCGGACGGGTTGTATCACAATGAAAACACCATTCGGTATTTTCACGTAGTACTCCGACAAAGCGACATCTGACATGTGCCCGTATTTCGCTATTTTTAATTTTCTGAATAAAAATGAATATAATCCGCAGAAAGGCCCTGCAGCTTCGCCTCGTCCAGATGCCAGTGGCAGATCTCGGTATCGCCGGCCAGCAGTACCAGGACCGGCTCGTTGTGGCGGGCCGTCACGCGCCTCGTCGGCATCGACATCGATGGTCTGGACCTCGAAGCCACACTGCGCCTGCGCCAGGGCGTCGAGCATTTTCTGGCAGAGGCTGCAGTAGCTGCGGGAAAGGACGAGTGCGAGCTTCGCGGTGACCGCCAGAACGGATTGGCGCATGTCAGAGCGTGTATGGAGCCGCCCGGCTGCCTGCGGCACCGCAGTGACTGACGCAGACTGGGCCACAGGGCGGAACCAGCCTGGGCGATCGGCGCGGGGCGCCGGTCGTGGCCGCGGCCGCCTCGGCCTGCTGTTTTCTGGAGCGGCAGGCCCTTGGGCAGCGGGAAGGCCATGTTCTCTTCCATCGTCTTCCGGGCGGGCGTGCCGATCTGGCTGTTCCGGCAGGCGGGCCACCGGTTCGTCCACGAGGATTTTCGGGGCGGAGGCACCGCGCGTCACTGCCCACACGCTTGCGGCCGGCCACCCATTCGGGTTTGAGTTCGGCGGCACCGCCGCCGGATCAGATAGGCTTTCGCAGCCGTGGCGCTCCGGCCACCTCGCGGCAGGCGTTTGCTGTTGGAGCTGGACGGGCCGCCAGTAGATGAGCAGCAGCACGCTCGCACCGCGGGCCATGAACTTCACGGCATCCTGGCGGTTCTGGGTGGCGTAGCGGATGTCCCGCTGCGGGCTCCGTTGAGTGTGAAAGCGCCGGCGCGGCGCGCATCGATGACGGCGCGGCGGTCGTCCACGGACAGGGTGGTCTCGGGTGACGTAGGCCCGGCGTCACGCCTTTCGGGCACCTTGCAGCCGCTTTCGACATCGGCCTCGGTCTCGACCAGATGGAGTGCCAATCGCCGACTGCATGGTGCCCCGCACTCCGGGTGACCGCACGGCCGATTCGCCGCGATGACGTGATGGCCTTCCTTGCGCATCTTGGTCGCTTCCACGTGCACCTTGGTCACCAGCGCGGGCGGGTGGCGTCGAACACATGCGGCCACGACCGGCCGCCTCGGCGCGCACGGCCCGCGACTGCCGTGTGCAGAGAAGATCACGGTGGCACTGGTCGGGCACCTCGTCCAGTTCCTCGACGAGACACGGCGCCCTTCTCGCGCAGGTTGGAGACGACATAGTCGTTGTGGACGATCTCGTGGCGCACGCAGATGGTGCACCGTGTGCGGGGCCAGCGCCCGCTCGACGATGGTGATGGCACGGTCCACCCCCGGCACAGAGAAGCCGCGGGCTGCGCCAGCAGCACCGCCTCTTCACCCGGCGGCAGCTCGGCGTTCAGCGGGACGCGACGTCGCCTGGATGGCGCCGGCCCCCGCCGGCTGCGAGTGCTGAGATCGACTGCGTTCAGTTCGGTTTCGGTCGTGTTCCATACATCGGCTGCCGGAAAACGCTCGCCGCTTCGGCAGGGGTCCTCATCAGACCAGGGTCCTTTCGCGGATGCCCAGCGGTTTCATGCCACAGCGGAGTTCGGAAGCACAGCAGCTTTCACCTCGAGAGCGGACGGCCTCAAGCCGGCCAGCGGGTGGTTGAAATCGAAGACGGCACCGGTGTCGTCCACTGCGACTTGAGCACACCGGCAGAGCGGCTGCCATCGGCGCGGGGAAATTCGACCAGGTCGCCGGGCGTGGTAGTGCCAGACATCGTCGGGCATGCCGGTGTCGCGG
>BNJS01001076.1_pt1 | contig 104515 bp, 110 predicted proteins | sample 8540461 | NCBI WGS metagenome assembly BNJS01 (sample SAMD00202454, study PRJDB9452) | human saliva metagenome | isolation source: human saliva | place: Japan
GAAAGGCTGGAGACCTTAACGCGATGGTCATGGACCGCGTCAGCAATGACGTGGTGGAGCTGATCGCCGTCCAGGTAGTCTCTCGCCAGATCCACAACAGTACGCAACGCTGTAGTTACCGGAATCCCCTCAACGACGGTGATGTTGTCATCAGGAAGTGCTGCAATGCGATGGCGAATATCAGCAGCAGAAGACTGCTTACGCAGCGGGGACGAAAACATATGTTTGGCCGGCGTGATGTCCCCTAGGTCCAAAACACTGGCAGCTGAAACGTGAGAGACCACAATCGGCGCCTCATCTTTCAACCGATCTTCAGCCAAAACCTGCGGCGAAGTAGCCAGCCATGCGGCCCGAATCTCTGTCAAGGCATCTTCTGCAACTCCAGCAAGAATGTACACGCCACGACGAACCCGGCGAATAACATCTCGTTGACTTAACCTGGTCATCGTCGTGGAGTCTATGCCAGAATCCGCAGCTTGCGCCGAGGTGACTAAGCCGTACTGCAAATACCCGAAGGTATTCAGGATGGCTTGAGCCTCAGAAGTGTGCATGTAGTAAACGTAGATGATTGCTCGACTAGATCTATGTTTCTTACATACTAGATGTAGTAAACATAGACTGTGGTCCTCTATAGCTCGGCGACTGCATCACCCATCCGCGTCACCACGACCCCCTCAACATTTCCCTGACCCCAGAAACGCCCCCAATACCAGTTAAACAAGAAAACCGCTGGGCCTCACATCCAAGACCCAGCGGTTACGCTGTGGAGCATAGGAGAATCGAACTCCTGACCTTCTGCTTGCAAAGCAGATGCTCTACCAATTGAGCTAATGCCCCTTTGTTCCAATGGTGGGCCTAGCAGGATTCGAACCTGCGACCTCTTCGTTATCAGCGAAGCGCTCTAACCGCCTGAGCTATAGGCCCTTGGAACGAGATAGAACTTTACCGAGTTAAATGAAACTAGGCAAATCCGCTGGTTAACTACCTTTTTCGGAACTGACTTACATAGTAGCTGATACTACGGCATCGCGCCACTCGAAGGCACCCCCACAAGCACGCCGACAGCCACCGCAACACCAGGAAGTCTCCCAGATGTCACAGTGGCTGCAACATGTACTATGACAGCCCACGGTGCACCCGGGGCGTCGATAAGCGATAAACGGCGCGTTAGCTGTTGGCGCCGTCTTTGGTTTCCACGACGAGGCCGCCGAACAGGTCCACGAAGCTGTTGTACAGGACAGCACCGATGGGGGCCAACACGGTAACCAGCAGAGCGTTAATAGCGCCGATGAGAGCTGCAATGCTGAGGACCGTGCCGAATGAGAGGAAGCCGCCACCGCCGAAGCCGTCATTGACTCGCCCGAGGACGCCGGTGAGCTGCATCCCTAGGAAAAGGATGACCACGCACAGGATCCATGCGACCAACCCAGCAAGGGATAGCGCCAGTGCCGTGCGGAACATGGACATGGGTGAGATTCGGTGAACGGTTACTTTACGGGTGGCCATTAGCTCTCCTCGCCTGCTGTGGTGTCGGGGGCGTCGATAAGTGTGGGAGCTTGAGCGTCGTTGATTGCCACAGCTTCGGCTGTTTCTTCGCCTTCGCCTTCGACGTTGCGGTCAATGGCGAACAGCTCCACGTCTTTTTCTAGATTAACTAGTCGCACGCCCATTGTTTGGCGGGACGAAGGACGTATCTGACCAACTTCGGTGCGGATCACACCTCCGGCTGAGGTTATGGCAAAGATTTGGTCATCACTATCCACCGCCAGGGCACCAATAAGCTTGCCACGTTTGGGGGTGTATTTGAAGGTGACCACGCCCAAACCGCCACGGCCCTTGACAGGGTATTCCTCCATGGCAGTGCGCTTGCCGTAGCCACCGGAAGTGGCCACCAGGAGGTAGTCGCCGTCGCGGACCACGCACATGGCCAGGAGCTGGTCGTCGCCACGGAAGCGCATACCCTTCACGCCAGCGGTGGCGCGGCCCATGGGGCGCAACGTGTCATCGTTGGCGGTGAATCGAATTGCCTGGCCTTCCTCGGAGACCAGTAGCAGGTCGTCATCTGCGGAACACAATGCCGCGCCAATAAGGCGGTCGCCTTCGTTGAGGTTGATGGCAATCAAACCGCCGGAGCGAGAGGAATCGTAATCGGCTAGGCGGGACTTCTTCACGCGGCCATGGGCGGTGGAGAGCACCAGGTATTCGGCGTCTCGTAGCCCTGGATCTGGATCACCTGCGCGATGTGCTCGCCGGGTTGGAATTCCAGCAGGTTGGCCACGTGCTGGCCGCGGGCTGTGCGGGATGCCTCCGGCAGTTCGTATGCCTTGAGGCGGTACACGCGACCGTAGTTGGTGAAGAACAGGATCCAATCGTGCGTGGAGCAGACGAAGAAGTTGCGCACCACGTCGTCTTGCTTGAGTTCGGCGCCGCGCACGCCTTTGCCGCCGCGCTTCTGGTTGCGGTAGGAGTCAACCTTTGGTGCGCTTCGCGTAGCCCGTGGAGGTGATGGTCACCACAACGTTTTCGCGGGCGATGAGGTCTTCCTCGGTCACGTCGCCGGTAGCGGCCACGATCTGGGTGCGGCGATCATCGCCATGCTTATCCACGATTTCTTTGAGTTCGTCGCGCACAATGGCACGCTGGCGCTCTGGGCGGGCGAGAATATCTTTCAGGTCGGCGATGATTTCTTCAATCTCTGCCAATTCATCAATGATTTTCTGGCGTTCCAGGGCGGCGAGACGGCGCAGCTGCATAGCCAGAATGGCATCGGCCTGGACCTCATCAATGTCCAGTAGGTCCATCAGGCCGTTGCGGGCAATGTCCACGGTTTCGGACCGGCGGATCAGGGCGATAACCTCATCCAGCATGTCCAGTGCTTTGACCAAACCTCGCAGAATGTGGGCGCGCTTTTCTGCCTCATCCAGACGGAATTGGGTGCGCCGAACAATCACATCAATTTGGTGAGCCACGTAGTAGCGGATCATCTGATCGATGCGCAGGGTGCGGGGCACGCCGTCAACAATAGACAGCATGTTGGCACCGAAACTGGTTTGCAGCTGCGAGTGCTTATACAGGTTATTCAGCACCACGCGCGGCACAGCATCGCGCTTCAATGTGACCACAATGCGCATACCCACACGATCGGAGGATTCATCCTCAATCTTGGAAATGCCAACAAGCTTGCCCTGATTCACCTGCTCCGCGATGTTGGAGATCATGTTATCGGGGTTGACCTGGTACGGAAGTTCCGTGATCACGATGGTCTGGCGGTTGCCTTCCTCTTCAATAGAGGTCACGCCGCGCATACGAATTGAACCACGACCAGTGGTGTAGGCATCTTTAATACCCTGGTCCCCCACAATAAGGCCAGCGGTCGGGAAATCCGGGCCTTTAATGTACTCCATGCATGCTTCCAACCCCGCAGCTTCATCAGCATCCGGGTTGTCCAGCATCCAAATAATTGCATCGGCCAATTCGCGTAGGTTATGCGGCGGAATGTTCGTGGCCATGCCCACGGCAATACCGCCGGAACCATTCATCAACAGGTTAGGTACACGCGAAGGGAGCACTGTTGGTTCGGTGGTTTTGCCGTCATAGTTCGGAGCAAAAATCCACGGTGTTTTCACGAATATCGCGCACCATCTCCATGGCCAGCGGAGTCAAGCGAGACTCCGTATAACGCATGGCGGCCGGGCCATCGTTACCGCGCGAACCGAAGTTGCCCTGGCCGTCCACCAGCGGATACCGCATTGACCATGGCTGGGCCATACGCACCAATGTGTCGTAAATAGCCGAATCACCATGCGGGTGGTAATTACCCATTGTGTCCGCGACAGGCTTAGCCGACTTCACATAGCTACGCTCCGGCCGGTAGCCATTATCAAACATCGCGTACAAAATGCGGCGGTGCACTGGCTTCAGACCGTCCCGCACCTCCGGGAGGGCACGACCCACAATGACCGACATGGCGTAGTCGATGTAGCTCGACTGCATCTCTTCGCCAATATCCACCGGGTGGATGCGGTCAAAAAGGTCGCCGCCACCATCAAAATTATCGTCGCTCACAATTCACCTGTTTCCTTGAGCTTGAGAGACTTTCCCCTCCATTCTACGCGAAATCGGCGCTGTCAGCGATTATCCCGCCGCGGAACGACGCTCTGCGATACCATACTGATACCATTAACTCATGGCCATGACCCTCCGCCTCACACCCGCCCAAGACCGCGCGCTCACCCTCCTCGCTGAAACCCACGGCACCAGCAAACAAGAAGCCGCCGTCCGGGCCATCGTCTCCACTGCAGCTCGCATGCTTAACGACGCCCAGGTGGCCGAACTTGCACGCAACACACTCGCCGATCGCGCCACCCTCGAACGGCGTATCCGGCAGATAAGTAGGGTGAAATGAGTAAGTATAAGAGTATTTATGAGTTGCGTGGGCTGGTCGGTCTCACCCCTGAACAACTCCTGATCATTGCCGACGAAGTATGCCACCAACACCACTGCACCATCACAAACTTCTCCACATTATGTGCCGCGAGCGCTGTTACAACGGCCGCCATTTCCGGCATTGACATTCATGGTGGGGACCTCGCTGCAGTCGAACATGAGCTTGCCCATGTGATTCTGGTATTGAAGCCGCTGAACAAGAACAATGACGTGTTAGCTGCAGTAGCTGTGGAGGTATTTCACCAGGTTAATACGTAGGGGTTGAGGCTGGTGAGCACTCCATCTCATAGTAAATGCATACCAAATGGTCAAAAATTACACTTCGAAACAACATTTTGGTGAGCATTTACTATCGGAACCCCCTCCCCACCCCCGAATGTTCGTCATCCTACCTATCTACCCACCCGTTTCGCGGGCATCGGCGTGTCGCACTTGTGTCCTTGTGTGTTTACAGGTAACATCTGTGACTGTTGTGATTGCAGTTAACTAATGTTGCTGCGGAGGAAGAGTTGCAACACCTGAGGCGGCCTCCGTCGTTGAAAGCTTCACCCCCCTTGAGCTTTCAACCATGGTGGTCGCCATTTAGTATTCCCTGCAGGATTGGTGCCATGGCCTGCACAATCTCTTCCCGGTTCTGTTCCACGAGGCCGGGGAGCTTCAGCACATACCGTCCAACAAGCACCCGATGAACTGTGTTTGGGCAAGTCCTATGCGCTTTTCCAGCACGTCCTTCTCCAGCCCCATGCCTTCTAGACGCGTACGGATTCCTACCCATAGCGCGTTGTTCACAAAGTCGGAGAGTAACTGCGGGGAGTCGATTTGGCGCTTGAACGCAGCAATGATGTGGTCTAGCAGCGGGGAATCCCATACAGAGAGTGCTTCATTCAGCATGGTCTCCCCCAGCTGTTCGAAGGGAATGTCACTCATCCGCGTCACAATCGTCTCCACATCAATGGGAAACTCTATGGCCGCACGGAAGAGTCGTTCTTTACTGCCAAAGTAGTGCGGGATCAGGGCCACATCGCACTCTGCTTCGGCAGCGATTGCCCGGAGCGTTGTAGCCCTGAATCCGGTGACGGCGAATTGCCGTCGCGCGGCGTTGAGGATTCGTTCTTTGGCAGGAATCGGCGTCATGCAGCCATTTTAGGCCGTTTGCCGTGGAACACCGTCAGAATGCTGGCTGCTGCAATCCACGTCAGATACGGTGGCCGTATGGATCAGTTCATCACCCCCGCCGTCTGGTGCAACGGTACCGCAGACGAGGCAGCCCAGTTTTACGCCAGCGTTTTCCGCGACGCATCCGTCGTCGAGCAGGTTCCTGGGGTCGCGTCCACAGTCAGTGTCCACGGTTTCCAGCTTTCACTCATCAATGGTGGCGATCAGTATGCACCGAATCCGTCGATCAGTTGTTTCCTGAACTTCGACCCACTTCTGTTCGGCAGCGAGGAGCAGGCCCGCGCCTACCTTGATGAACTCTATGAACAGCTGAACACCGGCGGCGTGCTCACGGAGCTGGGTGAGTATCCCTTCTCGCCGCGCTATGCGTGGGTTCGTGACCGCTTCGGCATGACGTGGCAGCTCATGCTTACTGACCCAGCTGGTGAGCCACGCCCCTTCGTCATCCCATCCTTCATGTTCGGCGATACCAACCACGCCAACGCAGAGGAAGCCACCGATGCCTGGATCGCCTTGTTTAACGACGCCCGCCGCGGCGCTCTACACCGCTACGAGGAGGGCGCCCCACTGGAACAAGGCATGGTCATGTTCACTGACTTCACGCTGCGCGGCACCTGGATGGCAGCCATGGATTCTGGGGATTTTCATGACTTCACCTTCACGCCTGGAGTCTCCATGATCATCTCCTGCGAAGATCAAAAAGAGATCGATCACTATTGGGCGGGCCTGTCTGCGGTGCCAGAGGCCGAGCGCTGCGGCTGGTGTGTTGATCGCTGGGGCGTCTCCTGGCAGGTTGTTCCACACAACATAGCTGAGCTCATGGCCGATTCCACTACGCGCGACCAGATCCTGCAGATGGGCAAGATTGAGCTGAATAAACTCAGATTTTAGGTGGTTTGCCTCGGAATACTGAGTGCCGCAGTCACCAGGATCCCCACGATGAACAGCACTAGAATGGCCACGTCTTTCCAGTAGTTGTCCCCCAGTTCAGGCTGTGCCGCGAGTTCTTGAAGGGCATTGATAACGTAGGATAGCGGCAGGACATTGGAAACTATTTCCAGTCCCCCTCAGCATGGTGTCCCGGGGGACAAGCACGCCACTGAGCAGGAATTGCGGCACGATAACCACAGGCATAAATTGCACAGCCTGAAATTCATTACTGGCAAAGGCACTGGTCATAAGTCCCAGCGATCCACCAACAATGCCTGATAGTGGTGAGACAAGAAACACCCAGCCGAGCGGTGCGGCAGTAGTGACGTCGAGTAGCCAGTGCGCCACCCCCACCAGCAGGGTCGACTGCAGGAGTGCGAAGAAGCTAAAGGAAATCCCGTAGGCCGCGAGGAATTGAATGCGGCTGAGCCGCGTGGTCCAAAGGCGTTCGAGAGTGCCGTTTGAGCGCTCACGTTGCATACTCACGCTGGCGATGATGAACATCATAAGCATGGGGAATACTCCCAGCATGAGCACGGCAATGCTGTCAAAAAGCCGCCGGTTGCCGTCATAAATGAGGTACATCAACCACAACATGAATGATGGCACCAGCAAAACAAGCGCTACAGTGCGTCGATCTCTCAGAACTTCGGCAATAACACGTCGTGCGGTGATGAGTGTGAGTGACATGAGGTTCACTTTCTTGTGCTTTGATGAGGGCCAGGAATGCATCGTCAAGAGTCTCCGTACCTGCAGTACGCAGCAACCCCGCCGGGGTGTCATGGGCGAGTAACGCACCCTCACGCATGAGGAGCACGGCGTCACAACGCAGCGCCTCGTCCATCACGTGGCTGGACACCAGGAGCGTTGTGCCTTCGGTGTCGGAAAGCTGCCGCAGGTAGGTCCAGATGTCGTCGCGGGTTACTGGATCCAAACCGACGGTCGGTTCATCCAACACCAGCAACTCAGGCTTTCCGACGAGCGCGCACCCCAAGGACACCCGTCCCCGTTGCCCGCCCGAGAGCTGAGCCGCCGGACGGTGGGCAACGGCAGCGAGTCCCAGGACGTCGATAATCGCATCAACCTGGTCTTTTATTTTGACCGGGTTGAGTGCGGCGAAATAGTCAAGATTAGCTTTGACGCTGAGGTTTGGGTAGATGCTGGCTTGTTGCGTGACGTAGCCGATGCGCCCGAGGTTTCTGCGCGAACCCGCGGGATTTCCCAGAACTGTGAGGGTGTTTTGGTAGCGCTGCACGCCAATGATGGCGCGCATGAGGGTGGTTTTTCCGCATCCTGAGGGGCCGAGCAGACCGGTGACCGACCCCGTTTCAACACTGAAAGTCATGTGGGGGATCACCGTGTTAGCTTTTATTCTACCCCTGCTTATTCCTAGGTCCTGTGCTTCAATGGCGGCATCCATCGTTTCATCCTTGTATGCCTTGAACTGGTTCAACATTTGTTGAATGTTTCTTACAAGGCCGAAGATAACACCGTTATCGAAGCGCCGTCAAGGCTTCCAAGAGACCTGTTCCTCACAACCCGCCGCCCAATAAGGCCGCAGAAGCGCTGTTGTTCGGTAGTCTCTTTGTAAACCAATTTTTTCTATTGAAGGAGTTCTGGTGACGTCACCGTCTACTTTCCTTACATCCGATGCACACCGCGAGGCCGTTATTGCAGACCTCAGCACCTTCGTTGACAACACCGTCGGCGAACAGGGCGGCGTGTCCGGCACCGTCATCAAAGGTGCCCTGTCCGCAGCTAAGAAGGTGGACAGCAACATTGTCAACAAGGCTGTTGCTCGCCTCCTCCCCGATCTCGCTGAAGCTCTTGACCCCTACTGGGCAACCTTCAAGGAAGGTGGTCACGGCGACAGCTTCGAGGCATACCTGCAGGAAAACTCCAGCGCCCTGTCCAACTCCGTGCTGGAAACAGCTGACAAGCAGGCTGAGAAGGCCCCCGCTGCCCTGGCTAAGGTGTACAGCCCGATTCGCGGCAAAATTGCCAGCGTTGTGGAGGCTAACATCGCCAAGGTTGGCCCGATTGTAGAGAAATACGCGGGCTAGTTTTAGTTAACATAACAAGCCAAAACCAGTAGGCTAAACAACACAGTGGGCGACCACTCCTTAACAATCGAGGGGTGGTCGCCCACTTTTGCATTTTTACATCTTGTTACACGTCCAAGAAACGTACATCCTTGGCGTTTCGGGTGATAAAGGATCGGCGTGCGATCACATCGTCACCCATGAGGATGGAGAACAATTCGTCGGCGGCTGCGGCGTCTTCCATGGTCACATGCCGCAGGATGCGGGTTGAAGGGTCCATGGTGGTCTCCCACAGTTCCTTGGGGTTCATTTCACCAAGACCCTTGTAGCGCTGAATGCCGTCGTCTTTGTTAATCTTGCGGCCTTCCGCGAGTCCCTTCTCCAGTTCCTGGTCGCGTTCCCAGTCAGAGAAGGCAAATCCAGGTTCGCCCTTGGCCCATTTGAGTTTGTAGAGCGGTGGCTGTGCCAGGTACACATAACCCTGCTCGATCAGCTGCGGCATAAAGCGGAACAGCAGGGTAAGCAGTAGCGTGGCAATGTGTTGCCCATCCACATCGGCGTCGGCCATGAGGATGATCTTGTGGTAACGCAACTTGGCAATATCAAATTCATCGTGGATGCCAGTACTAATGCGGTGATGATTGCCTGGACCTCGTTGTTTTTCAGCACTTTGTCCAGGCGTGCCTTTTCCACGTTGAGGATTTTGCCGCGCAGCGGCAAGATGGCCTGGTACATGGAGTCACGGCCGGATTTTGCGGAGCCACCAGCGGAGTCACCCTCCACGATGTAGAGTTCGGATTTCACCGGATCTTTGGAGCGACAGTCGGCAAGTTTACCGGGCAGGCCACCAAGGTCGGTAGCGGATTTGCGCCGCACCAGGTCACGGGCTTTGCGGGCTGCCAGGCGTGCCTGGGCGGAGGAAACTGCCTTAGTGATAATGGCTTTTGCTTCCGCCGGGTTCGCTTCAAACCAGTGTGCGATGTGCTCGTTGGTCATGCGCTGCACAAAGGAACGCACTTCGGTGTTGCCCAGTTTGGTTTTGGTTTGGCCCTCGAATTGCGGATCGGCCACACGCACGGAAATGACAGCTGCGAGTCCTTCGCGGCAGTCTTCGCCGGAGAGGTTGGCTTCTTTTTCCTTCAACATGCGGTGTTCGCGAGCGTAGCGGTTCATCAAGGAGGTCAGCGCCGCACGGAAGCCTTCTTCGTGAGTGCCGCCTTCAATCGTGTTGATGGTGTTGGCAAAGGTATGCACGCTTTGCGCATAGCCGGAGTTCCACTGCATGGCGATTTCCACCTCGTGTTCCTCACCTTTTGCTTCAAAGGAAACGATGGTGGGGTGGATGGGGGTTTTGGACTTGTTCAGTGACTCCACATAGTCCTTCAACCCCTCTGGGTAGTGGAAAACACGTCGCTTGGTTTTTGTGGTCTTAGCTGCTGCTTCGCCGGTGGATTGCTCGCCATCACCATCAGTGGCCTCATCGAGCAGGTCCAATTTTTCGAGGGATTGCTCCCCTCCAGCAGCCTCGCTAGCGCTACCGTCGCCGTCCACGGCTTGGGCTTCATCGCCTGCGGCCGCAAGGTCTTCGAGTTCGATTTCCTCTTCCGTGGCGCGCAGGTCGGTCAGTGTGATGGTGAGACCTTTGTTCAGGAACGCCATTTCCTGAAGGCGCCGCGCGATGGTGTCGAATTTGAAGGTGGTGGTTTCAAATTTCCGGGTCCGGCCAGAATCGCACAGATGTGCCGGTACCTTTGGCGGGTTCGCCTTTGACGAGTTCTTCAGGGATGGCGTAGGTGAAGTTCTGCAACCAGTGGAAGCCTTCGCGTTTGATGTCGGCTTCCACTTTGGTGGACAGAGCGTTGACCACGGAGATACCCACACCATGTAGACCACCGGAAACGGCGTAGGAATCGGAGTCGAATTTGCCGCCGGCGTGTAGCTGGGTCATTACCACTTGAACGGTGGGTGCGCCAGTGGGGTGCATTTCCACGGGGATGCCGCGGCCGTTGTCAACAACTTCCACTCCCCCGTCTTCCAGCAGTGTGACGTCGACTTTGGTGGCGTAGCCTGCCATGGCTTCATCAACGGAGTTGTCGACGACCTCCCACACAAGGTGGTGGAGGCCGCGTTCACCGGTGGAGCCAATGTACATACCTGGGCGTTTGCGTACTGCCTCAAGGCCTTCAAGGATAGTGATCGACGATGCGTCATAATGGTGCTCTGTGGCAGACACGTGATGCAACACTCCTAAATTATGTTCTAATAGACCCCTCTATAGTACACCCCTTAGGCCCCCTACACGACTTAGGTTTCGACGCGTCTAAGCGCCTTTAAATCGCCGAAAACGAAATTTAGCCTTATCCGTAGGTATCGCGCGGCCCCCGACCCTTCACATGGAGGGGGCCTTTTCGCCAGCTCGGGACTGATGGGCCAAAGATCTTCAGTTCCTCTACCACGTTCGGCCCGACCTTCTGGGTAATCGTCTGGAGAATTTGCCGCTGCATCATGCGAAGGTTCGTCGCCCACGCCGTGGAATTACAGCTAATAAACAGGGATTTCCCCCTTCAGCATCTCCACTGTCGTGTGTTCGGCAATCCTGGCACCCACCACGTCTTCCCAGTGCGAATGCACCCAGCCACCAGCAAGTTCCCGCTGCCAGCCGCGCTGCTGTATCTCGCGGTTGAGCACCGAATCCAGGGATTCGTAGTCACGACGTTTCGGCAGCGCCCGCCCGTCCGGCCCGGTTGGCCTGCCGCGCTTGCGTATCGACGCCGCCGTCTCCCGCCCCTCTCGTGACCCACGCACAGCACTGCGGGTGGGCTGCGTGGCACGCCCCTGATGACTCAGGTCCGGGACTTTACCGAAACGCTTGCGGGCAACGTCGCGAATGTGCGAAAAGGCAGCGGAAACGGAATCATCAGGCGTGGTCATCTGTCATATCCTCCACATCCAGCACGGATTTCGTGTTCCATCATTGTCTATTGCCCTTACGGTGTGGGTGTGCACCACGGCATCGTCGAGGCTATCCGGCAGGTCATCGCCCACCGCCGCAGTAATGAGCACTTGTTCAGCTGTGGTTGCAATGCCGACCAGTGCGCGGCGTCGTTGGGTGTCCAGTTCAGCAAACACATCATCCAGGATCAAGATAGGGTCGGTGCCATCGGACCTGAACAGGGAAAACACAGCAAGCCGCAGAGAGAGTGCAAAAGACCACGTTTCACCGTGACTGGCAAACCCTTTAGCGGGCTGGCTGCCCAGCATCAGTTCGAGGTCGTCGCGGTGTGGTCCCACAAGGCTAAGTCCCCGCTCAATTTCGCGTTGTCGCATGTGCCCCAGTTCGGTAAGCATGGTGGCTTCCAGCACGTCAACATCAACAGCAGCATCGGGGGCGTCGATAAGCGTACTGCGGTAATGGATGTGGGCCTCGCGGGATTCCGGCGCGAGCGTGTGGTACGCCTCATGGACGCGAGAGCGAGGTCTGTGACAAGCTGCATTCTTGCGGCCGTTAGTTGAGCACCAAGTGCGGCAAGCTGACCGTCCCAAACATCGAGGGTGGCAAGCGCGCTGGCGCCGTCATCGTTGCCGTAGCCCCGACGAAGTGCCTGGTTGGCGGATTTGAGCAGGGCGTTTCGCTGACGCAGAACCTTGTCGTAGTCGGCTTTGACACCGGCAAGGCGGGGTTGGCGCGTGGACATAACCTCGTCGAGGTAACGGCGTCGTTCAGCGGGTTCGCCGCGCACCAGTGCCAGGTCCTCCGGCGCAAATAGCACCGTTTTCACCACCCCAAGGAGTTGCCGTGGTGTGCTCAGGCGAGTGCGGTTGAGCTGTGCCTGGTTTGCTTTTTTGGGATTAATCAGCAGGTGGGCGGTCAGTTCTCGGCCATTATTGACTGCCGTTCCTGAGATGCGCGCGTTGTCTGCGGTGGCTCGAACCAGGGGGGCGTCCTGCGAAACTCGGTGCGAGGACAAGTGCGCGAGGTAACCGACGGCCTCAACCACATTGGTTTTTCCGTGGCCGTTCCGGCCCACAAATACCGTCACACCAGGATGCAGGTCAACGGTAAGTTCGGGCCACGAGCGGAAGTCACGCAGTTCAAGGTGTCGCAGGTACACGGCGGTAAATGGGCTTATCCAGGAAGCCTGACTGGCATGAGCAGGTACGTCAGGTTTGTCTGGGGAGTGGCAAACACTCCGTTGTCGTCGGCCTCGGGGACGGTCTCTGGTTCGGGAATCAGGATCGCGGGCCGGGATGGCTGGGTGAACCCAAACATCACGTTTTCTGTGTGGATCACAGACAATCCGTCTTTGAGGTATCCAGTGTTAAACGCAATGGTCAACGGGTTGCCAAAGAAGGCGCAGGGCAGGTTTTCCTCGGCGTGCCCGGCTTCAGAACCACCGGCGGAAAGAACAAGCTCACCATCGGAGAATTGCATGGTGATCTGGGAATTTCGGTCGGCCACCACGGAGACGCGCCGGATGGCATCTTGCAGGGGGCTGATCTGCACAACTGCCATGGATTCGTGGGTTTTAGGAAGCAGGGGCTGGAAGTTCGGGAACTCCGCATCCAGCATGCGAGTGGTTGTTTGGCGGGCGTCGGACTGCAGACCGAAGAGTCCTTCCCTGCCAAGTTGTTCGCCCACACCGACGGCAATGTGCAGGTCATTTCCCACCTGGGAGTCGATGGATCGTGCGTTGTCCAGCAGCGTTTTTGCCGGGATGAGCAACTTGGCAGTTGCGGATTTGTCGGTGGCTTCCCAGTCGAATGTGCGTACAGCCAGGCGGAATCGGTCGGTGGCCGCGAGGAGCATGGTGTCGCCGTTGATGTCCATGTGCACGCCGGTGAGCATGGGCAGGGTTTCGTCCCTACCTGCAGCAATAGCCACTTGTGAGACGGCTTCACTGAACAGTTTGGGGTCAATGTTTCCGGTGGTGTGCGGCAGCTGAGGCAACTGCGGGTAGTCATCCAGTGGGATTACAGGAATTTCAAAACGCGCAGAACCGCAGGTGACCAGCACGTTGCTGCCCTCAACACGTAGCTCCACGGGTTTGTTCGGCAGCATGGCGGTGATGTCAGCGAGCAGCTTACCAGCCACGGCAATGCGTCCGGCCTCGTTGACTTCGGCGGGGATCTTGACCTGTGTGGATACCTCGTAGTCAAAACCGGCGAGTTCCAAGCCTTCATCGGAAGCGGTGATCACCATGCCGCGTAGCACGGGTTGAGCTGGTTTGGCGGGCAGACTACGGGCAACCCACCCGACTGCGTTGGCGAAGTCGTCCTTGTCAACCCTAAATGACACCGCTTGTGAGTCCATGCTGGTCTAGCTCCTAGGAAAAATGAAACGTACACCTCACCCTGATTCCGCCATCTGACGGTGCCACGAGTGCGTGGAATTACAACACCAACGTACCCGCCCGCCGCCGCAAACTGAACCTCGCATCTTTTGTTATTCGTCTGCTCGTCCTTGCTCGCAGCCTGTGTGGCAGGGTCGCATGATCATTGTTATCCCCACGCCCTATTTCTTCTAGAGAAATTACAAGTTTTAAGAGAGTAAGAACAGTAAGTCCTGTGCACTCTGTGGATGAGGGCTTGTTATCCAAGCTAGCACGCAGAAAACGTGGTGTGAACAGCCATGTGCAAAACCTGTGGATAACTTTTGCGTCTTGTGGATAAATTTGGCTGCTTGAGATTTATCCACAATCTATCCCCATGTCATCCCAATTTTCTTCACATTTTCGCCGTGGTTGTGCACAACCCATGTCATCCACAAGCTACCACTAGAAAGTGGCAAGGATCACTGAACTACATTCTTGTAATTACACAGCTGTGAGTAAACCTGTGGATAACCTTCCCTTCCGGGGGTAGGCCGTCGGCAAAATCACAAAAGTCCCCCTAGCTACCCCTCCCCTGCTTGTCGACGTCCCTCTTTACGGCACCCCTCCCCGCTGGCGGTTCCTTTACCGCCCGCGGTTTTTGATGATCTGTGTGAGTTCCTGAATTTGGTTGTACGTGTCCCGCTTTTCGGTCATTTCTTTGCGAATCTTGCGGTCGGCGTACATCACGGTGGTGTGGTCTTTACCACCGAAGTTATCCCCGATTTTGGGTAGGGAAAGATCGGTAAGCTCGCGACACAGGTACATAGCGAGCTGTCGGGCATAGGCTACTGCTCGGGTTTTACCTGATCCCCGCAAGGCATCAAGGGAAACATCGAAATAATCGGCGGTGACCTCCATGATTGTGGATGCTGTGATTTCCACGTCAGGGGCCTCGGGCATGATGTCGCGCAGCGCAATTTCGGCCATTTCGCGGCTGATAGTGGTCTCCCCGTTCAGTGAGGAGTACGCGGATACACGGATCAGTGCACCTTCCAGCTCACGGATGGACGCCTCGAACCGGCTGGCGATGAGTTCCAGCACGTCACGATCCATCACTGTCTGGTCTATCTGGGCCTTCTTCTCCAGAATGGCGATGCGTGTTTCCAAATCCGGTGGCTGAATGTCCGTGATCAGCCCGCCTTCAAAGCGGGTGCGCAGGCGATCTTCCAACGTGGTCAGCTGCTTCGGAGGCCGGTCCGAAGACAAAATGATTTGCTTGTTGGCCTGGTGCAATGCGTTGAACGTGTGAAAGAACTCTTCCTGGGTTCCTTCTTTGCCTTCCAAGAATTGGATGTCATCGACCATCAAAATGTCTAGGTTGCGGTAGCGACGCTTGAACGATTCTTGCCGGTCATCGCGAACGGAGTTGATGTAGTCGTTGGTGAATTCCTCACTGGACACATACTTCACACGCAAGCCCGGCTGCAGCACCTGTGCATAGTTGCCAGCCGCGTGCAGAAGGTGCGTCTTCCCCAGGCCAGAACCCCCAGAGATGAACAGGGGGTTGAAGGCATTCGCCGGATTTTCCGCCACTGCCACTGCTGCTGCGTGCGCGAACCGGTTGGAGGAACCTATGACGAAGTTCTCAAAAGTGTAGCGGGGGTTCAGCGACCGATCCTGTTGCGGCGCGGGCCCTGCAGGCTCGCGTGTAAAACGACGCCCATCGTCGTGGGTAAACCTGCCTCGGCTGATGGTTGCTGCCTGGTCAGGCATGCTTATCGACGTCGTGTTCCACATGCCCTCAGGATGAGCTTGCGCTGGTTCCGGAGTTGCGGCAACAATCGGCGGCTCAGGGTCAGGTTCCTCCACACCTGGGTCAATGCTTACAGCCAGGCTGTAGGGGCGGCCCATACGCTCAGACAAGACTGTGGTGATGTAGCCACCGAGGTCTTTTTCCACAGCATCTTTCGCCATTGCATGGGGAGTTGAGAGCACAGCAAACCCGTTGAACAGGGCGATGGGTTTGACCAGTTTCAAAAAACCTCGTGCCCTGCCATTGAGGGTCGGAATACCTGAATCAGGTTGCTCTGAAAGGCGCAGGAGGTCTTCAACAACCTGTCGCCATGTCTCCTCAAGGGAGGTTGAATGTTCCGCCACCTTCGTCCTCACATGCTCTGTACGTACGCCACGATGATCCACGGTGAAATTACACAGCGGGAGGGACAAACTCTACTCTGTCCACCGCGTCATCCACAGCCTTGAATGAGTGTTATCGTGCGCTTCCACAACGTTATTCACAGCTGTGGATAACTTCCGGGGTCATGATTTATCCACAGCCTACCTCATGCACTGTGGATAAAAAACATTGCAGCAAAAACTCCCCCTACCTGGAGGAATGTAATTTCATAACCCTTAGTCTCAAGGTCAGATTGAAAGTTATACACAGGCTACTTGACAATTCACATGGTGGATTCTGTGTGAAATTTCACAGTGCAGGATCGTCTGCGCAGCTAGGTATGGTTTTTGCTGACCGCGAACAACACAACCCACAGCTCCAAACAACATGGCTGTTATTTAAGGGGGTGATGGCGGACTATCCGACGCGTCGATTTGTTCAGGAGTGCCACCTGCGCGTAGTCTGGCAGGGTCTGGCGCGTTACTGCTGCCTTGCAACCAGAGGTAGTACACGCGCATTTTCGCAAAATTTTTGCGACTTCCACTCTTCCGCTCCACTCAGGGGTGGACGGTGTGAGGTTTACAATCATCCAACTTCGGGTGGGCAGCTTTGTTGTGAAGTGCTATCACCTGACCAAAATCTGAGGAGTGTTTTCCGTGGCAAAGGGCAAACGGACGTTCCAGCCGAACAACCGTCGTCGTGCGCGTGTTCACGGCTTCCGTACTCGTATGCGTACCCGCGCCGGTCGCGCTATCGTTGCGGCTCGTCGTCGTAAGGGCCGTGCTTCCCTGACCGCGTAGTCTTCGCGGTCACAAGTTGAGGGCGCGGCCGTGCTACCAGATCACCTTTCATTAACACCATCGCAAGCATTTGCGCACACTGTTAAAAGAGGTCACCGGGCTGGCACAAAAACCGTGGTCGTATACCTCATTAAGCACACCACCAATGAGGGGCTCGTCCGTCAGGGAGGGCCCCGATTTGGTTTCATTGTGTCTAAAGCCGTCGGCAATGCGGTGACTCGTCACCGTGTCACCCGGCGGCTTCGGCATATCTGCCAGCAACTTGCCCAGGAAACCCGTGAGGTACCAGGCATCGCTGACTGCGACATTGTTGTTCGCGCGCTGCCGCGCAGTGCACAGGCAAGCAGTGAGCAGCTGAGTGCTGATGTTGCACGCGGCGTCAATAAGCTTGTGGCTCAGCTGCAGCATCAGGAGACAGGGGCCTGTCATGGCTAGGCCGACACTCGCGGCACGGATGCTCATGCGGAGCGTGGGTTTTTACCAAAATTTTCTGTCCCCTCTTAAAATGGGTCCTAGTTGTCGGTTTGAACCATCATGCAGTTCCTATGCCCTGCAGGCGATTAGTCAGCGGGGAGCTGTGATGGGAACCATCTTGGCAGTCACGCGTTTAGCTAAATGTGGACCCTGGCATCCGGGTGGCTATGACCCTGTTCCGCAACGCAGGAATCATAAGGTCACTCACGTGGACTGCTTCCATCAATAAAACCAAGGAGTTTTGAACCACCGTGCTCAACTTCGTTTACTGGCCCATCTCGGCCATCCTGTGGTTTTGGCACAAGCTTTTAAGCTACGTGCTGGACCCGGGCTGGGGAATTACATGGGTGCTTTCAATCGTCTTGCTGACGTTCACCATCCGCGTGTTCCTGGTTAAACCTTCCCTGAACCAAATGCGGTCAAGCAGGAAAATGAGCGAACTGCAGCCGCGCATGGCTGAGATTCGCAGCAAATACAAGAATGACCAGCAAAAGCAGATGGAGGAAATCCGCAAAGTCCAAAAAGAGATGGGCGTTAACCCCATCGCTGGATGTTTGCCGCTGCTGGTGCAGATGCCGGTGTTCCTCGGCCTGTTTCACGTACTCCGATCCTTCAACCGTACCGGCACCGGTTCCGGGCAGCTCGGTTTAAGTGTCGAACAAAACCGCAATACCGCGAACTATATCTTCAGCCCATCGGATGTTCAGTCTTTCCTAGACGCACGCCTGTTTGGTGTTCCGCTGTCCTCCTACATCTCCATGCCAGAGTCCATGTACCAGGGCTTTAGTGGAGCGGAGTTCACCCGCACAGACATTATGATGGTGGCTATCCCGCTTATCCTGATCACCGCCACTGCCACGCACTTTGTTGCACGTATGGGTGTGAACAGGCAGAAAGCACGCTTGGCCTCTGGCAAGCAGTCCGCACCTGCTAACGATCAGATGCAGATGCAGATGGACATGATGAACCGCATGATGGTCTGGTTCATGCCGCTGACGATTCTGTTTACTGGTGCTTTCTGGCACATCGGCCTGCTGTTCTACATGGTGTCCAACAACATCTGGACGTTCTTTCAGCAGCGTTTCATCTTCAATAAGATGGATGCAGAAGAGGAAGCAGAGATCCAAGCCAAAAAGGATGCTCAGCGTGCTAGTGCCCCCAAGCCGGGTGTGAAGCCAAATAACCCGAAGAAGAACAAAAAGCGACGTAGCTAAAGCTAAGTAAAAACCGCCCAATCCGCCGTCAGGGGATGGGCGGTTTTTGTGTGCAACGATATAGTGTGATGCACACATCCGCCTTCATGTTCATTATGGCCCGGCTGTGCACAGGCTAAGGAGAATGTTTCACGTGAAACCATCACATACATCTGATACCCCAACTGTAGCGGCCCGCGTTTTCGGCGATAACCTGGATAAATCTGTTCGCTACCATGATCTTTTGGCGACCACCGGTTCTGTCCGTGGGTTTATCGGTCCCCGGGAGGTGCCTCGGCTGTGGGATCGTCATGTGCTCAACTGCGCGATCATTGGTGAGGCGATGCCGCAGGACGCCAGCGTCGCGGACATTGGTTCAGGTGCCGGCTTACCAGGCATTCCACTGGCCTTGGCTCGGCCAGACCTCAGTATCACACTCGTAGAACCTCTGTTGAAACGCTCGACATTCCTTCTGGAGGTCGTTGAAGAACTGCAGCTCGACAACGTCACGGTAGTGCGTGGGCGCGCAGAAGAAAAAGCAATAAAAAGCCGAGGTGGGAACAGTAGACGTGGTGACCTCGCGCGCGGTCGCCCCCTGGGGAAACTCGCCCAGTGGTCACTCCCCTCGTCACGCGTGGCGGTGTCATGATTGCCATGAAGGGAAGCTCAGTCTCAGAGGAGCTAGAACGCGACGCTAAAATCATTAAAAAGGCTGGTGGTGGGCCTGCGGAGATACAACTGGTGGGTGTTGGAATTGTGGAGGAACCCACCCACCTCATCCGCATCCCACGCGTGCGTTGATGACCAGCACAACAAGCCCTGAAGTGGGGTGCTGGAATGCAATGACTTTAGGCACTAATGTGGAAGAAGTGTAGGAATTATTTCTTCGTTTGAGCGCTGTTATGCTTGACTCTGGGCACTCCAAGCAGGGTATCCATGTGCGCGTTTAGGCAGTTCAGGCGTGGTAAATAATGAGCCGAACGTGGCTGGTCCGCGGGTTTCCCGGTCAGCAAAACTCCGATGGAAAAGGGGACTTCACGTCTATGGACGACCAGTACTGGGATGACACACCCATCGCGGCCGCTGCGCAGCGCGCGGCGCGGGTGAAAACCCCGAACTCGTTGACCCTTCCGCGCCCAGACCGCCCTCGACGAATTACGATTGCGAACCAAAAAGGCGGGGTGGGTAAAACCACAACTACTGTCAATTTGGCGGCTGGCCTTGCGATATATGGGCTTAAAGTGCTGGTTGTGGACCTGGATCCCCAGGGCAATGCCTCCACAGCATTGGGTGCTGATCACCACGTGGGCGTACCGTCCAGCTATGAACTGTTGATCGGTGAATGTGCCGCTGAAGATGCGATGCAGCAGGCAGAGTTTAGCCCCAACCTGTACTGCATTCCAGCGACTATCGATCTTGCAGGTTCTGAGATTGAGCTGGTCAATATGGTCCGTCGTGAGTACCGCCTGGCAGACGCGATCCATGAGGACTTCCTGCGCGAAAACGGCATCGATTATGTGTTCATCGACTGTCCTCCGTCACTCGGCCTGCTCACCATTAATGCTATGGCGGCGGTCACAGAGGTGTTGATCCCCATTCAGTGTGAGTACTACGCCCTGGAGGGTGTCGGACAATTGCTGAACAACATTACGATGATCCGTCAGCATCTTAACCCCCAACTTCATATCTCCAATATCATTCTGACCATGTACGATGGCCGCACCAAGCTGGCTGAGCAGGTCACCGAGGAAGTCCGTAACCACTTCGGTGCTGTGGTGCTGGGCACCACGATTCCGCGTTCCGTCAAGGTCTCAGAAGCTCCTGGATTTAGCCAGACAGTGCTTGAATATGACCCTGGTTCCCGCGGTGCCATGGCTTATCTAGACGCTGCGAAAGAAATTGCGGTTCGTGGTGATTTTGTCCCCACTGAGGACTCTGGTCCCATTGGTCAGCCCCCTGAAGGTTATGTTGCCGATGCCTAAACCTTTGACCCTCCTTGACGTAACCACCCCACTGAGCTAACCCCCTAGAAAGGTTTAGTGTCTTCATGGCTCCTGATAAACGCAAAGGCGGACTCGGGCGAGGTCTTGCTGCGTTGATCCCTAATGGTCCTTCCACAAACAAGCCACGTTTGGGTGAGGACGCCGCGAATATCCCTCATGGGCGGTAGTGGCCCACTGACAGCGACGACGGAAGAACCACAAGCTGCAAAAACAGCTGAGACCGAGAGCGTACCGGCACCCACTCGGACACAGAAATCCGCGAAAGCTACAAAAAAGACCACCAAGAAGGCACCAACAAAGGCTGCAAAGAAAGCTGCTTCAGCGAAAAATGTGTCGGACCAGTTAGCGGCGGCACATGCTGCTGTGACACGGCCGTCGACACGCACGGCAGGTACGAAACAAGACGGCACACCACAGGAGCCCAGGGAGAAGGATAAGCAGGCACCTAAAGCTGCCACTGCCCCCAGCGCCACGCCGCGCACTCCCGCGACAGAGACCGCCCAAGACACCAAGGAGACTCAGAAAAAACCAAACATTCCACAGTCTCCCGAGGATATTGGCGCAAGCTACCAGGAGATTCCGGTCAACCAGATTGTGCCGAACCCGCATCAGCCGCGCCAGGTTTTTGATGAGGAAGCACTCGCCGAACTGGTGCACTCCATCAAAGAATTCGGCCTCATGCAACCGATTGTGGTGCGCCGCGCCGCTGATGACTCCGGTTTTGAGATCATCATGGGTGAGCGCCGTTGGCGCGCCGCCAGCAAAGCCGGTCTGGAGACCATTCCGGCGATTGTGCGGGAAACCGACGATGGTGCCATGCTGCGCGACGCGTTGCTGGAGAATATTCACCGTGTGCAGTTGAATCCTTTGGAAGAGGCGGCTGCCTACCAGCAGCTTCTGGAAGAATTCGATGTGACGCAGGCCGAACTGGCGCAGCGTTTGGGGCGTTCCCGCCCGGTGATCACCAACATGATTCGCCTGCTGCAGCTGCCGGTGTCTGTGCAGCGTAAAGTTGCGGCGGGTGTGCTGAGCGCTGGTCACGCCCGCGCGTTGCTCTCGCTGCAGACCGGTGCAGATGCGCAGGAGTTGTTGGCTGCTCGGATTGTTGCGGAAGGTTTGTCCGTGCGCGCTACGGAGGAAGCGGTGATGCTGGCCAACCGTGGCGAGGAGCAAAAGCCGAAGAAACCGAAGGATAAGCCCGCACCGCCAGCATTTTTGACGCAGGCTGCGGATCGATTGGCGGACGGCTTGGACACGAAAGTCACGGTCACGATGGGTAAGCGGAAAGGCAAGATCGTGGTGGAGTTTGGCGACCGCGAGGATTTCGAACGCATTATGTCCATTATCAACTCACAGCATTAACCACTCCTCACTGGAGGTGCCGTGTGTTTGCATCGTTGTTGCCGCTGAGTACTGACAACATCAGCTTGCTTCACCCCTGTAGCGGGCCGCTGCGTGTTCTGGGAATTGGAACCCTCGGCCGCACATCATGTCCAGAACCAGGGGTTTTCGGCCCTGGAGAAGGAGGCGTGGTTGTCCCGCATGCTGTTGGAGTATGGCCCCTGTGGCTTCAACATCAGCTGTGGCATTGACGACACCCCGGCACTGGCCACCGTGCTTTTTGGCGACGAGAGGAACCTGCCGGGCGTCGAAAACATGCCCACGGCACCCGTCACCAACGGTGCCGATGTGATTTCGTCCCTGTTCGTTGAGACCGGCTTCGAGTGCCTGGGGTTTGAGCAACTGCTTATCGACGCCGCGTTAACCCAGCTCACCCGGCAAGGCTCGCGAGTGGTGGAGGCTTTTGGCCTGCGTGCGGGTGCCTTCATCGCGGAGGACGAGTCCGTGGGATGGGGCATTGGCACACCCGCGTCAGTAGGGCTGATCCCCGAAACCATACTGCTGGAAGCTGGTTTCACGGTTGTGGCTGACCATGACGTGCTCCCTCGCCTCCAAATGACGCTGCCTCCCCCACAAGGCTTGCTGGCCGTGGAGGAGGCGGAAGAGTTGATTCGTCAGGCGCTTACAGCAGTTCAGACCTAAGCAACTCAGAGAACTTATAGGTGCCGGTGGGCTGGGTGTCCTGGTCGAGCAGATACAGGCGCTTCACGGCCACCACAATGGCCTCTGCGATGGTGTCACGCTCGGAAGGGTCGGTAAGGATGGCAACGTCGTGGGGGTTAGTCAGGTAGCCCGTGACCACCTCGACGGTGGGCATAGAGGTCAGTCGCAGCATTTCCCACGTGCGACCATGGTTGCCGCAGTTTTGCAGGTCGGTGCGGGCGACAATCTCGCGTTGGATAAAGCCACTCAGCGCCTCCCCAGTCAGCGAGCTACTCCCCTGCTCCGAACCGAAATAGAACGTGGCCACGCCGGAGGCTTTCTCGTTCTGGTAGCGGTCGCACTGGAGGCACAGCATCAAATCCGCGCCAAATGCGTTGGCAATGCCCGCGCGTTCCTTCTGACTTGGGTTGTCTTGGCGCGGGCGGGAGACGATGGTCTCCATACCCGCGGCAATCATGCGACCCTCAATACGGGAGGCAAGATCCCACAGAATCTCCTCCTCGGTGATGTTGCCAAACAGACCTTTAACGATCTGGCCTTGATCGTTACCGCCCAAGGCGGGGTCAATGACCACGCGTTTTCCAGCTAGTTGCGGGCCAGCCTGCCGTACCTGCTCCCTCTCGCGAATCGCATGCGGCGAGCCGCCGGTGATGCGTAGGCCAAGGTAACTCAGTGCGCGTACGGTTTCTGGACCACAAATGCCATCAGGCTGCAGGCCAGAGTTTTCCTGGTAATTGACCACGCCAGCGTGGGTGGCGGGGCCGAAATGCCCATCAATACGGTCAGCGTAGAATCCGAGGTCGTGAAGCTGCTGTTGCAGCTGGCCAACGTCATCCCCCACCATCACATTCGCCGGCTGGAAATACAACACCCGCATACCTAGGGTGTAGGAGGCTTCGCGCAAAATTTTCAGCGTCGCTTCGCTGATCTCGCCGTTGGGGACGAAACCGCGGCTTTGTTGAAAACCTTGAAGTGCCTCTGCGAGGGCAGCGTCGAAGAATGTGTCTTTTTCTTCGAACTGCTGTGCCTCTTTATCGATGACGTAGCCATCAAAGCTGGGCAACAGCCCAAGTCGAGCCAGGGTTGCGCGGACTTCCGCCACACGAGGGCTCCGATCGCCAACCCGCAAGACATCTGACACGGTTTTCAATCCTCCACAAATCTATATCAGCAACGCTGCTATCACGACGCGTACAGTACAGATGGTAGTAGCCAGACTACCAACTAGATGAGGGATTCCAGTTTAGCCATGTAAGTCTCTGCGGTGTTCACACCGTTTAGTTCAAAGACCTTCTCGCCCTTATTGAAAATAATGACGGTTGGGATTGACAAGATCTGGAACATCGCACCCAGTGTACGCTCTGCGTCCATGTCAACTTTACCCACAACGACGGAATCTCCCATCTCTTCCGCAACTTTTTCAATTTCGGGGGCAAGTTTTTTGCACGGACCGCACCATTCGGCCCAAAAATCGACCAAAACGGGGGTAGCAGAATCGACAACGGTAGAACGAAAGTTCTCTGCAGTGATGGTAACAACCTGAGACATGATTTTCCTTTTGAGGAGTGAATAAATTGATGAGTAAGTTTAAGAAACGAGGTAGTGCTGGGCGTCGATAGCCGCGCGTGCACCCGAGCCTGCGGCGGTGATGGCCTGCTGATAGTGGTCATCCACCAGGTCACCAACAGCGAACACCCCAGGAACGTTTGTCTTAGTGCTAGGGGTGTGCAACCAGCACATGGCCGGAAGCATCAGTGTCCACCTGGCCTTTCACCAGTTCAGAACGGGGATCCGCGCCGATAGCCACGAACATGGCGGCGACATCCACCTGTCGGGTCTCCCCCGTCACGGTGTCCTTCAGCTCCAGACCGCTGACCTTATTGTCTTCGCTGAGTACACGATCCACCACCGCGTTAGTGACAAAGGTGATCTTCTCATTTGCGCGCGCACGTTCCAGCATGATGGCGCTGGCGCGGAACTCCTCGCGGCGGTGCACCACCATCACGCTCTTGGCGAAACGCGTGAGAAACAGTGCTTCTTCCATTGCGGAATCCCCGCCACCGATCACGGCAATATCCTGGTCGCGGAAGAAAAACCATCGCAGGTGGCGCACGATGATACGCCGTGGCCCAGCAGCTCCTGTTCGCCCGGAACCCCCAGGTAACGGGGTGCCGAACCCATGGCCAAGATAACGGTGCGCGCCTGGAATTCCTCATCGCCTACGAAGATCTTCTTGATCTCCCCGTCCACTTCTAGGCGATCAACCAGCTCCATGCGCAGATCCGCGCCGAATCGTTCGGCCTGGGTGCGCATCTGCTCCATCAATTCAGGCCCCATGATGCCCTCTGCAAAACCCGGGTAGTTTTCCACCTCGGTAGTGGTCATGAGTGAACCACCAAATTCGATCCCCTCAAAAACAATGGGTTGTAGATCTGCTCGCGCCGCGTAGATCGCAGCTGTGTAGCCGGCAGGACCAGAACCCACGATGGCAACGTCATGGATGGTGGGTGTGTCAGGGGATGCCTCTGTCATTGGTAATCCTTCTGCTTGAGAATAAACAGCACTGCTCCACAGCGATTCTAGGTCACTGTGGGGCCGTTGAATCTTTCCAACGCCGAGGTACCTCTCTCTATTCCACACGTTACTGTGATCTGCTACACCAGTGCTTCTTGTCGCAGAAGTTCCCTGAGATGCTCTTTTGCCCGCGCCCGCCGGGATTTTATGGTCCCCGGGCGCACCCCCTGATAGGCCGCCAGGCTGTTCACACTGTGACCCACAATATCCACCTGAATGATCGCGTCCCGATGTTCTGGGCTTAAACACCCCAACACGTCCCCGATGAACAGTTGCGTCTCGTAGCTGCTCACTGGGTCTTCACGCAGCAGCCTGTCCGCGAAGGCGGTGTTGCGCTCATCGTCCAGGATTGCGGCTTCACAGCGCTCCCTGTGGTGGATGAAATCATAGCCACAGTTCATCACCAGTCGATGCAGCCAGGTGCTTAGCGTGCAGTCCCAACGAAACGAGCAGAGATTTTTGCTTGCGCGGAAAAACACTTCCTGCACAATGTCAAGCGCATCATCATCGTTGGCGGTATAGCGTCGTGCCACCCACCACAATCGTGTTTGGTAGCGGCGTACAAGAGCTGTGAACGCGTAACTATCACCCCCAAGAAACGCCTCAACTAGTTCCGCATCTGACAATGAATCTGGCACACATGTATCCATGATCCCCCGAGAACCCCACTCCCGATTATGTTGTTAATCCCGATAGTGCAGGTGTGCAGTACACCTGATGTCACCTATTGTGACCCTATTCGTCGTTTCTTTGCCAGAAGGTCACACGAAAGGGGGTAACCGGCTCATAAAGAACCCATAAAAAGCGGGTTCCCACAACACAGGAACCCGCCCTAGTAGACGTAGGTGTAGATTATGTGCTAACCACTAGCGGGGCTACCGAACACAGTTATGGAATTGATGGTCGCCGCCTCAGGAAGCGGCATCTCAACAACCCACACCAACACCTTGTTAAAGCTCTCTGAGTTCTGAACCTCAACATCCGTAATGCCGCGATTCAGCTCAGCCTGCCCAATCGGAACTGCCCCATCAAACGTGGTGGGATTCGGGTTGTTAAACCCATAAATTGCCACACGGGAACCGGGGCGGTCAGTCACCAATTGCAGCTTAGACACCGTAGAAGGCTGCTCAAGATCCAACAACAAGCCCACGCCCCGTTTGGTCCCCACGGAACCAAACTGGTTGAGGTACACATCGGTACTCCACGCCGTGGTGGGATTGTTGTCAATCACCAGCGGGGCTAGCTCCGGGTTGTCCTCAGTGCCTGCGACAACGGGTGCGGGTTCCCACTCCTCAGCATGCGTTACAGGTAGCTGTATCGACTGCCCATTTCCAGCGCCGTTGTGTGTGATCGGGGAATCCTGGTTGTTGTTGAACACACTCATCAGGAAGACGGTGATCACCGCCGTGGTCACCACCAGGCCCACCGAGAAAATCGCAATCAGTGCAGTCATGCGGCGGGAATAGCCAGCACCACCAAAGCCACCAACTTGCAGTTCCGGATCGGGCACATCCTCCACCCGCACGATCAGCTGCGTATCCTGCTCGGCCACCGCCTGTGCATGAGCACGGGCGTAGGCGTACAGCTCATCCGCAAATTCGTGCGCGTCGGTAGGCTGAGCCCCCGCGGGCAGTTCCGCAGCCGGGGCGTCGATAAGCATGGTGAGCGCGCTACCCAAACCGTTCAAGTCCTGGTCCTCACTGCTGGTGGACAGCACAGCTGGGAACGCCAGAATAGCGGTGCCGGTGCTGGTAATGCGGATGCGGCTCTGGTGATCCAAACCCAAGGTCAACGCGCGGTCATGAGCACGTGCCGCAGCCTCAGCCAGCGGGCGCAGTGCTAACGTCGCCGCAGCTGGGTTAGCACCAGCCTTAGCAACCGCGTCCAGGGAGGAACCGGTCACCCAGTCGGCAATAACGATGCAGCCAGTGCGGAAATTCAGCACCTCAATATTCGGCGCAATACCCGGATGGTTTAGTTGCGCCAACTCCAGCGTTGCCGCCGTAATATCTTCAGCATTTTCCTCCGTGGTGGTGGTATCCACCGTCACCAGCGCCACCTGACGCCCTGTCGCCTGTTCCTGGGCATGCCAGAAACGCGCGCCGGGCACGCCACCATGATCGGCAAGGAGGCGGAACCTGCCGTCGGCGACCGGGGCGCCAGCCACCAACCGGGGGCCCCGCACCGCACCAGCAGACATGGGCGGAAGCACCTGAGTCGCAGTGAAATCGCTGGCGGCCAGCAGCTGCTCGGTCTCGCTGATGGCTTCTTCGTCGCCCTCTTCCCCACCAGGCACAGCTGCAGGGGCAAAACGACGCAAGCCCGGGATGCGGCGCAGCACAGCGCCGAACGCCAACACCTCCTCCAGCTTGGAACGCCACAGCACCACGCCCGTGACCACCAGGAACACCACGCCGGCCAGCATGGTGCGAATAATGAACCCGACACTGCCGAAATTCTCGAACAGCCCGCCGAGAATCAGCATGACCAGCATGTCTAGGCCGTAGGCCACAACAACACCGGCTATCGACGCCCCGATGGCCCACAGCGCTGTGTGCACCACACTGCGCCCATTGAGCACGCCAAGGGTGCGGCGCAGCAGGAATGTACCAATCACAGCACCCGCGACATAGCCAAAACCATTCGCGGCAGCCAGCAGGATCACCACATCCTGTGGCGAGGATGCCACCAGTGGAGCCAGCATGCTGAGCAGCACCTTCGTGCCCGTAATACCCGCGACAATGAAGGTGGGAGTCCACGCCTCCTCACGGGCATAGAACACACGCAGGTGCAGCAACACCAGCGCGTACGGGATCAAGGTGAAAGCAGAGAAACTGAGTGTCAGGCCAAGAATGTGAGCAGACGCAACATCGAAGTTCAGGTAGGCAAACAAGCCAATACCGATACTCGGACCGAAGGCGGTAAGAAAGAACACCACCGGGATCAGCGCGATCGCGGTAAGTTTTGTTGCCACCGTCAGGTCGTGCACCACGGCTTGGTCGTCACCAGCCGCAGCATTGCGAGACAGCCTCGGCATAATGGCCGTCAGCAACGTCACGCCAATAATGCCATAGGGCATCTGCAGCAACAGCCACGCCTGCTGGTAGATCGTCCACGCCGAAGCGTCATTGGCAGAAGCGACGCGGCTCGTAATAATCAAGCCGAACTGCGAAATACCAACATAAACAATAATGGCCAGCGCCATGCCACCGAACTGCTTCAGGCGATCATCAATCCCCCACAGGGGACGCAAATCGACGCCCGCCCGACGCAGCGGCGGCACCATGATCAGCGCCTGCACCACCACGCCCAACGTGGTACCCACACCCAGCAGCAAAATATGCGGATTGGCAATGTTCACTGGTTCTTTCGGGTCCAGTTGCCCCGGCAGAATGAAGTACAGTGCCAGCACTACCAGCACCACAACGTTGTTAACCACCGGTGCCCACGCGCCGGGCTTAAATATAGCCTTTGTGTTCAACACCGCCATGAACAGCGAGAACATGCCATAGAACAGAATCTGCGGGAGCAGCAGGAATCCGAACGCGGTGGCTTGGGAAACGTTGACTTGGCCGCCCCTGTCCAGCGCCATACTCACCAGTAAAGGGGCACCTATCACAGATGCCAAGGTCACGGTGATTAGCAACGTCATCGACAGCGTAAACAACCGACGAATAAACGCAGCGCCGTGGTCCTCGTCTTCTTTTTCCGCTCGCACCAGCACTGGAATCACAAGGGAGGTGAGCACCGCTCCCAGCACAATCTCGGTGACCATGTTGGGTAACGTGTTTGCGACGTTAAACGCTGACGCCACCGCCGGACCCATGGTCGCGCCAATGGCCATGTTGCGCAGGAAACCCGTGATACGGCTGATCAGGGTGGCAATGGCCATGGACCCAGTCGAGCGAACGACGTCGCTATCCGATTGCGTCTCATCAGCCTCAGCAGCGGAACCGCGGGGTCCGTTGGGGCCGCCTGGTCTAGCAGGCGTACCTTTACGGGGGCGCGACGGTGGCGGTGTGGCTGTTCCAACTCCACCGCGAGCTCCGCCAGCAGCTCCCACGACGGCACGCGGAGAAACTCTGGTTGGTGCGGCCGCAGCGCGGTTTGCTCGCGCGGATTCTGCGGCACCGCCCGCCGAACGTGCGGGCTCATTGACGGCGGAACTATTCACGGTCGTCGGAGGAGACGCCCCGCCCGTTGCTGGGCGACGCAGCGCGGATGCCCGCTGCCGCTCTGCCCCGCCGACGCCGCGTGCGTCTGTTCCAGCAGTGTGACGCGACGGTGATGCCGCCGAGCCTCCCGATGGGGCAACGATGGGACTGTTGGCCAACTGCCCATGTTGTGCCGCCCGGCTGGCCTGACGTGCACTCCTGGTGGTGCGCCGCCGCGGCTCTGGGACGGGAGCGGGGGGCGTCGGCTGCACGATACGGCCACGCTGACCCGTCTGCGCCGAAGATGACGATGATGACGGTTGCTGCTGATGTGATTGAATGCGTTGCTGGGCGTTTCGATCAGCCGAATGAGTGGGATCTGAAGGACTCACGTTGAACCATTCTGGAGGACGGACAGGGGTCTACTTGAGGTTTACGATGAGGAATAACTGAAGTTTTACAGCGGATATTACCCAAAAACCTCCCAGATTACCGCCCCGGTGGCCGTGGGGAACCTGAGTTTTGGTCAGCGTGTCCGTTGTTCAGACGACGTTCGTTCCGGGTGTCATCAGTAGTGTCAGACGACACGCTACTATCCGTCTGTGCTGCTTTAATAGAGCGTTTTGTAGCGTCGGATGCGGGTGATGTAGTGCTGGGCTTTTTGACCATGCGACGCATACGGAAAAGCAGGGCAAAAATTAAACCAACTATCAGCGCCACCACACCATAGACACCGAAGAATCCGGCTCGTGTTTGCACGCCAATGTCCACCGAATCACTGATGGCGTTTCCTGATGGTGTGGCCAGCCACAACGTCAGGTCAGTGCGTTCGCGGTCGTTGGGCAGATCAGCCGTCATCTGCGTGGTAATGGACCCCTGAGCTGGGATACGTTGCTGGTCTGGGGTGTGAATAACCGCACCCTCAGGCCCCTGATACATGATGTGAGCATCCACCGGCAGGGGCAGGCCGTTGCGCGCCACAATCAACAGCGGCGACGAGGCTGAGGTGCGGGTATAGACGTTTCCAGGTGGCAACAGCGTCACGGACCTGCGCAGATTCACGAGCATCTCGCGATTCAAGTTCAGGATGGAGTCTGTCTCTGCGACGGTCGGGTCATAGGTGGCTAGGGAACGCCGCCCGCTGAGCGTCAATGCGCGCAAAAGGTCGCGTTGCAGTGGCGCGGTGAATTGATATCGGGTTAGTGCGATGGCGGGATCGTTGACCATCAGATGTGTCAGATCGTCAATATAGTTTCCCTGTTGTGTGACGCGCAGGATTTCCGTGTCGGTTGCAACCGTCGGGTCGTCATAAGGCGCGCCAAACCGCGAGGATGTTTCCGAGGATCCTGCCTGATCGCTTTGTCGCTGAAGGTCCGCCTCCTGTTCGGCGGAGGGCGTGATGGCTTGGGTCAGGGGCACGGGCCGCGCCAGGTTGTGACTGAGCAGGTCGCTTGCAGTGTTGAGGAGTGCGCGGGCATCGTCAACGGAGCCCAGTAACGCCGAGGGGGTAACAAGAATCGGGGTATTATCTGCGGATTCACCGTTGTTGGTGCTGTGGGCTTTTTCGTCAACACTCATGCGTAGCGCTGCTTGCGCGTTTAGGGAACGTGCCGTACCGGAGTCAATGCGAAAATCAAATCGGGTGGCGGGGCTGCTGTAGCCCACGGTTTCCGGGTCGGTTCCCAAGGCCGCCAGTGTCGCAGCGAGGGAGCTTTGATACCCCACGCCCATGATATTAGGCCCGAGGGCTGCGAACTGCCCCGCGCGCGGCACATCCCACACTGTGTTATCAGAAACCAGTACTCTAATCGGCGAGTTCGGCTGAGAAGAATGGAAACCGCTGTCAGGGTTCGGTAAGGAATTATCGTTCAGTGCGGTCTCGCCGCCATGGGGGTTGGCTGGTTCTGTGACGCCTGGGTTGTGGGATTGGGCGTATTCCCAGGCGTCTTCCGGCTTTCTCGCTGGTGTCGCGTTTGAAGAACCCGAAGTGGAGTTCCCAGAGGTACCCAGCTGTTGGGGACTATCACCAGTGTTTCCGTTAGTGTCGCCTGTGGTGTCTTCTAACGGGGAGTCGGCTACGCCGAGTCCGGCGACGGTCTGCTCGGTGACATACCCGGATGCGGGAACCACGACGTTGCGCAGCGGAGCAACCCCTACGATCTGCTCAATAGTGGAGGCGCCTTGGCTGAGGGCTTCGCGTAGGAGCCATTCGTTGCCGGTGCGCCCCTAATGCGTTGATGTCCACGTTCGCCCACGGGAGTGCCACGACGCAGGAGTCCTTGGCGACACCTCGTAGTTTGGCCAGCCACTCCCCAGCCACCACTGGTGAGGAGCCGGGAGTGCTAGGCACGTCGTCCGCCTCTGACCCCCAACTGTCGCGTAGCCGTAGCTTGGGGGCAACGGGGCTGGGGCGTTGATCGGCCACGCTATACCCCTGGGACATGCGGGAAACGGTATCCACCAGCTGTGGGTCCAGCGCCAGGCAGGAGCCTTCCCGCAGCTTCGCTGCCGCGCTATTCGACGTCGCGTGTGGCGCTCCACTGCTTGTCGACGCCGCCCCACCTTCCGTGGTTGCCTGAACGTACGCATCCAACAGCTGGTACAGGCGGCCGCCTTGGGCAAGCTCAGCGGCAAGGTTTTCGTTTTTCAGTATGAGGTGTGCCGATCCCGGTGCCGCCCCGGTTTCGCCAGCAATGATGTCAATCTTGGCGGACAGTGGCCACAGCATGGTCATGCCCGGGGATTCCTGTGTCTCATCGGACACTGACTGTGTGTCTGGATTCAGTACGGACAGCAGGAAATGCGTGGACCCCACATAGGCATCGCCTTGCCCCTGATCGCCGTTAACGTTCAGTGTCAGTGGGTATATCCCCGGATTGGAGATAGATAACGAGCGGTCCTGGTCCGGCGCAGTGGGAAGCTCCACATCAATGATGATCTCCTGGTTCGGTTCCAGCTGGTCCGGAAGCTTGAACTTTAACCTGCCACCTGGAACGCGGAGGAATCCGAGGCGAGGATGGATCGGGCGTCGGCAAGCGAGTTTTGCTTGCTGGCGCGTTGCGCCTGAATGCTGAGGTTACGCACCACCTCGGAGCCTTTGTTGGAGATGCGCAGACGCGCGCGGGTGGTATCGCCGACGTGGATGGTGGACGGCTCAAGTGATTCGAGGAGGACGCGTACGGGGGCGTCGTCATCTTGGCTGCGCGCCGCCGGGTTAATCCATTGTGTTTTTATCTCAGGGCTGTCGGGTGTCATGGGGAACGGTAGCGCCGCCGCGTGCGGAACCATACCACCAGGTGTGACCATGGACATGGTGGCCGGGCCCGCGAACCCAACGAATGCTGTGGTGACGCAGGCGCACAGTGTGATAAACCGTCGCTTTGTTGTCATGGCGCTCACCGCGGGGTGATCCTTCCCTCCGCTTTCTCTGTTCGGGCCAGTTCTGGCAGCATGTCATGTGCCAGTCGAGCTAGTTTGCGTTCATCAGCATAGGCGAGCCGTTCGATTAGTTCGCTAACGGGAATCCATGCTACTTCCGTGACCTCAGGGTCTTCGTCGTTAAGGTCGCCATCTAGGAAGCGCAACAGATGGTGATGCACGGTCTTGTGAATACGCTTACCATCCGAGACAAACCAATAATCAATGACACCAAGTTCGGCGAATACTTGGCCATACACGCCGGTTTCTTCCCATACTTCCCGCTCAGCCGTGGAGGCGTGGGCTTCACCGGCCTCCACATGACCTTTCGGCATGGACCACAGGAGACGCCCCCGACGGTCAAGGCGACCGATGAGCGCAACGTACAGTCGGGCCAAATCAACAGTGCCGTCTGGCATTACTGCTTCCGCCAGCCCAGACACCACCAACCCACCGGCGGAGGTTTCGATGCTTGTTTCCATGCGCGGACGAGCTGATGAACGCTGACGTGTCTGGTTGGTGCGGGACCGTCGCTGGTCGCGCTGGCGGTTGTTACGCCGCTTGCTGTTCTGCTTTGCGACGCCCCCGTTATCCTTGCGGCGTGCTCCCCCGTCCTTGCCTGCGGTGTTCGTGGTTGCTGCTGTGCCTTTACCCGCCGTTCCCTCAGGGTTGCGTTGTGGATTTCGGCGGCGACGTCGGCGTTTTGGCTGTTCAGATCGCTTTTTTTCGGCGTCGCTGGTGATGGGCTGAGATGTTGGCGCCCCGCTTGAACGGCTGGACGTGGTGTTGGTGGCTCGACGACGTGACCGGCGGCGTCGTTTCCGTGCTGCCGGTTGGGTGGCCTGGTCGGTGGCCTGGTGCCGTTCGTTGTCACTCATCCACACAATCGTATCGTGATGACGAACAGGAAGGGTATTTATTATGAGGACCTTTGCCGATTCACCCTCACTGCCCTGGTGCAAGAATCATTGAGGCTACTTATTATGAGATAACGTTCCAGGTAGACTTGTCCAGGTGATTTCTTCGGCTTTAACACAAGAACCCAGCGATGCGAATTTGCTTATCCAGGCGGAAAAAGCGATTTCAGGTTTACTCCTGTGTTGCAATCGCTTGCTCAGCGATTTAACGACGAAGGCCATCGTTTGTATTTGGTAGGGGATCTGTTCGTGATGCTCTGCTGGGGCGCTTAGGGCACGACATAGACTGCACCACGTCTGCACGGCCAGAAACAGTAACTGCCGTGTTGGACGGTTGGGCTGATGTGGTCTGGGACACTGGTATTGAGTATGGGACTATCTCGGCGGAGAAAAACTCTCAACAAATCGAAATAACAACATTTCGATCGGATGTGTACGACGGGCAGTCCCGAAATCCAGAGGTGAAATTCGGTGACACTCTTGAGGGTGATCTCATTCGTCGCGACTTCAGTGTCAATGCGATGGCCGTTGAAATAACCGGCGACGGTTCTATGGTGTTTCACGATCCCATGGGAGGATTAACGGACCTGGCCGCCCAGCGCCTAGACACGCCGAATACGCCAGAACTGTCGTTTCACGATGACCCCCTTCGGATGCTGCGCGCAGCGCGTTTTGTCTCCCAACTGGGTTTTGAGGTGGCTCCACGCGTAGAGGAGGCCATGCGGGACATGGCTGGAGAAATTACGCGTATCACTGCGGAGCGTGTGCAGGCGGAGCTGGATAAGTTGATGCTGGGTGCTGCGCCGTGGACCGGCATTAACCTCATGGTGACAACGGGAATTGCGGACTATATTTTCCCGGAAATCCCAGGGATGAAACTGACCCAGGATGAGCACATGCAGCACAAAGATGTGTATGCGCATTCGATGCAGGTGCTGCGCCAGGCGATGGATCAGGAGGAGGACGGGCCGGACCTGGTGTTGCGCTGGGCTGCGTTATTGCACGACGTCGGTAAGCCTGCCACTCGCGCCCCAAAGCCTGGTGGCGGCGTGACCTTCCATCATCATGAGGTGGTGGGGGCGAAACTGGTGCGTAAACGCATGCGGGCGCTGAAGTACTCCAAACAGATGGTGTCTGATGTGAGTCAGTTGGTGTATCTGCATTTGCGGTTCCACGGTTATGGGGAGGGGCAGTGGACTGATTCGGCGGTGCGTCGGTACGTCACCGATGCCGGGCCGTTGCTGAGTCGCCTTCACAAGCTTGTGCGAGCGGATTGCACCACGCGCAACCAACGGAAAGCTCAGCGCCTCCAACGCACGTATGACCATTTGGAGCAACGCATCGCGGAGCTGGCTGCCAAAGAGGATTTGGCCAAGGTGCGGCCCGATTTGGATGGTAACGCCATCATGGAGCTGCTGGGGCTGCAACCCGGGCCGGATGTGGGGCGAGCATGGACGTTTATGAAGGAGCTGCGGCTGGAACGCGGTCCGCTGGAGCACGATGAGGCCGTGGCTGCCTTGCGGCAATGGTGGGACAACGACCAGAATCAGGGTACAAGCTAGAAAGGTTCGAGTCATGGAAGAGTTTTTCAGCGACCGTCTGTTCACCGCCCTGGAGCGTAACGAGCCGACCGCTGGCATGGTCTTAGTGGCGGCACCGGGCATGCTCTCTGATGAGTTTGCGCGGAGCGTTGTGCTGATTGTGGAACACAATAACCAGCTGACCTTTGGTGTGAACCTGGCATCACGCAGCGATGTCGCGGTGTTTAACGTTATGCCTGAGTGGGTACCATATGTGGCCAAACCGCAGGCTCTGTATATTGGCGGTCCGCTTAACCAGCAGAGCGTTGTGGGGTTGGGCGTGACGAAGCCGGGTGTGACAATTGAAAACCACAAACAGTTTCAGCGGCTCGCTAACCGCATTGTTCACGTTGACCTGCGCATTGATCCCCTCCGAGTTGGAGGACTTGGTAGAAGGCATTCGCTTGTTTGCGGGCTACGCAGAATGGGGTCCGGGCCAGCTGGAATCAGAGATTGAGCGCGGTGATTGGTATGTAGCTCCCGCGTTGGTGTCGGACATTATTGCGGGTGGAAGTGTGGACGTGTGGGGTGATGTGATGCGTCGTCAGCCAATGCCCCTCCCCTTGTTTTCCACGTTCCCGGCGGATATCTCGGATAACTGACTTGTCATGGTTTCACGTGAAACATTGCGTGAATGGCGGGCCGGGTTTTCTGATGCCTGGACTGTCGGCCTTGGTCTTGTCCCCCCTCGGCCTCGCATTTGGATTGCTGATTACGCAGTCGGGATTTTCTTGGTGGTGGGCTCCCATACTGTCCCTGGTTATTTACGCCGGGAGCATGGAGTTTCTGGCCATTGGGATGATCACTGCGGGCGTTGGCATCATTCCCGCTGCCGTGACCGGCTTCATGGTTAACTTTCGCCACATCTTCTATGGGCTAACCTTTCCCCGTCACCTCATCCGAAACTTCTGGGCGCGCGCCTACAGCACCTATGCCCTCACCGACGAGTCCTACGCCATCGTCTCCGCGCGTGCCGCTGCACACGATGGCCACCGCATGACAGCCTCCCGGATGCTTAGCATTCAGGTGGTCTGCCAACTCGCGTGGGTTCTTCCAGGGATCATTGGCGCCCTCGCTGGTGCTGCCCTCCCCGACACCATCACAGGCATGGATTTCGCTCTCACGGCTCTGTTCCTCGTTCTCGCGTGGGAATCTTTTACGTCCCACAGAGATGTCTCGCTTCCCCTCAGCGCCGGACTGTTCGCCGTTGCTTTCGCGCTACTGCTGCCTGGCCAGATGTTGGTGCTCGCTTTAGTGTGCTATTTCTGTCTGCTTCTTGTCCGCTTTCTCTCCCCGCGTATCGACGCCCTACTCCATACCGATCTAGATAAGGCTCGACGCTGATGGGGCTCCCGGAGGGTGTTTCACTGCTCAATACGGTAGGTATATTGGCCGCAGTCGGAATCGTCACTGTGATGTTACGGCAATTACCGTTCTCCGCGCTCCGATTACTCAAGGGGAGCAACCTGGTGGGCATGCTAGGTATGACGATGCCCGTCGGCGTGATGACCGTTCTGGTGGTGTACACAATTGCCCATCAAACCGCGGAGCCTGGGGGCATCTGGTCCAGCCTCATTGCCTCTGCCGTAACGCTGGCGGTGCATTGGTGGCGCCGCAGCGCCGCGCTCTCCATCGTTGCCGGGACTGTGTGCTACATGGTGATCGTCAATCTTATTGTGAGTTAGAAATCGGGAAACTTCTGGAGGGCCTCTTGCCAGAGGCCCTCAAATTCGTCTTTGCTGAGTATTGTCGCTGAAATATCGGGCATGTCAGCATAGGTATCCGGGTGGGGAACAAACTCTTGTGGCAAGGCACTCATCCCCCGACTATGCTGCCCCTGGGCCAAGCCTGTGATGGACGAGCCATCCCCCAATTCAATGATGCGCTGCATGGCGCATAGCGATGGTGAGTCCGTGGGACGCACCTCAGCAACATGCGCTAATGGTGGCGCATCGGGGGCGATCAGATCGATGCGGACGTACATATCTTCCTGTGCCATGCCCTACAGTGTGCGTCCACTCCCCTACCTCACGCAACTAGCGGGGCACGGCCTCTTGGTGGTCATCGCGCGCGTAGCGGGCAGAAAGCCACGCGCACATGATGAGCTGCACTTGGTGAAAAATCATGAGCGGAAGAATAAGCAGACCAACGTTGCTGGACCCGAAGATCACTGCTGCCATTGGTAGTCCTGTGGCAAGTGATTTTTTTGTCCCGCAGAACTGTATGGCAATCATGTCTTCACGATTGAAGCCGCATCGCAGCGCAATGAATCGTGTGAGCCACAGCATGAGCGCCACCAGGATGATAGAGAATGCGGTGAGTATGACGACGTCGATAATACTCACCTGGTGCCAGATGCCAGCGACAATTCCGGCTGAAAAGGCGGAATATACGACCATGGCGATGGACCCTCGATCAACAGTTTTGGTCCATTGTGCACTGGCGGTGTCCTTGACCCATCGGCGTGCCAACTGTCCGACAATAAACGGTAAGAGAAGCTGTATGGCGATATCAGCAAAGACGGAGCCGTCAATCTTTATTCCACTCCCCGAGGACATGAGGAGCATGACCAACGCGGGAGTGGCCACCACACCCACCAGATTCGACGCTGAGGCGCTGACAATGGCTCCCGCGACGTTTCCCTCAGCGACGGAAGTAAACGCCACAGAGGACTGCACAGTGGACGGTACGAGAGTGAGGTACAAGATACCCAGGTATATATCCGGCGAGAGGACTGCCGTTGCGGGTCGGAGCGCGATGCCGATAAGCGGAAATACGACGAAGGTGAACGCCAGGATTGTCAGGTGTAGCCGCCAGTGTTTGAGGCCGGTCAGGGCTTCTTTTGTGGACAGGCGCGCGCCATAAAGAAAGAACAATAAGGCGATGGCGATTTTGGTGGCTACGGAAAACCACTCGGCAAAGTCTCCTCGCGCGGGGAAAAACGTTGCGAGGAGGACTGCGAGAAGGATAAGCGTGATCAGCGGGTCGGGCCGCTTGTTTGGCAGTTTAGGGCGTGGTAGAGGCATGTCTCCAGTCTAAGACGCTGCGCCATGCCAAAGCGATGTTTCACGTGAAACATCGCTTGTTTCGGGTTACAGCTCTGGGGTGAGCTTATTGTTGCCGTCGGTTTTGAGCTTTGCTTCCTTCAGCCCCGCCCGCGATGGTCCCGAAACGGGAGCGCCGTCGGTGATGCTAAAGACGGAATTATGGTTGGTGCATGTCACCGTGTCGCCATTGACTTGGCTGATCTTTGCGCCTTGGTGTGGGCATGTCGCGGAGTAGGCGTGATAGACGCCCGAGGTCGGCTGGGTGATAATGAAGTTTCCGACAATAACGGCGCTGCCAACAGGAACGTCCTTTGCGTCAATTGTCTGTTTCGGAGGGGCGCAGGCGGCGAGGAGCGCGCCTGCGAATGTTGTTGCAGTTCCAATAAGAAAAAGTCGACGGTTGCATGTATGAGGCTCCATGGTGTCAGTATATCATACTGAGAGTTACTGTCATATTGACAGTTGCTCTCTACGGCGCAATTGTCACAGTGACTGTGTGCTGGCATCCGGTTCATAGGCATAAAAAATGGCGATGTTTCACGTGAAACATCGCCACAAACGAGGCTATCGTCGCGTGGCTGCCTTTCATAGCTCGCCACAAACTCACGTAGCTCAGTTTTCAGCGCGTCAATGTCATCGACCGTGCGCCTCTCCCCCGGCGAATCGGAACAGTGTCGTGCAATCAGGGCTGTCACCGCCGAGCCTGAAATAGCCCCAGCAGCACCCGCCGCAACGGCATCCGCAACGTGCGTGGGTGTGGAGATGCCAAAGCCTAGGAGGGGTGGAACGCCGCCAAACCGCTTGAGATTGGCTACGACGTCAGCGAGTCCATCCGTGGAAGATTCCCACTCCGCCCCAGTGACGCCCACGCGAGACACCGCGTAGATATATCCCCGCGAATGCCGGGCGACGCCCGCGAGTGTTTCCTCAGAGGCGTGTGGCGGGGCAATGAAAATCTGGTCCACGCCCGCGGCCTCGGCGGCTGCAGCGAAAGGGCGCCCCTCACGGACAGGAACGTCAGGCAATAGGACGGAATCGGCACCGGCCTGGGCGACATCGGCGTAGAAACGATCCATGCCGCGCGCAAAGGCAACATTGCCGTAGATGAGGAGTCCGATGGGTAGCTCAGGCCACGTGGAACGAATCCGTGCAACCAGAGAGAGTGCCTGATCAACGGTAACCCCCGCGTCCAGTGCACGGATGTGGGCTGCCTGAATCGTGGGGCCGTCGGCAACCGGATCGGAGAAGGGAATGCCGAGTTCCAGGGCGTCGGCACCGCCTTCAACGAGGCTGGTGATGATCTCAAAGGATGTGTCCAGGTCGGGGTCTCCCAACATGACGAAAGGCACGAACGCGCCCTCGTTAGCCTCGGTTAGGCGGGAAAACAGGTGATCGTAACGGCTGCTCATCGGTGGGTGTCCTTTACAACGTACTCGGGGTGCTCCGCCAAGGTGCGGCGAATGTGGTCAACGTCTTTGTCGCCTCTACCGGACAGAGACACCAGGATGGTGATGTGCTCCCCCGCTTCCTCAGCGAGCGCAGCCCGTTTCAGCGCGTATGCCAGTGCGTGGCTGGACTCTAGCGCGGGGATAATTCCTTCGTGCCTGCTGAGCAGCTGGAAAGCTTCAAGTGCCTCCGCATCGGTGATGCCCACGTACTGCGCGCGCCTGGTTGCGTGCAGGTGGGCGTGCTGAGGACCGACGCCCGGATAGTCCAGACCAGCGGAAATGGAATAGGATTCCTCGACTTGACCGTCGGAGGTGCGCATCAGGTAGGACCTGGCACCGTGAAGGATGCCGATGTGCCCCTCGTAAATGGGAGCGCCGTGCTTGCCGGAGTCAAGCCCCTCCCCTGCTGGCTCGACACCAACAAGCTCAACGGAAGGTTCGTCGATGAACTCGGCGAACATACCGATGGCATTGGACCCACCACCAACGCAGGCGGTAACCACATCGGGCAGCCGCCGGTGCGTTCTAGCATTTGCGCTTTGGCTTCTTCGGAAATGACGCGATGAAATTCGCGCACGATGGTGGGAAATGGGTGTGGACCAGCTGCGGTTCCCAGGAGGTAATGGGATTCGTGAAAAGTGGCGGTCCAGTCACGCAGCGCTTCATTAACGGCGTCTTTGAGGGTTCCTGACCCGGAGTTTACGGGAATCACCCGTGCCCCCATCAGCTCCATGCGGTACACGTTGGGTTGTTGCCTAGCGACGTCCTCGGTGCCCATGTAGATCACGCAGTCCAAGCCCAACAGTGCGCAGGCGAGGGCGGTTGCGGTTCCGTGCTGACCGGCACCGGTTTCCGCAATGATGCGCGTCTTGCCCATGCGTTTTGCTAGCAGCGCCTGCCCGAGTACCTGGTTTGTTTTGTGCGCCCCGCCGTGAACGAGATCTTCGCGCTTTAAGAAGATACGGGCGTACCCCTTGCCTTTTCCAGGCAACGGAAGATTGGAGCATTCGGTGAGGGGGGTGGGCCGCCCCAGATAGTCGCGGAGGTACCCGGCGAGTTCTTCGCGGAAGCCTGGGTCGTCCATGGCCTCGACAAAGGCGCGTTCCAGCTGGTCGAGTGCCGGAATAAGGAGTTCGGGGACGTACTGCCCGCCGAATTCCCCGAAGTAGGCTGGCAGGAGTGTGTGTCCGCCGTTGTGGTCAATGGCGTGGGACTGTTCAGGCATGATGCTCTCCGATTTGTTGAAACACATCCATGATGGCTGCGGGATTTTTACGGTGGGCGTAGGGGCTGTCTGCGTCGGCTGAATACTCGACACCGGAGTTGAGGTCCAGACCTGCACAGCCGACGGCCAGCGCTGCGCGTGCATTGCTGGGGCTGATGCCGCCGGCAAGAAGACTCGTGCTTGTCACCTCGTCGGGAATGAGGCTCCAGTCGAATGGTTCTCCTGTTCCACCGTCGCCAGCGTCAAGAACCAGGCGATCCACCAGTGGAAACAGCTCTAGGGCCACTGAAACGCCCTGTGGCGAGCTCATAGACACCGCTCGCCACATCTCCACACCTTCGTGGATTTCGGCGCGCACAGAGGCTATGAGCGCCTTTTCCTCGTCGATGGTGTCTTGAAGTGACGCATGGATTTGCACGGCCGCAACTCCCGGGAGGCATAGTTCTGCGTATCCAGATGTCCGTCGACTTACCGCCACATACTTCAGTCCCGGTTCTCCCGCCATGATTTCTTTCGATGTTTCACGTGAAACATTGCGCGGAGATGCGTCCTCAAAGATGAGGCCCCCATACACGGCAGCCGGCAGCGCGTGCGGCTTGAGCGGCCGCTGGACTCTGCAGCCCGCATACTTTGTTGTGCCCGTAGACGAGCTCGCGGCATGCCAAGTCAATGTCTGGCTGCGAGGTTAGCTGCGATCCAACTAGGAAACCGTTCACCATTCCGCCCAGCATGCGTACGGTGGCGTGATCGCGGATTCCTGATTCGGCAATCAGGGCAACATCTTCAGGAACCAGCGGTGCTAACTCGGCGGTACGGCTCAGATCAATGGACAGATCGTGCAGGTTTCGGTGGTTAATCCCGATAATGCGCGCCCCCAGACGCAACGCTCGGTGCACCTCCTCGGCATCGATGGCCTCGGTCAAGACGTCCATGCCCAGGCGAGCGGCTTCTGCAGACAACGCGGAATACTCCTCATCGTCCAGGACGGACAGCATCAGCAGCACCGCATCAGCGCCGAAGTAGCGTGCGGCGTGGATCTGCACGGCGTCGATAATAAAGTCCTTGCACAGCACCGGAAGATGCGTGCTTGCGGCGACGGTCGCTAGATGGTCGTAGTCCCCGCTGAAGCGGTCTGGCTCGCACAGCACCGAAATGCCCGCAGCGTATCGCGAGTATATGCGGGCGATGTCGCCCGGATGGTAGTCGGCGCGAATGAGGCCCAGCGATGGCGAGGCGGATTTGCACTCCATAATGAAACGCCCCTCTCCCCTGCTGCCCAGAGAGTCGTACAGACTGCGTGTCGACGCCGCGAGAGTCGCCGGATCCACGTGGGCTATCCGTCGCTGGATGTCAGCGAGGTGCCCCCGCCGCGCCGTCACAATGGACTCCAAAACAGTCGGCATGTCACCCATAGTTGGCCTCCTCGTGGGTTGCAAGCCATTTCGTCACAGTGCCGTCATTCATGAGGGCTTGGGCTAGGGCTGTTCCTTCAGCAAAATCGTCCACGCGACCATGCAGATAGAACATCGCTGCGGCATTGACGGCAAGGGCATCGCGGTGCGCCTCCGAACCGGAACCGGCGAACGCGGCACGCAGCAAGGCAGCGTTGTCGGCCCCATCACCGCCCCGGAGCGCCGATAATGGATGCTCCGACACACCAAGATCAGCGGGCGTAACCTGGTAGCTCGTGATAGCACCGTCGCGTAGCTCCCACACCTGAGTTGGACCGTGCACGGCAAACTCGTCAGTCCCCGATCCATGAACGACAAGAGCGCGTTCCCGGCCCAGTTCTTTCATCACCTGGATCAGCGGCTCTCCCAGGCTAGGACGGTTCACACCCATGACTTGCAACGCCGGACGGGCTGGGCTGAGCAGCGGACCGAGAATATTAAACAACGTCGGAACCTTTAGCGCCTTACGCACAGGCATGACGTGGGCAATCGCTGGATGGTAGGCGGGCGCAAACAGGAACGTAAAATTCGATGCCCGGGCTTGCCTCTCCGCACGATCCACATCAAGATCAAGTGGAATGTTGAGGGCTTCTAACACGTCGGCGGACCCAGATTTGGAGCTCACCGAACGGTTGCCGTGTTTGACCACCATGCAGCCTCCCGCTGCTGTGATTAACGACGCCCCGGTGGAAATGTTGATGGTATTCGCTCCATCGCCGCCGGTCCCCGCTGTATCCAGCACATCGTGTCCAGTGATGGGAAAAGGACGGGCGGCTTTGAGAAATGCCTGCGCAGCGCCCGTAATGTCGGCTGCTGTTTCTCCGCGGGTGCGAATAGTCGCCAAAAGCGCGGCGATGTGGACATCATCGTAATCGCCCACGGTAAGCGGCATAAACACATCGTGGGCCTCCTCCACGGTGGGATGAGGATTATCCAAATAGGCGCGAAGCCTGTCCAAAGTTTGTTCGTCCGACATGGTTACTTCTCCTTCGCAGATGCGGATAGCAGCAGTTCAAGACTGCGATTCAGAATATGTGGTCCCGAGGGGCTGAGTACTGATTCCGGATGAAACTGCAGCCCAAGCGCCAGATTATCGCGGGTCAGGGCCGCCATAGTCACCTCGCCCGCGTCAGATTGGCAGTTGCCAAGGCTGACGAATTCCTTGGGCACATCAACGCACCCCAGCGAGTGATAGCGTGCGACGGGTACCCTGCGACCGGAGTTTTGGGTATCGCCATCGGGAACATCAACAGTTAGTCCAGCAAAAAGGGGGCTGGCCGCGCCCTCGTCAGTGAGTGTCATGATGTCGGTGACACCGTGCATTGGTCCACAAGGAGCCACAACGCCACCGAAATGCTCTAAGAGCGCCTGGAAACCGAGGCAGATGCCAAGGATGGGCACAGTGCCTATCGCGGTGTCGATAAGCTGCATCATGTGCCCAGCATCGCGTGGGTGCCCAGGTCCGGGGGAAAGACAGATGACATCTGGGTTCGCCGCCATAACGTGCTCAGGGGGCACCGTGTTGCGGAACACGGTGCAACGAACACCGGCGACAGCGAATGCATCGACGAGGTTGTAGACAAAGGAATCGTGGTTATCAATCAAAACGACGTGTGTACTCATCGCTGGACCTCCAATCGTGCACCCGCAGCCGTGGCGATGGCATGCAGGACGGCATATGCCTTGTGCAGGGATTCATCGGCTTCGGACTGCGGTTGCGAATCACGCACTACGCCCGCGCCAGCTTGAACTATGGCTACTCCCTTGGACACAAAGGCCGAGCGGATAACAATGCACGTGTCCATGTCTCCGTTTCCGCGTAGATAGCCGACCGCTCCCCCATAGGAACCGCGACGCGTGCCCTCTGCCTCTCGCAGCAGCTCCGTCGCGCGGATTTTAGGCGCACCCGTCAGGGTTCCCATGTTCATGCAGGCGCGGTACGCGTCCAAAGCGTCCAGATCGGGCGCTAGTTCGGCGCTCACGCGACTGACCAGGTGCATGACACGTGAGTACCGGTCCACCTGCAGAAGCTCCTCCACGCGCCGCGTGGCGGGAACGGCCACTCTCGCCAGATCGTTGCGCGCGAGGTCCACCAACATGGTGTGTTCCGAAATTTCCTTGGCGTCCGTGCGAAGTTCCAGTTCTGCGCGAATATCCAGTTCATGGTTCACGCTGCCGTCGGGGTTCAAGCCGCGTGGCCGCGTTCCGGCGATGGGATACAGCTCCACAATCCGGGTGTCGGCGGTGAACTTCAGGTTTGACTCTGGCGACGCCCCAAAAAGTTCGTAGGTCTCCCCGCCGACTGTCCGCGAACGTAGAACATATAGGGGCTCGGGTTATGCTCCTTGAGCTGCTGGTACGCGGCAAAAAGCATCGGGACATGGCATGGTGAAGCTGCGCGCGGGCACAACCTGATAGATGTCTCCGTTGTGGATATGCGCCTGGAGGTTCGTGACCATCGCTCGGTAATCGGCGTCGGGAATGCTCGCTGTGGCGACGATGGTTTCACGTGAAACCATCGATTTTTTTCCGGCTGAGTCTCATAATCGTTGCACAACGCAGCCAGACGATCCAGCTCGGCATCAAGCTTGTCGACACCGCTCCCATCTGCAACAACTCCTGCGAGTAGCGCACTCTGTGCTTGGTGATCAATGCTGAGCACAACTTCCGCGAGCAAGAACTGATAGTCGGGATACGTATTGCCCGAGTCCTCGACGCTAGGAAGATCCTCGAAGCTAGCCAAATGGTCAAACGCGATACCGCCCGCCAAAAAAGGAAGTGAGGCATCCTCGGTGAGGTAACCAGCATCGGTCTGGAGTCGACGCAGCGGTTCGACGGAACTCAGCGCTGTGAGTCGTTCGCGCTCGTCTACTGCGGTGGACACTGGAAAATGAAAGACGGTTTCTTCTGATGTTTCACGTGAAACATCAGAAGAAAGCTGTTCCGCGAGGCGCTGTACAATCGCCACGCCCGATGGTGTTAGTGGTTCGGCGGTGACATCGTTATGGTTGCACGTGACGCGAACCGAACCGCGCAACACCATGACCGAATGCAGGCCCTCTTTTGAGGCAATATCGGCGCTTTCAAGAAGCACTGCGTCGTCGGCGACTGTGCCACCTAAGTGGGCAAATAAGCGCGCTGCGTTTTCGTGATAGCGCACAGCACGCGTACGAACATGTGGTGAAAAAGTCATAGGCCTCTAACCCTCAACTGTGTCGTCGGAATCGGTTCGTGAAAGCTCGGCGATGACATCGGCAACGTGAAGATCTTGTACCGGATGCTCCATAGGGTCGGTGGCTGCAAGATCGCCGAGCAAGGCACGAACATAGTTGACATCCTTATCGCCACGACCGGACAAGTTCACCAGGATGGTGGTCTCCTCGCCCGTTTCCTCCGCAATGTCTGCAAGTTTGAGTGCGTAGGCCAGCGCATGGCTTGATTCCAGGGCGGGAATGATGCCTTCATGGCGGCTCAGCAGGCGGAATGCTTGCAGCGCTTCAGCGTCAGTGATGCCGACATATTGAGCACGCCCTGATTCAAGAAGATAGGCATGCTCTGGACCCACGCCCGGATAATCAAGTCCGGCTGATACCGAATGGGAATGCAACACCTCATCCCCCTCCCCCAGCATGACATAGGAGCGCGAACCATGCAGGATACCCGCCCGACCCCGATTAAGTGGGGCACCATGTTTGCCTGAATCAAGCCCCTCACCTGCTGGTTCTACGCCAACAAGCTTCACCTCGGAGTTTCCGGGCTTATCGGTCAAGTAGTCGGCGAATGCGCCGATGGCGTTGGAACCGCCGCCCACGCACGCCACCACGACGTCGGGAAGCGCACCGGTTCGTTCCATCATCTGCTCGCGTGATTCCCGCGAGATGACGGCCTGGAATTCTTTCACCAGCGTCGGGAATGGGTGCGGTCCGGCAGCCGTGCCTAGGAGGTAGTGCGTGTCTTTGTAGCTGTTTACCCAGTCCATGAGCGCTACGTCAATGGCGTTTTCAAGGCCGTTACCGTTTGCTTCTTCCACCGGGACAACCTCGGCCCCCATGAGCCGCATGCGATATACATTGGGTTGCTGCCTAGCGACGTCCCGAGCGCCCATGTAGATGGTGCATTTCATGCCAAACAAGGCAGCCACCATGGCTGTGGCTGTGCCATGCTGTCCAGCGCCGGTTTCTGCAATCAGCCTGGTTTTCCCCAGACGTTTGGCAAGAAGTGCTTGGGCGATAACCTGGTTGCCTTTGTGCGCACCGCCGTGCACCAGGTCTTCGCGCTTGAGGAAGATGCGTGCTTTTCCCTTACCGTGGCCTTCTAGGGGCAGGTTGGCACATTCGGTGATGGGCGTGGGCCTTCCCAGATAGTCCACGTAAAGATTGACGAGTTCTTCCGCGAATGTCGGGTCATTTATGGCATCGACATACGCTTGTTCTAGTTCATCCAGGACCGGATACAACATGTCTGGGACGTACTGTCCGCCGAATTCGCCAAAGTAGGCGTTGAGGAGAGTGTCGCGGTGCGGATGAGACATCTAAGGGCCTTTCGTAGGAGGGTGGTTACACGCTTTCCTCTGAGGCGGGCCTTGATTGTCTGTAGATAAAACAATGGCCCGGACGCCTAGAAGAGAAGCGTGCGAGCCATGGGCTGAGGGGTTGTGAGTGCTGCTATTGTGGCTCGCTTACTCAGCGCGCCACCACCATGAGGTGCCAAGGAACAGACAAGCATTCAACATGCCCTTAAGAGTAGCACTCTCCTGCCTGTGTCACATAATTTTATGCGCTCTGTTTTATCGTCACAAGTGACGTAATTGATAATGTAACGACGTAGCGCATTCACGCAATGCTGAGTTGCTTTTTAAAGCAACATTTGCGAGCGTCGCCTCAATCCTGCGCGCAGACCGTTAGCTATGATAGCTACTTCCGCGACTTCATGGATGAACACCACCTCCGCAAGACCAAGTACCCCGCAGAGGGCAAGCGGGGGCAAAGCAACAATAATCGCCAACGCTAACCCGATATTCACATTCATGATGCGTCGCGCGGCTCTCGCGTGGGCCATGGCCCGTGGAAGGAGCCGCAGATCGGTTCCGGTGAGCGCGACATCAGCTGAAGCCATCGCGGCGTCGGTACCCGTGGCGCCCATGGCAATGCCGACCGTTGCGGCGGCGAGTGCCGGGGCGTCGTTAATCCCGTCCCCTACCATGGCCCAGCGTCCATCAACGAACTGTGCCTTATCCTCTGGCAGAAGTTCAGCGTGAACCTCGTCGATTCCGACGGTGGTGGCAAGCGCTTTCCCCGCGTGCTTGTTGTCGCCAGTGAGCATCGCGGTGCGGATACCCATCGCGTGTAGTTCTTCAATCGCCCGAGCTGAAGATTCCCGCGCGGGATCGCCGATGCCCACAAGCCCCTTTTACGGCGTCATCTTCTGCCACGACGACGACCGTGGCACCAGTTTGTTCAAGGTCGTGTGTTGTGTGCGCCCATTTTTTTCTTGAAGAAATGTGCAGGAACGGGGACTTTGGATTGTTATTGTTCTGGATTGCCCAGCTGAGTCAATAACCTCGGCTTTAATGCCTTGACCTGGGGTTTCGACGATGTTATGGGTTTCTAATAGCGGACCTTCGTGCGCGGCAACGATGGCCTGCGCCAAGGGATGTAGGCTGTGTTGTTCCACTGATGCGGCTAAGGCCACTGTGTCGGGGTCGCCAATAACGGTGGTGACCGTGGGGACGATTCGCGGTCAATGTACCGGTTTTATCAAAAGCCAGCCGATCAATAGCTCCTAAACGTTCAAAAGCGGAACCCGAGGTGATGATCACGCCCCAGCGTGTAGCCGCTCCGATGGCAGAAATTACGGTTACAGGGACGGCAATAGCGATAGCGCAGGGCGATGCCGCGACAAGAACGATCAGCGCGCGAGTGATCCATGTGGCAGGATCGCCTAGAAACGAACCAATGACACCAACAAGAAGTGACAGGACCAGCACGCCTGGAATGAGGGGGCGGGCGATACGGTCAGCCAGTCGTGCGCGTTCGCCCTGCTTGTTCTGTGCGTCTTCGACGAGGCGAACGATGGTGGTGATGGAATTATCGGTCCCTGGGCTGGTTGCTGTGATCTCGATGGGCGCGGCAAGGTTAATGCTCCCAGCGTGCACCTCATCACCTTCTGCAACGTCGCGCGGTAGGGATTCTCCGGTGATGGCAGCGGTATCAAGTGACGATGTTCCACGTGAAACATTGCCATCAGTGGGGGCGGCATCACCTGCCCGAAGCACAATCACATCCCCAGGAACGATGTCTGCCGATGTGATCTCCACTGTCTCCGCGCCTCGCCGAACTGTCGTCGTGGAGGGGATCAGTTCGTAGAGTGAACGCAAACTACTCCGTGCCTGGGCGAATGCCCGGTCTTCCAAAGGTTTCCGCAATGGAAAACAGGAATGCTAGCGCTGCTGCTTCGGCGGTGTATCCGAGTAACACCGCGCCAATTGCGCTGATGGTCATAAGTAGGCCGATGCTCAAGCGTTGGCGGAGGCGACGTCCAGGCAGGACCAATCGCTTGAGTGCATCCGGTACAAAAGTGATGCCACCAGCAACGAGAGAGGCCCAGAAGAAGAGTTGGTGAACTGTCCCAGGCACCCGGCCCTCGGTGATCACGCCCAACACTAATAACAGCCCGGACAGGATGGGAAGGATGAGGGCGTTATCCCAGAATTGGTACCTAGCACCGTGAGTGTTCTCGGCTGGTGTGGAAGTGGTGCAACCGCAGGCATCGGACACGCATGCGTCGGACATGAAAACATCATCAGCTTTCTCTGCAATGCCAGCGAGTTGCATTATAGCGCAACTCTTTCTCCTAGGTTGACGCTGGTCCCCAGCCCGCCGGACTACGGGAAGTTCCTGTGCTTGCGATTGTAATTAAATGCTCAAAACGCGGCTTCATGGCCGGCAGCTCGTCAACATGAAACCAACCGACTGCGACGCTCTCCTCGTCGGCAACATGAGGAATAGACGATGTGCCGGGGACTACCGAACAGGCAAATGCGGTGTCCATGTAACTGGCAACGTCTCCATTGATATAGGTCAACGCGTCGATGGCTTGCACCCACAGCAGGCGGTCCACCTGAATCTGCAGCCCCGTTTCTTCCAAAGCTTCCCGCATGATAGCTGTGTCAGGTTGCTCGCTGGGTTCGCAGATGCCGGTCACCGGTGTCCAGTGGTGGTTATCACTGCGCTGCACCAGCAGGACTTCCTGCGCAGTCCCCTCCCCTCCCCCACCGTCACCGCTGCGGAGTATTACCCCTGTCACCCCGGGCAGCCATAGCTCGTCGTGTCCGATTTTCTTTCTCAGGTTAAGGATGAACTGTGGTGTTCCCATGCTGACGATCATCGCCTTTCGCAGCGGCCTTACGTACGGCATCTAAGTCTACGCTGCCAAAGGACTCACCTGCTGCGAAGGCATCGGAGCCGCCTTCACACGCCCCGTTGAGCGAACAGGAACCACAGCCGCCGCTCACGCCGCAATCCACGCTGGGGTCATGGGCATCGGAGGCAGCTGTGGAGGACGCCGATGCGTCGGAAGCCCCTGAAGAGCAGCAATCGCAGCCGGAATCGGAGGCTGCTTCGGCAGTGGCGCGGGCGTCGATAAGCGCGACGGCATGTGCGCCCATGCCGGCACCCATGCCCAAAAGCGCGAGGGAGCCGACAACAGCGAGTGCGACGACCAGCCACATCCACCCGCTAGCACCGAACGAAAGTATGCCGCCAAGGGCGAGGACGACGCCGCTGACTGTCCAGAGCGGTCCGGCGATGCGGTGTGCGGTGTCCCACAGTTCCTTGGTTTTACGGACTTCCGGTACGCGAATGCCTATCACGCCGTTTCCTGGCAATTTTCCAGCCCACCCGAGGCCGCCAACAATGATGAAGAGTGCGGCGAGAATCAACAGTAGCGCGGTCACGGCAATCATAAGCGCAAGTGTAGTCGGGTGGGGTGATGTTGCGAATTTATGGTCGAAAAATGCCAGGATATGCTTGCGCTTGACGACGTCTCGGTGGTCAATCCCTCAACCACAGCCACCGCTATTGTCGGCCCCACCCCTGTCTGGTGGACATTCTTACCGAAAAACATGCCGCGACTGTTTTTCGCCCCCAACGCAGTAGTTTTAGACGATCCGGCAGTCGGAACACCCGTTGTTGTTAGGTATAGGCGTTCGTGACCAATGCTGAAAGCTGTTACCTTATAAACAGTTTATGCACCGTAGTGACCCCGGTCCCATCCGGGGTCCGAACCTAGGGAAGAACGTATGGATCTTCGACGACTCTCCTCCTCGCTGCTTTCGCATTGTCGTAGCAATTATCTCCGGCATCGTATGCAGCTTATTTTTCCCCGACTGGCTGGGGCGCGTTTTCGCCACCTTCAACGGTCTGTTCGGAAATTTCCTTGGATTTTTCATCCCCGTCTTGATTTTCGCCCTGATCACCCCGGCCATCGCCGGGATTGGTAAAGGTGCGGGAAAATGGCTGGCCATCACCACGGCCATCGCCTATGCTTCCACTATTTTCGCTGGACTCATGGCCTATCTTTCCGCATCCGCTCTCTACCCACGATTACTGGCAGGGCAAGGTATGGTCGCTGCGGCGGATGTGGAAAAAGGCGCCCTGAGCCCCTACTTCAAAATTGACATGGAACCACCCATGGGCGTGATGACGGCTCTTCTCCTTGCCTTTACTATTGGCGTGGCCATGACTGCTGTGCGCAGCGATACGCTCTTTGCAGGGGTGCGTGACCTGGAACGCGTGGTCATGCACGTCATCACTAAGTTTATTATCCCGCTTTTGCCGATCTTCATCTTCGGCATGTTCCTGTCCATGGGGATGAACGGAAACCTTCTGCAGATCCTAAGTGCTTTTGCCCGAGTGCTCGTGCTGGCGGTGGTGCTCACCGTCGTGCTGCTGCTCATACAGTTCGTTATTGCAGGCAGTATCGCAGGTAAAAACCCCTTCGTGGCGCTGAAGAACATGCTGCCCGCCTATGTCACCGCGCTGGGTACCTCCTCCTCCGCCGCTACCATTCCCGTCACCTACGACTGTGCTAAGCGCAACAACGTCGCGCCGTCCGTCGCAGGCTTCACTGTTCCCCTCTGCGCCACCACGCACCTGGCCGGCTCCATGCTCAAGATTGGTCTCTTTGCTTTTGCGATCACGTACATGGCGGACATTGAGCTGACACCAGGCAAGGCCATCGGGTTCATCTTCATGCTGGGCATCACCATGGTCGCCGCGCCGGGCGTACCTGGTGGTGCGATTATGGCAGCTGTGGGCTTGCTGTCCTCCATGCTGGGATTTACGAACGACCAAGTGGGGCTCATGATTGCCGCGTACATCGCCATCGACTCTTTCGGCACGGCATGTAACGTGACCGGCGACGGCGCTATTGCCCTTGTGGTTAATAAACTTGCGAAGGGCCAGATCTCTCGTGCTGAGCTGGTCGATGTGCAAAGTAGCCGCGACGACATCATTGAGGAGTAGGACGCTGGCAATTTATTAGTGGCACCATAAAACTCTCAGGAAAACCTCATCTTGAATCTATGTTTTCAGGATGAGGTTTTTGTATGCTCTTGACCATGGTGGATGCTGACGGCACGCCATACCGACGATTCAGTAATTTTTCAAATTATAGCTCTGAACTGCGCATTTTGTAGGCCAATGATGGGGGTAGCGCAGGTATCGAAAGTGATAATTATGACCTGCGCGTTTCTGGCTGCGGGGGTAAAGCCCAGCAAGATGTTTATATGTCAGCTTTGCAAAAAGAAAGAAAAGTATAAGACTGTAAGAGACAAAATTAAGAAAATTCCTATGTGATGCCGGGTCGCTGACATAGTGGATGTCAACGGGGGTGGCTGCTTCCGCAGCCAGTTGCGATACCGCATAGGGGTAAACGGAATTGTAAAGAAAGGCGCATCACGGTGCGTGACCACAATCACCACAATCAGGGCAAGGGATGCCTGCGTAACACCAGGCAAACATGCCGCCGTGTGCTCTCTTCGGTATCCGCGCTTATTGCAGCTGCAACGCTTTGTTGTGGGGACTACTACGCATCCAGTTGTTGCTGACGCAAGTCCTGCAGAGAAAGCGCCATACGATGCGTCAGCACCGCAAGTTCCCACTTCCCCCGACAGCAAGAAGGAACCGATTTCGCCCGCCAGTAACCCGGAAGCAGCCAAAGTAGCATCACTCGTTGCCGAGACTGCCACGGACTTTGATGGGGCAAACACCTCGAAACAAGCCGATCCTCACGCTAAGGAAGCAGATAACTCCATCGCTAAGACCATCCGTGCCATTCCGCGATGTGGTTTGCGTACCGCACTGGTCTTTGACGTATCCCAATCCATTGGGCAGCAAGGACTCGCAGCCAGCAAAGAGGCGGGTAAAACCGTGGTGGACATCCTCTCTGGAACCTCCACAACGCTCAGCATCATGAACTTTGCCACTGAGGCACCTGGTGATGTCAACGCCGAGGTGATCAACGCGAAAATGGACTCCAACCAGGACGTCAACAACGCGAAACAAACCTTAGACAGGCTCACTCTACCCGGGGACCGTGATTACAGGCGAGGCGGAACCAACTGGAGTGATGCGCTCAAACGGCTATCAGAGGCAGCCGATAATGGTGAAAAGTACGACGTCGTGTACTTCATCACCGATGGTAGGCCAACTGCGCCATTTGGATGGGGTGTGGTCACCAATGACTATGACGTGATTTGGGCCCAATACTATGCAGAACAACTGCGCAGCAAAGGAACCTATGTGGTGGGCGTGGGTGTAGGATTCCGCGCTGACAGCAGCGATCGTGTGGAAATACACCCCAATCCCGAATACGGCCAGAGCATTGAAGGCGCAGCATGGGAAACCACGTACAAATACCGTCACCGTGAGAGCTATGCGGCAACCGTCGACTTCCCAGGTGTTGAGCGCGAATACTATAACGACTACGTTCTTTACGTGGCTAGCCAGCTGAAACTGCTGGAAACCATCAGCCAAGATCGCATTATCTGCCCAACGGGTTTGAGCATCTTCGCGAGGAGTTGAGGAAATCCTTCGCAGGCTGTGGTGCCAAGTTGGTGATCAAAAAGGAACTTGTTGATGCAAGCGGTAAGGTCTTGCACAACAGCAAAGACATCACTACCCCTGGTCTTTCTGGGGCGGGCTTCGAATTTACTTCCCAGTTGTACAAGACACGCCGAGGCGGTGTCGAAAAAGTGCTGGGGCCGCAGGCAACAACCGATGATGACGGCATCGCAACGCTGACCATGCCAACCCTACGTGGGCGAGAGGGGTTTGAGCCGGGGACAATTGAGGTATCAGAAAACCTGCAGAATAAACCCGGGTGGAGCCTTTTCCTCAACGGTAAGCAGCGTAAAGCCGCAGTGTGTACGGCGAAAGACGTGCACGGGACGTCGAAAACCGTGGTTGATGGAGTGCCACCGGCGCGCATGGACAGCAACACCATCTATGTTGAGCAAAACCCCAGTGCTAACGGGCTGACTGTTCGCAACGCTAACCATCTGGACACCGTGGAGTGTACGTTCAAAAACGTTGTGCCCGCCGCTGACTTTGTGGTGAACAAAGAAAAAATAAGTGAACCGATTGCACTCACCGGTGAGAAGGATCAACGCATCACCGCAGAATACCGTGTGAAAGTTCGTAATAATGCCAGTCACCAGGCGCAACCTGGCGACATTCTCGAAGCGCCGCAAGCTTTCCCTGGCATGAACATAGCTGAAGTGCATGTTTCTGGTGAACTGGTCACGGAGCAGAACATGAGACTTGCTCAAGAAGGCAACTCGTGGCTGATCCCGCACGACAAGATGCAGCCTATCGGTGCTCACACCGAACGGTCCATGACGGTAGCGGTGACGTATGTGGTTACCGACCCTGACGCGACCGTCCGTAATGAAAAGGCACTGACGTGTCGCTCCAGTTCTAACCACGAGGGTGTTGGTTTGGTCAACACAGTGGCGCTGCGCAGCGACAAAGACCATCGTGACAAGTGGAAAAAAACGCCTGCGTTGACCTGAAGGCTCCCCACAATGCGGCGTTTACCCTCAGTAAGAAAGCCGTGTACAGCCCCGTGGTAGTCACTGGTGCGGCCAATCAGGAGTTAACCGCTACCTACGAAGTTGCTGTAAAAAACGATTCCGCATTTACTGCGACGCCGCAGGACATCGTCGAAGAACCCACCACCCTTTCCGGTATGAACGTGATCGGCATGGTTGTTTCTGGAGATCTGGTGACCAACCCCGCTGGGCTACGTAAAGAGAAGACAGGTTCCTGGCGTCTTGCGAAGGCTGACATGAAGAAGATCCAGCCACAGCAGACAGCAACGATGCGTGTAGAGGTTCGCTACCGCGTCGCCGATCCGAAAGCTACCCGTGACGTTCGTGACCACCATCAATGCGTTGATGGAAGCATGGATAAAGGGTTGGTTAACCAGGTGAAATTTGCTTCAGGCGATGCACGCAAAGATGTCAAGGGCGCTAAAGTCGCGACCGAGGAGAAAACCGCATCAGCCTGCGTCAGTGTGGCAATGCCGGAACTGACCGTAGATAAAGAGGTGTACACCCAGAAGGCATACACCAAGGAACAGGCGTACCCCCTCGCCCCGACCGCCAAGGAAGTGCAGTTCACCTACCGCTTCGGCACTGGTTCGTACCCGCTAGACACCATTGACATCAGCGATGTTGTCATGGATGTCAACACTGGTGCGCACACCGACCAGCACTTAACCCTTGGCACCCTGCAGTGCACCGGAGCCACAGTAATTCCTGGTTCTGGTACGCGTAACGACGCCCCGCGCCTCGCGGTGGACAAGAACCATCACGGTGAGATTGTGTGCCGCACCACCGTCACTGATCCGAAAGGCTATTCCAGCTACAGGTGCGTACACGCACACGCAGATCAACGCGCAGGCGCACTACACCGTACCCGCCTATCAAGCTACCGCGCCTGAGCAGGCACAACCGTTGACTGGAAGTGCCAGTGCGTGGGTGTTTAAGTTTCCCGCCATGGTTGGCGAAATGCCGCGGTCCGGTGGATTCGGGCACGGCGGGTACATCGGTGCCGGAATGTTCACGGTGCTCCTCGCTGCGGGTCTCGCGGGAATTGTCTTCAGACGACAACGCACAACTGAATAAGTAGTAATAAAACGCAACAAACGAAAGGTACGCATCATGAACGATCCGCGCCCTCGGTGCAACAGTGAATGAAACACCTGGCACCTACAAACAGTGAGCACTTATAACACCATCGTCATCCTATCCAGGAAGAGCTTTCCATGAACATCTTCAAAAAGAGCCTCGTCGCTGCCGTTGCCACCGGCGTTATCCTCACCAGTACTGGCATCGGCATGGGTGTTGCCGTGGCAACCCCCGGTGCAACAAAGAGCGTCCCAGGTGCGTCCAGCAGCATACCCAACGCTCCGGTAGGAACCATCAACAAGACCGCCCCCACCTCACTGACCATTCACAAGTTCTCCAAGAACAACGTGGGCACCGAGCGTGACAATGGTTTGCGTCGCGATAACGTCAACGGTCTGGGCGAGCCCCTCCGTAACGCCGTGTTCCAGGTTCAGAAGGTTAACAATATCGACCTCACCACCAACGAAGGCTGGTTGGCTGCAGAAAAAGTTGTTAAAACCGGGAGCAACGACCTCGGCCCCGCCGTGACCAAACCGACCGGAGCTAATGGCGAAGCCGTATTCGATGGCTTGGCTGTTGGTCTGTACAAGGTCACAGAAATTTCCGCCCCGCTGGGCTATGAATCCGTGGAACGTGAATTCTACGTCACGCTGCCTCTGACCAACCCAAACACCAAGAACACGTGGGAATACAACGTTCACGTCTACCCGAAGAATAAGCCCGTCGAAGACGTGATTACCAAGACGGTTCAGGACCAAGGTAAAAACGTTGGTGACCGCATCGGGTACACCATCACTTCCAAGATTCCCGAGTCCCAGAAACTCGCATCCTACAAGGTCGCCGACGTGTATGACCCGGCGCGTCTCACCGATGGTCACATCAAGTCCGTGAAACTGGCTGACAACTCGGTGACCTTCAACGAAGGCGTTGACTACGCCGTGCGTCAAGAAAATGCTGCCGGCAAAGCAAAGCTGGTCATTGATTTCACTGCCGCTGGTTTGGCAAAGATTTCGAATCTTCCGGCCCAAAAGCGCAAGCTGGTGACGGTGGCTGACTTCATGGTGCAGCACGTTAATTCTGTCGATCCGTTGGCTCCGGTGGTTAACGACGCTGAGTTGACGTCGTACTCTGAGCACGAAGATCCGACCAACCCCAAGCCTCCGTCAACCCCGAAGGATAAGCCGAAGACCTATTTCGGCAACGTCAAGGTTGTGAAGCAGAACAGCGACAAGCAGCCGCTGAATGAAGCTCGTTTTGATATCTACGCCTGTGACGATATTAACCACCTGGGTAACAAGATCCGCACGGATGTCGTTCCGGGCGCTACGGTGCAGGGCCTGCATGTGAATGACTTCGCTGATGGTGCGGCCGTCGAGAATCAGGCGGAGAAGGCTAAGGGCTACTGCTTGGTGGAGACCAAGCACACCCGGGCTATTCGCTGTTGGCTACCCCGTTCTTCTTCCAGGTGAACAAGGGCAGCAACGAGACGATCGCTTTGTCCACCCCGACGGTGACGGATGCTAAGCACAACGGTGGGCACAACCTGCCGCTGACAGGTGGCGCTGGTATCACCACGTTGATCCTGGCCGGTGGCCTGATCGTTCTGGTGGGTGGCGGTAGCGCCGTCTACATGTTCCGTCGCCAGGGTTCCTAAGTTATTTTCCGTCCAGTCCGATTTTCGTGGGGTGTTAAACATCATGGGCTTGCGCCACAGGTCAGTGAAAAAGCCTCGGTCATCTAGCCGATCATCAGCAGCGAGGTTACTCCTTCCTTTGCTGTTAGTTCTCATTGGTGTTGGGGTTCTTTTGTATCCTGTCGTGGCCACAGTATGGAATAACGCTCAGCAGAGTAGCCAGGTCGAAGCCTATGCAAGTCAGGTGCAAGACCCGGCGACCCAGCAGCGCTATGTTGATGAACTCCGCGAAGCTCAGGACTGGAATGCCCAGTTTCAGGGTGGACCTATCCTCGACCCGTGGTTGGCGCGGGTTGAGGCTGACAACCTTGAGTACCAGCGCTATCTGGATGTGCTTGATGTCGGTGAGGTGATGGGTCGTGTGGTGATTCCCGCCATTTCGTCTGATTTGCCGATCTATCACGGTTCGGATGAGTCGGTGTTGGCTAAAGGCATCGGTCACCTGTATGGGAGTGCCTTCCCCGTGGGGGGCGAGGGTACTCATGCGGTGTTGACGGGACATACGGGCCTGTCGCAGGCCACCTTGTGGGACAACCTTGTTGATGTGAAAAAGGGCGACGCCATCTATGTGGACGTTGCTGGACAGAAACTTAAGTATGTTGTGGAGGACACGTTTGTTGTGCTCCCGACTGAGACGGATAAATTGGCGCCCGTTCCGGGGCGCGACATGATTACTTTGATTACCTGTACGCCGTATGGGGTGAACTCGCATCGTCTTCTTGTGCAGGCGGTTCGCGCAGAAATGGAACCCGGCGAGGCGAATCAGGTGTTTGATACTGTTCATCACCCGTGGCAGGGCTGGATGACCGCTGTCCTTGGGTCGGCCGCAGTCATTGTGCTCCTGGTCATTGCAGCTTTTGCCTGGGTGCTGCGGCAGCGCAAAAAAGCTCATACCGAAATAAACACGCCCACTGTAGAGGCAAAGGTGTAATCCCATGAAGAAACGCAGCATCGCATGTGCCGCAGCGGTTGTCGTCGCCCTGAGTGCACATCCACTCGCTCTTGCTAGTGCAGTCGAAAAAACAGTGGTTGCGCAGGCTACACACGAGTCGGTTTCGCAGCGTTATGCGGGGTTGATTGATAGTAACCGCCGAGGTACGTTGATCATCCACAAATCATCAGGTGATCCTTTGACGCAGTTTGGTGATCCGCAGAATCCCGCGGCCAGCCTGGACCGCTCCCCTATCCCGGGTATTCGTTTTGAGGCTCGAAAAGTCATGGGTATTGATCTGACCACTAACGAGGGGTGGTTGGCCGCAGAAAACGTCAAGGCAGCTGACTTCTATGCTGGTGGTGGCAGGGAAAGTGATTTGAGTACCACAGTTGTGCGTGGGGAAACAGGTGCAGACGGTAGCGCACGTTTGGCAGATCTGCCGCTTGGGTTGTACTACGTCACCGAGGCTCCGAGTCCTGCCCAAGACAAGCACCTTTCAGTGGTGTCTCCATTCCTTGTGACGGTGCCTAGCACTGATCCGCAGACACGTGGTCGCTGGATGTATGAGGTGGAGGTGCACGCAAAGGACCAAAAGCTGACAACAACAGCGGATGTGGATAAGCGCTGCACGGACGTTGGTGGCACAGTCACCTACACAGTCACAGGCAACTCCCCTGCCCCACAAAGCGACGGGAAGATCCACCGCTACACCATTGCCAATCCCGTGCCGGACGGTGTTGCAGTGAAGGATAGTTCCCACACTGTGACCATCAGTAACCGTTCCACTGGTGGTAAAACTATGGAGCTTGATAAACGTAAGGATTACACCTTCACCGTGGATGCGCAGCGAGTGGCCACCATGGAACTCACACCCGCGGGTTTAACCAAACTCGCGGCTAGCCGTAAAAATAACCCAGATACTGTGGTGTCTGTGTCGTTTGCCGCAACAGTGAAAGACAAGCCTGAATCAGGGTACGTTCGCGACACTGGTTACCTACTCACCGAGGGTTATCCGGTTTTCGACACCGCGACGAAGCCCGGGGTGAACAGTAACGAGGTGAAAACCGCAGTTCCCTGCAACCAAACACCGGAACCGCGCACCAAGAAGCCAGGGGTGCCTCCCGCTTCAGGTGATCCGCGCACACCAGAGTATGGAAGCAACGTACCAGCTCAGGTTGTGGGCGCAACCTGAGCGTCAACGGGGCGTCGAAAAGCTGGCCATGACGGGTTCCTCAGTGTTGGGACTGGTGCTGCTAGGGTGCCGTGCTTACCGTCAGCGGTGCGGGTGTTGCTGCGTCGCAGGCTCCAGTAGCAGATTGCGTTAACGGCAGCCCTGTGGATTTCATCGCTATATTGAACGTATGGAGTACAAAGTAGTGGAAGTTCGTGAAGGGCTGCTGGGCGGCAAAATGTCCGGCAAAAAGCTGGAGAAGATTCTTAACGACGAAGCGAAAGACGGCTGGTTGTACAAGTCTATGACCGCCGCAGACGTCAAAGGGCGCATCGGACCCGGTGGGGTTGACGGCATTCTCATTGTTTTTGAGCGACCTCGGCAGTAAACCTGGGCGATAGCGCGGTGATGGGGTAACGCGGCGTCGATAAGCAGCAGGTTTAGGGCAGGGTCTAGACTGTTTCTCATGACTAATCCGAGCGAGACCCCTGCACATCGTTATTCCCCAGAACTGGCTGCCACGATAGAGAAAACGTGGCAGAAATTCTGGATAGACAACGGCACGTTTAACGCCCCAAACCCGGTGGGCGACCTTGCCCCCACGGGCGGGGAAACACTGCCGGAGGAAAAGCTGTTTGTGCAGGACATGTTCCCCTTCCCCTCTGGGGCGGGCCTGCATGTGGGGCACCCGCTGGGATACATTGCCACCGACGTGTTCGGACGATACAACCGAATGCTGGGCAAAAACGTGCTGCATACCCTGGGCTATGACGCGTTTGGCCTGCCTGCCGAGCAGTACGCCATTCAGACGGGAACACACCCGCGGGTGAAAACCCAGGAATCCATTAACAATATGGAACGTCAACTCGGTCGCCTGGGCTTAGCACATGATAAACGACGCGCCGTGGCCACCACCGATGTTGAGTTTTACCGCTGGACGCAGTGGATTTTCTTGCAGATCTTCAACGCCTGGTTCGATCCGGCGCAGCAGAAAGCTCGCCCCATCGCCGAGCTGCATCCCCTGCTGGAATCCGGCGAGGTTGCTGTGCCCGAGGAACTGGCGGTGAAATTTGGCACTAGTGCGTATGCAGAACTGACACAGCAGCAGAAAGCCGAGGTTGTTGACTCTTTCCGTCTGGTTTACCGCACGAACTCCCTGGTGAACTGGTGCCCCGGGTTGGGAACGGTACTGGCGAACGAGGAAGTCACCGCCGACGGGCGTTCCGAACGCGGGAACTTCCCGGTGTTCCGTAAGAACCTCTCGCAATGGATGATGCGCATCACCGCCTACGCCGACCGCCTGCTCGACGATCTCGCACTGTTGGACTGGCCGGACAAAGTCAAAAGCATGCAGCAGAACTGGATTGGACGTTCACGCGGTGCTGAGGTGGATTTTGCAGTGGAGGCTGCTGCAGGTGAGGTTGTTGCGGGTGAGGTTGTTGCGGGTGAGGCGACGATCACTGTGTTCACCACCCGCCCCGACACGCTGTTTGGTGCCACCTACATGGTGCTTGCCCCCGAGCATCCGCTTGTCGACGCCCTGGTAGACGCCGCCCCTGCCAACGCTTACGCAGCAGATGCGGTTGACGCGCGGTGGACTTTCGGGCATTCCACACCTTCTGAGGCGGTGGCAGCATACCGTGCCTCCATTGCAGCAAAATCCGACCTGGAACGCCAGGAAAACAAAGAAAAAACCGGCGTTTTCCTGGGCGTGTACGCTACCAACCCGGTCAACGGTGCGCGCATTCCCGTGTTCATTGCGGACTATGTACTCACCGGCTACGGTACCGGTGCCATCATGGCCGTGCCCGCCCACGATTCCCGCGACTACGAATTTGCCGGTGAATTTGGTCTGCCTTTGGTTGAAGTTGTTGCAGGTGGTGACATTTCCGTCGAGGCATACACCGAAGCAGGTGTGGCCGTGAACTCGGCAAACGAGTCCGGTCTAGACATCAACGGCCTGGGCAAAGAAGACGCCATCGCCGCCGTCATTTCCTGGTTGGAAGCTCGGAGCCTGGGACGCGAGAAAATCCAATACAAGCTGCGGGACTGGCTGTTTGCTCGCCAGCGCTACTGGGGCGAACCCTTCCCCATCGTGTACGACGCCGATGGAATCGCTCACGGCCTGCCGGAATCCATGCTTCCCATCGAGCTGCCCGATGTGGAGGACTACAACCCCGTGTCCTTCGACCCCAATGACGCTGATTCCGAACCACAACCACCACTGGCCAAGGCTAAAGACTGGGTTGAGGTGGAACTAGACCTCGGCGATGGGGTGCAACGGTATACCCGTGACACGAACGTCATGCCTCAATGGGCTGGTTCGTCCTGGTACCAGCTGCGTTACATTGACCCCACCAACGCTGACGAGTTCTGCAACATCGACAACGAGCGCTACTGGACCGGTCCCCGCTCCACGTCTGACAGCGGTGGTGTTGACCTGTACGTCGGCGGTGTCGAGCACGCCGTGTTGCACCTGCTGTACGCCCGGTTCTGGCACAAAGTGCTTTACGACCTGGGGTATGTTACCTCACGTGAGCCGTATCGACGCCTCTACAACCAGGGTTACATCCAAGCCTTCGCCTACGTCGACTCCCGTGGCGTGTACGTGCCCGCCGCCGAGGTGGAAGAACGCGACGGTCGATTCTTCTACAACGGGGAAGAAGTCACTCAGGAATACGGAAAAATGGGTAAATCTCTGAAAAACTCCGTATCCCCCGAGGAAATCTGCGACGACTACGGTGCCGATACGCTTCGCGTGTACGAAATGGCCATGGGTCCCCTGGACACATCCCGCCCCTGGGCCACCAAAGACGTCGTGGGCGCCCAGCGTTTCCTGCAACGCCTCTGGCGCTTGGTGATTGATGAAAACACCGGCAACCTGGTTGTTGTTGACGACGCTGTGTTGACCGACGATGACAACAAAGCCCTGCACCGGACTGTTGCTGGTGTGCGCGAGGATTACGCCGAACTACGCCTGAACACGGTAGTGGCCAAACTCATCGAGTACGTGAACTACCTGACCAAGGCGTACCCGGCTGGCGCACCTCGCTCGGCGGTTGAACCCGTGGTTTTGATGGTTGCGCCGGTGGCACCCCACATTGCCGAGGAACTATGGACTCGTCTTGGCAACAAGACGGCCGATGGCACCGTGGCGTACGAACCCTTCCCCACCTTCGACGAACAATGGTTGGTGGATGACACCATCGAGCTTCCCGTTCAGGTCAACGGCAAAGTTCGTGGTCGCGTGACCGTGGCTGTCGACGCCGCCCAGGCCGACATCATCGCCGCAGCACTGGCCGATCCTGGCATTGCCAACCATGTGGAAGGAAAGACCGTGGTCAAGGAGATCGTGGTGCCCGGTCGCATGGTGAACCTGGTGGTGAAGTAGAGGTTTGGTGGCGGAATTACTGGAAGCCACCTTCCACACCTCGGCTAATAAGGGTAGGTTAAGTTTATGCGATCATTCACTGCCCTTCCCCTAGCGTTGGCCGTTGTGGTGGCTGCTGCCCCTGCCGCAGCCGCAATGCCTGTGGTCCCTGATAATTTACCCATATTTCCGCAGGTGAACGAGTCACCGCAGATTCGTGTGACAGATGAGCAAGGCCGTTCCATTGAGGGCAAGACGATGCATCGTGGTGATGTCCTTCTTGTTCACGGTTCAGGCTTTCGATCCGAATGCTAACCGTGGCGGCTTCGTACTGCCTGTCCCGCCTGGAGTTCCGAACGGATTGTTTGTGCTCTACGGTGCGTTTCCTGAGCACTGGAAGCCCAGCGAAGGTGTCCCAGGGTCCGTGCGCACACACCCCCATGATCGCATGGCGTGGGTAATGCCCGCAGGGACGCTGGATTCTATACCTGCGGGGTCCGTCGATATGCGGCGTTCCATCGCTAGGCAGGCGCAGGCTATGAACGCTGATGGTACTTTCACGGCGCGGGTTGTGGTGGATCCACCGGCGAATACGACGGGTGATAAATGGGGCATTTACGTCTACCCGGGTGCTGGCTCGGTGGATGCTCGCCAGGAGTTTTTCGTACCGATACCCTACTCGCCGGATGCTGGCCCCAATACACCCGCTGCTGCGACGCCTGACCTGCTTATCGACGCCGCGGCGGTTCAGCAGTTTGCCAAAAACACGCGCGGCGGCGTCAACCCCACGAATGGTGCAGCTAAACAGGGTGCTGATCGCCTGAGTTTTTCACGGGACAAGGCTTCGGAAACTGCTGATGGGGTGCGTCACTATCGGGGAACTGTGACTGTATCCGCACGCTTCAACATGGTCGAGGTGGCCGTTGCGGATCCGTGGCTCGAACCTCGTGACGACGGCACCTGGGCGGTGACCGCGCTCGTGTCCACCGCCCACAACGTGGGCAAAGACAGTATGCAGCGTAGGGAAATTGGACGCATACCAAAGGATGCTCAAGGGCCAATTGCGCTGAAAGCGGGTACCGTTCAGCTAGGTACCGTGGAGGTTGCTCGTTAAAGCAACTTTGCCACGACGGTGAGACTCAGGGCCGCGCAGCAATACAGCGCGGCCAGTACCAATAGGAGGGCGGAAAAGCTGAGTCCTGCCGCGCCTAGAAGTGGCCCGATACTGGCCCCAAGGAAAAGGACCAGCCCGTTAATGGCCATGCCGGTGGCGCGATTCGGTGCGGCGACCTGCCCAAACAATGTGATCATGGTGGCTACGGCGACAGCAACGCCAGTGACGCAGACAAGGCTGGCGGCACCTATTCCGATGGTGGATGTGTGCATACACGCTTCTAGGATGAGCCCCACAACGCCCAGTAGAAATCCCCGCGCGAGCGAGGGTGATTGTGCTGAATCGCTGTGATAGCTTCCCTACCGCAAGTGCTGCAAACATACCCGGCAAGCCAACAAGCCGCAGGATGAGTACATCCGAGGGAGAATATCCGAGACTCACAAGATGCGGCCCTAGCGCCGTGTACATGGCTACGAAGACCAATAATAGGGTGATGTGCGCACTGCAGAGCAGCAGAATGGTTGGGGTGGTTAAGAGAGCACCTACCCTGGTGAATTGATCTATAAGCGAACTGTATGGAGTGCGAGTGGTGCGGTCCCGCATGAGGACTGCAATGGCTCCTGCGCAAATGAACAGGACCAGTGCGCTCGCGCCAAACACCCAATGCCACCCCCAGCGCTCTGTGATCGCTTGGGCTGTGACTTGCCCGAATATTCCAGCGACAAGAAATGCTGTGGACATCGCACCGATTGCGGTTCCTCTCCAGGCGGGTGGCGTGGAATCGCTGAGATAGGCCAGAGCAATGGGGGAAAAGCTCGCTGCGGTAATACCTTGAATGCACCGTGCAACGGCAAGTGCACCGAGAGAGGTGGTGACGGCGCAGCTCAGGGTCGCAACGGTGAGCAAGGTCATGCCGATGAGAAGGCAGGTGCGGCGGCCGTAATGGTCGGCGATGGGGCCCCAGATGAGGAAACCTAGTGCATAGCACAAGCTAAATGAGGTGGACAGGGCAAATGTGGCGTTTCTGCCAAGATCTGTACTCACAGGACCAATGAGGGGGATGGCGGAGTAGAGCTGTGTAAGAACGAAAAGAGCGGTGATGACCAGCGCGGCTGCCGTGCTGCGTCGTGCTGGATGGTCGGACGTGTGCATGATGACCTACTTTCCAACGGTTGCGTTGGAAAAGGAGTCTAGTAACGTCCGGTAAAATATGCAACGCTACCGTTGGAAAGGACTAGAGGATGGCGTGGGACACAGCAGGGACACAACGAAAGATTCTCGACGCCGCGACAAAACAATTCGCCGCTGTCGGCCCAGATGGCACGACGATAGAGCGCATCGCCAAGGAAGCAGGTGTGAACAAAGAACGCATCTACAACTACTTCGGCGGCAAGCGGGAACTGCTGGCGAGAGTACTGCAAGAGGAACTAGCCAAAGTCGCGCAGGCAATCCCCGTTGATTCCTTTGCCACCTACGACATTGGCGACTACGCCGGACACGTGTACGACTACCACCGTGAACGACCCGAACTCACACGCCTTCTGCACTGGGAAGGTCTCGCATTTGGTACGGACGTACCTAATGAGGAGGCACGGCGTGCCCGCTATGAGGAAAAAACGGCGGCAGCGACAGACGGGCAACGCCAAGGAGTGCTCACCAACTCCATCGACGCAGACCATATTGCCTTTTTGGTGCTTGCCCTCGCGGGATGGTGGTTCGCCGCTCCCCAAGTCGCGCGTATGTTAACGGGCGAGCCTACCGAGGAAGAACATGCTAGACGACGCGCCTCCGTGATTGAGGCCGCACGTCGCTTTGCGCGTGCCTGAAACCTGACGTTGCAGGTCCAGTTCGATTTCAAAAATGCGGGTGAATGGGACGTCGATACGCGTTGGTATGGTTGACATGGTGCAGGGGCTAGCGAACTTCCCGCCACGATGCTGCGACAATACCAACACCACTTGCAGCAATACCAGCGAACGCCATGGCAACAGGAATCCAGCCGCGTGTGGAGAGTTCATCGGCAAACAACGGATGATTAAACACAGACAAATCCATCGCCCATTCGGGAAGTTTCAACGTATCACCCAGAAATACCACCACCACGCAATACACCAACGGTGTCCAAGCCAACGTGGCATAACGAGGCAATGCCCCAACGAAATACCACCGCAACTCCGAGCATTGCGATGACAGGCCCTACCTCGCCAAAGAAGCCGTACAGAAGTGACCGCATGGCTGCCCCCGGATCGTCGGAAAAACGTGCGCCAAACAAAGAGGCAATAGCCCCCGCCACCATAAGTAATAACGTAGCCACTAAAGAAGTAACGGTCATAGAACCTAAAGGGGTCCAGCGTCGAATACCCGTAGAACACATGAGATCAACAAGGCGCTCCTTCTCCTCCATACGTAGTCGAAGAACCATCTGAACACCGGCAATAGCGACAAGGATTCCCACAATCTGAACAGTCTGAGAAAGGAAGCCCGATTGCAGGTCGGTGGTTCTCATGCTTTCCTTCATCATGGCACCAAACTGCTCGTTGTCAAACAAATCCTTCAACGAACCCGTAAGAGATGTAAGGAAACCGCTCATTATCATAACCGCGACTCCCCATGTTGCTAACTGCCCACGCTCCAATACCCACCGCAAGCGCAGCATTCCACCCACATTACGTGGAGGAATAGCATCCCGAGAGCGTGCAGGAATACGACCCGTTCCATATTCACGATGAAGTTCCAAAAAGCCCCATAGTACGGCAAAGCCGATGCATAGGAGTAGGCAGAGCGCCGCGTTACTTAAGCTGTCATTCGTGTATGGCTTTATCACACTCCGCCAACCCAACAAGGATAACCAATTGAGGGCAGAAATATCTTCAATGTCTGCGATGGCTCGCATGATAAAAGCCACCGCAATGGACAACAGACCAATGCGATTGACAAATAACGCCGATGGAAGCAGTGCCGAAATAATCGCGGCAATTAACATGCTGCCAATGAACGTCAATGATGCCACAATTCCAAAGGATAAAGCTCCCTCGGAAAGTGAGTTCATCTACCATGAGCATTTCCATCCACAGGACAACAAAAGTGCCTGCTCCGATAACAACAGAAGTCACCAAAGAAACGACCACAGTGGCCACTGACATCACCGTATGGGACACTCCAACCGACCGAATCAATTCACTATGCCCGCTTTCCTCGGGAATGCGGTAGAGAGAATTAAACAACAAAATGGCCATCACGGAACACAAAACAGTGATCCATGCCCCACCATTCCACGCCACCATCTGCCCAATTGTGCCGGGATCCTCTAGTACCCCGTACATTGCTCGGGTGCTCATAGTGCTCTGCATTGTGTGAACGACAACTGTGCGCGTATCCAAGTCTGGGTAATACGACTCAAAAGATATGGGAAATGTGGCTGTCAGTACCAGAAGAGACACAATCCAGGCTATTAAATAGTTCCGACGCAAACGGAAATACAATGTACTAACGTACGCGATATTATGCAGCATTAAGTATCAGCCTCATAATGGCTTAGGAACAACTCCTCTAACGTGGCTGGTGTACTGCTAATATTTTGCCCGCTACGAGTGATGATATGCAGAAGCAACGCAGACACATTGTCGTGAGTTGTTGTCACCGTGAGAACAGGGGGTGTCACCGTTGCGTTCGGGAGAACCGCTAACTCAGGTGGAATACCATAAGGAAAAGTCGCGGTCACAGTGTAGGCCGAAAGATGTTTCAAGCTATCTATACGCCCACTCTCCACTGCTACGCCACGCTTAATCACAGTGACGTGTGAACACAATCGTTCCACCTCACTCATAATATGGCTACTGAGCAGCACTGTCGCGCCGCGCTGTTGCTCGATCTGTACCTGTTCCATGAACACCTGTTCCATCAAAGGGATCAAGCCCGGCCGTTGGTTCATCCAGAATAAGAACATCCGCATCGGCGGATAACGCAGACACAAGCAACACCTTACGGCGATTTCCTGTCGAATAATCACGGGCCTTCTTCGACGGATCTAAATCAAATGCCTCGATTAATTCCGCACGCCGACGAAGATTAACAGTCCACCCACGCAGCGATTCCAGTGCGTTCAACGTTTCTAACCCTGTAAGCGCGGGCCAGAGAGCAACGTCGCCGGGGACATAACCGACACGACGTAAATCTCTGGATGTTGAAGCGGATTTTTACCTAACACTCGAACTTTACCGGCGGTTGGATGTAATAGTCCGAGGAGCGTGCGGATTGTCGTGGATTTCCCTGCGCCATTAGGGCCCAAAAAACCATGTACAGTGCCTTCCTCCACTGACATATTTAATCCTGCTAAAGCCTGAAAATTCCCAAAAATCTTTACCAGACCAGATACCTGGATAACAGACACAGTCTAGCCCTTCCCTACATGCAAAAATTGGGTCACGTACCCATGAGACGTAGTTGCCTGCATAGCCGGTGATGTGCGTAATGCAGGTAGATCACCAATAACTCCATGATCCGGCATTCCTTTCGGACTACCTGCGTAACCTTAGGATCATCAGTAAGCAGGGGCGGTCACCTTGTCATAAAATGTGTGCCTACATGAGTTTCAGCATGGGCTAAGGAATCATATGAGCAACGGAAGTGTTGACGTTAGCCGCGCGATATTTGATGCAAAATTTGCATTCGCTTCAGATGATTCTGCTATTATTGCAGCTTAAGAACCTACTCCTCCATTACTGTTTACACTGCAAGCATTTCTGATTCCATATCGATGCTGTCATTGGAGATAGTAGCATGAATCTGGGTCGATCCCAATTCTGATTTAGTCGAATATCTAATTTATACAAGTCACGTCGCATATTGTGATAATTGTTTACGTATCCCATTCGCATACTTTGTCCAAGCGATTGAAAGAATACTAATCGTGTAACAATAGAGTCCTGTCTGAACTGCTGTGAAGATGGCAGGCAATCAAGGAAATGCCGGGCGCATAGTTGTTGAGGTGTCAACGTTGCTATGGGCTACGCCATAACTTCGCTTAGTGAAGATCACACCTGGTCACGTTTACGGTCAACACAACAGCTACGACCCGAAGCTCCCCATGAAACCTGAGGTACGATCGATCGTTATGCAGATAAGTGCCCCACCAAGCCTTAGGTTCCTCAAGTTGACGATAGGAACCTACCTTGTGGCGACGCTCGGGTTTACCCAATTGAAAACAATGCTCACTATTGGTGGGTTGTGGCGAACCGGTGTGCACCGCACGCGATCCATTGAACTCATCCCTTTCCATGATTTTTTCCGGGTGCGAGGCTTCTTCAATCCGCTTTTTAACACCATGGGAAACCTTACCCTTTTTGTTCCACTGGGAATTCTTCTTGGTGTGTGGTGGGTAATGCATGGGCGGTGGTCCAGTACAGCAGGCGAACCTGTGCGACCAGTACGCGGAGCTGTGCGGCGTTCCGCTGTCATAGGATTTTTCTTCAGTCTTGGTATTGAAATTACGCAGTTTATTCTCGGCGTCGGATACTCCGATATTAGCGATCTATTATTCAATACGCTGGGCGCTATGTTGGGAGCCTGGCTTGCTGTTAAAGCCGGAGTTCCATGGCACAGGACACTTGTTACGGCGTGCCTTATTCTTGCGATAATTGGAATACTGTTACTGCTTGGTGTTGGGCAGTGGGTTATGGATACTTTCAGTGGATAGGCGTTGAGCCTCACGTTCCCTGCCCGAGCGCATTATTCACCATAGATCTAGCTAGTCAAGCAGTTCCTTAGGAGCAATTGAGTCGCTGTTTTCCAGGGCGTCGGTTGTATTGAACAGTAAATCTTGCCACGGGCCGCTACCCTCCACAGGTACCGCGACTGTTGCAAGATACGCCCCCACTGCTTCGGCATAGCGACGAATGGTCTTCATTGTTGGATTGGTGTTTCCGCGCTCGAAACGGCTGATGGTGGACTTGTTTACTCCCATACGCTGTGCGACCTGATCAATGGTCATTCCACGGTTTTCCCGAATGATAACGAGCTGTGTGATCAGCTCGTAGGTAGACGTAGAGTTGTCGACAGCAAGGTCGTCATCAGGCCAGGTAAAACGAGATAAGTTACGTGGACTCACAGGTTGAATTCTAGCGCAACCGCCTCATAATGTCCCTGGTTACACCCGCAGACTTGCGAACGGTTCCCACGGCAACAGTCGGATGATAAACCATACAAACACAACAACGGCGGTTGTCCAGGATGCATACCGCCATTGTGACCAGTCGGGGACGCGTTTGCCCAGGGTTCTGCCGAGCCACACGCACCAACTCCAGCCAACAAGAATCACTGCGACTACAGCCAGAATGTTGTAGCGCACGGCGGCGGATACATCAAGGTGTGTGAGGGAATACAAAGCACGGGCAGTGCCGCATCCAGGGCAGTCTATGCCAAAAAGGGCTTTGGTTGGGCATAGTGGAGTTGGTCCTCCGGGCGTTGTTGGGTCGGCCCAGTTCAACACAAAACACCCGCACACTGCACCACATACCGCAAGCGCTGGACCGGCAGGTGTGCGTTCCAGTGCTTGCGTGATGCTGTGGGTATTCACAGGGGTAAGCATACAGTGGTGGTGGGTTAGGAGGAACCTGCTCCACCAAGAACAAAGCTGAAGATGCCCCACAGGACGCCAACGACAAGGCCAGCAATCACTGCGTAAATAGAAAACTGCCTGGCTTTGGCGCCAAACTCAGCCGCCGCGGCGGCGTCTCCATTCTTCCAGGCTTGATCAGATTGGATTGCCAGGTAAATTGCATATCCGCCAACGGGAACGCAACACAGCACGGTGGTGATGATGGCCATGATGAGGTTGTTGTCAGGCTTGCCCCCAAGTGGCGCATTGGGTTGAACTGTCATAAGAGGATTCCTTAAGAAGAGTTGGAAACTTCACGCAGAAGCTGTTTTAGCAAATCTGATAGTAGCACTCGTGCTATACTGTCGCGCAAAGTGTTTTCGCTGTAGTGGCCTGTGTGGCCCTGTCCTCTGGATCGTGGCAGCTCAGTTAGCTTTTCTTTTCGAAGAATGTGAGATAGTAAACATTCTACCTGCTGTGTCTATGGCGATGGTTGGCAGGCTTCGCACCAGAAAAGGTTGCGACCCTCCATCACGGTTTCGCTGATGGGTGTGCCGCAGACATAGCATGGTTGGCCTGCCCGCCGATATACATATACCTCGCCGCCGTGATCATCCTTGCGCGGTTCCCTCCCCATTGCTTCGGGGGTGTGTTCGGGCCGTACGGTGTCAATCCGTCCAACATCAACCCCGTCACGCATCAATTCACTAAGATCGCTCCATATCGCGTCAAACTCTCCACGGTCTAGCATTTTTGCGCTGGTAAACGGCGATATTCCTTGCCGGAACAGCGTCTCCGCACGGTAAATATTGCCCACTCCGGCAAACAACTTTTGGTCCATCAACAGCGCCCCAATGCTTCGCGACGCCCTGCGCAGCCGCATCCATGTGGCGTCCGGGTCGGAATCCTCCCGCAGTGGGTCACCGCCTAGCTTATCGATGGCCGCGTCCCGCTCGCCGTCTGTAATCAATCGGCACCATTGTGGTCCGCGCAGATCAGCGGCAAGCTCATCGGTGGCCATGCGAAAGCGAACTTCCCCGACAGGTTCGGCTAACGGGTTGATCTGCAGTTTCCCGATGAGTCCCCAGGTGGATGTGCACGATGTGCTCGGGTTGGTCGGTGTCAAAGTCGATGAATAGGTGCTTGCCCCATGCCTCTGCTGCCGCCAGCGGGTGGGCGTCAAGAAGCTCTGCCTCGGTGCGGAAACGTCCTTGCGGTGAACTGACGTGAAGTGGTGCTTCACTGAAATCACGGTTTAGCTCGCGAGCGAGGCGGTGGATGACATGACCTTCGGGCATGTGCACATTGTAATGCCCCAAGCGGGTCGAGTGATCAGAAAGGTAGCATGATTATTATGTTAAATCATGCGGACAAAGTGCAGTATATTTTGGATAATCTAGAGGAATTAGATGGGTGGGATTCCCCGGCAGATACGTACCTTCAAAGTTTTTGGTCGATACCGGATGAGATTCCACGAGCAGCGCTGGCGGCCGAGAAATACGATCCAGCGATGATCTATTACCATGCTGCGGCGGATGTTCGTGACGAGCTGCTGTCGCGATATGATGCCGCCAACGACCCCAGAATGCAAGCGCTGATCTTGAAGTGTTTGGTTATGCAGGGCGACGAGGTTGTTGCCGCGACGTTTGGGCCGAACAACTTCACGTATGAAGCAGGTTGGGTTGTTGACAGCGATGGGCAGTCCCGCGAGTTAGTGTTTGATACCGCGTATGCAGTGTCACCTGGCCCTGGCATGATGGTCGGGATTCCCTGTGATGAACGATGTGGCACCTGCGGCAGCGAGCTGACACGTCTTTTCATGTTTGATGGCACTGACCCGCGCCCCCAGCATGTGAAAATAAATCACACTATTACTGTCATGGCCTGTATGAATTGCCTTTTTTACGTGGAAGCACTGTACACACGCTTTACCGCTTCTGGTGATGCGGAGTTGATTCAACCGTACGGAACAATGTATGTCGATACCGCGCAGATGGTCAGTACTGAAGAGGACAAGGCGCATCATAAGAAATTCTGCGACGAGTTAAGCCGTGTGGAACTTCAACTCAGCGAGCAACCAGTGCCGCCTTTTTCGGCTAGCTGTCCGTGGTCGGGCAGTACTGTTGGTGGTTTTCCAGGGTGGATTCAATGCCCACAGTACCCAACCTGCCCTGACTGTGGAAGAGACATGATGTTTTTCGCGCAGCTTCAATGGCGCATACTGGTCGACCGGATGGACGGCACCCTCTATGTCCATCTGTGTCCATCGTGCGGGGTGTCGTCGGTGCTTCATCAGCAAAGCTAGCTACTTAGTACATACATAGTCATTATTACTAAGTATTATGCTAAGCTTATAAGCAGCATGAATACGCAGGAACTGGAGCAGCTGATCCGTCGACTTAGGGTCACGGGTACGGCAGGGTTGGACGTTGAAGTTCGGGTGGGCGTCGGCAAGCAGGTGGTGGAAACACTAAGTGCGATGTCAAATAGCCGTGGTGGAACGCTCATTGTTGGGTTGTCGGTGCGAGACGGCTTTGAGCCAGTGCCGGGCTTCGCTGCGGAACGGGCGCGCGATAAACTGCTGAGCCGGTGCGAGCAGCTTACGCCCACAGTTCGGGCGCAGGCTGAGGTGCATACTCTGACCAATGGGGCATCGGTTCTGGTAGCTGAGGTTCCAGAAATGTTTCCGCGCGATAAGCCGTGTTACGTGCAGAAACGAGGACTCTACGACGGGAGTTTTCAGCGCGCGGCAGACAACAATGTTCCGTTGCTTGCTCACGATATTGATCATCATGTTGCGGAACAATCCCAGCCCACGTGGGATGAGGAACCCATTCCTGGTGCGAGTCTTGACGAGGCGATGCTGCGGCCCTTTGTGAATCGTCAAGAGCGCCTTCGCCCGGACCTTTTTGCTGCTGGTACCGCGCAGGCCTTGGAGAGTCTTGGTGTTGTGAACAACGGCACTCCAACATTGGCTGCGATGTTAACGATGGGTACGAATCCTCAGAACCATTATCCCCAGCTCACGGCGACGGTCGGGATCTATGCTGGCCCGTCAGAGCGTGATTACACGGACGGCGTGGTGCTGAGCGGCAGTATCGCTGCTCTGATCGACCAGGGCATTGACCTGGTGAAACACCATGCGCCTGAGTATCCGCAGGGGGCAATTAGGGAAGCTGTGACCAACGCCCTGTTGCATCGCGACTACTCTCCCTTGGCGCGCGCCTATCCGGTGCAGATGCGGGTGTTTACTGATCGCTTGGAAGTGACAAATCCGGGTGCGCTATATGGCGCCATTACCACGCGTGAACTGGGGGAAGAAGGACTGAACCCGACGCGCAACAGGCGACTCGTCGAACTCGTTGGACCCACAGTGGCTAAAGGTAGTGGCCTAGGTTTTGCCGCGATGCAGCGCTTGCTTGCCGACGCCACGTTTCCCGCCCCAGAGGTGCGCACCACAGCGACATCACTCACCCTGGTTTTGCCCAGGCATCAAGTCGGTGCAGCACCAAACCCGAAAGCACTAACTGCGCGTGACCAGGTGTTACAGCTTTTCGACGCCCGCGGCACCATCAGCGCGGCTGAAGCTACTGCGGTCACGGGACTCAGTCGAAGTGCCGTACAGAAGGCGCTCGCGCAGCTGGTGTCAACTGGGGTGCTTGAGCCGACAGAGGCCGGTCGGAGTCCGAAACAGCGGTATAGGCAGGTGTGATTTATCGTGGTGATGCTGGAGGCGTAGCGCGCCCAGTGGGCGGAGCAACGCGAGTATCGAACTGCGTGCTAGCGAGGCGCCTTTCTGCCAAAGTTATAAGATCCAGTACTTCATCCGCCAAATATCCGCTGGTGCCGCCCTTAGCAACGACTTTTTTGCGCAGGATCCCTGCGTCAGCAAGTCGGTCGAGCGCGCGTTTCGCCGCAGACTGCGACATGGCATAGGTACGTGACGCTGACGAAGCTGTGAGTACAGGATGTTCGGCAAGGTTGCGCAGAATAATCGTTTCTGCCGCGTCACTACGTGGTACTCGTGTTTTTCCATTCTGATTCCTATACTCGCGGAAACGAGCGTCCCATCTGTCACGCAGTTCTACAACGTCTGCGGCGATGCGTTCTGCCTGGCTAATAGCCTGATGGGTAGCTTCCATGAAAAAGTCAAGCCACGCGTTGAGGTCACCGTTTCTAAAGGCGGTGAGTCCGGTGACATAACCTTCTGACCAGGTGCCAAGGACCATACTCACAGGTAGGACTGGCGAGTTGCTAAACCGCGCCGCTCAAGAACGAGGTGAATAAGTGCTCGCCCTATGCGGCCATTGCCATCGGCAAAAGGATGAATTGTCTCGAATTGAGCATGCAGAATAGCGGCTTGGACAAGCGCGCCGTGAGAGGCGCTATTGAGATACTTCACCACGTCATCCATAAGTTCTGGCACATGCGTTGCTGGTGGAGGTACGAAATCCGCGTCAATGGGAGACCACTGTGAACCACCGATCCAGTTTTGTGTTGTTCGTATGCCTGTCAGGCGTGGCTGTTCAAGAAGTTGTGCTTGAAGGTCGCAGATATGTGACAGAGTGACAGTGTCTTGGCGTGCGAGTTTGTTGTGCGCCAGCCGTAGAATACTCATATTATTTGCTACCAGTTGGGCACTACGTGAAAGACCATAAATAGGCTCTTCAGCGGCAAGTTCTGCCAGTGCGACCTTGTCAGGGGCTGGAGCGATGCCTTCGATGCGCGATGACGATATTGCTTCAGAACGCATGAGGAAGCGTGCGATGCCTTCCAATCCAAGTGCGGTTTCAGTACGGGTAAGCGACAGAAGGCGGCGTTCCGCTGTGGCGATATTATCTACAAGCTCATCTGGCAGGCTGAGCTGGAGAGATGAGAGCTTATTTGGGAGGTAGGCTTGATAGCGGCCACCAGTTTTAGCGCTCCGGGGCAAACCGGGGCCATCGTGTGGCATCCACGTTTGTTCGATCCAAGGCACAGGCTAAGGACTCCCCTACGATCGGCACTTAACAGTTATGTGCCCATTCTCGCACAATCTATCGGCACTTAACAGTTATGTGCCGATAGATTGCCGCCCCATCGTAAGATAAGCCCGAACCTACGATGGATCGCGGGTTCGGGCGGGCGTCGATACGCGAGAATACAGGGTTAGAGAACGTGTATATCCTTGGCAAGGTTACGGGGTGCGAGGCGAGTGAGCTGTGTAACATGCTGGGGTCCGAGTTCGTCAATCGTCTCAACCTGCAGCAGCTGCATGGTGCGGCGGACCTGCTCCGAAAGGATCTCAATGGTCTTAGCTACGCCAGCTTCGCCGCCGGCCATGAGGCCGTAGAGGTATGCGCGACCGATGAAGGTGAACTTGGCACCCACCGCGAGAGCTGCGACGATATCGGCACCGTGCATGATGCCCGTGTCCATAGCGACGTCGAGGTCCTTGCCCACCTCGCGGACAACCTCGGGAACGAGGTGGAAGGGCACGGGAGCGCGATCGAGCTGTCGACCGCCGTGGTTGGACAGGATGATGCCGTCAACACCAAGGTCTGCGAGCTTCTTGGAGTCTTCAACGTTCTGAACACCCTTGACCACGAGCTTGCCTGGCCAGATTGAGCGAATTTCCTCCAGGTCGGAGAACTGGATGGAGGGGTCCATAGCGGCGTTCAGCAGTTCGCCGACGGTGCCGCCGGTGCTGTTCAGGGATGCAAAGGACAGGGTTGGTGTGGTGATGAAGTCCCACCACCACCATGGACGTGGGATGGCATTGAGTACTGTACCCAGGGAAATCTGCGGCGGGATGGAGAAGCCGTTGCGCTTATCGCGCAGACGAGCACCCGCGACGGGGGTGTCCACGGTGAAGAACAGGGTGTCAAAGCCGGCTTTTGCGGCGCGTTCCACCAGCCCGTAGGAGATTTCCCGCTGCCGCATGACGTAAAGCTGGAACATGTTCCGCCCATGCGGGTTGGCAGCCTTGACGTCCTCAATAGAGGTGGTGCCTAGGGTGGAAAGGCAGAAGGGAATCCCGGCCTTGCCTGCGGCTGAAGCACCGGCCAGTTCGCCTTCGGTTTGCATCAGACGAGTGAAGCCCGTTGGCGCGATGCCGAAAGGAAGTGCGGAGGGGCCACCGAAATATCTCGCAGGACGTGTCTACGTTGGTGACATCGTTGAGGATGGACGGGTGGAATTCCACGTCTTTGAAGGCTTGGCGGGCACGGTTCATCGAAATTTCGTCGTCGGCTGCACCATCGGTGTAGTCGAACGCGGCTGATGGGGTGCGGCGCTTTGCAATTTTCCGCAAGTCCTCAATGGTTTGTGCTTTTTCCAAGCGGGCGTGCTTGAGATTGAGGTCTGGTTTTTTGAACTTCAGCAGTTCAAAAATCTCGTCTGGGTGCGGTACCTGGCGTCTGACCTTGGCCATGTGCGTTTTCCTCCTTGATGTGCGAGCGCGTACGGAGTTATGTGCGGTGTCACATCAAGGACCCGTACGCGATCCTTTACGCGCCTAGAGTATCTAGCTGACTTATTAAAGGCTATCCTAACTTAACTGGACTGTTAAGGGTCTTTGTGAAATATGTGGCAATCTCTATGGTTTGCCCAGGCTCGGGGGTGGGGGTGAGGGCTATATATCCACGTACCCCCAGGAATCTCCTCATGCCGCTTTGTTGACATTGTGAGAGTGCCCCTTAAGGGTGCCCCTCGCGACGTTTCTCCGTGGCACGTTCTTTCGTGCCAACTCCCCGCGATCATCGCCACAAGTGGCGCATCGAGTCCGGTTGCAAGTGGCCTTGATTTCTGTCAGGCGCTAGAATCCTAGTGTTACTGGACCTTTTACGCACGAAGGGCGCTGCACAATGTCGGACGGCACACCACACACACCCATCGGTTTTTGACCGTGAAAAAAATACATCGCCTTGCAGTCGCAACACATTAAAGCGCGCAGGGAAGACTTTGGCGGCAAACTCTATTTGGAAATGGGCGGCAAGCTTTTTCGACGACATGCACGCCTCACGGGTGCTGCCAGGGTTTACGCCAGACAACAAAATCGCCATGCTGGAGCAGCTGAAAGACCAGCTGGAAATCATCGTGTGCATCAACGCCAAAGACCTGGAGCGTCAAAAAGTGCGCGCCGACCTGGGCATTCCCTACGAGGAGGATGTGCTCCGCCTTGTCGATGTGTTCCGCGAGCGCGGCTTCTTGGTGGACAATGTGGTGTTGACGCAGCTGGAAGACGATAACCGCGTCGCCACCGCCTTCAAGGAACGCCTAGAACGTCTCGGCTTGAAGGTCTCACGCCACCGCATTATCCCTGGTTATCCGGCAAATCCTCGTCGTATTGTCAGTGAAGATGGGTTTGGTGTCAACGATTATGTTGAGACCACACGGGACTTGATTGTTGTCACCGCACCGGGACCTGGTTCCGGGAAGCTGGCCACCTGTTTGTCGCAGCTCTACCACGAGCATCAGCGTGGTATTCCCGTCGGGTATGCCAAGTTTGAGACCTTCCCCGTTTGGAATCTGCCGCTGGAACATCCAGTGAATCTCGCCTACGAGGCAGCTACCGTCGATTTGGACGACATTAATCTCATTGATCCGTTCCACCTCGCCACCTATGGAGAGCAGGTGACCAGCTATAACCGTGACGTTGAGGTTTTTCCGCTGCTGAAGCTTCTGTTGGAAGAACTCTCCGGTGATTCCCCCTACGCGTCCCCCACCGATATGGGGGTAAACATGGCTGGCTACTGCATCTCCGATGATGAGGTCTGCCGGGAGGCCGCCAAGCAGGAGATCATTCGCCGCTACTACAAGGCTCTGGTGGAGGAACGCCGCGGGGAGCTTGACGACGTCCTGTCCTCCCGCGTCGCCATGATCATGAGCAAGGCCGGCATTGCCGCAGGTGATCGCGCCGTGGTGCAGCCAGCTCTGAATATTGCGGCCGCGACCGGTGATCCAGGGTCTGCGATCCAACTCGCCGATGGGACAATCATTACAGGAAAAACATCGCCACTTCTTGGATGTTCTGCCGCAATGTTGCTCAATGCGCTGAAGCACCTGGCGGGTATCGACGCCGAGACGGACCTGCTGTCACCCGCCTCCATCGAACCCATCCAAACACTCAAGACCACTCACCTTGGAAGCAAGAACCCACGTTTGCACACTGATGAGGTTTTGATTGCGCTGTCGGTGTCCGCGGGGACGAGCGAGGAATCCCGCAGGGCCCTGGATCAGCTGCAAAATCTTCGAGGGTGTGATGTCCACACCACCACTATCTTGGGGCCGGTGGACGAGGGGATTTTCCGCAATCTGGGCGTTCTGGTTACCTCGGAACCGGAATACCAAGTGAAGTCTCTCTACCGAAAACGGTGAGGACATTCCTGTGCTGGGTCGGGGGCAGGGGGTGGCCGGGGGCGTCGATAAGCAATGTAGGTGTAAGAAACGACCACGAGCCGGGGGTGTCGTGTTAGTTTTGAACAGAGTTGTGGACGTGGATGGCCTGGAATGGGGAGTTGATTGTGTCCTCGGTAAATGCTGTCGCGGATGCGTTGCAGTGTCAACGGGTGGCGTCGGAAAGTTCGGCGTGGTCGCTGTTGCGTTCGTCCAACGCGCCAGCTATTGCCGCCGCATTTAGATCTGTTTTTGATGGTCAGCGGCGCAGTGTGACGGGCACGGAATTTGTGGAAGAACTGAATCCGCTTCTCGTGGAACTGCGGGAGGAGGGGTTTGATCTACCACGAAATGCCGTGGGGTATATCAGCGACTGGGTGAAAGCTGGCTTTCTTATTCGTCGAAGCCCGCAGGGGATGCAGGAGGAATTTTACGAACTCTCTACAGATGCGATCACGGCATTGGATTACATCTCTGTGCTGCTGAAACCCCGGAAGTCGGCAACACGGTCGCGTTTGAGCACGGTCGCGGAACGCCTGACCAGCCTAGCCATCGACACCGACCCTGACGAATCGCATGTTCTAGCTCGCCTTGAAGAAGAAAGAAGCAGATCGAACGCCGCATTGCGTTGGTGCAGGAACGCGGTGTGGATGTGATTTCGGAGGATGAGGCACTGGAGCAAGTGGAGAACATTTTGTCACTTGTTGCAGATATTCCCAGTGATTTCGCACGCGTGCGGCAGGCCACGGAGGAGTTGGATCAGAATTTACGTGAGCAGATATTGGTCGACGAGCTGTCGGCGGCCGAGGTCCTAGACAATGTATTCCGTGGCGTTGATGTAATCCAGGATTCGGACGAGGGAAAATCCTTCAACGGCTTTTACGAGTTGTTGTTTGATCGTGAGCAATCGACGCGTCTGGAATCCACTTTGGAAAGTATTCTCTCCCGTCCGTTTGTGGAGGATCTTTCTACCGATCAGCGGGCTGAACTGCGCTGGTTGCTGCGCAACCTTGAGGAACATTCAGATGAGGTCCATAACTCGATGACCAGTCTTGCACGGTCGTTACGTCGTTTCGTGCAGTCCCGCGAGGTGGAGTCCCAGCAGGCGCTGGCCAGCGCCATTAACCACGCACAAGCATTGGCGCTGCGGCTCGGACACCAGGTAAACCCCTCCACAAAAATTGGTGTGGATCTGGAGCTGACCTCACGACATCCCAGTTCCATGTCCACGTGGGTACTGCACGACCCTGCTGATTTCCACATTGAAGGTGACATGGAAGTGGCTCCGGCTGACGTAGCCAATTTGGCAGAACTGCAGGCCAGAGTGCGAGATTCGGAGATTGACTGGGCGGAACTGCAGTCCAACATTGTTTCGGTGCTGACGCAACACCAGATAGCCACTGTTGGGGATGTACTGAAAACCCATCCGGCAACCCAGGGACTGGCTAGTGTAGTGGGAGTGCTGAAATTAGCTATGCAACATGGTGAACGTATTGGTGGCACTGAATATGTAACGTGGGACACCTCCCAAGACTCCCAGTATGACGGGGGTGCCGGTACCACACGGACTAAACGTGCAAAGGTTTTGCGGTATCGCTTTACCCCGAAGAGCCTTGCGGAACTAGGCCAGGATCAACGTCACGTAAGACTAGTACCTGTGAGCGAAACTGCGACCAAAGGGATGCATACTGATGGCTAAACATGGAGTGGAGAAAACCTCATCGGGGCCGGAGATATCGCAGCTTCACGAAACTGACACGGGCACCCTCACCGCAGCTCAGCGGCAGGCTTTTGCGGCCCTGTTGCGTGGCCCGTTTATTTCGGTAGATAAGCAACCGGAAATTTTCCGCACTGTGTCGGCGAACCGCGAGGTGCTGGCGCAGCAGCTGGACAACCTATTTTTAACGCTAATTGTCGACGATTCCGCTGGCGTGGCCTACGCAAAAAATTGGGATACAGATATCGAGGGCTCGCGCATACTCATGCGCAAACACCCCCTGACGTTCATGGAGACTGTTGTGCTTCTGCATCTTCGGCACATGTTAGTGATGACCAGCCCAAATGAGCGCGCCGTGGTCGGGGAGGAAGAGGTATTTGAAGCAACACTGCCCTACCAATCTGCGGCGGGCAATGACAAGGCCGCGCAGAGGAAGAAGTTTCAGGCCGCATGGAACAAGATGAAAGATCGGTCCATTGTGCGCACCACCACCACGGAAGACCGGTTTGAAATTTCACCCGTGTTGCGGCTCATTTTCACGGCAGAGGAAGTTGCGGCGGTGTCGGATAGTTTCGCATCGTTGCTGGATGATGACGATGATGACAGTGGGGAGACCGTAACTCATGAATAAAATCCCAGGTCAATTCCGCCTTTCATCAATTCAGGTGTACAACTGGGGCACATTCAGCGGCGTGCATACAGTTCCGGTGGCACGGGAAGGCTACCTGGTCACCGGTGCGTCCGGATCCGGCAAGTCCACGCTTATCGACGCCGTGTCTGCCGTCCTCGTTCCGCCCAGCACCATGCGTTTCAACGCAGCGGCTCAGGATCCCGGCACTAAATCGGGCCGTAACTTGATTACCTATTGCCGCGGTGCATGGCGTCGAGAGCATTCGGAGGACATTGACGAACTCACCCAGTCCTACCTGCGTACCGGCGCGACCTGGTCTGGGGTGGCGTTGACTTACGAGGACGGTGAAGGCGCGGCGGTGACCGCCCTGCGGTTGATGTTCCTCAGTGCGCATTGCCATCAACCCACCGATATTGTGAATCTGTTTGTGCTTGTACCCCGCGTTGCTGAATTGTGGGAATTTAATGACCTCGCAAAAGAAGGTCTTGACTTGCGTAAGGCCAAACAGCAGCACAAGGATGCGTTGGCTGTTCAACGCAGCCACTCCCCCTTTATGAACGTCTTCCGCAGGGAACTCGGGATCGCCGACCAAGCAGCGCTCACCCTGCTCCACCGCACACAATCAGCGAAGTCTTTGGGGGATCTGAATGCACTCATGCGAGACTTCATGCTTCCCGAACCACCGACCCTCAAAACGGCAGCTGATGCCGTGGAAAAGTTCACAGAACTCAACGCCGCCTACCAGGGGCTGCATACAGCGCGGATGCAAATTGAGGCACTGGAACCCATTCGCAGCGCTGACGAGGATATTGCACGCCTCACAGCAGAAACAACGCTCCGTGAGGAAGAACAAACCCATCTTGATGCATACGTCACCCACCATCGGCTCGCCTTGGAACGAACAAAATGGGAAAGAATCACTGGTGACATTGCCGTGCAGCAAGCCACCTTGGAGGATATTTCCACCCAGGCTGCGGATCTGAAAACCACCTATGATCAGCTCCAAGTGCAGATTCATGGGCATGAAATATTGGGTTGCTTCAAGCCCAGCATGACCTCACTCAAGCCAAGCAACAGCTAGAAAGCATCCAATCTGCTCGGGAACTATTCGAAAAATCAACCAGGGTGGTTGGTGCTGTTGTTCCCAATACCAGTGAAGACTTCACTAATCTGCGCCTGCAGTTGCAGGAACTCACCACGGAACTGGTCCTCAAGGCATCAAAATACAGCGAACGCAGGCAGGCGCTGTATGGAGCATTAAACACCACGCAGGAAACGGTCACACGCCTGCAACAAGAGCTGGATTTCGTGCGTACCTACCGGTCCCCCATGGACCAGCGTTTGCTGGAGGCGCGGCGTCGAGTAGCGGAATTTGTGGGGATCGAGGAAAACGAGCTGCCTTTTGTGGCTGATTTGCTGACCATGCGCGACAGCGAAACCAATTGGCAGCCTGCGGCGGAACGCGTGCTTGGTGGCTTTGCCCGCACCCTTATTGTGCCGGAGGAATACTATGCCCGCGTCAGCGATGCCATTGATGCGATGAACCTAGGGGCAAGGCTGGTCTACATCCGGTTTACTTCTGATCTGGCGCGGCGTATCCCGTCTTCCTTTGCCGCGGGTAGCTTAGGTTCTAAAATTGACGTCACACCAGGACGGTTTTTTACCTGGCTGCAATCCGAACTGTCCTCCCGCTTCGACTACGAATGTGTGGATACGGTGGCCGAGTTGCGCAAAACACGCAGGGCGGTGACGCGAAACGGCCAGTTCAGAAACGATTTCCGCCACGAAAAAGACGACCGCACGCAGATCGACGACCGCTCCAGCTGGGTGCTCAGCACAAGTTACGATGACAAAATCGATTCCCTGCGTGAGCAGATTCGGATGGCAAAAGCCGAACTGGCTAAACGCTTCGCGGATTCCGAGGGATTCGAGGACTCCGTCAAAGAAGAGGCAACCCGCCACCACGCCTGTAACACCCTTCTTGCTGTGGAAAACTTCGCGGCGATTGACACAACCGCAGCCGCACAGGCCGTCAGCCAGCGGCAAACCGTGGTGGATGAACTCACCGACAGCAACCCAGAATTGAAGACCCTCCAAGACCAGCGGGATCGCGTGGTGTTTGAACAGGAGAAACTCAAACAGCAAGAAGATGAGGCGCGTGATGTGTTGGGTGGTTTGCGCAGGGAACTCCGCCAAGCCGAGGAGTTGATTGCCCAACTGGAGGAACGCCAAAAAATCAACAAAAGTGTTCCTGAGGAGGTCGTACAGCGCCTCAATGAGCTTGTTGGAACCTTCACTCGTAAAATTCGTGCCGATAACGTCGTGGACGTGCAGAAGAAGATGCTGGATGCGTTGAATTCCGCACAACAGGCGTTGGCCAGGCAACTCCACGAGCAGGAGCGGAAAACCGCACAAGTGATGCTTGAATTCCTGCAACAATGGCCGGAACGGCGAGGAGACCTGTTCCCTGAACAGGAGTATCGCGGGGATTTCATCGCGTTGCTGCATCGCCTTGAAAACGATGACCTCCCTGCATTCGAGGCGCGCTTCTTGGAGTTGTTGCGTTCCCAAACGCAAAACAACCTGAACCGTCTGCTCCTACAAATTCAGCGCGCCACTCAAGCTATTCGCGATGGTATCGAACCCATCAATGCGTCGCTGATGGCCGCCGAGTTCGAGCCGGATACTCACCTGCAGATTGAAGTTCGGGAATCTCAGCCCGCCGAGGCGCGTGAGTTTATGGCCAAGCTCAAAGAAGTGGTGGATGGTGTTCTAAATGACGAATCCACTCTGGCCAGTGAAGAGCGTTTTCTCAAGCTGCGGGCGGTGATCGAGATGTTGAAGATCACCGACGAAACCCCCGAACGCATTTACCGCCTGCGCTTGGACACCCGCAAGCATGTGACGTTCCTGGGAGTGGAACACAATGCCGACGGGACGCGTGGTGCTGTGTATGACTCCGCCCAAGGGCTCTCCGGCGGACAGGCACAGAAGCTGGTCTTCTTCTGCCTTGCCGCTGCCCTGCGATATCAACTCACTGGTGCTGGGCTGAGTACCAGTCGTGCGAAGAACTGCACGATTGAGCACGACGGCAAGCAGTTCTCCCGCTTTGGCACGGTCATCCTTGATGAGGCATTCGACCGCGCCGATTCACAGTTCACACGCCGCGGTATGGATGTGTTCAACGAATTTGGCTTCCACATGGTGCTGGCCACGCCGGAAAAAATGCTGCAAACCATTCAGGACTACATTGGAGGGGCTGCGGTGGTGCAGTGCTTTGATCGCAAGCACTCGACCCTAGCTCTTCTGGAGATTGAGGACGCCTAACTGGGAGCGCATTCTCTTGCACTATGTAGTTGAACAGCTATTAGGCTCGTTCAACCCCTAACTTCCAATATCCAGAGAAGAAGATCTTTTTCTTGTCCATACCCTGCTTGACCAACAGGCGACGCGCCGTCGTGGCAATAGAGGATTCCCCACAAAGCCACGCATAGGTCAGGGAATCAACGTCACACGGTAGTGACGCGAAAACGTCAGTGAGCGCGCTGGGCGCGGTGGCTGGGGCGGCGTCGATACGCGTGAATGAGGCGACATCAGGAAGGCCACCTGGTTCGAGCAGATCGTCGGAATGGCTGACGCAGATTACGTGGGTTGTGGAACGAGTATCGGCATCCATGTTGGCTAGGATTGCACGCAGGGCTGGCATGGCTGTGGGGTCAGCCACATACAGTTGGGGTCCCTGGTGTGGATAGTGGGAGGCACCGATGAACCGCACGCCGACGTCGCTACCGGGTTCGGCCGCAGCTGCCCAGATGGAACCAGGTCCGCTGTCACCGTGAGTGACAATGTCTATGTCAACTTCGGCGGTGTCGCGACGTAACTCTCGGATCGTGTACCAGCGTAAATACGGTCGGTTGTCTTCGGGTATCTCTTTCACGGCCGCACGAATGTTGGCAATGGTCGGATCGGGCATGGTGAGCTTTCCTTGGCGCGGCATCAACAATCCGACATACTCATCGGCTCCGGTTAATGTCACAGAGGCAAACTCCGGTGCTGTCAGGGTGAGGCGTCGCAGCTGTGGGGCCAGCTCCTGATTGCTGACGACGCGCGCACGTACCAGGTCGGTTTCATATCGACGTCGGGCAAGTCCATGCGTGCGCTGGAAAGCTTACGCATACCCTTGACTGTGGCATGGTACAGCGTGTTTCGTACAGACATAAAGGCAAGCCTATCCTATTTTATGTATGTGGGGAGTGGTAATTCACCAAACGCGGCTGCCCGCGGTTGGTCACTGCGTACTAGGCTTGATATCTGTGGCTATCAGCAAGATTCTTCTTTACTACAAGTTCACGCCCATCGCTGATCCAACGGCCGTGATGCTGTGGCAACGCGCGCTGTGTGAATCACTGGGCCTCACCGGCCGAATCCTCATCTCTAAGCATGGGATCAATGGCACAGTTGGCGGCGACATTGCAGCCTGTAAACGCTATGCTCGTGTGACCAAAGAATATCCGGGCTTTAAAGGCATGGAATTTAAATGGTCCGAAGGGGGCGCGGACGACTTCCCACGACTGAGCGTGAAGGTTCGGGATGAAATCGTCGCATTCGGTGCCGCCGATGAACTGGAAGTTGATGCTCACGGCGTTGTTGGCGGTGGCGTTCACCTTAAACCGGAGGAAGTAAACAAGCTCGTCGAAGAACGCGGCGATGATGTTGTGTTTCGACGGGCGCAATGCCATGGAAGCCGAGATTGGGCGCTTCCGAGGTGCCATTGTCCCTGATGTAACCACCACGCACGACTTCATTCAGGAAATCGAATCAGGCAAATACGACGACCTGAAAGATAAACCGGTAATCACCTATTGCACTGGAGGTATCCGCTGCGAAATCCTCTCTGCCCTGATGAAAAACCGAGGCTTCAACGAGATCTATCAGATCGATGGCGGTATCGTCCGCTACGGCGAAAAATACGGCAACAAGGGTCTATGGGAAGGGTCGCTCTACGTTTTCGACCGCCGGATGCACATGGAATTTGGCACCGATGCGAAAGAACTTGGGCACTGTATTCACTGTGGAGCCCCCAGTAACAAATTCGAGCACTGTGGCAATGAGGACTGCCGGAAACTCCGTCTCATGTGCCCCGACTGCTATGACAACCCCGAAACTCGCTACTGCGGAGACCCCGAGTGTTTGGATATCATTCACGCTAACCTGCATGCAGAGTAAGCTGTGCCGCATGAGCATTATCAAAATAAACGCCCTCACCGTTCCTGAAGGGCAGGGGCCTGAGCTGGAAAAACGCTTTGCTGCCCGCAAGCATGTGGTTGACGACGCCCCCGGCTTCAAAGGTTTCAAACTTCTCCGCCCCACTGCTGGCGAACAACGATACTTCGTTCTCACAGAATGGGAGGACGAAGAATCCTACGTGGCGTGGCGTGATGGTGATGCCCGTAAAGCCCACCAAGGTGACCCAGCGGAGAAGCCGGCACCAGTGGCCACCAAGGCTGAGCTGCTGGAATTTGAAGTCGTACTGGACTCGACGAGCTAGGCCACTTTCACCACACACGGCGTCAGGCACCGAGCAGCACTATGTCAGTACTATGCCGGTGCCTAGCGGTGACCAATAATGAGCATCGTGCCAAAGCTCGTCATCCACAGCAGCGTGAAGGGTACGAGCACCCACAATATTGCTAGCCAGGGACGCCATCGTCCGTAATGCGCCCACACACGGTACGTGATCCATGCATCCAGAAGTGTGCCACCCAGGGCCACCGCTCCAGGGATGGCCGGAAACAGCACCTCAAACGTCCGCGAACAAATCCATGTGGACACACCCGCGTTGCATAGCGGCCCTCCCATAGTCCTGGAAATCATTGCAATGACAAAGGCAACCAAGAAAGTTATGGCTGGGACCGCCACAGCATAGGAAATCGCATTGTGGGTGGAAGTGCGGTTGCGCTCAAGGCGAAACAACGGATCAAACTCCGCATGTGGATCCATGCGTGATAGCGAGTCAGTGTTCTCGGGGTGACTATCGGCCATGGGTATATCTTCCCCCCACCGTCGCCTTACAGTGCTACACGCGATGCCTGACCCCAGGGGTGCTGTGGCTGATGCTGAAAAAGAACCTCGTTCCTAAGCACATCTGATGTTTCCTAACTAGTACCAGTTTCTCCACTGGTACTAACTGAATCGTCCGAATCTGGTGGTCAATCCAGTCTGAGGGAACAAAAATATGTGTTCAAAGCCATTTTGAAGGGGAACAAAAGTACTGGTAGTGCCTAGGTTTTAATGCGGAAACGTTAAGCCACAGCAAAGGAAACCTCATGTCCGACTCTGCCTGATAGCATTTTTGCCAGCAGAAAGCGTGTGACTGTCGCCGAGCAAGTATTGTGGCAAAAAAGAATAAAGCCCCAGTGACATACATTTCCTTTAAGGCGAGATTGGTTTGGCCTTAAAGGCTGTAGTCCTGGGGTGTTGGACAAAGGAATGTTAGCTGCGCTTAGCCAGCATCCGTTCGGTGTAGGATTCGGCCAATTGCTCGATTATCGGGGCGATATCGGCTGCTATTTCCAGGTGCTCTGGCGGCAAGCTGCTCAACATATCTGCCAGGTGCTTCGTGCGCTCGTCACCGACGCGTTCTAGTTCCTTCTTTCCCAGTGGGGTGAGAGTCACACGAACGCCTCGGCGGTCTTCAGTGTCCCGAATGCGTTCGACCATGCCACGCTGCTCCAGTTGGTGGAGTGCGTTAGAGGCGGTGGGCATGCGGATGCCCTCCAGTCGTGCAATTTCACTGATGCGTGCAGCGCCCAGGTTATTCAGCCGGGTCATAATAGTTAGTTGCGGGCCGGTCAGATCGGACTGCTCTGCCATTCGGAAATACATCACATAAAGTTGAGTCAGAGCAGGACGGATCTGCGCGGCAACTGATTCAGGTGTAGCGGCGGTCATGGCCATTATCGTAGTCATATTTGGTTGATGGTAGAAACTAGGATCATAAATTGATTTAGGTGCCTTGACAGCTTTATGTCAATGTAAAATTGTAGACAATTCAATAATTCTCGGAAAAAGTCCCCCTTCGATGAAGATTCTTTCATGAAAGGTGCAGGCAGACGCGATTTCCGCAGCGAGTGTTAGTTTTCTGAACCGATTGCGAATGTGTGCGTTAGCTCACAATTTGCCTTGCAATGACGGCTGTGGCGACGAAAAACGGGGGTAGCTAATGGGGGTAGAAAATCCGGTCACTGTAACCGTGTGCACGCCTAAAGCATTCTTATAAAAACCTTAGTTATTCTAAGCTTTTTTCTTATTGCTAACAAAACTGTTTGTCGTGATATTTAGTTGTGGACAATAAACTCTTCCGCGTATATGCAGGTATCGGCACATCCGCGTTAATGGTCATGTAGTTGCGTGTGTGCATACATGCAGCTCATCTATGTCAAAAGCTGTAGTTGATGCTTTCTTGGGCTGATTGTGATGAAGGGCGTGCTGGGCGTCGATAAGCGGTGCGTGTCCAACAGCAGTGGCGCGACACCGGGCGCGGCTACACTTGCGGAATGGTTGTTTATCGCGGCGAAGTGAGCCATAGGCTAGCCCGCAGACAGCTTCTTGCGCAGTGGCGGCAGGGTGCCATTACGCGTGACACGGTCTGCGACGCTGATTTTCTGCTGGTCACCGCAGCTAATTTTCATGGACAGCAGGTGGGGCGCCTTTGCCCCATCTGTGAAAGCCCGAAGCTGCGAGAAGTGCTGTGGGTGTTTGGGGATGAACTGGGTCGCATGTCAGGGACTGCTCGGAACGAAGACGAAATTGTGGCATTTGTCCAACGCGGTCTCACGTTTACTGTGCATACGGTTGAGGTGTGCCCCAAATGTCGCTGGAACCATATTCTGATGGCACGAGAGGCAGTGGGTGAGTCTGCATAGAGTGCTGCATAGTGTGCAACGCTTTCACGATGTTCATACGGGGGAACATTCGATGTTCATTTTTATAAATTTGAGACACAGTTGAGGCGATGAGGGTCGCTTTATTTTCCCTGCTAACGGTATGATCATTCACCAGATGCGGGGTGCTCCTGCAGGGGCTGCAGCGCTGCCGAAGGGGCTTTGGTCGGGTAAAGGCTCTAAACTGTTGAGTAATGACCTAAGTAGTAATGCGCGGGTCATGGTGGGCTGTGATTGGCTGTCTGATTGGTTCTCCAACTGGCTGTCGCTGAATCGTGACGCCAGTGGTAGCATCGGCGGCCTTCCGCAGATTTCCCACTGCGAGAAGCGCAGGACTGTAGCTGCTGTAGAGCAGCTCGTTAGCTAATGGAGTGGAAAATTAGGTGACATCAGGAAAAGGCCCAGGAAAACGCACTGGTGCGGGTGGCGCACGCGGAGCACGCCCAGCGCGCACCGCCAGTGGCGCGCGCAAAGTGTCGCAGTCGCGGCCACGTCCAGGGACTAAGCCCAAGGCTAAGTCTAAGAAGCCCCCGAAGTCATCAGCGCGTAAGTGGATTAAGCGCTCCGTCATTGGGGTGATCATCCTCTTTGTGATTGCCCCAATTCTTGGTTTCATGACCGCGTACGTGTTGGTCGATGTTCCAGAACCGGATCAGCTGGTGAGCAAACAGGTCTCTAATATCTACGCCGCTGATGGCAGCACAGAGATTGCACGCATCGTGCCCCCTGAGGGGAACCGCGTTCAGGTCAATATTGACCAAATCCCGCCGTCGCTGCAGTCTGCGGTGGTTGCGGCGGAAGACCGTGAGTTTTACACCAACCGTGGTTTCTCCCTGTCTGGTTTCGCGCGTGCAGCGCTGGGCCAGCTGACCGGCGATTCCACGGCTGGTGGTGGCTCCACCATTACGCAGCAGTACGTGAAGAACGCCGTGGTCGGCGATGAGCGTTCGTACACACGTAAGTTGAAGGAGCTGGTGTTCTCCGCAAAGATGGCTAATGAATGGTCAAAGGAAGAGGTGTTGAGTGCCTACTTGAACACCATTTACTTTGGCCGTAACTCTTATGGCGTTGCTGCGGCTGCAAAGGCATACTTCAACAAGCCACTTGAGGAACTCACCCCTGCCGAGTCCGCCGTGCTGGCCGCATCGATTCAGAGGCCCAGCCAGCTTGACCCGTGGAACAACCGTGAGGAAGCGGAACAACGCTGGAACTACGTTCTTGACGGCATGGTGTCTACCGGCTCCATTTCGCAACAAGAACGCGCAACAATGACCTACCCAGAGGTTCAGGATCCGGCCCTGAACACCGCATACACCGAGGCGAACGGCCCGAACGGGTTGATCAAAAACCAAGTGATTGCAGAACTGGAAACTCTGGGTATTTCTGAGGATGATGTGCAGACTCGCGGTCTCCGGGTCACCACCTCTATCGACCCGACCGCTCAGGATGCTGCGGTTAAGTCGGTGGAGAACCTCATGCAGGGTGAGGGCGAGAAGTTGCGAACAGCAGTGGTGAGTGTTGATCCGAACAACGGCGAGGTGAAAGCCTACTATGGCGGCACTGACGCCAATGGCTGGGATTACGCTAACTCTGCACTGCAAACCGGTTCGACGTTCAAGGTCTTCGGCCTTGCAGCCGCGCTGCAGCAGGGCATTCCGCTTTCTGCCATGTATGACTCCTCCCCGTCACCACTGGCAACGTCACTGTGAGTAACGTCGGCGGTCAGGGCTGTGGCGTGTGTTCTATTCAAGAAGCGCTGAAATTGTCGCTCAACACCAGCTTTATCCGTTTGTCACGGGATTTGGAGCATGGACCACAGGATGTTGCTGATATGGCGCATGCGCTGGGTGTTGCGGAATCCCTGCCAGGTATTCCCCAGACACTGACGGAAAATGGCCAGCCGCCTTTCGACGGCATCATCCTTGGTCAATACCAATCCCGCCCCCTTGACATGGCTGTTGGCTTGGCCACCCTCGCCAACGAAGGCGTGTGGCACAAGCCCCACTTTGTGAACAAGGTGGAAACCTCCACTGGTCAGGTGCTATACGAACATGATGCTGGTGAAGGCGAACGCCGCGTCGATTCCGCTGTTGCCAACAACGTTATTGCAGCCATGCAGCCCATTGCTGCGTATTCCAATGGCCACGGCCTTGCGGGTGGCCGTGTGTCTGCGGCGAAGACGGGTACGACCCAGCTTGGGGATACTGGAACAAACAAGGACGCCTGGATGATCGGCGCTACCCCGCAATTGGCCACGGCCGTGTGGGTTGGTAATGACGACAACTCTGCGCTTTACAACGCCTCCGGCGGCAGCATGTACGGTTCTGGTCTGCCTGCAGATATTTGGAAGTCCACCATGGATAAGGCGTTGGTGAATGCCCCCAATGAGACCTTCCCACAGGCGAGTGGTTTGGGGTACAACACCTCCCCGTCCACCAACTACCCGCAGACTCCCCAGACGAGCCAGGCGCCAACCCCCTCGACCCAGCAGTCCCCCTACCCGGACTCTAACAATCAGGGAAATCAGAACGGTGATATCGTGCTTGCCCCAGGCATTGTTATCCCAGGTGATTTGCTGAATCCACCGGACATGCCTGCACCAGTCGTTCCCAACAATCAGCAGTTCCAGCCGCAGCAGCAACAACAACAGCTACAGCAGCAACAGCAGCAACTCCAACAGCAGCTGCAGCCGTAAATGCCGCCGCGTATCGACGCCGTGCGCTACCCCGCCGCCGTCCGCGAGCTCACCGCTTGTATTGGTGGGCCGCGTGGGCGGTTTGCTGTGATCCGTGCGCGCAGCTGGTGGTCGCCGCCGCAGATGATTTTTACAACGACCCTTGTGTTTTTGGCCTGTGGCTTTCTCACTAAGGCGCAGTGCATTCAGGGGGTTGCCGGTAATGGTGGCGTTGTTCAGCTCAACTGGTCTGGGCATCGACAGTTTGTGTCGGCCTGCTACACCGACATTGTGCCGCTCTATGCTGGCGACGGTGGACTCTCTCACTACCTGAACGTGCCCGCATTATCCGCGTTGCTTCTGTGGGGGCTGAGCGCGTTGACGCACTCCTTCTACCCTGCCGTCTCGCATCTGCCGGGACCGCTGTTGCCAGAGTCGGGGTTGTTTTTCATCCTGACGGCTGCGCTTCTTGCAACCATGTGGGTGGTATGCGTGCGACTGGTCATGGATATTGTCGCAGGCATGGTTGGTGATGGCCGCCGTGAACAGGTCTGGGTGGCAGGCGTGATGATGGCCGCTTCTCCCCTCGTCGCGGTACATGCCTTCACCAACGTTGATACCCCGGCCATTGCGGCGTCGATAGGCATGATGTGGGCGCTACAGCACCGAAGATTGCGTCTCGCTGGAGTGCTGCTCGGCGTGGGGGTCGCGCTGAAACTGTGGCCTATCATTTTGCTGTTTCCGCTGCTGATTTTGGGGTTGCGGTGCCGCGAGCGCCTTCATGATTTTGTGGTGGTCGCGTCCAGCATGATCGTGACGTGGACGGTGGTGAATCTGCCATTCATTGTGATGATGCCGCAGGACTGGCTGCGATTCTACGAGCTCATCAGCACGCGAACGGCGGAGTGGACCAGCATTTATGCAGTCATTGGCCGCATGCAATGGCTGTCGGGGTGGGACGGCTACTCATCGCCGCTGGTGCTCAACATCGTCAGCATTGCGCTTTTCCTCGGTGGTTGTCTACTGCTGGGCAAGCATGTGGTGTCTGCAGAAAGTATGCCGTCGATTGAATCCCTGAATTTCCTGGTCATGGGGTCTTTTTTGCTGGTGAATAAGGTGTGGAGTCCGCAGTATTCTCTATGGCTACTCCCCTACCTTGTGCTGGCCTATGCTGCCATTCCGCGTCCGCCATGGCGGTTGGTGTGGGTCTACGGCATTGTGGAGGTGCTGTTGTGGCTGATTGCCATGTGGCACATGCTGGGTGAGGATAATCTGGGAGTGCCACATGAGATGCTTGATGTGGTGGTCGTGATCCGATGGTTTCTTGTCGGTGTGATGATGGTTACGTACCCGAACGGACAGACACGTGGGGTACGTGGTGAAGAAGGGCGACTGTTTCTCATGTCTAATGGTGCGATGATTGTGACGATGAGCAGCGTTTTCATTGGATTCCTGTGCTTTGGTGGCTCTTTTGCCGGTTTCGTGTACAAAAAATCACCCCGGCTAGTGTGGACGCTCTTCTGTACGGCAGTCTTTTTCATCACAGTCATCCCCGTGATCATTGCCGTATTCTGGGCAACCCTCTTTGTTTCCTGACGTGGATGTGGTGTATCTTTGTGAGGTTGCTGACGCAACGACCCTCCTGCCGTGCCCACGAGGGGCACGGCCGAAACATGTACTAGACCATAGGAGGTGATGAGGTCCGTGCGTCAATACGAAATCATGATCATTCTTGATCCTAGCCAGGACGAACGCACTGTTGCCCCGTCCCTGGACAAGTTCCTTGAAGTTGTCCGTAACGAAAACGGCAAGGTGGAAAAAGTTGATATCTGGGGTAAGCGCCGGTTGGCCTACCCGATCAATAAGAAAGATGAGGGCATCTACGCTGTCATCGATCTGACATGCGAGTCTGCGACTGTGCAGGAGCTTGATCGTCTGCTGAACCTGAGCGATGATGTTCTGCGCACCAAAGTTCTGCGAGGCGACCGCTAATACGGGACACTGGTAGGTAGAACACCTGCCCCGGAAAGTGGACACCACAACATACACTGTTCACACCACGTCGTAGAAAGAGGTACACAGGTTATGGCACAGGGGAGAAACATCAATCACGGTTGTTGGCAACTTGGTTGCTGACCCAGAGCTTCGCTTCACCCCCGCAGGTGCGGCGGTGGCGAACTTCCGTATTGCCTCAACCCCACGTCGTTTCAACCGGCAGACAAGCCAATGGGAAGACGGCGAGGCGATGTACCTTACCTGCAATGTGTGGCGTCAAGCAGCGGAAAACGTTGCTGAGTCCCTGTCAAAGGGCATGCGCGTCATTGTGCAGGGTCGACTGCGGCAGCGCTCCTACGAATCCCGTGAGGGTGAGCGCCGCAGCATTTTTGAAGTTGAGGTTGATGAGGTTGGCCCTTCCCTGAGTTTTGCTACCGCACAAGTCACCCGGGCATCCCGCGGTGGCGGCCAAGGTGGGTACGGAAACCAGGGCGGAGGACAGTCCATGGGTGGCCAAGGCCAGATGAACCAGGGCACCATGAACCAAGGCCAACAACAGCAACCCAACCACGGCGGCTTTGGTGGTGGAGGAAATACCGGTGGTTTTGGCGGCGGGAATCCGCAGCAGCAAGCACCGGATAATGATCCGTGGAACAGTGCACCAGCTTCTGGTGGGTTTGGTGGACCAGCAGACGACGAACCCCCGTTCTGATATTGAGATTTTTCACATACTTTATGCCTACTGCCACGCTGGATGTAGCTGGATGTAGCAGCGTCGGGCGTTGCAGTGGGATGAACAACGAAAGGCAGGGATCATGAAGCTGATCCTCACCGCTGCCGTTGATAACCTCGGTGTCCCCGGCGACATTGTGGAGGTTAAGAACGGCTACGGACGTAACTACCTGCTTCCTCAGGGTTATGCCATCATCGCCAACCGTGGCGCTGAAAAGGAAGCAGAGAGCATTAGGCGTGCTCGTGAGGCTCGCGCGATTCGCGACCTTGATCACGCACGCGAAGTTAAAGAGCAGCTGGAGAACCTCACTGGCGTGTCCATCGCTGTCCGCACTTCTGACAAGGGCAAACTGTTCGGTTCTGTCACCGTAGAAGATATTGCAGCAGCTGTTAAGAAGGCTGGCGGCCCCAGCTTGGACAAGACCGCTATTGAGCTTCCTAAGCGCCACGTCAAGAACACTGGTTCTTACGCGGTTAACGTGAAACTGCATGGCGACATTGCAGCTACAGTGAACTTTGAGGTCGTTGCTGCTTAAGGTTTAAGCATGTAACGGCGGCTTTGATAAGCCCAACGACAACAGCAGCCAGAAGCCGCTCCCTTGCCTAGTATCTAGACACCTGGGAGCGGCTTTTGCATCGCCACAGGTGTGCGATAGCTGTTCATGAAACCTAACAGGTTTATCCACAGTCTCATCAGTTGGGATAGTTGTGGGAAAAATGCTCCTGGCCTGCGTATAAGGAAACTCTTGCACAGTATCGGCGGGACAGTCCACACCTTTTCCACACGTTATCCACAAGCACCTGTGGAATATGGGGATAACCCCAGGTTTTGAGCGTAAAAGCACTGGTCATACGCATAGCAAACTGTGAAGGAAAGGCATCATGGACTCAGGTTTTTCGGAGTCTTTTTCAGAGTCACATTTCGACGATTCCAGCGACGTTGCTGCCACTAGTTTTGATGATGTGGTGCCCAGCGCACCCTCGCAACAGGCGTCGTTTGAGCGGCCGTCGACACGCGGAGATCGGGGAAGGTATGGCCAGCAGGGGGGGACCTGCGGATCCTCCTGGACGTGACTTCGGCAGGCAGCCCCCGCATGATAATGAGGCGGAGCAGGGCGTGCTGGGGGCGATGCTGCTCAGCCCGAACACCATCACGGACATTATTGAGGAGCTCATTCCTGATGACTTTTATCGCCCCGCCCACCAGCTGATTTACCGGGCGATCCTAGACCTATTCAGCGACAATAAAGACGTTGATCCGGTGATTGTGGCGGGCCGGTTGGACCGTAACCACGACTTGGAACGCGTCGGTGGGGCACCGTACCTGCACACCCTTATCTCCTCCGTACCGACGGCCGCGAACGCCCGCTACTACGCCGAAATTGTTGCGGAGAAAGCAGTGCTCAGGAGGCTTGTCGACGCCGGGACGCGCGTTGTCCAGCTCGGGTACGAAGGCACTGAGGGGGCCGAGGTGGACGTAGTGGTGGACATGGCGCAGCAGGAAGTTTTTGCCATCGCTCAACGCAATGTCACTGAGGACTATGCGATCCTGGCGGATATTCTGCAGCCGACGATGGATGAGCTGGATGAACTGTCCACCCATGGCGGTTTGGCGCGGGGGATTCCGACCGGATTTATCGACCTGGATAATCTGACTAACGGCCTGCACGGTGGTCAGATGATCATTGTGGCTGCGCGCCCAGGTGTTGGTAAATCTACACTCGCGCTGGATTTTATGCGCTCGTGCTCAATTAAACACAACAAGGCATCGGTGATTTTCTCGCTGGAAATGTCAAAAAGCGAGATTGTCATGCGCCTGCTATCCGCCGAAACGGAGATCCGCTTGTCGGACATGCGTGCAGGTCGGATGAGTGATGAAGCGTGGGCGAAACTGGCCAACCGCGTGGGTCAAATCTCGGAGGCTCCGTTGTTCATTGACGATTCCGCCAACCTCACCATGATGGAAATTCGCTCCAAAGCCCGCCGATTGAAGCAGAAGCATGACCTGCAGATGATCGTGGTGGACTACCTGCAGCTTATGAGTTCCGGCAAACGTGTGGAATCCCGTCAGCAGGAAGTGTCTGAATTTTCCCGCCAGCTGAAGCTACTGGCTAAAGAGCTGGATGTTCCGCTGGTTGCTATTTCCCAGCTGAACCGTGGTCCCGAGTCGCGTACAGATAAGCGGCCACAGCTTGCTGACCTGCGTGAATCTGGCTCGCTGGAGCAGGATGCGGACATGGTTATGCTGCTTTATCGGCCAGATTCGCAGGATAAAGATGACGAACGCGCAGGTGAGGCTGACATTATCCTGGCCAAGCACCGCGGTGGTCCGATCGATACGGTGCAGGTGGCGCATCAACTGCACTACTCCAAGTTTGTGGATATGGCTCGTGGGTGATGCATAATTCATGTATAATATGAAGAACCTATGGAAATTCTACTTATCATAACCCTTATGTTGTTTGCCACGGTGGTCATTGTGGCCATCAGTGACCGCTTTGGATTGCCGTGGCCTGTTTTGATCACGCTGGTTGCAGCATCTGCGTTCTTCTTCCCATCGCTGCCACTGCTGCACATACCAGCCGAGATGATGCTCCCGATTTTCCTTCCACCACTGTTGTGGGCACTGGCACGCCGTACAAGTTGGGCCGCGATCCGTTTGCAATGGATGACCGTGGTCAGCTTATCCGTGTTGCTGGTATTGGCTAGCGCTGTTGCTGCGGCCGGTGTCGCCCTGTGGATGCTGCCACCTATCGGCATCGCCGGGGCACTTGTCCTCGGGGCTGCTGTTGCGCCGCCCGACCCTGTTGCGGTGGATGCTGTCGCCGAACCGGCCGGGGTTCCGCGTCGGCTCACTGGCACCCTGCAAATTGAGGGCCTGTTTAACGACGCCGCGTCAATCGTGGTGTTCCACCTCGCGCTGGCAGCATTGACGGCAGGGGAGAAGCTGTCGTTGGTGGGGGGCATCTCCGCTTTCCTCTATTCTTCGATCATGGCGGTGGGTGTGGGCTGGCTCATCGGCTACGGCTCCGCCAAGCTCATCGACTGGATGAACAGTACGGTTGCACGTAATGCGTTTACCTGGGTTATTCCTTTTGCCACCTATGTTCTTGCGGAAGAGATCCACGCCTCCGGGGTGATTGCCATTGTCATCGCTGCCGTGGAATTGAACTCCCGGGTGAAAGTCGGTGCGGAAGACCGCCTGACGGGTCATGCGTTCTGGGAGACCGTGGAAATGCTGTTTACTGGTGTTGCCTTCGGTCTGATCGGTCTATCAGTGCGCGATGCGGTTGAAGAAGTCGGAGCGGAACTGGTACACGCGGTAGTGTTGGGCGTGGTGATCTCCGCCGTGCTCATCGCAGTTCGCTTCGGGTGGATGTGGGTGTTTTGCCAGATCAACGTGCGCAAGGGGAATCGTGGTCTTGCCCCACTGCGGTTGCAGGAAGTGTTGCTTCTGACGTGGGCAGGTATGCGCGGATTGGTGACGCTGGCATTGGTGTTGTCTATTCCGAGTGATAGCTTCCCCATGCACCACCAACTTGCGGTGGTTGCGCTGGTTGTGTTGCTGTTGACCATGGTGATTCCAGGGACTGACCCCTGCCATGGTTGATGCGCAAACTGGATCTGGATAAAGGCCCAGACGCGCAAGGCGACCACGCGCGTGAACAGTTGCGTAAACGTGCCTACGACAAGGCCATGGATGTCATCGCTGAACACGACGATGAGATACCGGCCGACATGATTGAGGGTATGCGTGTGTGGTTTGCCGAGCAGCAACATATCGGTGATCATGGCACGAGCGCGGCTGAACATCGCCATGAAACCATCGTGGAGTTCAGGAAACAGATGAGTGCTGTGCGCATTCAAGCACTGGAGGCTGCCCAGAATGAGCTTCTGCAAGCCCGCCGTGAGCCAGGAGTTGACCCGGCAGTAGTGGACGAGGTGCTCCACAGCGTTGACCAAATGATTGTGGCGGCTAACCGCCACTAGCATCCTAGTTAGAACAACGAACGGAAGCGGCGCAGACGCAGGGAATTAGTCACCACGAACACCGAGGATAGGGCCATCGCTGCGCCAGCAAGCATGGGATTCAGTAGGCCCAAGGCGGCCACTGGGATGAGGATAACGTTGTAGGCGAATGCCCAGAATAGGTTGCCCTTGATAGTGCGCAGTGTGGCTCGGGAGAGTCGGATCGCGTCGGCGGTGGATCGCAGGTCGTTGTTCATGATGGTGATGTCGCTGGCCTCAATGGCTACATCGGTCCCAGCGCCCATGGCCAGACCAAGGTTAGCCGCTGCGAGGGCTGCGGCATCATTAATGCCATCGCCGACCATGGCCACACGCTTGCCCTGCTCTTGCAGCATTGTAATGGTTCCTACTTTGTCCTGGGGGGAGGACACCCGCGAACACGTGATCGGTGTTGATGCCCACCTGTTCGGCAACATGCACGGCTGCACCATGACTATCGCCAGTGAGCAGCATGGGTTCGATGCCAAGTTCTTTGAATGTTGCGACAGCAGCGGCCGAGGTGGGTTTCACCTCATCGTGAACCGTGATGATGCCGCGTGGAACACCATCAACGTCAACCATGACTGGTGTTGCACCGTGGGAGCGTGCGGTGGTCACGGCGTCGGCAAGCGCAGACAGGGCTGGCTGATCGTCGAGCCCAGATGGAGTGCGTACCGTCACGGACACATCGCCTTCCTGCATACTGACCCGTGCAGACACCCCGGACCCGGCATCAGCGCGGAAATCGTGCGCAGGAAGCATGGGGAGAGGAGCTTGCGGCAACGATAGCTTGGCCGATGGGGTGCTCGCTGCCGTTTTCTACTGAGGCTGCGAGGCGCAGTATCTCGTTGGTATCGACACCGTCGAGCCCCACCACGTTGGTGACGGTCATAATGCCTGTGGTGACGGTGCCTGTTTTATCAAGAACAATTGTGTCCACTTGCTGCGTTGCTTCCAGGACTTCGGGGCCTTTGATCAGCATGCCGAGCTGGGCGCCGCGTCCCGTACCTACAAGAAGTGCGGTGGGTGTGGCGAGACCCAGTGCACAGGGGCACGCAATGATGGTAACGGCGACGGCAGCGGAAAATGCGTGAGCAAGTCCGTGGCCTGCAATGATGTGCCATCCGAGGGTGAGAAGCGCTGCGAGAATGACCAGCGGCACGAAGACTTGGGAAATGCGGTCAACAAGCCGCTGGACGGGAGCTTTGCGGGATTGTGCGTCGCTGACCAGCCGGGCGATGCCCGCGAGCGTGGTGTCTTGGCCAACCCGCTGTGCCTCAATGATCAGGCGACCAGAAGCGTTCATGGTGGCCCCAGTCACGATACTGCCTGGGGAAACATCCACAGGCAGAGACTCGCCAGTCAGCATGGACTCATCAACGGCTGAGGTTCCCGACACCACCACACCATCTGTTGCGATGCGTTCCCCTGGTCGAACCACGAATTGCTCGCCAACCTGTAGCTGCTCAATCGGGATGCGGACTTCCTGGGAGTCTCGCAGAACTGCTACGTCTTTTGCGCCCAGGTTGAGAAGTTCCTGCAACGCCTGCGAGGAACGTCCCTTCGCGCGGGCCTCAAACCAGCGTCCCAGCAGCAAGAAGACGATAACCATGGCGGAGGTGTCCAGGTAAATGTCATGCAAACCACCGCCGCCATGTGACAACAGGCTAAACGACATTCGCATTCCCGGCTCGCCCGCTCCGCCCCAGAACAGGGCGATCAGCGACCATAAGAAAGCGGCCGTTGTACCAAGGGAAATCAGCGTGTCCATAGTAAACGCGCCGTGCCGCAGGTTCTTCCACGCCGCTCGGTGGAACGGCAACCCACCCCATACGTACACCGGTGCCGCGAGGGTGAGGCTGGCCCATTGCCAGTAAGTGAACTGCGCAGCAGGAATCATGGACATCAGCATCACGGGGATGCCCAGCACCGCTGACACCAGCACGCGTTGCTTCAATTGTTCCTGTTCCTGCAGCCGAACATCGCTTATCGACGTCCCCTGCGCCTGCTCGCCAGTAGTAGCCTCGCTGTTGCTATTGTTGGCCTGCGGATCGGCTTTGACGAAACCCTTATAACCTGCGGCCTCGATCGTGGCGACGAGGTCATCAGTGGTCAGTTCCGCAGCGTCGTACAGCACGGAGGCGGTTTCCGTCGCGAAGTTCACCTGAGCCTCCACCCCTTCCATTTTGTTCAGCTTGCGTTCCACGCGCGCTGAACATGAGGTGCAGGTCATGCCCAAAACTTCAAGATCAACGTGAGTTTGGGCGTGGGTTGTTGTCATGGTTGTTCCTTACAGCTATAGCGTTATGGAGTGTGGGTCCTCCTTAGGCTTCAACGCACGAGAGTGTATCCAGCTTCCCGGATGGCTGCATCAACGGCATCATCGGTGAAGCCGGTGCCATCAACAGCCACAGAACCGGATTCAAGGTCAACGGTGACGGATTCCACACCAGGAATGGCGGAGATTTCTTCTTTGACAGACGCTGCGCAGTGCTCGCAGGTCATGCCTGAAACTGTGTAGGTTGTGCTACTCATGGGATTCCTTTCAAAAGGTGAATATGAATGTTGGGTAACCCTTTTATACACCCCGCATCGACGTGAAGTAGCACATGGTGGTGGTCGTTAAGCTGATGCTGTCTGTAGGGTGGTGGAATACTTTTGCTGTTGGTGCTGTTGTGCCAGACAAGAGTGATTTTTACTACAGTCAAGCAAGGAGCGACATGGCCACTATTGATCTGAACGAAACAAACATCCAAGACACCATCAGCAAAGATGGGACAGTCATTATCGATTTTTGGGCGCCCTGGTGCGGTCCGTGCCGTGGTTTGCTCCCATTTTTGAGAAGTCCTCTGAAGCTCATCCGGATGTTGTGTTCGGCAAGGTGAACACTGAAGACGAGCAGGGAATCGCGGGCGTTTTTGAAATTCAGTCCATTCCTACGCTTGTGGTGTTCCGCGACGGAATCCCGCTCTACCGACACAGCGGTGCTCTTCAACCGCAGGATCTGGAAACCCTGCTCAGCCAGGTCGCCGCACTGGATATGGATGAGGTGCGGCAGAAAGTCGCTGAGGCTACTGGCAATGCAGAAGAGTCTGAATAAGAAAAGAAGCACTTCAGACGAAAAATAAAATTAGCTTAAAACGCCCACGAGTATCTTTCCGAAAGAAGCCTCTGTGGGCGTTTTTATATACAGTAGGAGACAACAAGCGTAACTAGATTTCTGAAAGGCACATCGTCATGGCAAACCCCTTCAGCAAAGGCTGGAAATACTTAGCTGCCTCCCTCGATCGCGCGATTGATGAAAACGCTGATCCGAAAGTGCAGATTCAGCAAGCCATTGACGCGGCGAAAAGCCAGCACCAGGCCATACTCGATCAGGCGGCGGCCGTTCTAGGTAATAAGCGCCAATTGGAAATGAAACTAAATAAGTTGGTGAAGGATCAGACTGCAGCTCAGGAAAAAGCACGTGCTGCCATTGTTGCTGCCGATGAGGCTGCCGCTGCAGGTGACACTGACCGCGCCGCCGACCTTAATGGGGTGGCAGAGGTTTTGGCTACCCAACTGGTGACTGTCGAACAGCAACTTGAAGACACCAAGGCGCTATACGCCCAGGCAGAAACCGCTGCAGAACAAGCCAAAAAGCAGGTTAAAGAGTCCGAGGCTCGCCTGCATGATCAGATGAGCCAAATCAATGAACTGGCTGCTCAAGCTGATCAGGCTGCGCTGCAAGAAACTACCGTTAAGGCAATGGATTCTATTGGGCAGTTCTCAAAGGACGATTCAGTGCCCACACTAGATGCGGTGCGTGAAAAGATTGAGCGCCGCTACGCTAACGCGCTCGGTGCCCAGGAACTCACGGAACAGAACATTAGTGGGCGAATGGCGGAAATTTCTCAAAGCGGGCAAGATACTCTTGCCGCTGCGCGTCTTGCTGAAATACGTGCTGAACTCGGTAGTGCACAAACCGAGGAGAAGCCTAAGGAACTGGAAGCATCTACTGAGGATGAGGTTGTTGAAGAAGACACTGCAACCGCCGACTCAACCACCGAGGTTGATGCAGATGATGTGGAAACGGTGGTTGAGGAAGAGGGTACTGAAGACGGCATCGTGGAGGCTGACGTTGAGGACGGCGACGTCGACAAGCCACAGGAGCAGGATGAAGAAGAAGCCGCCACTGAAGCCCCAGCCTCATCTGACAAGGCTGATAGTTAGTTTCCTCGCTTGTTGAGGTTGATTAGCACCCCACGGATGCCGGAGTGAAAACCGTCACGCAGACTGACACGCTGGGCGTCCGTGAGGGTGTACTCGTGCAGGGTTTCGCACGCAAACTGCAGGAGCGGGCGGTCCACCTCAGGGGGCAAGCCGCCACCCGATAGCAGATGAGCCTGGTCGCGTTGTTCATTGGTAGCGGCATTCTCATACCACCATGATGCGTATTGTTGTCCTACATCAAAGGGGGTTTGAAAGCCTGCCGACGCCCATACCTCGTTGGGAAGCGGAACGTACCGCGAACGAAGCTTGCGCCGCGGTGCCATCATTGATGGATTAGGCGCGGGTCGTGCACTGTTGGACGTAGATTGAGCTGGCTGTTCAGCTGGAGTTTTTGCCACTTCGCCGGGAGTGGGAATGGTTTTGCCATTAGGCAGTTTTCCAGACGTATCCGCAGGTTTGTCGGTGCTTCCTTGAGCACCTTGAACGTCATGCGTCGTGGTCGGAGAGTTGCCTGCGGTGCTATCAGCGGCTTTGTTGGCAGGAAGCGCCTGCTCGGATTGTTGCGAGCTGACGCTATCACTGTCCTTGGCGTCACTCGGAGGTGTCGGCACGGACACCTCCACTGCGGTAATGGTGGCGCTTTCTTGGATGTACGTTTCCTCCATGTCCAGTGGCGTGGAGTTATCGTCGTCGCACATGTCATCATTGTCTTGCTTGTTGCGCACAGACGGAGGTAATGGACCTTCGAGGACTTCAAGCTGCATGGAGTCGGAGAAGTCTTCACGAGGATCAAGAATCGTTGTGGTGTCGCACGCGTGACGGAGTGCAGAGGACATGGAATCCCAGCCGAAACCGTACAAATGCACTCTTATCCCAGCGTTAGTCGCTTCCTGTACTCCTGGAATCATGTCAGCATCGCCTGACACAAGAACAATGTCCGAACAGTGGCCGCGCACGCTGGCCAGCACCATGTCAGCCACAAGACGCGTATCGACGGCCTTCTGGGTGCGGCGTTCCCCCCACTCAATGAGTTGTCCAGCACGTAACTGGACCCCGTCGCATGTGCGTAACGCGCGTTGATAGCGATGTGGACCTGATTCTGGAATTCCGTCGTACCACAACTGTCGGTGTACTGGCTGGTCAAGTTGGGTCTGGATCATGTTGCCTAAGACTGCAACTACCTCAGGTAGATCAATTTCTAACTGTGCGCGGGCACCAATCTCCCAGGAGTTATAAAAGCTCGCGAGCAAATAAGACGTGTCCACGAATACAAGTGTGCGTTCAAGCATGGCTCCTAATTTCCGTTCATCAGCTAAGGCATCTAAATAAGTTGTAACTTCCAGCATGCCTTAAAAGTGGGTGCAGCGTCGAAGCGACATCAATTTTTGGGGTGATGAACAGGGGATATGCATGAGGGCTTGACAGAGGATGTGGTGTCGATACGCAATCTTCGTGTTGTTACCTATGTGATGGAAGGGGCTGGGGTTGCTTCGTTGGGTTGTTGAGTGTGGTGGGTGTGGTGGTGCTGTTCATCGCACCAGGCACCCACCGTGAAACCACCCCGCACGACATTCTGTATGACACCAACCCACCACCACAACCGCTAGCAAAAACCTGTGTTGTGCTGGGGGTTTGCCAAACCCCCACACGGTGGGTAACTTATATCAGGTCCCCGAAGCAAAACCCCAGCACACACGCGTGTGCTCACCAGGGGGTTGGTGGATGCTTA